>Ga0105047_10007778_pt1 | contig 18008 bp, 16 predicted proteins | sample MAT04_FD_78384 | JGI IMG/M metagenome (GOLD analysis project Ga0105047, IMG submission 78384) | Freshwater microbial communities from Lake Fryxell liftoff mats and glacier meltwater in Antarctica - MAT-04 (megahit assembly) | ecosystem: Environmental > Aquatic > Freshwater > Ice > Liftoff...
GGCAGGCTCACCAGCACCGGGCTCAACATCATCATGCCCAGGCTCATCAGCACGCTCGCCACGATCATGTCGATGATCAGGAACGGGATGAAGATCATGAAGCCGATCTGGAACGCGCTCTTCAGCTCACTGGCCACGAAGGCCGGCACGATCACCATGAAGGGCATGGCCTCGGGCCTGGTCTCGGCGGGCAGCTTGGCCAGCTTGGCGAACAAGGCCATGTCGCTGTGGCGGGTCTGCTTGAGCATGAAGCTGCGCATCGGCGCCTCGGCGCGCGCCATCGCCTCGGGGAAGTCGATCTTCTGGGTGGAATAGGGCAGCCAGGCGTCCTGGTACACCTTGTCCAGCGTCGGCGACATCACGAAGAAGGTGAGGAACAGGCTCAGCCCGATGATCACCTGATTGGGTGGCGCCGCCTGGGTGCCCAGCGCCTGGCGCAGCAGGCTCAGCACGATGACGATGCGGGTGAAGCCGGTCATCATCAGCACCACCGCTGGCAGGAAGGTGAGGGAGGAAAAGAACAGCAGCGTCTGGATCGGCACCGAGTAGGCGGTGCCGCCGCCAGCCTGGCCGATCAGCAGCGGCAAGCCGGGCGCTGCCGTGGCAGATTGCGCTAAGGCTGCGCCGGAAACTGCCGACAACAACGTGGCAGCCAGCCACATGCTGGCGCGGCGCAGCCGGTGCCGGGAAAGCGCGGCGTGATCAGCGTGCATCGTTGCCCCCGCGGCGCTGCTTCTGCAGCAGTTGGGCGAACAGCGTGCCCGGGCCAGCCGCAACCGGCGGCGGCTCGGCCTGCGGCGGCAGGCTGTGCAGCGTGCTGATGCCGGCGGGTGTCACGCCCAGCACCAGCCAGCGCCGGTCCTCGCCCTGGCCCACCTCCACGGTCACCAGGCGCTGGTTCGGTGCCAGCGGCAGTGCGCCCACCAGGCGCATCGGCGCGCCGGTGGCGCTGCCGCCCAGCGGCGTGCGCTTGAGCAGCCACAGCGCGGCAGGGATCAGCGCCACGACCAGCACGAAGGCTGCCACCGGGCCGATGAAGTCGGTTCCGCTCATGGCAGCACTCATGTCCTAGACAAGCGGCGCATGCGCTCGCTGGGCGTCACGATGTCGGTCAGGCGGATGCCGAACTTGTCGTTGACCACCACCACTTCGCCCTGGGCGATCAGGTAGCCGTTGACCAGCACGTCCATCGGCTCGCCGGCCAGCGCCTCCAGCTCGACGACCGAGCCCTGCGCCAGCTGCAGGATGTGCTTGATCGGGATGCGGGTGCGGCCCAGCTCCACGGTCAGCTGCACCGGGATGTCCAGGATCATGTTCAGGTCGTTGCCGGGCGCGATGGAGCCGGGCTGGACGGACGAGAAATTGGTGAACTGCGCGGCCTGTACCGCACCCAGCGGGTCGGTCACCTCGCTGGCGGTCTCGGTCTTGCCGCCCGCAGCAGGCTTGCTCTCGTCCAGCGCTGCGGCCCACTCCGCCGCCATGCGGTCTTCCTCGGACATGCCGGCGGTATCGTCACTCATTGTCTGCTCCCAACCAGCCCGCGTCGGCACTGGTCAACATCTTGTCGATCTTGATGGCATTGCGGCCATTGCTGGTGCCGTAGTGGCAGTCGAACAGCGGCACGCCGTCCACCTTGGCCTGGATCATCGGCAGCAGGTCCAGCTCGATGAAGTCGCCCGGCTTGAAGCCCAGCACCTGTTCCACCGTGACCCGGGCGGTGGCCAGCTCGGCCACCAGCGGCACGTCGGCGCTCTGGATCTGGGTGCGCAGCAGCTTGATCCAGCGCCGGTCGGGCTCGGCGTCGCCCTGCATGGCCGAATACAGCACGTCGCGGATCGGCTCCAGCGTGCTGTAGGGGATGCAGAAGTGCAACGTGCCGGTGGTGTCACCCACCTCCAGCGTGAAGCTGGTGGCCACCACCACCTCGCTGGGCGTGGCCACGTTGCAGAACTGCGGCTGCATCTCGCTGCGCTGGTACTCCAGCTCCACCGGATAGATGCCGGCCCAGGCCTTCTTGTACTCGGTGATGATCACGTCGACCAGGCGCTCGATCACGCGCTGCTCGGTGGCCGAGAAATCACGCCCCTCGATGCGGGTGTGGTACTTGCCGTTGCCGCCGTACAGCGCGTCGATCACCGCGAACACCAGCGCCGGGTCGCAGACGATCAGCCCGCTGCCGCGCAGCGGCTTGACGCTGACGATGTTGAAGTTGGTGGGCACCACGATCTCGCGCAGGAAGGCGCTGTACTTGATCACCTTGGCTCCGCCGATCGACACCTCGGGGCTCTTGCGGATCAGGTTGAACAGCCCCAGCCGGATGTTGCGGGCGAAGCGCTCGCCGATGATCTCCATCGTGGGCATGCGCCCACGCACGATGCGCTCCTGGCTCGCGATGTTGTAGTCGCGGATGCCTTCGGTCTTGACCTCTTCGGCCTCGATCTTCTGGCTCTCGCCAGTGATGCCCTGCAACAGCGCATCGACCTCGTCCTGCGACAGGATTTGCTGGTTCATGAGCGGCGGCTGATGTCATGGGCCTGGCCAGGGCCGCGGCGCCGCGAGGCGCTGCTGGCCACGTCAAGCGGGCGCCCCGGGTCCGGCTTCGCCGGGCCGCAGGCGCTACGGGGGGGGGTCATCACTGGATGATGAAGTTGGAGAAGTGCACCGCAGTGACCGGCAGGCTGACCGGTTTCTTCTTCTTCTTCTTCTTTTTCGGCGGTTCCTGCGCGTCTGCGTCGGCCTGGCTGTCAGCCTCTTCTTCCTCGTCGATCTCGTAGCCCAGCGGGCGCACTGCGGCATACAGGATGGACTTGGCCAGCTTGTCCTTGCCTTCGCGGGTGAGCAGCTGGGCGGAGGTCTTGTGCGCCAGCACCATCAGGATGTTGTTGCGGATGGCCGGCATGTAGAGCTTGATCTCCTCGCCGACCTTGGCGTCCTCGATCTCCAGCGTCACGCCGACCTGGGCGTAGCGTTCGGTCTCCTTGTCGGCCAGGTTGACGGTGAACGGGTCCAGTGGCACGAACACCGGCGGATGCTTGGGGTCGTGCTTGGGCTTGGCCTTGGGCGCCGGCTCGCGGGCCTCGGTCTGGGCCTGGTCGCCGTCGGCTTCTTCGTCGCCCTCGGCGGGCGCCTTCTTCAACAGCATGAAGGCGGCGCCGCCGCCGACCAGCACCAGCAGCAGCACGGCGGCGATGATGATGATCAGCTTCTTCTTGCCGCCCTTGGCGGGCGGGGCGGCATCGGCAGCGGCGGCGGGTGCGGCGGACATGGGCTTCTCCAGGACATGCCGGCAAGCCGGCAGGGTGGCACGCCCTGCCTGCAATGCGGCATGGCGGCCTTCTCAGTCGATTATTTGGATGGCTGGCGGCGGCCGATGCGCTGAACAGCGGTGCAAACCACCATGTCTTTTCGGCTGCCTGGCAGCGGTGCGCAGCAGCCTGACGCCGCCGTGGTGGGCGCAGCCCGGCGGGCCGGGCCGGGTGTGCCCGCGTTCACGCCACCAGGTCGACCAGGCCGCGCTGGGTGCGCACCTGCACGGTTGCCGGCGCGAGCGGGTTGCCGGCCCGGGCGCTGTCTTCGGCACCGCGCGCCTGGCCCGGCTGGGGCGCTGCGTCGCCCTGGCCATGGCGGCCCGGAGTCTGCTGGAACACGCCGCCGCCAGCCAGTGTGAAGCCTGCGTCCTGCAGCGCGCCGGCCAGCGCCGGCAACGAGGCCTCAATCACCGCCCGGGTGCTGGCCATGTCGGCCTGGAAGTCGACCCGTGCGGCGTTGCCGTCCAGTGCGATCTGCACCGCGATCGGCCCCATCTCGGCCGGGTTGAGCTGCAGGCGTGCGGTCTGCACGCCGTCGCGCACCATCACGCTGACCTGCGTGCCCAGCGCGGTGCCGAAGCCGGGGTCGTCCAGCGGCACCCGCACGCTGGCTTCGGCCGGCGCCGCTGCGGCAACGCTGCCCAGGGCCGAGCCGGGCACGCCGGCGGCCTGCTGCGCCTGCGGCAGGCCATTGAAGCTGGCCGCCAGGTCGGCTGCCGGCAGCGACTCGGCGCGGCCGGGCACCGACGCGACGGCGGCCAGGGCCTGCGCATGGCGGTCGGCAGCGCCGATGGCTGCAGAAACAGGGCCCGCCTGCACGCCGTCGGCCTGCGGGTTGCGTGGCGCCGAGGGGCTGGCGTCGACCGGTCCGCGGGCCGCATCGATGGGCGTAGCGGCATTGGCGGCAGTAGCGGCTGCGGCGACTGCGGCGGCCGTGACCGCCGAGGTATCCGCGCCCGGGCTGCGCTCGGTCGGACCGGCCATGGCGGCCGACGCCGCCCCGGCCATCGGGCGAGCGCGCGGGCCGCTGCCATCGGCAAGGTTGCCGGCGACAGAGGTGACGGCGGTGACGGTGATGGCCTTGCTGGCGGCCGCACTGTTGCCGGCGCGCGCAGCCACGGCAGCTGCGGCGCTGTTGGCTTGCAGCATGGCGGCCGCAGCCGGTGTCAGCGTGGCCGGCTGCGCCGGCACAGGCTGGCCCGGCAGCGGGCGGTCGCCTGGCACGGCGGCCTGGGTGGCCGCGCCCGGGTTGGTGCGGCTGTCGGTGCCGTCGGCGCCGAGTATGGAGGCGGCATCGGCGGCGGTATCGCCGGCCGGGCTGGCGGCCGATCTGACCGCAGATTCGGCCAAGCGATCGGCCGCAGCATGGGCAGCAGCACGGGCGGCGATGTTGGCAGCAGCACTGGCGGCAGCCTTGCTGGCGACGTTGGCGGCGGCATGGGCGGTCTGGCCGCCGGTGGCCGGGCCGCTGCCGTCTTGGCGCCCCGTGGCGGTGCCAGCGGCCGTGCTGGCTGCCTCGGCCAAGTCGGGGTCGGCTGCCGGCTGGCTGCTGCTGGCGCCGCCCTGGTCGGCGCCTTGCGCGGCGCGGCTGCGGCCGGCGGGGTCGCTGGCGATGCCCGCTGCCGCGCCGGCCACGGCGTTGCCGGAGGCCGGCAGGGCCAGGGTGGCCTGCGGCGCGGCCGCCAGGGCGGTTGGTGCAGCGGCGCTTGTGCCGGCCAGGTTGGCCGGCTCGGGCCGGGCGGCGGCGGCGGGTGCGGCGGCGGCGGCCAGCGGGTTGGCCACGGTTGCGCCAGCGTGCGGCACGGCGCCGCCGGCAGGCAGGTTGCTGGCATCGGTTGTTGCACCGATGGCGGCACCGGCGGCCGCAGCGCCCACGGCAGGGCCGCCGGCAGCGACCGGGCCCGATGCCTGGCCGCCTGCGCCAGCCGACTGCGCCGGCACGCTGCCGCCGCGCGGCAAGGGCATCGGCGAGGGCGCCTGCCCGGCGGCTGCCACCGGGTTGTCGGCAGCAGCCAATGCCTCGGTCGACACGGCGCCCGGCTGCAGCGGCAGTGGCGCCGGCAGGGCAAGCTGCTGGCCCGACGGCGCTGCTGCCGCCGTGCCGTCGCCGGCGGCAGCCAGGACATCGACAGCCGCCCTGTCGCCACCGGCATCACCGGTATCGGCTGGCACGGTGGCCTGCCTGGTGGCGCTGGCTGCTGCCAGGTCGGACAGCGCGGCGTCGGCGGCAGCCCGGCGCTGCCGGGCCCACTGGGCGGTGCTGGTGTTGGTGCTGGTGCTGGTGCTGGTGTTGGAACTGCCACCGGCAGCCGCTGCTGCAGCGGTGCTGTCGGCCGGCGTGTCGCCGCCGGGGCTGCCGCCGGCCTGCTGTGGCGCCAGGCGGTCTGCGCCGGTCTGGCTGGTGGCTTTGCGCGCGCGCGCCGCAGCTGCGGCCGTGGCCTCGTGCGCCGGCCGGGCGGCGCCGGGTGGTGCCTCGTCTTCGCCGGCAGGATCGGCGCCGTCTGTGGCCTGGCGCGCAGGCTCGGCGGCCTGGCGCGCAGGCCCGGCGGCTGCGGCTGCCGGCGTCTCGCGGCGTGGCGGCGCCGCTTCGTTGCGCGCGGTGTGGGCCGCCTCGGTGCGCGCTTTTTGGGCCGTCTCGGTGTCGGCCGCCCGGTTGGGGCTGTCGGCCGCTGGCCGCTGCGCGGCCTGGGCCGCAGGCGGCCGCACCGACTCGGCCGGCCGCCTGGGCGCCGCCATGTGCTGGTCGATCTCGCGCAGCGCGGCCTGGCGGTCGGTCTGCTGCTGCATCAGCGTGGCGAAGGCCGGCCCGCCGGCATGGCTGTCGCGCCCCGGTGCGGCGGCCTCGGGCAATGGCAGCAGGCTGTGGCCGGGTTGGGCAGGCAGGGGGCTGAGCATGGTCTCTCCTTCAGACGGGGCGGGTCAACGGGCCGGGGAGGCCAGCGGGTGTTGGCCGTGCTGGGCGCTGGCGGCGCGCTGGGCGGCTTCATCGGTATTGCGCTGGTCGCGCCGGTGGGCGATGGCCTGCAACTCGGCCTGGCGCCGGGCGATCAACTTGCGCACCGCCGCCACCCGCTGCTCACGCGCCAGCAGCAGCGTGCGTGCCTGCTGAACCCGGTTGCCCAGGTGCTGGGTGTTGATCAGGTGGTGGGCGATGGCCTGGTCCAGGCGCTGGCCGAAGCCGCGGTGGCAGTGCAGCAGCTCGGTCGTGCCGGACTGCTGGAAGCGCGCGGTCCAGCGCTGGTCATAGTCGCCGCGGTAGCCGTGCAGGGCGCTGCCCTGCTCCTCCGCCCGTGCCACCAGGACCTCGGCCTGGCGCAGCGCCAGCGCGGCGGTGTCACGCTCGGCTTCGGCGCGTTGCAGCAGGGTCTGCAGCAGGGCGATGGAGTTCAGGCTCATGGGGCGGTGGAGGTGGTCGGCGGCCGGTCAGCGGCGCGTCAGGGGCCCAGCACGCGCGCCAGCTGGGCACGGCTCTGGGCCAGCGGGGCGCGGTCGTGCATGTCCTGCTGCAGCAGGGCCACCAGCGGTGCGTGCAGCTGCAGCGCCTGGTCGAGCTCGGCGTCATGGCCGGCCTGGTAGGCGCCCAGCTGGATCAGGTCGCGCGCCTTGCCCACGCGGGCCAGCACGCCGCGGGCGCGGCGCGCCAGTTCCACCTGCGCGCGCGGGCTGACGTTGCCCATCACCCGGGAGATGGACTTCTCCACATCGATGGCCGGGTAGTGGCCGGATTCGGCCAGCTCGCGGCTGAGCACGATGTGGCCGTCCAGGATGCCGCGCGCCGCGTCGGCGATCGGGTCCTGCTGGTCGTCGCCCTCGCTGAGCACGGTGTAGAAGGCGGTGATCGAGCCGACGCCGTTCAGGCCGTTGCCCGACCGTTCCACCAGTTGCGGCAGCTTGGCAAAGCAGCTGGGCGGGTAGCCTTTGGTGGCCGGGGGTTCGCCGATGGCCAGGGCGATCTCGCGCTGGGCCATGGCGTAGCGCGTCAGGCTGTCCATCAGCAGCAGCACATGGCGGCCCTGGTCGCGGAAGTGCTCGGCCACCGCAGTGGCATAGGTGGCGCCCTGCATGCGCACCAGCGGCGGCGCATCGGCCGGCGCGGCCACCACCACGCTGCGGGCCAGGCCGTCCGGGCCGAGGATGTCCTCGATGAATTCCTTCACCTCGCGGCCGCGCTCGCCGATCAGGCCGACCACGATCACGTCGGCCTCGGTGTAGCGGGCCATCATGCCCAGCAGCACGCTCTTGCCCACGCCGGTGCCGGCAAACAGGCCCAGGCGCTGGCCGCGGCCCACGGTGAGCAGGGCATTGATGGCGCGCACGCCGGTGTCGAGCGGGGTGCGCACCGGGTCGCGCTCCATCGCGTTGATCGGGCGGCGCAGCATCGGCTGGTTGCGCACATGGGTCAGCGGGCCCAGGCGGTCCATCGGCTGGCCGTGGGCGTCCACCACCCGGCCCAGCAGGCCGTCGCCCACGGCCAGGTGCAGGCCGCGGTCTTCGCTGCGGCGCCACAGGGCGTTGTCGCGGCCCAGCAGCGGCGGTGCATGGCTGATGCCGCGTGGCGTGACACGCGCGCCGCTGGACAGGCCGTGCACCTCGCCGGTGGGCATCAGAAAGGCGCGGTCGCCGTTGAACCCGACCACCTCGGCCAGCACCGGCGGGCCGATGTCGCCATGCACTTCGCAGACCGACCCCACCGGCGCGCGCACGCCGGCAGCTTCCAGCACCAGGCCGGTGACCCGCACCAGCGTGCCGTGGGTCTGCAGCGGCGCCTTGACTGCGGCGTAGGCCTGCAGATCGTCGAGGTAGTGGGCCCAGCGCTGCAGGCGCGCAGAGGGCGCCCCTCGCCCGCCGGACAGGCCGGGCGATGCCCCGAGGGGATGCGGGCCGGCCGGGGCGTGTTCAGGCGCTCGGCCCGGCGCGCCGGGATGCAGGGTGGCTGCATCAGCGTCGGTCAGGTTCATGCGTCGCCGCCGGTCTCGGGCCCGCTGGCGGCGCCGTCGTCCCAGGCCAGGCCGCTGCCCATGGCCTGGGTGGCCTGGGCCCAGCGGGTGGCGACCTGTGCATCGATCATGCCGGCGTCCGATTCGACGCGGCAGCCGCCGCGCGCCACCGCAGGCTGGGGCAGCAGGCGGGCGCCACGTGCCGCCAGCGCTTCCTCGCAGCCCTGTGCCACCAGGGCATGGTCGTCGGGGTGAACCAGCACGGTGATGTGGCGTGCGCTCATCAGCACCGCGTTGACTGCCTCGCGCGCCACCTGGGCCACCAGCGCCGGCCGCACTGCCAGCTCGCTGCGCACCACCTGGCGTGCCAGCTCGGCGGCCACGCGCGCCACGCTGGCGGCCATGTCCTGCTCCAGCTGGCCGAGATCGTCGTCCAGGGCCTGCAGCACCCGCGCCATCTGGCTGCTGGTCTGGCTGGCAAAGCTCTCCTTGAAGCTCTCCAGCGCCACCAGGCCGTCGCGGTAGCCGTCCTGGTAAGCCTGCTGGCGGGCGGCGGCCACCTGCTGCTGCGCATCGGCCAGCAGTGCGGCGCGCTGCGCGGCCAGCGCCTCGGCCAGCCCGGGCACGGGCTGCGGCGGTGCGGCCGGGGTTGGTGCCGCAGCCGCCGGTGCGGCACCGGCGCCTGAGAACGCGTCGCTCTGCGGCCAGGGCGGCAATGGCGGGCCGGGTGGCCGCACGCCGTCGGCGCGGGGCCGCACTGCGGCATGCGGTGCGCCGGGCTGCGGCGGCTGGATGATGGTCGGCGGCTCGGCAAAGGCGCCGGGCGTCCAGGACGCGAAGCCCTGCAGTTCCTCGCGCGGGATGAAGCGGGTGTAAGCCACGCCGGCGCGCAACACCGCAGGCGGCTGCTCGCCGTGCAGGCGCTCGGCCGGCGTCAGCCGTCTAGAGGAATTCATCCGCGCCTCCGCTGGCGATCACGACCTGGCCTTCTTCCACCAGGCGGCGCACGATTTTGAGGATCTCCTTCTGCTCGGCCTCCACGTCGGACACCCGCACCGGGCCGCGGCCGTCGAGGTCTTCCTTGAGCGTCTCGGCGGCGCGGCTGGACATGTTGCGGTAGATCTTGTCGCGCATCTCGGGCGCCGCGCCCTTGAGCGCCAGCACCAGCGATTCGCTCTGCACTTCCTTCAGGATCATCTGGATGCCCTTGTCGTCGACCTTGATCAGGTCGTCGAAGCCGAACATGTTGTCCATCAGCTTCTGCGCCAGGTCGGGGTCGCTCTCGCGCACATAGTCCAGCACGCTGGTCTCCAGCGCGCTGCCCAGCAGGTTGATGATCTCGGCGGCGGTCTTCACACCACCCAGCGTGGCCTTGCGCATGCGCTCGCTGCCGGCCAGCACGTTGCTGAGCACCTCGTTCAGGTCCTTCAGCGCGGCGGGCTGGATACCGTCCAGCGTGGCGATGCGCACCATGACCTCGTTGCGCTGGCGCTCGGTGAAGAACTTCATGATCTCGCTGGCGAGATCGGGCTCCAGGTGCACCATGATGGCTGCGACGATCTGCGGGTGCTCGTTGCGCAGCAGCTCGGCCACGCTGCCGGGGTCCATCCACTTCAGGCCCTCGATGCCGCTGACATCGTTGCCCTGCAGGATGCGGTCGATCAGCAGGTTGGCCTTGTCCTCGCCCAGCGCCTTGCGCAGCACCGCCTTCACGTACTCATCGGTGTCCGAGACCAGCGCATGCTGGTCCAGCGCATTGGTGGCAAAGCGCTCCAGCACCCTGGCCAGGCGCTCGCGCGGCACGATCTTCAGCCGGGCGATGGTCTCGCCGAGCTTCTGCACCTCCTTGGGCGAGAGCTGCTTGAACACCTGCGCAGCTTCTTCCTCGCCGATGGACATCAGCAGGATCGCCGCTTCTTCAATGCCGTTGTCATCCATCAGGACTCACCTTCCATCCAGGCACGCAGGATGTTTGCGACCGCTGCGGGGTTCTGCTTGGCCAGCTCACGTGCATCGGTCAGCTGGGATTCCACCTTCTGGCTGTTCTCCAGCGCCAGCAGTGCGGTGGCATCCGGGCCGGGCAGGGCCTCGGTGTCGTCGACCACTGCATTCAGCGCGTTCTCGGGCGCGGCCGGCGCAGGCGGTGGCGGGTCGGGCCGCAGCGCCGGGCGCACCACGCCGAACAACAGCATCAGCGCCACCAGGGTCAGTGCACCGGGCAGGCCGCCCACCTTCAGCAGGTCGACCAGCCAGGGCTGCTTCCACACCGGCAGCACCTCGGGCTCGGTCTTGGGCTCGGCGCGGAACGGGATGTTGACCACCCGCACCGAATCGCCGCGCTCTTTCTTGAAGCCCACCGCCTCCTGCACCAGGGCGGTGAGCTTGTCCATCTCCTCGGCGGGCAGCGGTGCGCTGCCGGGCTTGCCGGTCTTGGCGTCCAGCGTGCTGCGGTGGTTGACCAGCACCGCCACGTTGACCCGGCGGATCTCGCCGGTGGCCGCGCGCTTGGTCTCCACCGTCTTGCCCAGCTCGTAGTTGATGGTGCTCTCGCGGCGGGCGCCGTTGGCCGTGAGCCCGGTCTGGGCGGCCTGCAGCGGCGCTGCCGAGGCGGCGGTGGCCGGTGCTGCGGCGGGCGTGGGCGCCTGGTTGGTGGCTGCACCCGGCACGCCGGTGGGCTGGAGCGTGCTGGCGCCGCCGGCCTCGATGCTCTGCTGGCTGCGCACGCTGGCCCGGGCCTCCGGGCCCTGGTTGGGCGCGTAGGCCTCGCTGGTCTGCTCCACCTGGTTGAAGTCGAGCTCGGCGGTGACGGTGGCGCGCAGGTTGTCCTTGCCCAGCACGGGCTCCAGGATCTCGTTGACGCGCTGCAGCAGCCGCGCCTCGGTCTCGCGCAGGTGGCTGCGCTGCTGCTGGGTGAGGTCGCTGCGCAGGTCGCTCTCGGGCTGGGTGAGCCAGTTGCCGTCCTGGTCGGTGATGCTCACCGCCTTGGTGCTGAGGCCGGGCACGGCGGTGGCCGTCATGTTGACGATGCCGGCGATCTGGTTGCGGTCCAGCGTGCGGCCGGGCAGCAGGGTCAGCGCGACCGAGGCCGAGGGCTTGTCCTGCTCGCGGTAGAAACCGTTCTGGCCGGTCAGCGCGACCATCACACGCGCCGATTGCACTGCCGAGATGGTGGCGATCTGCTGCTCCAGCTGGCTGGCCAGACCGCGCTGCAGATGGGTGCGCTCCTGCAGCGCGGTCTGGCCGAAGCCCGGTTTCTCCATCGCCTCGAAGCCGCTGGGCGCCGACTTCGGCAGCCCGGCCATCGCCATTTTCATGCGCAGGGCCGCCACCTTCTCGGCCGGCACCATGATCAGCCCGCCGCCGTTGACCAGCTCATGCGGCTCGCCCAGCTTGATCAACTGCTCGACCACCAGGCCCAGCTCGGTGTTGGGCAGCACCTGGGGGAACAGCGGCGACATCGGCACATGCCGGCTCCACAGCGCCAGCGCCACCAGCACCGCCAGCAGGCCGGCGGTGCCGACGGCCAGCAGCATCTTCTTGCGCGCCGGCAGCGCCTGCAGCCGGCCCAGCGGGCCGCCCGCCGGCCCATCGGGCCTGGCTTCGGCCAGCATGGCCGCCTGGTTGGCGGGGGTCAGTGCGGTGACTGCAGCGTCCATGGGGGCAGGTGGGGGGCTTCGTTGGGGCCAGGCCAGCCAGGGCCCTGTTCGGCGCTGATTGTTCGACGCCGGTGCCTGCCGGCATGGCGCAAACAGCCCGCAATTCGGGCTTCAGTTCGCACCATCGTGGCCGAGGGTGGCGCCTACAGTGCAGCGGGTGGCAAAGGCCCGGTGCAATGCAGCGGCCGCCGCCCGCCCACCCCCATGAAACTCGAGCTCAAACCCTTCGACTTCAACCAGGCCGTGGCCCGCGCCGGCCTGCGGCCCGACGGCATGCCGCTGGCCGGGCTGGGCAAGGCAGACCGGCCCGAGGCAGCCCAGGGCGCCGAGCCGGCGAACTTCAGCACCGCGATGGCGCGGGCGCTGCGTGCGGTGAGCGACGCCCAGCTGGAGTCTGGCCGGCTGCAGCGCGAGCTGCAGCTGGACAACCCCACGGTGAGCCTGGAGCAGACGATGATCGCGATGAACAAGTCGCAGATCGGCTTCACCGCCGCGCTGACAGTGCGCAACCGGCTGGTGCAGGCCTACAGCGACATCATGAACATGCAGGTGTAGGTTAGCCCACGCCCTACGGCCCACCCCCTACGGCCTGCGGCCGCCCCCTCGACGGCGCTGAGCCCGGACAAGCAAGGTCCGGTGGATCTTGCTTGCCTGGCGAGGAGCCGGGCTGCCAAGCCCGACGCGGCCTGCAAGGCACGCCAGCCGCCCGGCGGAGCCGGATCCGCGGCGTTCGCCTGGTTGCATGCGCCGCGACTGGCTGCCGCAGCGCGCTGTCAGATCACGCGGTCTTGATCTCCGCCAGCCCCAGCTCGGCAATCGACGCCTGCCGCATCACGAACTTCTGCACCTTGCCGGTGATGGTCATCGGAAAGGCATCGACGAAGCGGATGTGGCGCGGGATCTTGTAGTGGGCGATCTGGCCGCGGCAGAAGTCGCGGATGTCGTCGGCCGTGGCGCTGGCGCCGCTGCGCAGGATGATCCAGGCGCACAGCTCTTCGCCGTACTTGGCGTCGGGCACGCCCACCACCTGCACGTCCTGCACGGCCGGGTGGCGGTAGAGGAATTCCTCGATCTCGCGCGGGTAGACGTTCTCGCCGCCGCGGATCACCATGTCCTTCAGGCGGCCGACGATGTTGACGTAGCCCTCGGCGTCCATGGTGGCCAGGTCGCCGGTGTGCATCCAGCCGTCGGCGTCGACCGCCTCGCGGGTCCTGGCCTCGTCACCCCAGTAACCCAGCATGACTGAATAGCCGCGGGTGCACAGCTCGCCGGTGGTGCCGAAGGCCACCAGCTGGCCCTGCTCGTCGACGATCTGCACCTCCAGGTGCGGCTGTACCCGGCCCACGGTGGACACGCGCTTGTCCAGCGGGTCGTCCACCGCGCTCTGGGTGCTGACCGGCGAGGTCTCGGTCATGCCGTAGGCGATGGTGACCTGGTGCATGTGCATCTGCGCCTGCACCCGCTTCATCACCTCGATCGGGCAGGGGGACCCGGCCATGATGCCGGTGCGCAGGCTGTGCAGGTCGAATTCGGCAAAGCGCGGGTGGTCCAGCTGGGCGATGAACATGGTGGGCACGCCGTACAGCGCGGTGCAGCGCTCGGCCTGCACCGTCTGCAGCACCGCCAGCGGGTCGAAGGCCTCGGCCGGGTAGACCATGGTGGCGCCGTGCGTCAGGCAGCCCAGGTTGCCCATCACCATGCCGAAGCAGTGGTACAGCGGCACGGGGATGCACAGCCGGTCGTGCTCGGTCAGGCGGATCGCCTCGCCGACGAAGAAGCCGTTGTTCAGGATGTTGCGGTGGGTCAGGGTGGCGCCCTTGGGGTGGCCGGTGGTGCCCGAGGTGAACTGGATGTTGATCGGGTCGGTCGCCTGGAGCGTCGGGCCCAGCGCCGCCAGCTGCGCGCGGCTTTCCGGCGTGGCCAGGCCGGGCAGGGCGTTGAAGTTGAGCATGCCGGGCGTGGCCGCCTCGCCCAGACGGATCACCCAGCGCAGCTGCGGCAGCGCGGCGGCCTGCAGCTGGCCCGGGGTGCTGGCAGCCAGCTCGGGCGCCAGGTCATTGACGATGGCCAGGTAGTCGCTGGTCTTCAGCGCCGGCGCCAGGATCAGCGCCTTGCAGCCCACCTTGTTGAGCGCGTAGTCCAGCTCGCTGCGGCGGTAGGCCGGGTTCACGTTCACCAGCACCAGGCCGGCGCGGGCGGTGCCGAACTGGGTCAGCACCCACTCGGCGCAGTTGGGCGCCCAGATACCCACCCGGTCGCCCGGCTGCAGGCCCATCGCCAGCAGGCCGGCGGCCACGGCGTCGGCCCGCTCGGCCAGCTGCTGCCAGGTCCAGCGCACGTTCTGGTGCGGCACCACCAGGGCCTCACGCGGGCCATGGCGCGCCACCGTGGCGTCGAGCGCCTGGCCGATGGTGCATTCCTGCAGTGGCGGCGTGCTGGCACCGCGGGCGTGGGACAGGCTGGGGGCTTCGGCGGTCATGGCGGGTGTCTCCGGGTGGCAGGTGCGATGCGCTGCACTGTGCCCCAACGCGGCCCCACTTGCCACTGCGGACAGACACGGGGCCGGGTCGGCCCGCGCGGGCCGGGATCAGAGCCCGGTGACGGTGAAGGTGACCGGGCAGGGCGGCGTGCCGGCCACGGCGGCTGAGGGTGCGCACACGCTGGCATGCCCCAGCGCGCTGAGCCGCACTTGCAGCTGCTGGCCTTCGGCCGACGCGAAACGCGCCAGGCCGCCTGCACGCAGGCTGCCGCCAGTGCGGCCGTCCAGCGTCATCGGCGTGGCCAGCAGCAGCTGCACGCCGGGCTGGTCGCTGCCGCGCACCACCTTGATCAGGCCGCTGCCGGGTGTGGCGGTGGCCAGCAGGCAGTCACCCACCGGCCTAGTGCCGATGGCATAGCACCAGCGGCTGCCGGGCTGGAACACCAGATGCACCGGCTGCGCCCGGCGCCCGGCCTCCTGCCGCGCCAGCGCGATGTCGGCGCGCAGGTGCTCGACCACCGCATGCAGCCGCTGCCGCGCCACCAGCGACGAGAAGGTGGGCACCGCCATCGCCGCCAGGATGGCAGTGATGGCCAGCGCAATGGCCAGCTCCAGCAGCGTGAAGCCGGACGCGGCGTTGCCGCAGGCGCTTCGGCGGGGGGCCACTAGTCCAGGCTCAGCAGGCGGCGGCGCTTCTGGGTCTGGTCGATGTAGCGCTGCAGCGTGCGCTGGGCGCCGGCATCCAGCCGCAGCAGCTCGCAACCCAGGCGCAGGGCGTTGCCCTTGCCCTGCACGCTGGTGGCGTGCTGGATGCGCAGGGTCAGCGCCAGCCGGGTGTCGGTGTCGAGCTCCAGCGCCACGCCGCCCATCTCCAGGCCCGGCGGCAGCGGCGGCACCCGGTCGGGCAGCAGCAGGGCGCAGCCGCCGATGCTGATGTCCAGGATGCGCAACGCCAGCTGCATGTCGGGCAGGCTGGGATGGCGCAGATGCGCCACCGGCGCACTGCGGTCTGGCGTGCGCACGCGAAAGGAGGCCCGGCGCTGGAAGCGGTAGACGCAGGCCGGCAGGCGCGCCTGCAGGGCGGTGGCCCGCGGGCTGCGCACCAGCACCAGATCGTGCAGGTCGAACTGCAGCTTCACCGCGTCGAGGTAGGCCACCGCCGTCAGCTCGTTGCCCTCGACCAGGCCGGGAAGCTGCGGGTCGCCGGGCTCCACGTCGAAGGCGATGCGGCCGCGCTCGGGGTCCAGGGTCCACACGGTGGCGCCCAGGCCCACGCCACCGGGCGAGGACAGCGCCACCGGCGTGGTGCTGTCACGCAGTTCGCGCAGCAGGGCCAGCACCTCGCGCGGATGGGTGCTGCGGAACTGCGCGAAGGCGTCGTCGGGTGTGTCGTTGCCGATCGGAGCCGGCTGGGTGTCGAGGAAGTCCATGGCCGCGCGGTGCGTGGGGTGCCGCTTCAGTGCAGCGTCTTGTTGCGGCCGGCCAGGATCTGGTCCAGGTCGTCCAGCCACGGCTCGGCCAGGTGGCGGATCTCGGCGTCATTGACCAGCACGCGCTTCATGATGCGCGACTTCAGCTGGTGCTCGTCGCCGCTGAGCGCGGCACCGCGCGCGGCATTCTTCAGCTGGCTGATCAACAGCACGCAGGCGCCTTCGAGCTTGATCACATGGTCCCAGTTGCCGGCGCGGGCAGCATCCAGCATGTCGGCGCTGGCCTTCTCGATGGCTTCGTAGTAGTTGATCAGACTGCTGTTCATGGGGTGGCTCGCTGATGGTGCACGCACGGGCGTCGAGGTCGGGGCCGGTGCGGTCAGTTCCTGGCCGGGTCGTCGACCCGGTCACCAATGGCCTGCCAGGCGTCGCGCAGCGGCGTCACCAGCTTCAGGCACTCGTCCAGTGCAGCCTCGTCGTTGTTCAGGTTGGCCTGGATCAGGCGCAGGCAAACGTAGGCGTACAGGTCGGACAGGTCGGCCGCCAGCTTGCCGCCGGCCTTCAGGTCGAGGGCCGACTTCAGCCCTTCGTCGATGATGCGCACTGCATGCCCGATTGCATGGCCCTTGGCGGCGATGTCGCCATGGCGTATCGCACCCTTGGCGCGGTGCACCGCAGCCATGAAGCCATCGAACAGCAAGGCCACCAGACCATGCGCCGAAGCGCCGGCCACCATGGTCTGGACATCCACCTGGTGGTAGGCCCCGGCAAACTGACGTGCCTGCGGGTTGGAGCTGCTGTGCGGTGCGCTGAACATGGAGTGGGCTGGTGTCGGTTGGTGGCAGGCTTGAAGCGTCGGTCTTGGGGGATTTATCGGAGCGTGGCCGCCAGACTTGAGCGCCGGGCTGCCTGGCTGGGCGCGGCGAGATGAAAGAACCTGTTGCAGGCCGCAGGCCGGTGTGTCGGAGGCCGTGCGGAAAGCGCAGCGGGCCGGCCAGCGCATCGCGCTGGCCGGCCCGCTGCGAGCGCCGCCGGTCTCACCTGTTGCTTTTGTTCATCTGGCTGATCTGCTGGTTCATGTAGCTGCTGAGACTGGTCAGCGAGGCCATCCTGGTGTCGAGCGCCGCGTACTGCGCCTGCAGGCGCGCGCGGGTCTTCTCCAGGCGCAACTCCATCGCGTCCTGGTCCTTGGTGTTGCGTGCCACGCTGGCGCGCAGGCTGGAATTGCGGCTCTCGAACACGCCAGTGCTGCCGAGCGCGGCGTCGGCCAGGTTCTTGAAGCGCCGCACGAAGCCCATCTCGGCGTTGCTGCTGCCGTCCCCGGCCATCAGCTTCTTCAGCTCGCCCAGGTTGCCCAGGGCGTTGTCCAGCTTGGCGGCGTTGGTCTCCAGCGTGCCGTCGGTCTTGAGCGACAGGCCGATGTCGGACAGGCGCGACCAGGTCGACGAGGCGCTGCTGGCCTGGTTCAGCACGGCGCGCAGCTGGCTTTGCAGTGACAGCGTGCTCTGGTCGCCCTGCAGCGCGCCGGCGTTCTTGCTGTCGGGGTTGTAGGCGGTCTGGGTGCGGATGAAGCTTGCCAGGGTGTTGAAGGCGCTGACGAAGTCGGTGACCGCGGTCTTGACCGAGGCGGTGTCGGTGGCCACGCTGACCTCCACATCGCCGCTGCTCGGCTTGACCAGATTCAGCGTCAGCCCGTCGATCACGTCGGTCAGGGTGTTGCTGGCCGAACTGAGGGCGATGCCGTTGACCGTGAGCGCCGCATTGGCCGCAGTCATGGTGCGCCCCGTCGGCGAACTGGCCGCGCTGGCGTCGAAACCCAGCGCCGACAAGCCGCTGGCGTCGTTGCCGTCGGGCGCGGTCTCGGCCACGCTGACCCGAAAGCCGTTCTCGCTGCCGGTGTCCTTGGAGCGCAGGCTCAGCCGGGTGCCCGAGGCGTCGGTCACCAGGCTGGCCGTCACGCCGGCACCGGCACTGTTGATCTTGTCGCGGATGGCCGACAGGCTGGTTTCGCCCGCGCCGATGTCGATCGCCACGGCGCTGCTGCCGCCCTTGGCGGTGAAGTCGGCGGCCGGATCGCCGGCACCCCAGGCACCGAGCTCGATGGTCAGCGTGCCCGCGCTGAGCGTGCTGGTGGCGGCGGGCAGGGCGGTGGTGGTCACCGTCTGTCCCACTGCCAGGCGGCTGACGTTGACCGCATA
>Ga0105047_10007779_pt1 | contig 18006 bp, 19 predicted proteins | sample MAT04_FD_78384 | JGI IMG/M metagenome (GOLD analysis project Ga0105047, IMG submission 78384) | Freshwater microbial communities from Lake Fryxell liftoff mats and glacier meltwater in Antarctica - MAT-04 (megahit assembly) | ecosystem: Environmental > Aquatic > Freshwater > Ice > Liftoff...
AATCGCGCCTCGGGCACACCGCTTGCGAGCTCGATACCGAGCGCACGGAGCTCCGCAACCACCACGTCCGCGACGTGCGGCTCAAACCACTGGAAGGGTGCGAGCTCGGCGGTGATGAGCGTCACTGACACGAGGCGCTCGAGTCCTCGATCACGCACGCGCGCGCTGAGTAGCGCGGCGAACTCGTAGGCGGGCGGCGCCCACGCGTCGTCGGCAGCGACTCGGATGAGGATGCTCGCGCGTGCGCCGTCGCGCTCAGCCCGGTCGAGCAAGCTGCCGAGACGCTCCCCCAGCTCGATGGCGTGCTCGACGGTGCGCAGCTGCGGAGCGCCAGTCGGCTGCGGTGCGGCCCCGGGCGCGACGACGGCGACATCGAATCGGTGCTCGTGCCCCTCCCACGATGCAGTGCGTCGATGCGCGTCAACGCGCTCGACGTCGGCGCTCACCAGCGTCACGCCAGTACCCGCGAGCAGCTGCGCCAGCGAGGCACCCATGCGGCGTGGTTCGACCCCGAAGGGGATGTATACGAGGTCTGGGTGCAGGCATAGCTCTGGACCGTGTGTGATGAGCGTGACGTGCGCATCGTCCAGCCCGCGCGCGAGCGTCAACGCGCTCTCCACGCCGGCGATTCCGCCTCCGATGACCGCAATCTCCCGCATGTGTCCTCCTGACGTAGGTTCCCTCTCGTCGTACCCGACCCGACACTCCCGAGCGCCCACATCCCGCCTCACGCCACGGGTTTGCGCTCTTTCCACCCGTTTGCGGCGGGTTCGGCGGCCACCGCGTACCATGTGCGTGTGGCATCGGAGATCGCAACATTCCTGGGCATCGTGCTCGTGCTGACCATCACGCCCGGCGTGGACATGGCGCTCGTCATGCGCGCAGTGCTCGCACACGGATTCCGCGCGGTCTGGCCGACGATCGCCGGTATCGTGACGGGCGTGTCGATCCACGTGACGTTGTGCGTGGCCGGACTGAGCGTCGTGCTGCGTCAATCCGACGCGGCGTACACCACGGTGCGGCTCGTGGGAGCGGCGTGGCTCGCGTGGATGGGCATCTCCACGATCTGGGGCATCTGGCGCGATCGCGCGGGCAATGCTGCAGATGCCGGCTCCAGCGCTGGTACCGACGCCGGACCGCGCGCGAGCGGTGACACCGCCGCGTCCGCGCGTGAGCGCCGTCTCGCCGCTGCACCGCCCAACCGCGTGCTCTACCGACGCGGGCTGCTCACCAATATCCTCAACGTGAAGATCGCGCTCTTCTACATCGCCTTCCTTCCGCAGTTCGCGCCGGCCGGCGATCGCTTCGTGCCGATCGCCCTCGGCTTGGCGCTCGTGCAAGCCTCGATCGGCGTGAGCTGGCTCGTCACCTACGCGCTCATCGTAGATCGCGCCGGCCGCGCACTCGAATCGAATCCGCGCGTGCGACGCTGGCTCGAGAGCAGCACAGGTGCAGCACTCCTCGGATTCGGCGTGCGCCTCGCCACCGCCTCGCGCTGAGATCAGCGCAGCGCGGCGTTGAGCCCGGTGGAGGCAAGTGCGGCGTCCACGGCGGTCAACAGGGCCGCATCGGTGCCCGCCGCACGACGCATGGCGCGCGCGAGCTCGGACCAGGTGCCACCGGCGGACCAGGCGCCTGCGTCACGGATGACGTTCCACAGCAGGCGCTCGGCCGTCTCGCGGCCCACGCTGGCGCGCAGCGCGATGAACGTGGCTGACACGACGCCGCCGGCAGCGTGCTCTTCGGCGCCCGGCGCGGTGGCCTGCGCGTACGTGTTGATGACGACTCCGAGTGGCGCGCCACTCGTGCGGTGCGCGCCGCCGAGCTCACGGACCGAGCCCATCGGGCGACCGTCGGGACCGGTCTTGTACATGCCTTCGCCGAGCGTGTCGTCGCCGGTGGCGAAAATGGCAACGGCATCGGCCATGCCCTCCACGATGGCGCCGTTGGGAGTGGCAGCCGCTGGCATCTTGGCGAACTGTATGACGTGCGTCAGCTCGTGCAGGGCCACATCGACGGTCAGGAGCACGTCGGCGCGGGCGCGCTGCGGGGCCCGCTTGGCAAGCGCGTTGGTGGCGCCTACGTTGATGGTGCCCATCGTCGCCCAGGGGCCGCCGGTACCAGCTTCCGGCTCGCGCAAGATGAGTCGCACGGCGGCGCCAGCGTCGTCCACTCCGGCATATCCCACACGCGTGTGAAGCAGTGCGACCGCGCGAACGAGCGCCTCGATGGCTGCCCGCTCCGAAGGCGTGAGCCGCTTGGAGCGCAGCGCCTGTGCGGCCGTGCCAAGCTCGCCCACGCCCGTCATCGCTACGCGGACCCGCGCGAGATCAGCGGGTGCGAGTGACGCGAGTCTGGATGCGGGCGCTACGGACATGGTCCGTCGATATCGGCATCTCGCGCGCACCCGCTTGAGCCAACTCGGTGCTTGTTGGCGCGCCGCAATGCAACGCACCCGTGCGGCTCGATCCGCTACCCTGCCCGACCGTGCCCGCTCCCGCCTCCGAGACCAGTCGTATCGTGAGCAACACACCCCTCACACGGGCAGGGCGCTGGCTGCACGTGAGCCGGGTGGTCGCCCGGGTGTGCGCAACGAAGTACCTGAGCTCGCGATCCAACATCGTCATCTGAGCAGTGATGAGCGTGCTCGAGGCACTCGTGTATCTGAGCGTGTGGCGGGCGGTGGCCGAGGCTCGGGGCGGCTCGGTCGATGGCTACGACGCGCGCGCATTCGCCGCCTACTTCCTCGCACTGATGATCGTCCACAAGCTCACGCTGAGCAGCATCACGGGCAACTTCGCGCACGGCGTGCGCGAGGGACAGATCGCATCGCAACTGCTGCGCCCCATGCACCCGCTCCACTTCCAGTACGCCAACCTCATCCCCTTGCGCATGATGATGGGCGCGACGATGCTGCCCATTGGGGTCCTGGCGATCGTGCTGTTCGACGCGCGCCTCGCTCCGACGGCCGGCCACCTCGCTGCGGCGTGCCTGGTGATTCCGCTCGCCTCGTTCCAACGCGCACTGCTCGATTCGCTCATCGGATGCCTTGCGCTGTGGATCGTGCGAATCGACGGCATCCGCGACGTCTACCTCACGCTCTATATCTTCCTGGGCGGCCAGTTCGTCCCCGTGTCGCTCCTGCCCGAGACCGCGCGCACCATCGCGCATGCGCTCCCGTTCTACTGGGTGCTCGGCTATCCCACGGAGCTGCTCAACGGGCGCGGCGACCTGGGTGATCTGCCGGCCGGACTCGCCGTGCTCAGCGGTAGGACGCTCGCGGCGCGGCTGACCCTGCAAGCGGTCTGGCCGCGCGGCACCCGCGCGCTCGAGACTGTGGGGTCGTGAGCCCCGCCCGAGCAGCGCACCAGCACCCCCGTACGCGATAGCCTGCGCGACCCGTGACGACCTCCTCCGATATCGCCATCAGCGCCGAGCATCTGACCCGCGCCTTTCGGGTGCCCGTGCGTGAACCCGGGTTGCGCGCCTCGATGCGATCGCTCATCAAGCGAAAGACCCGCGAGGTGCGCGCGGTTGAGGACGTCTCGTTCGAGATTGCCCGCGGCGAGGTCGTTGGATTCCTCGGCCCCAACGGAGCCGGCAAGACGACCACGCTCAAGATGCTGAGCGGGCTCATGCACCCGTCGTCGGGTACGGCTCGCGTGCTCGGTGCCGAGCCGGCGCGTCGCGATCACGATTTCCTGCGGCGCATCGCGCTTATCATGGGCCAGCGCCAGCAGCTGCACTGGGACATCCCGGCGCACGATTCGTTCGAGATGCTCCGCGTGGTCTACGGCGTGGACCGCGCAGAGTACCGCGAGCAGCTCGACGAGCTCATCGAGCTGCTGGACCTGGCGCCGCTCATCGACAAGCCCGTGCGTCAGCTCTCGCTCGGTGAGCGCATGCGCTGCGAGCTCGCGGCCGCGCTGCTGCACCGCCCCGAGATGCTCTTTCTCGACGAGCCCACGCTCGGCCTCGACGTGCAGGCGCAGCGACGCGTGCGCGAGTTCATCTCGCGCTACGCCGCACGCACCGGCGCAACCGTCCTGCTCACCAGCCACTACATGGCGGACATCGAGGCGCTCGCCTCACGCGTGCTGGTCATCCACCACGGCCGCCTGCAGTTCGACGGTGAGCTGCGCGAGCTCGCCGACCGCACGAGCGACCGCAAGCTCGTCACCGTGCGCTTCGAGCCGGGCAGCGCCGGTGGCGCGGATCCGAGCGTTGCTCGCGAGCTTGTCGCTCCATTTGGCGAGGTGGTCGACACCGACGGCACCGAGTGCGTGGTCGAGGTCGCTCGCGCCGATGTACGCGCACGCATGACGAGCCTGCTCGACCTGCCCGGCATCCTCGATTTTACGGTGGAGGACGAGCCAATCGAGCGCGTCATGGAGCGCGTGTTCGAGAGCGCCGCGCCCGAACCGGTCGTCACCTCGTGATCGACGCGGTGCGGCACATCCCGGCGTCCGCTCGCGGCGTGTGGGCGAGCTTTCGAATGTACCTCGTCGTACTCGCGCAATACCGCGCGAACATGGCGGTGTGGTCGCTCGCGAGCATCCTGCAGATCATCGTGTACATGAGCGTGTGGATCGCCGTCGCCGACGCGCGCGGCGGCTCCACCTCCGGCTACACCGCCAATACCTTTGCCGGATACTTCCTCGTCCTGCTCATCGTGCGGGACATGACGATGACGTGGATCCCCTATGACCTCCCGGGTCAGGTCCGCAAGGGTGACCTCGCTCCCAAGCTGATACGCCCGTTCCACCCCGTGCTCATGACGGTGGCTGACATGTTCGCGTTCCGCGTGCAGAGCGTACTCACCGTCGTACCGATCGCCGCTGTGATGTTCCTCGTGTTCGATGCGCGCATTGCCGGTTCGGTGGGCGCCGTGCTCGCCGCGATCGCACTCATCCCACTCGCGAGCGTCACCCGCGCGCTGGTGGACACGCTGTTCGCGAGCACCTCACTCTGGCTCGTGCGGATCGACGGCATCCGCAACCTCTACTACATGCTCTTACTCCTGCTGGGCGGTCAGTTCGCGCCACTCGCGCTGTTTCCAGCATGGCTGCAGAACGGGGCCCGAGCGCTCCCGTTCTACTGGACCCTCGGCTATCCGACCGAGCTCGCCATCGGCACGGCCCCGCTCAGCGAGGCATGGATCGGCGCGCTCGTGCTCACAGGCTGGGCGCTCGTGACCTTCGCCGTCCTGCAACCTGTGTGGCGTGCCGGGATCCGCGCACACGAGGCGGTTGGGTCATGAGACATGTGTTCCACGTGATCGGTGCACACTTTCGGATGGCAGCGGCCACCGAGCTGCAGTACCGCTCGAACGTGTGGACCTACGCACTCAACACGGTGATCACGCTCGGGGTGTCACTCGCCAGCCTCGGTCTTGTGTACGGCAAGGTCAACTCGCTCGGCGGGTGGAGCAGCGATGACATGCTCGTCGTGCTGGGCGTGTTTTTCTCGCTCGGCGCGATCGTCAACGGTGTGGTGCACCTGTCGATGGCCAAGCTCGTTGCGGACATCCGCACGGGGGATTTCGACTACCGACTGCTGCGCCCGGTTGATGCACAGATGGTCGCTGTGGCGCAGGCGCCTGATCCGTGGCGCGTGTTCGACCTGATCGTCGGCATCGCGCTCATCGCGATCGGGCTCGCGCGCGGCGGGTTCGACAACGCTGCCGGCGGGCCATTCGGCGCGATCGCGGCGGGCATCGGCCTACTCGCCGTGGGCGTAGCGCTCGCCGCCGCGTTCTGGACACTGCTGTCGTGTGTCACCTTCTGGACGATCCAGGGCGAGGGCATCCTCTGGGCGCTCGACGACATGTACGACCACTTACGCTGGCCGATCACGATCTTCCCGCCCGGGCTGCGCATCGCGCTCTCGACGGTGTTCCCGCTCGGGCTCGCCGTCACCGTGCCCGCGCAGGCACTGACGGGCCGTCTCGACGCCACCATGGCTGCGTCAGCCGTGGGCATCGCCCTCATGTTCGTCCTCGCGTCGCGCAAGGTCTGGAACATCGCCGTGCGCCGCTATGAAGGCGCGTCGGCGTAGTCCGCGCCTCGCACCCCCTACCCGGAGGCTTGAGCTCCCCACCGCGCGGGCAGATCGGAGGGTGTGAGAGCCGACGACGACGCCGATGAATTCTTCCAGTTCGAGGGTGCGGCATCCGCGCAGCCCGCAGCTGGTGACGCGCCCGAACCGCCGCGCGTGCCACCGCGCCTGGGTCTGCTGGCGGAGCTCACCATCCCCGAGTTCGACGAGGTTGCCCGCGCAGCAAAGCTGTCCCACGTGCTAGCGGACACGGTCGTCTTCACGCAGGGTAACCACGCCGATCGCTTCTTCATCCTCGTTGACGGGAGCGTCGAGGTGATCCGCGATAGCGAGTCGCTTGCGACGCTTGGTCCGGGTGCGTTTTTTGGGGAGAGCGCGCTGCTCGTCGGTGGCCGCCGCTCGGCGACGATCCAGACGCTCACCGAGTGCACCCTGTGGTCGATCAGCTACGTCGCCTTCGACGGCGCGGTGTCACATCACCTGATGGCCGATCCAGCCGCCGGCGCAGAGGCGACACGGCGCATCGACGGCGCACCTCCCGGCGCGTTCGACCATCCGTCCGAAGGCTGAGCCGCATCGCTGAGCGCGTGCGGCGGCGAGGCGTCGACCCGGCCTGCACCTCAGTGCTGTGTTGGCGATAGCCTGCCCGTCATGAAGCTCGCGCAACTCCACGAGATCTGCGGCTCGTTCCCGGGCGCCACAGCGGACACGCCGTTCGGCCCCGACACCGTGACGTACCGGGTTGCGGGCAAGATCTACGCGCTCGTGCCGGAGGATCCCGCCCACGTACGGCTCAACCTCAAGTGCGAGCCGCACCTCGCCACGCAGCTGCGTGAGGAGTTCCCCGAGCACATCCTGGCGGGGTACCATATGAACAAGCAGCACTGGAACACCGTGGTCACCGCAGGGCTCGAGGATGCCTTCGTCATCGAGCTCATCGAAGACTCCTACGATCTCATCGTGGCGGCCCTGCCACGGGCGCAGCGCCCTGCGGATTGATCGCGCTCGAAGTCGGCGCGCGTTCACGGCCCCAGCGGGTTAGGCTCCGCCCCACGTAGGCGCGCGAGTCGCACGTCCGCGATCCCACATCGCCATCCGCCATGAGGTCCCTGTGTCCCAGCGAACGACCAATGCCGCGCGCGTCCAAGCCAAGAAACGTGCGCAGTCACACGCCGCGAACCAAGGCTCGCCAGGCGCTCCGATCGAGCCACGCGTGAGCGGCGGCCTCGGTGCCGGCATCTCCGATACCACCCAAGTGACGCGCCCGAGCTTCGGCGCCCGCCTGCGCTACCGCTTCGACCTCACGCTCTCGCGCGGCTCGGGCGCGCTCATCGGGTGGCTGGCGATCGTCACGCTCGCGTTCATCGTACTCACGAGTTTCCTGCTGCACGGCGCGCTCAGCCAGACCGACGGCGCGGAGAAGAACAACATCGTCGAGAACTCGTGGCGCGCGCTCATGCGCACCCTGGACCCGGGAACCGTCACCGGTGACCAGGGCTGGTGGTTTCGCGCCGCATCGCTGTTCATCACGATCGTCGGCATCTTCATCTTCTCGACGTTGATCGGGCTCATCGCGAGCGTCATCGACCGCGCCATCGAGAGCCTGCGCAAGGGTCGCGGCGTGGTGCCCGAGGTCGACCACACGCTCATCCTCGGCTGGAGCGAGAAGCTCCACACGATCATCAGCGAGCTCGAGATCGCGAACGAGAACCAACGCAGCGCGTGCGTCGTGGTACTCGCACCACACGATCGCGTGTGGATGGAGGACGAGATCAACGCGCGCCGCGGTCCGCAGGGCGGGCTCGGCAAGCGACGCGGCGTGATCGGCTTCATCGCACGACGCCTCGGCGCCTCCACGGCGGGCAACACCCGCATCGTCTGCCGCACCGGCAACCCCGCCGACCCATCTGATCTCACCATCGTCGCGCCCACGGTCGCCAAGAGCATCATCGTATTGAGTGACGAGGTCTCGTCAGCGCCTGACGCCATCGTGGCGAAGGTCCTGCTCGGACTCATGAGCTTCGATCGCGAGCTCACCGGCATGCACGTGCTGGCCGAGTTCACCGAGAACGAGAACGCCATCGCCTTGCGCGAGGCCACCAACGGACGCGTGCGCACCGTCGTCTCCAACGACCTCATCTCGCGTATCACCGCACAGATCTGCCGCCAGGCGGGCCTGGGCGCGGTGTACCAGGAGCTACTCGACTTCGACGGCGACGAGATCTACTTCCACGCGGACGACAAGCTCACCGGCGCACACTGGTCGCAGGTGCTGCTCGCGTATGAGACGAGCTCCCCGCTCGGTTTGCGTCGCGGCGACGGCACGGTCATGCTCAACCCGGATGCCGACACGGTGCTGGCGGCGGATGACCAAGTGATCGCTGTGAGCGAGGACGATGACACGCTCGTCGTTGGCACGCTGGAGACGTACACCCCGTTCGATCGCGACCAGCCTGCCGCACCGCCGCTCGCCCCTGACCACCTGCTGATGATCGGCTGGAACGACCTGGCCCCGCAGATGCTTGAGCACCTCGCGCGCGCGGTCACGCCGGGTTCGACTGTGGATGTCGTGGTCGACCCGGCACTCGTCACGCTCCACCAGGGCGAGCTGCCCGTCTCCCCGAACATGGAGATCACGCTGTCGGAGGCCGACACCTCCCGCATCGAGCCGCTCCGCGCAGTGCTCGACATGCGCGAGTACGAGCGCATCGTGCTCGTCGGCTACCGCGAGCTGGACATCGCCGAGGCGGATGCCCGCACACTGCTCGGGCTCGTGCACGCGCGGCGCATCCTGCAGCCCGGCCACCGCAACTACGGCACCTCCATCGTCGCCGAGCTCCTGGAGCCGCGCTCCGTGCAGCTCGGGCAGATCGCCAACCCGGACGACTTCGTCGTCAGCGAGCGCCTCACGAGCCTGCTGCTCGCCCAGCTGTCGGAGAACGGCGAGCTCAACGGCGTGTTCTCGGAGCTGCTCGACGGCACTGGAGTGGAGATCACCATGCGCCCGGCGAGCCGCTACGTCTCGGTCGGGCAAGGCACAACGAGCTGGCGTGACATCGTGCGCGCCGCCGCGTGCGCGGGCGAATCCGCGTTCGGTGTGCTCACCCCCAGCGCCATCGGTGCTGCCGAGGTCGTGGTCAATCCCGCCAAGAGCACCGCGCTGACATTGACCGACGATACTCAGATCATCGTCGTCACGTAACGTCTCGCGATCGTCGCGATCCTCATGTAACACCAGTTTCTGCCCGACCCGGCCTCTGTAGGAGCGTTGGGGGTGGGCGCCGGTCGTGCTCGCCCCCCATCCGTTCCGAGGAGGGATGCGGCGAAGATGGCGAAGATCAGCTATCCAGCGGTACCGAAGCGACCGATCAAGCCAGCGATCGACCGCCTGTTCTGGCGTGCCGGGTTCGGACCGAGCACGAGCGACCGCGCGGTGTACGCCAAGCGTGGTCTCGGCGCAGCGATCGAGTCGCTCGTCGCGCCACCCAAGCAGCGGTTCGCGGGCAAGCAACTGCGGTACCGCGACGGCGACAACTTCTTCCCGATCAACCCGAACTCCGACGATGACAACGCCTGGCAGCAGGAGGTCCTGTGGTGGCTCGACAAGATGGTTCGCTCACGCGCGCCGCTCGTCGAGCGCATGACCCTCAATCTGCACGACCACTTCGCGACCTCCAACCACAAGGTCAACAGCCGGCCGCAGATGATCGCGCAGAACGAGCTCATCCGCCGCCACGCGCTCGGCTCGTTCGACGCGCTGTGCAAGGGCATGACGCGCGACCACGCGATGCAGCAGTGGCTCGACCTCGTCAACTCCGATCCCGAGCATCCCAACGAGAACTACGCACGCGAGTTCATGGAGCTGTTCACCATAGGGCTCAACTACACCCAGAAGGACGTGACAGAGATCGCACGAGCGTTCACTGGATTCCGCTTCGACTGGGACACCAAACGATACTGGTTCGACCCCGAAAACCACGATGAAGGGGCCAAGTCGATATTCGGACAGCGCGGCAACTGGACTGCAGACGACGCGATTCGGCTCTGCTTGGAGCACCCCGCGCACGCACCATACTTCTGTCGCAAGATGTGGGGCTACTTCGTGCCCGCAGCGCCGTCGGCAGCGCGCCTGAGGCTGCTGACCACCAACTACAAGGCGAGCGGTCGCAACCTCGGCGCGCTCGTCAAGACGATCCTGCGTTCGCCCGAGCTGTACTCCAACCTCGACCAGCCGGACATGGTCAAGCCGCCGGTGGTCCACCTCGTTGGCGCGCTCCGAACGATCAAGGCGCCGTACCTACAGGGAAGCTTTCGCTGGCAGCTCGACCAGATGGGCCAGCTGCCGTTCTACCCACCACACGTGGGTGGGTGGGATCAGGGTGAGGCGTTTCTGAGCACTGGCACGGCGAAGGCGCGGTTCGAGGCGATGGGCTCTGTGCTCCAGATCCGTCAGATCAAGGAGGCCAGCGTGCCTGTGACGGAGACACCCGCGCAGGCGCTCGCGCTCGTGCGTGCACAGACGGGCACCGGGTGGGAGAGCGCAGGTACGCGCGCCCAGTTGGCGCGGACGGCAGCTCGCTACAAGCCGCAGTGGAATGACGACGAGCACTTCGCGACCGAGCGACGCCTGGTGCTACGGCACCTGCTGCTTGCCGGTCCTGACGCGTGGATGCACTGACATGAGGAGCATGCGATGAGTGACACGGAAGAGCCGCCGCGACCGACGACGGACACGATCCGCGACGCACGCTGCTGCGACGAGTTCAGCCGACGCGACCTCATGCGACGCGCACTGGCAAGCAGCCAGCAGCAGGTGCCCCTGCCGGCGGAGCTCCTCGAGGAGGGCGCCGCGAGCTTTTTCGACAAGCGACTGACACGCGGACAGTTCGTGGGCCGTAGCGCAGGGCTCGTGCTCGGGCTCGCGGCGGCGCAGGCGATGGCGCCGCTCAAGCTGCTCGAGAGCGCGGCGGCTGCGGCGGATCCGAGCGCGCCCATTCTCGTGACGATCTACCTAGGCGGCGGCAACGATGGGCTCAACACGCTCGCGCCGCGCGCCGGAGCCGAGCGCGCGCGCTACGACCAGCTGCGCACGAGCGTGGGGATCGGCGCGGACCAGCTCCTGCCGCTCACCGGGCGCGAGGATCTGGGATGGCACCCATCAGCCGCCGGGTTGCGCACGCTGTTCGATGCGGGCAAGCTCGCCGTACTCACGGGCGTGGACTACCCCGACCCGAACATGAGCCACTTCGAGAGCGAGCATTTCTTCCGCACCGGCACCGTTTCCTCCGACGCGCGCCATGGCTGGCTCGGCCGCTATCTCGACCGCGTTGGCACGGGCAATCCGCTTGAGGGCATCGCCGTGCAGTGGGGCGGCGACGGCGCGCTGCTGGGTGAGCGCGCGGCGACGTCCACCGTGCACGATCCCGGCTCCTACGGCTTCTGGTCGCCGGGCGTGTGGGACGGCGACCACCTCACCGATGCGTGGGGCCGCCTCGGCTCGGCAGGCGCAAAGAGCCCCGGGTACAAGCGTGCCGTCCGCACCACGCGCCAGACGTATCAGGTGAAAAAGGCGCTGGAGCCACTTGCCAAGGAGAAGGTGGAGAACCTTCCGAAGCCGCCGATCGCCTATCCAGAGGATTACCAGCTCGGGGAGGAGCTGCGAACGCTCGGCCGATTGCTCGGTGCCGGCCTTGGCACGCGCGTGGCGACGCTCGTCGACAGCCAGGGCTATGACACCCACGACGACCAGGCGACGCTGCATGCCGGCAACCTCGAGCGTCTCTCGGGCGCACTGGTCGCGTGGCAGGCTGACCTCGAGCAGCGTGGGCTCGCGGGACGCGTCGTGACGATGGTGTGGTCGGAGTTCGGCCGGCGCGCCGAGGACAACGACAGCGGCGGCATCGACCATGGCGCAGGCGGGCTCCTGCTCGTCATGGGCCAGAAGGTGCGCGGCGAGGTGCTGTCGGACGGCTGGGGACTGTCGTCGCTCGACGAGCACGGCAACCTGCGCGTCACGACCGACTTCCGCGATGTGTACGCAGGCATCCTCGAGGGTCACCTCGGGGCGGGAGCACGCGATGTGCTGCCCGGTTACAAGGGTTCACCAGCGTCGCTCTTCCGAGCGGCCTGAATGACAACGAACAAGGGGATAGACCGCATGCCCAGCTTCATCGGATTTTGGGAACTCATGGCACTCGCCGCAGTGCTACTGCTGCTCTTTGGCCCACGCCGCCTGCCCGAGATCGGACGCTCGCTCGGCAAGGGAATGCGCGAGTTCAAGGAGTCGGTGACCACACCGCTCGCGGGTGAGCCCACCGGCGCGCCCATCGACGCGCGTTTTGAGGAGGCGCCGGGCGCGCCCCGTCAGGCGCGTGCGGCGATGCGTACAGGCAGCGAGGTCGACTCAGTACTCGCGGCGGGCACTCCTGCGGCGTCGCTCGACATCGAGCTCGAAGCCGACGCCGACGCCGAGTCGGCCGAGGCCGCGTGACCGGGCGCCTCCGGGCGCTACGGGCACGACGGCGCGCCGCACGCGTTCCGCGGCGAGCCGAACATGGTGAGCTCGCACCGCTCATGGAACACCTCGAAGAGCTGCGACGCCGGATGTTCTGGTGTCTCAGCTCGTTCGGCGCTGCCCTCATTGCGGCGTACTCGGTGCACGCGCAACTCGTGCGCCTGCTCGCGGCGCCGCTACCGACCGGCGCACCCGAGCCTGTGACGTTGTCGGTCGCGGAACCGTTCATGACGTCGTTCAGGGTGAGCGTGTACGCGGCGCTCGCCGTGACGATTCCGATCGTTGCGTGGCACGTCTGGGCGTTCCTGGCGCCCGTGGTGGACAAGGGGCGGCGTCGCGGCGTGGCGACCTTCACGCTGGCCGGGCTCGTGCTGCTCGTGGGCGGCATGGCGTTCGGATACCTCGTGGCGCTCCCGCAGTCACTCGCGTTCCTGACGAGCTACGACTCCGGGCTCTACGACATCCAGCTTCGCGCAGGGGAGCTCTATCGGTTCAACGCGCTCGTGCTGCTCGCGTGCGGTGTGGTGTTCCAGCTCCCGATCGTGCTGCTCGGGCTCGTGCGCTTTCGCGTGTTGTCCGTGGCCAAGCTCCGCCGCAATCGTCGCGTGGGGTGGGCGGCAGTGGCAGTGCTGGCGGTCTGCATGCCGGGTGTGGATCCTGTCCTGACAGCCATCACCTTCGCGCCACTGCTCGTGCTCTACGAATCGGCGGTGTTCATCGCAGCTCGCCTCGAGCGACGCTGGCGGCGCACGGACAATGCGGCCACGAAGCCGGCCGAGAGCGGCCATACCCGGGCCGTTGTTGGATCGAGGCACGCAGCCTGAGCGATGAGTGGGGCGATGGCACGAACCCCAAAGCAACCCGCCCCCTCGGCGATGGACGGCTACCGCCGGCTCAACCGCACCACCTCGGTGCGCGGCTCCGGCGGTGTTGCTGCGATCGTCGGCGTCACTCGCCCGAGTGATATCGCGAGCGTGGTCGCACCAGCAGCGACGCGCCGCCCCCGCCGTGGACGACGCGTCGCCGGGGGCCTTCGTCTCGCGGGGTTCGGCGCCGTCATTGCGCTCATCGTCGGGACCTCCGTCGCACTCGCGGGCGGCGGCTCAATTGACTCACCCGCCAAGCGGCGTTCGGCGACCGCTGCGGCGCCAGCTACCTTCACGGCAGACCCGGCGAAGGTCAGCGCGCGCCGCGATACGGCGAAGGCACCCGTCGCTGGCGCCATGATGAACACGAAGGCCGCGACGCCACACTCGGCTGTTGCGAAAACGTCGCCCGCAACGAAATCCTCCGTGATAGCGAAGGCCGCCGCAGCTGACACCACGCGCGTGGTGTCCTCGACCGCGACGCAGGCAGCCGCTTCCCCGGTCATTGCCCGACGCGCGGCAGCAGGGGCCGAGCTCCCCTTCAGCGGCGAGCGGGAGCTCTCGATCGTCCTCCTGGCTGGCTCGGTGCTCATGCTCCTGGGCATGCTCACGCAGATCGCGGGTCAGCCTCTGCCGGCATCCTCGGCGAGCTCACGGACGCGGCGCGCCTCGCGCACCACGTAGTCGCGAATCTTGCGCATGCCGCCTTCAGACTTGATGGCCGCGTCAAGGCTGTCGAGCTGATCGGCGATATGGGCCGCGTTGGATTCCACACCGCGTTCACGACGTGAATCCTCGATGAACTGGGACGGCGATCGATGCCCGCGCAGCTGGTTACACGACCCGCACGAGGCGACCTCGTTCTCCAGACGCGTGGGCCCACCCTTGATCTTGGGCACGACGTGGTCGCGCGTGGGGCGCGCGTTGGGCTTACTCAGGTCGAATCCGCACCACACGCACTTGCCTTCCCCCCATTCGAGGAGCTGATCGAGACGTGCGGCGGGGGCGAGCTGGCGACCTGCGGACATGCACGCAACCTATCCGATGGGACGCGGGGTCACGTGGACCCGATGAATCGGTGTGGGATTGGCCGGGGATAGCCTGACGCGCGCTGGTGTGGATAACGCCGCGCGATGGATCACGCGCACCATGGGTGCGTATGTGGACGATGCGCGCGCGCTAGGCATGTCTGGGCCGACGTCGATCGTCGCCAAGCGCCTGCCCGACGCCGTGCACCTCGTGCCACTTCCGGCGAGCACCGTCGACCGCGTGGCGTCGTTGGCACTGCGCAACATCGCCTGGGTGAACGATGGTTGGTGCGGCGGGCGAGCACTAGCCGTAGCGCAGAGCGCGGCGTGGCATTCCGGCATGGCGATGGGCACGGCCGCAGGGCGTGCAGCGCTCGAACAGGGCGCAGGCATCTCGGATGCAGTGGCAGGTGCGGTGGCGGTCGTCGCAGGACCACTCGTGGTGGGCGGCGGCAGCGCCGACTGGAGCTACCACGCGGCTGGCGTGATGCAACGGGTTGGCGATGCCGAACCGCTCGTCGTGGATGGCGTACTGTTTCGCAAGCCTGTGCCATTGTCGGCGTGGACGAGCGCGCTCGGGCTGCGCGCGGCAGACGCGGAAATCCGACATCCCTGGCAGCTCCAGGGTCTGTCGATGGCCGAGAGCGTCTCGGGCGCCTCCGAGCGAATCCGCGAGAACCTCGTCGGCAGCCTTCGCTCCCAACAGCGCATGTACGGTGAAATTCGTAACCCGCTCCTCACGCATCGCAACATCCACCCGCCCGAGCGTGCGGTTGCCTCCGCACGTGCCGCTGCGTTCGAGGCTCGCACGAGCCGTTACGACCGATTCGAATCGTTCGCCTGAAACACCCAGCGCGGCGCCGCTCGCTGTCTCTCCCCCCCTCCGCCCCGCGCGCGGCACACCTCTCCCGGGGGCACACCACTCCCGGGGGCACACCACTGTCGTGAGAGTTACCTGGTGCGCGCCTAGCGCACATGCAGTAACACTCAGCCCTCGCGACACGCTTCTCCGACAGCGAGAGTTACCTGGTGCGCGCCCAGCGCACATGCAGTAACACTCACCGTCGAGTTGGGACCCTCTGGCACAGCGCGCGGTGCCCGAGGGCCCCACGGCGCGGCGCGCTGTGGGGCGAAGGGGTGCTCGCGCGGGGCGGGGCGGGGCGGGGCGGCGTGGCGTGGCGTAGCATGCACGACATGCGACTTGCCACCGTGCCACCCGTCAGCGCGCTCCTGAGCCACCTCTCCGTCGATCGAGCGGTACTCACTCCCGAGGGGCCGGGTTTCCTGCGTATCGACGAGCGCCACGTGGTGCTCCGTGCACGGGACACGGCCGAGCCGGCCGGATGGCAGCGGTCGAATTGGTTTCGCACTCCCACCTCCGGTGCAGGTGGAGCCAGCGTGCAATTCGTGCGGTCGTCGGATGCCGAGCGCGGCGCAGCGCAGGGCGTGCGCGATGCGCTCGCCGCGAGCGGGCTGCTCACCGCAGATTGGCGCACGAGCACCGGCAGCCTCCAGCAGCCCGGCACGGTGCGTCTGTGGCTCGGCCTGAGCCAGCGCTACCTCGAGGCCCCCACAAACGCCGTGCCCGCCGCGATGCAGCAGGTCATCGACGCCGTCGACGCGTGGTATGACATCGCGTCGAAACGCCCCGAACCTGCGCCGGTGCTTGCTCCGACCAACGCCGCGTGAGCATCCTCGCACCGCGTGTGCTCTGCCTGCAACACAACGAGCGCGTTCGTGCGCTCAGCGTCGCGACGTGGGCGGCCGAGCGCGGCGTCGACCTGACGATCCTGCGTGTCGACGAGGCCCCGCTTCCGGCCGCCGACGCATTCACATGCGTTGTGGTGCTCGGCGGCAGCATGAACACCGACGACGTTGCTGCGAACCCGTGGCTCGACGATGAGCGCGCGTTCCTTCGCGCCGTCATCCAACGCCCCGAGGCGCGCGTATTCGGAATCTGTCTCGGCGCGCAGTTGCTCGCGGAGGCGCTCGGAGGCTCCGTGAGTCGAGCCACCGAGCGCGAGATCGGCTGGCACCGCATCGAGCTGACGCCAGCAGGGCAGTCCTCGCGCGTGTTCGGTGCAGCACCCCCAGCGTTCGACGCGATGGAGTGGCACGGGGATGCATGGACGCTTCCCCCTACCGCGACGCTCATCGCCTCAAGCTTGACGTGCGCAACTCAGGCCTTCGAGTGGGAGGGCCGCGTGTTCGCCGTGCAGTTCCACCCTGAGTTCACCTATTCGCGTACGCGTGAGCTGGTGGCAACGACCACGGATGATCTCTCCACCGGAGCTCACGTCCAGTCACCCGAAGCGATACTCGCCGACCCGGCACGCTTTGAGGCTCCTCGCATGCTGCTCTACGCCTGGCTTGACCGGGCATTGCTCACCGAGCGCAGCGCGTGAGTCGCTCGATGCCGAACGCCTGATCTGTGCGGTTGAGCACGGCCCGATCGCGGCCGCCGTCGTCGAGCAGTTGCTCGCCGGGCTGCGCGTCGCACGCGAGGAAGACGTCGTCGCCCAACCCGCCACTGAACACGTCGAATCCGAGTCCACCGACGAGCAGGTCGCTGCCCGCGCCGCCGTCTAACGTGGCGCCCTTGCGGCCCGCGTACAGCCGGTCGTTCCCGGCATCGCCCTTGAGCGCGTTCACGTATTGATCTCCGCCGTACAGCACATCGTCGCCGATTCCACCGTGGAGGTAGTTGGGGCCTCCTTGGCCGTACAGCACGTCGTTGCCGGCATCGCCGTACAGGGTGTCGTCGTCCGCGCCACCGCGCAGCACATCGTTGCCGCCCAGCCCGCAGATCGTATCGCGCCCAGGGGTGCCGAAGAGCACGTCCCGCTTGGGGGTGCCGAGAATCGAGCACTGGTGACCGTCCGTCTGGCGGAGCACACTCAGACGAAGCTCGGCGCTGTCGTCCAGCGTGTTGGGATCGTTCGGCACGGTCGCCGTCGCGGCGATGATGGGACTACCTGCGCGCCAGGCCGTCCCGCGCAGGCGCACAGTTGCAGCGGCATGCGACGCGAGCGCACCCAACGTGCAGGTCATCGTGCGCATGGCCAAGGAACACGTCGCATCTGCGGGCGCCTCGATGGCGAGTGAACGCAGCTGGATCGGCGCGGCGATGACGAGCGTCGCACCGACCGTCGGCTCGTTCGCCGTGGCACGCACCGTGGCGACGAGCGCGACGCGCGCACCAACGTTGGAGACCGTGTTTCCGGCGAGACTCGAGGTGCCCTCGGTGTCGAGGGTCGTCGTGACGCCCATTGCAGCGTGTGCGCTCGCGGGCAGCGCGATCAGCAGGGCAAGAGCTAGCGCGGGTACGATCGATCGAATTCTCATGGATGCATGCTACCCACGAACCGGGAGCACACGAACGTCGGTCGCCGGTCGCCGCGAGTGCCCGATCCGCGTCGAGATCGACGTTTGTGCACATGGAGCGCACAAACGTCGATCTCGACGCGGGGTACGGCCTCGTCGTTCGATGACAGGCTCGTCCGTGGCCACAGGGCCAAGGCGCTGCCCGGATGCGGACACT
>Ga0105047_10007780_pt1 | contig 18006 bp, 20 predicted proteins | sample MAT04_FD_78384 | JGI IMG/M metagenome (GOLD analysis project Ga0105047, IMG submission 78384) | Freshwater microbial communities from Lake Fryxell liftoff mats and glacier meltwater in Antarctica - MAT-04 (megahit assembly) | ecosystem: Environmental > Aquatic > Freshwater > Ice > Liftoff...
CCGCGGGCCATCTGGCCGCCGAAGGCCGCCATCCGGGCGGTCACCGCAGCTTCGTTGCCCTGATCGCCCGCTCAGCGGGACGCACAGGGTCAACCTCGCTCAGCGGGACGCACAGGGTCAACCCCGCTCAGCGGGACGCACAGGGTGACCGCCCGCTCAGCGGGACGCACAGGGTCAACCCCGGGCCCCGGACCCGCGGCGGTCTGAGCTACGCGCCGGGGCGTGCCGCTCGCGCATAGACCAGGACGCTCCGCTCGAATACGAGCACCGTCACGTCGTCCTGGTTGAAGCCCCGAGTCCGGACCCGGACGATGCCCTGGCCGGGGCGCGACTTCGAGGGCCGCACCTCCAGCACCTCGGACTCGGCGTAGATGGTGTCACCCGCGAACACTGGCGCCGGCAGGCGCACATCCTCCCAGCCCAGGTTCGCGACCGCGTTCTGGGACACGTCCGGAACGGACAGGCCGGTCACGATGGCCAGCGTCAGCGTGGACACCACCAGCGGCTTGCCGAACTCGGTGCGCGACGCATAGTCCGCGTTGTAGTGCACGTCATGGGTGTTGTTGGTGAGCAGCGTGAACCACGTGTTGTCGGTCTGGGTGATGGTCCGGCCATGGGCGTGGCGGTAGACGTCGCCGACCACGAAGTCCTCCAGGAAGCGGCCTTCCCAGCCGGCCACACGGCGTGTCGCGGCGCCATCCGCCGTGGGTGTCTCACTCATGATCCCAGGCCCCCCATTCCGGGCTGGACGTCATCCAGCTCCGAGGCATCGATGATGCCCAATGCGAGTGCGCGCTGCGCATCGAAGCGACCCAGTGCGGTCGCCTGGCGGAGGACCACGCGTGCGTGCCGGTCGGTCGCCCGGTCGGACATCACACCGCCGATGATGGTGGCGCCCTTGCCTTCCTGGTTGACCGCGACGTCGTACGCCTCCAGCTTGGCCGCCTCTGCCTCCAGCGCCGCGGGCTGCATGCCTGCCTCGTATGCCAGGAGCACCCCGAACAGCTGCGCGGGATGACCGACCCATTTGCCCAGCATCCCGAAGTCACGGGCCCGGAGCGCATCCCGGTAGACCTGTGACATCCGGTCCAGGAAGCGGGTCCGGTTCGCGGACGCGTCCAGGGCCGGGTCGGCCACTGGGTAGTCCAGCGTCATGCCGTCGATGGCTGGGACGCCGATGGCACCCGCCACGTTGACGATCTCGGCGCGCGCCCAATCGGCGATCGGATGCTCATTGGTGATCGCCGGCAGGCCCAGGTCGGCGGAGTAGTCGGCAAGCCCGAAGACCAGGGCGCACAGGCGATCCGCGGCGCGTATCGCGATCTGCGACAGCTGCGCCGCCGCCCAGCCCGATTCGATGAGGTAGGCGACCCGGATGCCGCCGACGGGCAGGCCCAGCGAACGCTCCGCCTCGGTCAGCATGCCGTGGACCATGTCCACCTCCTCGGGGTGCTCCACCTTGGGGAACACGATGCCGTCGAGGGGGATGGTGCCGTCTCCCGATCGCTCCGCGAGCGCCCAGAGCAGGCCGTACAGCTCCCGCGCGGTGGTCTCCAGGTTGAGTCCGGGTGGCCGATAGAAGCGCAGGCTGCGGGGTCCACCACCCGACCAGTCGGCGGTCGAGAGCACGTCCGCGGCGCCTTGCCGACCCAGCTCGGCGGCTTCGTCGGTGAACGCCAACGCATCTTCGGCATCCAGCATCACCAGGGGCGCTCGGCGCGGCGCGGCGAGCAGCTGCTCCACGAGCGCCACGTCTGCACCCAGGTGGTGGGCCAGCTCGTTCGGCCCCACGCTGAAGCGGGTCATGATGCGGCCCATGGGCGACGTGCCACCCTCCACCGCCTTTCGCGCGATGGCCTCCTCGGCGGGCGTCGTGAAGTGGGCCTGCTGGCGCCAGTAGCGCAACGGCAAGGTGGCGCGCCGCGGCGCCAGATCGGTGCGCAGCGCTCGTCGGCGGGAGTCGGCGAGTTCGATGGCCGAACCCAGGTCCGGCAGGGCGCGTGCCCCTGGAGTGGTCATTCGTCCCCCCTGGACAGCGGTGTCGGGAACAATTGCGCAAGCAGCGTCAGGGATGTCGCCCGCAGGATGTCGGCCGCTGCCGGCGCGAAGGGTGCGGGCTGGCCATAGCCGCGATGCGAGACCGCGGGTTCATAGCCACCGTGGGGATGTTCCTCGGGCGTCGCGACATAGCCCAGCACGCCATTGCAGTAGCCGGCAAAGATGGTTGTCGCTGCTGGCGATGCATCCCGGACGGCGGCCCCGATCTCACCGAAGATCTCGCCCGGCGTGCCCACCACGGCACAGTCGCCGATGCGCGCCGCCCAGACCTCACCCGGCACGGATGTGGGCAGCGGTCCCTCGTCCGCGAGCGACAGGACGTGCTCGATCCAGGAGATGTGATAGCGCACGGGGTTCATCGTCGCGCGGGTCTCACCCGCCTCGGCGCGCCGGGCAAGGTCCGCGACCCGCTCTGCCAGCTCGGCCTCCAGGACCGTCCGATCAGGCGCCTGGAGCAGTGGCAGGTCCACGATGCGGCGCACGCACGACGCACCCTGTGCCGGCTGATCGTCCGCGACTCGTCGTCGATAGAGGCTGATGGGGGTCACCGATCCGTACGCGGTGTGGTCGATGGTCATGGCCCGTGGCTCGGCATCCGCGACGGCATGAGCGGCTTCCAGCGCCAGCCGCTCGCCAAAGCTGACCTCGGGTCCCTGGCGGTCGATGAATGCCTCCAGCGGCAGCACGTTGCCGGCGGCGCCCTGCAGGAACACGGTCACGCCGCCGCCTCGGAGCTGCGTGGTGCGCGTTCGCAGCGGCCCCACGAAGTCGGGCCCGGCGGCGGCCACCTCCGGCCCCACCACGACCGGATGACAGCCAAAGCCGACGACCGTGGCGATGGCCCGTCCATCCAGGTCGTCGATGCGCAGCGTGGGCACCGAGTCGTCGAAGAAGCCCTCGCGATTCCAGCCCAGGATGGTTCGCCCATCCGCGGTCCGCTCCCGGCGATTGACTGCGATGCCCGGCGCATGCCCGACCGCGCCCGAGATGCGTGCCTCGCACAGAGCCGCCTGTGCCTGCACCGCGGCCGACGCGAAGGCGTTGGGCAGCGTGTCCCAGTAGCCCAGCTCGATGTCCGTCCACTCGTCCGCCTCGCCACCCAGCTTGATGATGGCGCCCGGCCAGGGCGCGGCATGGGAGTGGCTGCTGTTGATGAGCACGTCGCCACGGGCGCAGCCGATGGCGGCCGCGACCGCATCACGGACACGATCGGCAAAGGGCGTCGTCATGCCCACGAGGTCCGCGGCCAGGATGGCCACCGTGGTGGGTCCGTCGCTGACCACGAGTGCCGTGACCAACAGGGGCTCCGCGAAGCGTCGCGGGGCGACCGCCCGACGGACGTATCCCAGGACATCCACCGGCAACGGCGGGCTGATATCGACCTGCGCAGCACCCGCTCGCATGGTGCCCCTCAGCTGCCCGCGCTGACCCAGTCAGCGGCTGTGGTGAGTCGTTCCTGGAGATCTGCGAGGAGGCGTGCGGCGCCCGCACCATCCACCGCGCGGTGATCGGACGAGAGCGTGGCGGTCATCACCCGACGGATGACCACCTGGCCGTCACGCACGACCGCGCGAGCCTCCGTCGCGCCCGTCGCGAGGGTCGAGACCTGGGGCGGCGTGATGATGGCCGTGAACGACGTCACCCCGAACATGCCGAGGTTGGTGAGCGTGAACGTGCCCTCGGAGATCTCCGCCGCGCGCAGCTTGCCGGCGCGCGCCCGGGTGGCCAGGTCGCGCAGGTCCGTCGCCAGCTGGTCGACACCCTTTGCCTCGCAGCCGATGATCGCGGGGGCGATCAGGCCACCCTCGCCAAGGTCGATGGCGATGCCCAGGTTGACCGCGTCCACGCGCTCCAGGGTCTCGCCGTTCCAGACCGCGTTGAACGCCGGGAACGCCTGCAGGGTGGAGGCGACCGCCTTCAGCAGCAGGGCCGAGACGCTCGATCGAGCGTCCTTGTCGCGCCCCTCATTGAGGGCCGCCAGGGCATCCATGGCAGCGTCCATCTCGATGTCCCGGGAGACATAGAAGTGGGGCGCCTGGGTCTTGCTCTGGACCATGCGACGCGCGATCGCGGCGCGCATGGGCGTGAATGTGACCGGGTGCCGGCCATCCGCCATGGGGTCGTGCTCCTGGGCCTGATGGAGGGGAGACGAGGCTACTGACCGTCCTCGAGATAACCGATGACCGATCCGACGGGCACTTCCTGGCCGGGAGCCAGGGTCTGCTCCACGAGCGTGCCGCCAGCGAGCGCTTCCATCTCCACGGTGGACTTCTCGGTCTCGATCTCCGCGAGCACATCCCCGCGCGCGACCGTGTCGCCGACGTTTTTGATCCACGCGGCGATGGTGCCGGTCTCCATGTCGTAGCCAAGCTTGGGCATCTCGATCGGGATGCGTGCCATCAGAGCCTCCGTGGTGCGATGCCGCCGAGTCGCCTGTGCACTCCCGGGCCGGGTGGTGCAGATGCTCGACTGGTGAGGTGCCGGACCAGGTTGACCGGCGACGCAAAGGTTTCCAGCCATGATAGCGACCGGGCCGAGCGTCGCGAGATGACCTCCTCACCATGACTCGCGGATGGGTCGACCGAGGGCGGTCTGGTAGGGTGCCAGTGATGTCCAGACTCCAGCCGCTTCCCGGGGTGACCGGTCCGCGGTCATCCAGGCGTCCCTGAGGTGGCCCGGGTGTGGGCGGCCCTGATGGCCGTCGCTGGCGTGATCGTGGTGGCTGGTGCGTCACCTGCGCCATCACCGGCCGCTGCACCGGTGGGCTCCGCGTTCGCATCCGTGGTCATCGACGCCTGTCCGACGCTCGCGCCGCTGCTGCCCCGCCCGGTACCCGCCGCGTCGGCTGTGCCGTCACCCAGCTTCACCGATCCCGTCGCGTCGCCAAGTTGCGCTCCGTCGCCGCCTGGGCTGCCGAGCGCCATGCCCAGCCCTGCGGCCGCGCTACTGATGTCGCCCGACGACCCACCGTCCGATCGCCTCCGACTGCGGCTCAGGCAGGTGATCATCGGCGCCAACACGCCCAAGTCGGTGGAGTCCAGCCAGCACGGCCTGTTCTTCGTCCAGAACAACGTCTTCCGCCACACCATGACTGTCTATGACCGTCGAGGGCGTCGGGTCAAGACCATCCAGGACGCGATCCGGCCTTCGGTCTATGGCTACTCGAAGTTCCGCAAGCTGGTGCGGGGCGGGCCGGTCGAGGCTGCATTCACCCCAGACGGTCGATACGCCTGGGTCACCCAGCGCGCCATGTATGGCCCAGGCTTCCGCAAGCCGCCGCCGCAGCTTGGCGTCTGTTCGCCGGCGGATGGCTACGACCGCGGGTTCGTGTACCAGATCGACACTCGCACCTTCCGCATCCGCGAAGCCATCCGGCTGGGCTCGCTGCCCAAGGATCTCGCCATCACACCCGATGGGCGTCACCTGCTGGTCAGCAACTGGTGCTCCTATGACGTCTCCGTGGTCGACCTGGCCACGGACCGCGAGATCCGGCGCGTCAAGGTCGGCAAGTACCCCAGGGGCATCGCCGTCACGCCCGACTCCCGGAGTGCCTACATCGCGATGCTGGGTGGCTCGCGCATCGCGCGGCTGGACCTGACGGACTTCCGGGTGCACTACATCCCGGGGGTGGGTGGCGCACCCCGCGACGCCATCCTCGACCCGCGTGGACGGTACCTGTACCTGACGTTGTCGCTGGGCGATGGCGTGGTCAAGCTGGACCTGCGCACCAACAAGGTGGTGGGGCGGGCGCAGACGGGCGACGACCCGCGGAGCATGGCCATGGCCCCGGACGGCCGGTCGCTGTACCTCGTGAACTACGCCTCGGGCACAGTGAGCAAGGTCCGCACCCGTGACATGCGCGTGTTGCAGACCATCAAGGCGGGTCGCCATCCGGTCGGTATCACCTATGACATCGAGACGCGCCAGGTGTGGGTCTCGATGTACCCCGGTCCCCTGCGGGTCTACATCGACCGATAAGGCAGCCGGCAGCCGGGCAGCTAGGCAGCCGGGCGGTGCGCGCTCCGGTGGTCGGGCACGGTTGACGATCGTGTGTGGCTCGCCGAACCTGTGGCCGTGGCGCAACCCCTCGTCAGCCTCGATGCCATGGACCAGATGGCGCGTGGCGTCGACCATGCGGAGGGCACCTGCGCGGCACCCGACGGCACCATCTACGTCAGCGGTGAGTGGGGCCAGATCTATCGGGTGGACGCGGATGACCTCGCTCACGAGATCGCCACGACCGGTGGCTGGACGCCGGGCCTGGCGGCCGATGGTCTCGGCCGCATCGACGCCTGTGACCCGGCCAACCATGCAGTGATGCGCTGGGACCCCGTGGGTGGAGCGCCCCAGCCCTGGACGCTCGGTGTGCCGGGCCTCCCGTTCCAGACCCCGAACTGGGGCGCCTTCGGGCCCGACGGCAGCTACTACGTGTCCGACTTCCCCAATGGCCTGGCCGTCTCGCCGGACGGGAGGCAGCTGTGGGTGCTCGAGAGCGCTCCCGGTCGGTTGGTGGCGTTCGACATCCGCGAGGATGGCTCAGCAGGCCCGCGACGGGTCCTCCTGGAGCTGCCCGGCACAGTCCCCGACAGCATCGCGTTCGCCGGCGACGGCTTGGTGGTCATCGCCTGCTATCGACCCGACACCGTCTACCGCTGGTCGGCCGAGCGTGGCCTGGAGGTGCTCGGCGACGATCCGGCGGGCACGGTCCTGGCGGCGCCCACCAACGTGGCGTTCACGGGTCCCGACCGGGACATCCTGCAGGTGCCCAACATCGGACGCTTGCATGTGACCAGGTTCCAGGTCCCGGGCATCCGAGGTGTGCCACTCTTCACCTCCGACGCCGCTCTGCTTGGCGACTGACGGCTCGATATCGGAGGAGGCGACCGCGATGGGGGAATTCGAGGGCAAGGCGGTCCTGGTCACGGGTGGTGCGCTGGGGATCGGGCAGGGGATCGTGCGCGCGTTTGCGGGCGAGGGCGCCGCGGTCGCCATCTCCGACGTGGACGCCGCGGCAGCGGGCGCGCTTGCGGACGAGTTGACCGCCACTGGTGCCCGGGTCGTGGCGGTCATCGGTGATGTGTCGCAGCCGGCGGATGCGGAGCGCATGGTCGGCGAGGCAGTCGCCGCGCTTGGTCGACTGGATGTCCTGGTCAACAACGCGGGCATCCAGCCCATCGACGCCTACTTCAACGTCGAGGACACGCCGGTCGAGATCTGGGACCGGATCGTGGGCGTCAACCTCAAGGGCACGTTCCTGATGTCGAAGTACGCCCTGACCGCCATCCGCCGCGAGGGACCGGGGGGCTCGGTCATCAACATGGCCAGCGTCCAGGGCGTCCAGTCGATGCCGCGCGTGCCGTCATATGCCGCAAGCAAGGGCGGTGTCCTGTCGCTGACCCGGAACATGGCACTCGACTATGCGCCGGAGGGCATCCGAGTCAACGCGATCTGTCCCGGCACCATCGACTCCGACATGGTGCGGCGGGCCGCGGTGGCGGAGGGGGGCGACATCGACGCCAACCTGCGGCGCTACGGAGCCTTCCATCCGCTGGGGCGCCTGGGCGTCCCCGAGGACGTCGCCCAGGCGGCGTTGTTCCTGGCCAGTGATCGCTCCAGCTTCATGACCGGCAGCTACCTGGCCGTGGACGGCGGCTTCCTGGCGCAGGGCGCTTGGGCCGGCAGCGCTGGCTCTGATCAGTGACACCGGACACCCAGTTCCAGGACGGACCGTGACCGACGCGACCATCACCTCGGTCCAGGTGATGACCATCCAGGCCCAGCTGCCGGCGCCCGTCATCTTTGGTGAATGGATCATGCGCCAGCGCGAATTCGCGCTCGTGCGGGTGCGTACCGACCGCGGCGTGGACGGCCTGATGTACACCCTCACCCGGGACGGTGCGGTCGCGGACCAGATCCGAAAGACCATCGCCGCGCTGTATGTGGGTACGACCATCAGCGCCCGTGAGGGGACCTACACCACCGCGTGGCGCCGGAGCCTCGCGTCGCACTCCGCGGGCCTGGGGCTGCGGGCGTTGTCCATCGTCGACCTGGCCTGCTGGGACGCCGCGGCCAAGCTGCGTGACCAGTCCATCGCCGGCCTCCTGGGCGGCACCAACCAGGCGATGCCCGCGACCGCGATCATCGGCTACCCGCCGGGGACCATGGGTCCGGAGGAGACAGGCGCTCAGACCGCAGAGTTGTACGCGGCCGGCTGGCGGCGCTTCAAGGCACCCATCGGCGGCTCCGCCGAGCGGTCGGCGGCCCGGTTGCGTGCCGCTCGTGCCGCCGCGCCGGATGCGTGGCTGGGTATGGACGCTGCGTGGGTCTACGAGGACGTGGAGACGGCCGCCTCGTTCATCGAGTCCATCCCGGACGTGGGTCTGGCCTGGTTCGAGGATGTCTTCCCGCCCGGCGATGCGGGCATCCTGCGCCAGCTCCGGGATCGCATCGACGTGCCCATCGCGATGGGCGACGAGCAGGGTGGCTCGTACTTCCCGGAGGCGCTCATCACCGCCGGCGCCGTGGATGTCGTGCGCGTGGACCTGACCTGCATGGGTGGTTTGACACGCGGTCGCCGGGTCATCGACCAGACGCTCGCGGCCGGCCTCGACTTCGCCCCGCACATGTTCCCGCACGTCCACAGCCAGGTACTGGCGGCACTGGGCTACGCCGACCGACCCATCGAGTGGGGCATCCCCAACACGGGGGTCCACCCCATGGACGACCCGCTGCCGCAGCCCGTGATCATCGACGGCGGGCTGATGGCACCCTTGCCGGAGGAACCCGGATTCGGCCACATGGTGGATGTGGACTGGGTCCGGAGCCAGCCACATGACGATCCCGATGGCATCCTCGACAGCCTCCGCTAGCGCCGTCCGGCACGTCCCTGGCGCTCAGGCGGGCTGGTGGCTGGAGGACGCCGTTCCCGGGCGGGTCATCGCCCACGCCCACGGCCGGACCATCGACGAGGCGGAGCATGTCTGGCTGGCATGGGTCACGCACAACGTCAGTGACGTGCACGGCAACGCCCATCGGGCAGCCCATGGGGCGTTCGGCCAGCCCGTGGTCCTGGGCGCACTGACCGTGGCCATCGTCATCGGGCTTGCCGAGCCGGCCACCGCCGATGCCCAGTCCGTGGCCGGCAGCCTGCCGGCCGGCTGGCGCTCGATCGTGCTGCGCGGCCCGGTCGTACCCGGCGACACCCTGCGGGCAACTTCGTGCATCGCCGCCGCCACCGCCGCCGGCAGCGACGGGGTGGGTCTGGTGACGCGCACCATCACGGGCTACAACCAGCGGGGCGAGGAGATCGCCCACATCGAGGAGGTCGAGCGTGGCGTGCCGTCGCGCCCGGCCGACGTCGACATCGGTCGAGGATAGGGGGATCGCATGGAATTCATCGTCCATCTCCAGGTGAACTGGCCGAGTGACGGCGACGCAGACCAGCTGGCTCGGCTGGTGGAGGCCGAGCACCAGCGTGCGATGGAACTGGCCGCCGCAGGCATCCTCAAGCGGCTGTGGCGCATCCCTGGCCGGCGTGCGAACTGGGGCCTGTGGGAGGCATCCAGCGCGACCGAGCTGCACGCCGCGCTGGCATCACTGCCGTTCTTCCCCTGGCTCGACGCCGAGGTCCACGCAGTCGGCGCCCATCCCAATGACCCTCCCAGCTGGGCATCACCGGCCGGGGAGCCCAGATGACCGAGCAACGGCCGCTCGACGACGCAGAGCTGCGGGTGCCGGATGGGTACGTGACGAACCTGTTCGACCTGGCGGGCCGGGTGGCTGTCGTCACCGGTGGTGGCAGCGGCCTCGGCCAGGCCATCGCCGTAGGGTATGCGCAGGCCGGTGTCACGGTCATCGTTGCCGACGTGAACGACGCTGGGAGCGAAGAGACGGTAGCCCGCATCACGCAACAGGGTGGTGCCGCCCATGCGCACCACCTGGATGTCACCTCCAAGGCAGCGATCGACGCCCTCGCTGACCTGGTGGTCGAGCAGCACGGACACGTGGACATCCTGGTCAACAGCGCAGGATCCGCTTTCCGTTCACCAGCCGAGGACTTCCCGGAGGAGAAGCTCGACTTCATCCTCGACCTCAATCTCAAGGGCACATATCTCTGCTGCCAATCGTTCGGGCGCAAGATGCTTGCCCAGGGCAAGGGCAGCATCATCAATCTGGCGTCCATCGGCGGTTTCATCGCCTACCCTTGGGCGAGTGCCTACCTGGCATCCAAGGGCGGGGTCCTGGGGATCACGCGGGGTCTCGCCCTGGAGTGGCGCGACCGTGGCGTCCGCGTCAACGGCATTGGGCCCACGCTCATGGATTCGCCCCTGACCCGCAACGCTGCCCAACGCACATCCATCACCGCGGACTTCATCAAGGCGCGCATGCTCCGGCCTCGCCTGGGACTGCCACGCGAACTCATCGGTGCCGCCATATTCCTGGCCAGTGATGCCGCCGAGCTGGTCACCGGTCACACCATCATGTGCGACGACGGATACCTCGTCGCCTAGCCAGTCCACGCGTTGTGGGGGGAACCATGTCCGAAATCGACCGGATCGTCCGGGTCCGCGCCGCCACCATCCTGCACACGCTCGAGGTGCCCATCGTGTTCGGCACCTGGATCATGCGCCACCGGGAGTTCTTCCTGGTGCGTGTCGATGCCGAGAGCGGGCTCTCCGGCTTCACCTACGCCCTCACCCGGGACGGACCGCTGGCGGCCATCGTCGACCGGACCATCGCGCCCCAGTACATCGGCCAGGACGTGGCCGATCCCGAGGCGTCGTTCTTCAAAGCGCTGTGGGCCAACAACTCGGTGCATGCCGCGGGCATCGGGATGCGGGCGCTCTCGGTGGTCGACTGTGCGGCGTGGGACCTCGCAGCCAAGGCCAAGGGACTGAACATCACCACCTACCTGGGTGGCGAGCGCCGGCGGATGCCGGTCGCAGGCATCGTGGGCTACCCGCCGTCCATCTCACCAGAGGCGACGGTTGTCCAGATCAAGGTCCTGTGGGACCAGGGCTGGCGCCGCTTCAAGCTGCCCATCGGGCCCTCCCGGGACGAGTCCATCGCCCGGCTGCGCGCCGCCCGGGAGGCCTACCCGGACGCATGGCTGGGTATCGACGCCAACTTCCTGCACAAGACGGCGGCGGATGCCATCGAGTTCGGCAAGCGCCTGGATGGTCTGGACATCGGCTGGTTCGAGGACATCGTGCCGCCGGGTGACGCCCAGATGGTGCGCGAGATCCGGGAGGGCATCTCCACCCCGGTGGCGATGGGCGACGAGCAGGGTGGCTCGTACCATCCCCAGGCCCTGCTCAAGTTCGATGCCGTGGACTTCAACCGCCTGGATGCCACCACCAATGGCGGCATCACCCGCCTGCGGGGCATCCTGCGCATGGTCAAGGAGCACGGCAACGGCATCACGACCCACATGTATCCGCACATCCACTCCCAGGTGCTGGGGGCGCTCGGCTACACCGAGGCACCCATCGAGTGGGGCGTGCCGGGCACCGGTGTCCATCCCATGGACGACCCGCTCATCCAGCCGGTCGTGCGCGACGGGCTGATGGACCCGCTGCCGGACCTGCCGGGCCTTGGGGTCCTGGTCGACCCGGCCTGGATCGCCCGCCAGTCCGTCGTGACCGACCCCGACGGTCTGCTCGACGACCTGTAGGTCTGCTTCGTTCGTCCACCGATAACCACCCGACGGAGGTTCACCGTGCCCACGATCACCCGACCCCACCACATGGGCATCCAGGTCGCTGACCTGGAGCGTTCGCTCGGCTTCTACCGCGACATCCTCGGCTTCGAGGTCGTGTTCCAGTGGAACCCCCAGGCGGAGTACATCCGGACCATCACGGGCTACCCGGGTGCGGACATCCATGCCGCCATCCTGCGCATGCCTGGTGACACGGGCGTATTCCTGGAGATCCTGGAGTATCGGGATGTCGAGAAGACCCCGGTCGACACCCGGACCGCCAACCCGGGCACCGCGCACCTCGCGTTCTTCACCGACGACTGCGATGGGCTGTTCGAGGAGCTGACGGCCAAGGGCGTCGCCTGCGTCAACCCACCGGTGACCCCCACCATCGGGCCGAACACGGGTGGTCGCGCGGTGTACATGATCGATCCCGACGGGATCCGCGTTGAATTCATCCAGTCCAGGCTGACGTTCGACGGCAAGGCGAATGACTGAGCGAGTGGACGCGCCCATGGCGGCAGCACCATCGTGAGTGCATCGGTGATGACCGTCCGGGGTCCGGTGGAGCTGGCGACCCTCGGCTTCGGCCTGCCCCATGAGCACCTGCGCATCGACCTCATCAGCATCTTTCCGGCGTCGATGCTGGCGTTCGACTTCCAGCTCATCGACGAGGAGTTGATGACGAGCGAGGTCACCCTGTTCCAGCAGGCCGTCGGATCTGCCTGGCCGGGTGCTCCCTGGATCGTGGACGTGACCACGGACGCCCGCATGGGTCGTGATCCGGCCTATCTCCGACGCATGTCAGAGCAGCTGGACCTGCACATCGTGATGGGCTGTGGGAGGTACCGCGAGCCGTGGTACGAGCCGGGATTCGCGGAGCGTCCGACCGGCCAGCTTGCCGACCTGCTCACGGCCGAGATCGAGCACGGTGTGGGCGACACGGGCATCCGGCCAGGGATCATCGGCGAGTTGGGAGCCGATCGTGACTTCGTGAGTCCTGCCGAGGAGCGGACACTGCGAGCCGCGGCCATCGCGCATCAGCGCACCGGTCTCGCCATCACGCTCCATGCCCGGTTCGGCCAGGTGGGACTGGCCCAGCTGGACATCCTCGAGAACGCTGGGGTCGACCTGGGGCGAGTCATCGTCGGTCACACGGACACCGACCCGGACCTGGACTATCACGAGGCCATCGCCCGCCGCGGTGCCTGGGTCCAGTACGACTGCATCCGGGGCAAGATCGCGCTCGTGCCTGAGCGGCGCGTGCGGTACATCCTGGAGGCGCGCCGTCGCGGCTTCCTGGATCGGCTGTTGCTGTCGCATGACATCTGCGGACTGTCCATGCTGCGCGCCTACGGTGGCACCGGTTTCGACTACCTGCCGGGCACGTTCGCGGGCCTGCTGCGCGACCGCGGCCTGTCAGAAGAGGAGCTGCTACAGCTGTTCGTACTTGACCCGCGTGCGGCGCTGGAGCCCGCGACCTGAATGGCGCGGCAGGTACGCGATGGCCTGACCCGTACGCTATACTGGCACCAACAATCGATTGTTCCGATCCCATGCGGAGGGTGTCGTGGCAGGTCGTATACGTGAGGTCCAGCCCGGCTACGTGGACGGGTTGTTCAGTCTGCAGGACCGCGTGTGTGTCGTGGCGGGTGGCGGCAGCGGCCTCGGTGAGGCCATCGCGACCGGTTTCGCCCAGGCCGGCGCTCGGGTCATCGCTGCCGACATCCGGACGGAGACAGTCGAGGAGTTGGCGGCGCTCGTCACCGAGACCCGCCACCCGATCGTGGCCCGGGCATTGGATGTGACCCAGAAGTCCTCGGTGGACGCGTTCGTCGCCTCGGTCGTCGACGAGTTCGGCGGCATCGACGTGCTGTGCACGTCGGCGGGCACCGCCGCCCGGTACCCCGCGGAGGACTATCCGGAAGACATGTACGACCGGATCATCAGCCTCAACCTCAAGGGCAGCTTCCTGATGGCCCAGGCGGTGGGCCGGACGATGCTCGCGAAGGGATCCGGCAGCATCATCAACATCGCCTCCATCGGCGGCTCGATCGCATACCCGGGGTCCACTGCGTACAACCAGTCCAAGGGCGGCGTGGTCCAGATGACGCGCAGCCTGGCTCTCGAGTGGGCGAGCCGCGGCGTGCGGGTCAACGCCATCGCGCCATCGTTGTTCAACACTCCGCTCGTACGCGCCAATGAGCACGTAGCTTCCTACACCAGCGACTTCATCATGCAGCGCACGCCCATGGGTCGAAAGGGCGAGCCGTGCGAGGTGGTCGGGGCGGCGATCTTCCTCGCGTCCGACGCGTCCAGCATGGTGACGGGCACCATCCTGGGCGTGGACGGCGGCTACCTGACCGCCTGACCAACGGGTGCCAGCCAACACATGACCGCCACGCTGGCGATCGCGGTCCCTGGTCTCCGGTTCGAGAGTCAGGTCGCCCTGGTCACCGGAGCCGCGAGCGGCATCGGGGCTGCGACGGCGCGACGCCTCGCGGCCGAGGGGGCGATGGTGGTCGCGCTCGGCAGAGACCCGGCGGCCCTCGACGCCGTGGTCACCGACATCCTGGGTGCCGGCGGTCGAGCCGAGGCTGCGGTCGTTGATGTACGGCAGGGCGCAGACGTCGAGGCGGCCGTCGAGGGGGCCCTCGACCGGCACGGCCGGTTGGACGTCATCGTCAGCAATGCCGGGATCGGACGCCGTGGGGCCGTCGACGAGCAGCCGCCGGAGGAGCTGCGTGAGCTCATGGATACCCACGTGGATGCGCTCTGGCACCTGTGTCGGGCCGCCGTGGGGCCGATGCGATCGCAGGGTCGAGGCGCCATCGTGGCCGTGACGTCGGTGCATGCCTACGCGACCCTGCCACTGTTGGGCGCCTATGCGGCGTCCAAGACCGCCGTCCTGGGGCTGGTTCGAGGGCTCGCCCTGGACCACGCGGCGGCCGGCATCCGGGTCAATGCTGTCGCCCCTGGCTCGGTGGATACGCCGATGCTCCAGCGGTCGGCGGCCCTTCGCGACCCGGTCGACCCGGACGCGGTCATGCGCGCATGGGGCGAACGGCATCCCATCGGGCGGATCATCGAGCCCGACGAAGTCGCGGCCGCCATCGCGTTCCTGTGCTCCCCCGACGCCAGCGCCATAACGGGTGTGTGCTTGCCCGTGGACGGCGGCCTGCTGGCCCGGCTGGCCCTATGACGGGCGCCCGATGACCACGGAAGCCCCGAGGGCCACGGAGCTCGATGCGCTGCTGTCGTCACCCTCGTTCTTCGATGACCCGTATCCGGCCTATGCCGCCGCGCGTGCGCACGATCCGGTCCACTGGTGCGAGCCGTGGGCAGCATGGGTCGTCACCGGGTACGACGCCAACGTGGAGGTGATGCGGCATCCCGACCGGTTCTCCAGCGCCGGCTACGAGCTGGCGATGTTGGAGTCGATCGAACGGACTCGCCCGGGCTCGTCCCCCGCGCTCGTCGCCCACTACTCCACCCAGGTCCTGTCCATCACTGATCCTCCGGTCCACACGCGGCTTCGCCGGCTGCTCGTGGCCAGCTTCACCCCCCGAGTCGTGGAGCGACTCCGGCCGCGTGTCGAGGAGCTCATCGGGGAACTGCTCGACGACATCGACGAGCCCACTGCCGACCTGCTGGGGGACTTCGCCTATCCGTTGCCGGCTCTGGTCATCGGCGAGTTGCTGGGTGTCCCACGCGAGGACCAGGCATCGTTCACGCGCTGGTCGGCGGACCTGGTCGCGTTCGTGGGTACCGGAGCCACGGACCCGGCCCGTGCGGTTACTGCGGAACAGAGCATGGCCGAGTTCCGGGACTATCTGGGCCCACTCATCCACGCACGCCGACAGCGGCCCACGGATGACCTCCTGGGACTGCTGGCCGCGCCGTCGCGGGACGTTGACCGGTTGACCGACGACGAGCTCATCGCGACCTGCGTCACGCTCCTGTTCGCGGGACACGAGACCACTGCGAACCTCATCGGCAACGGCCTGCTGGCACTGCTGCGGCATCCAGGGCAGCTGGCCGTGCTGCACGATGACGCATCACTCATGACCGGCGCGGTCGAGGAGCTGCTGCGCTACGACAGCCCGGTCCAGCGCAATCGACGTCGTGCCGTCAGCGACGTCGAGCTTGGCGGCAGGCACATTCGGCAGGACGATCGGGTGCTGGCATTCCTTGGCGCGGCGAACCGCGATCCGGGCATGTTCGACGAGCCTGACCGCCTCGACGTCCGCCGGGCGGCGGGACGCCACATGGCCTTCGGGCATGGCATCCACTATTGCGTCGGCGCCGCCCTGTCGCGGCTCGAGGCACCCATCGCCCTGGATGCGCTGCTCCGCCGCTGGCCACGCATGGCGCTAGCGGATGAGCCCATCCGGTGGAAGCCGAACATCGCGTTCCGAGGGCTCGAAGAGCTGCGGGTGACGCTGGACTGATGGTGAGGGATACCGGCCGCACGTCGCGGCCAGGGTCACGGATGGAGAGGAAGGAACACTTCGATGGGCATCATGGATGGCACACCGCTGCTGCAGCTGGACGGACTCGAGATGCTGGGTCATGGCGTGGATCACGCCGAGGGCATCTGTGTCGCCCCTGATGGCTCGGTCTACGTGAGTGGAGAGGCAGGCCAGATCTATCGCCTGGATGATGCAGATCGCGCCGTCCAGGTCGCCACGACCGGCGGCTGGACCCTGGGCCTCGCGGCTGACGCGGATGGTCGCGTGTATGCCTGTGATGCCGTGAAGCGCGGGGTCTTCCGATGGGCGCCCGGCCAGACGGATCCGGTCCTGTGGTCATCCGGGCCGGTGGATGCGCCACATACGTCACCCAACTGGGGCGCGTTCGGACCTGACGGCACCTACTTCGTGTCGGACAACGGGGGGTGGAAGGCTCGCGAAGGACGTGTCATGGCCGTTCGGCAGGGCGTGTCGAGCGTCTGGACGACCGAGTCCGTCGATTTCCCCAATGGCCTCGCCGTGACGCCGGACGGCTCGGAGCTGTGGGTCGTGGAGAGCACGCCCGGCTGCCTGGTCCGCTATCGGATCCAGCCGGATGGTTCGGCGGGCCCGCGGGTCCTGGTCACGGAGCTACCCGGCGCCGTCCCGGATGGCATCGCGTTCGCAACCGACGGATCGGTGATCATCGCGTGTTATCGACCCGATGTGGTGTTGCGCTGGAGCGGCGGATCGGGCGTCGAGGTGGTGGCTATCGATGCCGAGGGCGTGTTCCTCGCCGCACCGACCAACTGTGTGTTCACGGGCCCGGCACGGGACATCGTGCTGGTACCCAACATCGGCCGCTGGCACGTCACGCGCTTCCGGATCCCAGGCATCCAGGGCACACCACTGTTCTACCCCACCCGTGACCAGCTCGGGTCCTGACACCCCGGTAGAGCGCAGCCTGGCGCCCGGCGCATGAGCTGGCGGGAAGCTCTCGGCATCCCGCCAGCCCTCTGTCGCGGGCTTGACAGCGGCATGTACTGCCCCAACACGGCGTTCTCGTACAACCCTGACACGGCTCACAGAGCGGGAGGTTCGGATGTTCCAGCAGATACGTCGCGCCGGTGGACTGCTGTTCGTCATCGGTATGGTCGGCCGGACACCGGAGGGTCCGGTCATCGAGGGCGGTATCCAGGCACAGACGCGCCGGAGCCTGGAGCGTATCGAGGAGGTACTGGCCGGCGTGGGTCGGTCCAGGGCGGACATCGTGCGCGCCCGGTTCTTCCTCACCGACATGCGCCTGTGGCCCGAGGCGCGCGACGTGATCAACGCGTTCTTCGACGACAAGGTCCCGCCGGCGACCGCAGTCGGTGTGACCCAACTGGTGGAGCCGGGCATGCTCATCGAGATCGAGGTCGAGGCGTCCGCGGCGTGACGGCGACGTGACGACCGGCGGCCCGGGTCCAAGCTCGCGATCCCAGCGGCCGTCCAGCTGATCGAGGTCGGACTCGACGGGAAGTCCGCGACGAGCGCGCCATCCGGCGCATCACGACCGGCACTCCGGCGCGCATCCTGACACTCACAGCCTGATCGGCAGACCCCTGACCGCTGACCCGGCTGGGCGCTCCACACCGCCGTGGGCCGAGCCGCGGGGTCGCCCTCCAGACCCGCCGCGCGGGTTGACGACGGCTGTAGCGTCTCGTAGTCTGAGCGGTGACAAATCGATTGCGCAGCGCGCCCAGCACGGCATCGGACGCAGCGAAGGAGGAGAGTCGTGGCGCCCATGTCGCTCTCGAC
>Ga0105047_10007781_pt1 | contig 18004 bp, 16 predicted proteins | sample MAT04_FD_78384 | JGI IMG/M metagenome (GOLD analysis project Ga0105047, IMG submission 78384) | Freshwater microbial communities from Lake Fryxell liftoff mats and glacier meltwater in Antarctica - MAT-04 (megahit assembly) | ecosystem: Environmental > Aquatic > Freshwater > Ice > Liftoff...
AACAGGCAGAAATACAGGACGAAGCCGATGATCGGCGGCAGGGCGATCATGGACGCTACGGCCAGGGTCGCGGCCACGGCCTGGGTGCGCCGCCCGCCTGTCCACAGCGCGGCCAAAGCCACGGCGGCCACCACAAGGGCGAGGGGCGTGACCAGAAGCATCATGTCTGCGATCGCCGTCGCTTCGGATTGCCCCGTCAGGGCGACGAAGATGCGGTCCAGCGCCGCCCCATGGAACAGGGTCGGTGCCGCCAGCACGGCCAGGGCCAGACCGAGCGCCAGAAACCGTGACCCCGTTCCCTCCCAGTCCTCGGAAAAATGCACTGTGGCGATCAGGATGAAGGCTCCAAGGGCGATGACCGGTGCCACCAGCCAAAGGGCCAGCATGAGGGCGGCACAGCCCAGATAGACGACCAGCAGAGCGGCCAGTCCGGTCCGGGGTCCCCGGCTCTGGGTCTTGATCAGTTCCAAATCCAGGGTGCCGTGCGGCAGGCCGAACACCAGCAGCATCAGACAGGCCACCGAGGTCGCAGCGGCCCCGTCCAGCGGGACCCCCGCGACCATGGCCAGACCGCAACCGACCGCCCCCAGCGCAAGCGCCAGGAGCGGTAAGTCGAGCGGTGGATGTGCAGTCGTTGTCATCGAAGACACCTGTTCCACGAAAGGCGAACGGGTGGTTCCGGTCGGAACCACCCGTCCCCGGTCAGTGAGCGACCGCGTTGCCTGTCTGGTTGTCGCCATACTCGATCTGCGACTTCCGAACGGCAATCATGTAGATCAGGATGCCGACGCCGACCTTGGCGATGATGTCGGCGATCGTGTAGCCGATCTGCAGGCTCGTTTCGACCGTGCTTCCGCCCAGATTGATGAACGGGACCATGTAGACGATCGGGTAGAAGCCCCACGAGGCGAAGGTCACCAAGCGAGCCGTCTTGATCAGCTTCTTGACGCCTTCAGGCTGACGCTCGATCGCGGCTCCCAGACCCTTGAACAGTTCCCAGACGATGTAGAGGAACGGTATGGTGGACAGGGTCCCCCAGATAGCGCGCGTCGTGTTGTCGTCGGCGATTTCGCCCGGATAGCCCAGCGCGATCATCAGGGCCGCAGCGAAACCCAGCTTGAGGGATTTGGAGACAGTCTCTGATTGCGACAGCCGCATCACCAGGATGAGTTCGATCAGCAGCAACGGCACGGTCAGCAGCCAGTCGACGTAACGGTAGGCATCGTTGAAGGCCAGGCCGGTCACGGTGATGACGCCGTCACGGACCTCATAGGCCATTTCCCAGCTCTCGAAGATCCGGAAGTAGTGGTAGGCGGCGATCGCCGTCACCAGACCGGAGATCGTCAGGGCGGTCTTGTAGGCGGGTCCGACCTGGGAGCGCCCGAACCAAAGGAACAGTGTCGCGGCCGCCATTGTCGCGAAGGTGAAAGAAAAGGCGTTGTAGACGAGCAGATATTGCCCGATATCTATTGTAGGCATTGAAAATCCTCTTCACAGGGCCCTGTTCGGCGGTGCTGTGCGACACTTTGTACCGCCGGTCGAACACCGCTATGGCCGACGCCTTGGTCTAGGCCCGACCTGCCGGTTTCGCTATACGGGCTTTAGGCCGTAGCCGTGTCCCGGGCTCACAGGCCGGCTTCGACGGCGATGCGGATCGCGTCGGCGATGTTGTGGGTGCCCAGTTTCTCGAGGACCAGGGCGCGGTGCATCTTCACCGTCTTCTCGCTCAGATCCAGGTTCCGGGCGATCTGCTTGCTGCGCTGGCCGCCGGCGATCTGTTGCAGCACCTCGCGCTGGCGCGGCGACAGGCCGCGTACGATCTCGACCGCCTGCTGGTGGCGCTTCGACGTCGGGCCGATGGCGTCATCGTCCAGCTCGACCTGGGACCCGAGAAAATACTCCAGCGCGCCGTCCTGCGAAAACACCGGCGCCACAAGCACGGCGTTGCGAAACGACGTGCCGTCGCGCTTGTAGTTCAGGATCTCGACCAGGGTCGCCCGCCGCGCGCGTGTACCCTGCCGGATACGGTCCGTCAGCCAGGGCTCGGTGGCCGGACCGGCCAGGAACCGGCAGTTCCGCCCCAGGATGTTTTCCGGCCCATAGCCCGTCAGCGTACAGAACGCCCGGTTCACGGCGATGATCGGGTTGTCCGGCAGACGCGGATTGCTGATGACCGAGGCGATCGGACTGCAGACGATGGACGCCTGCAGCCCATTGGCGTCGTCGGCGTCATCGTAAAGGTCCTGATCCATGGTTTGCCACTTTCGCGCCACAACCTAGGCCTTTGCCCCCGCCGGGCAAGGCGAAAGGTCGTCGCATCGGCAGCGATGGCGATGGATCGGGGGATGACTGCCCGGGGACCATCCCCGCCCTTCTGGCGCGCCCGCTTGTGGTGTATCCTTCCGCCATGAACGCCGCGCTCAAGCTGATGACGCCTGACGACTTCCTGGTCTGGTGCCTGGATCAGGAGGACCGCTGGGAACTGGTCCACGGCGTGCCGATTCGCATGATGACGGGGGCAACGCGCCGGCATGATCGGGTCGTCGTCAATCTGATCGTCGAACTGGGCACCCGCCTTCGCGGCAGGCCCTGCCGCCCCAACACCGCCGACGTCGCCGCCCGGATGGCGCAGGGCAGTATCCGCCGCCCGGATGTCACCATTGATTGCGGTGGCCCGCCCGACACATCCCTGACCAGCGAAGTCCCGACCGTCTTCTTCGAGGTTCTGTCGCCTTCGACCCGCACCACCGACATTCTGCGCAAGACCGATGAGTACAAGGCGGTGCCGAGCCTGCGCCACATCGTGCTGCTGGAACCGGACCTGCCCCGCGCCTGGCTGTGGAGCCGTGCGGATCAGACCAGCCCCTGGACCGAACAGTATATCGAGGGGCTGGAGGCGGCTCTCCCCCTGGCCGCCATCGCGGTCGATCTGCCCCTGGCCTCGGTCTATGACGGCGTCGGGTTCGCGCCCGACGACTGACGCCATACATCTCGATCCTGTCCTGGGCCGCAGCGGCTCTGACCCGCGCCCGGCCGCCGGACGCGTGAACGGGCCGGTGCTTGCGTCCACCCCGCCCCGCCCTATGTCCATCGCTCGCGCCGATGTCGGACACGGCAGATCTGCACCATCTGCACCATCTGCACTGTGTTTTTTGCACTGGTTTTTCTGACCCGCCCGTCCCGAGATTGCCCATGTCCGACCTGCCCGCCACCCATGACGCCGTCCGCACCACCCGGGGCCGGGGCCGGATCTATGCGTCGATCATCGACACCATCGGCGACACGCCGATCGTGGGTCTGCCGCGCCTGTCGGCCGAATATGCGCCCAAGGCCCGCGTGCTGGCCAAGCTGGAGTTCTTCAACCCGACATCCTCGGTCAAGGACCGGATCGGCGTGTCGATGATCGAGGCGCTGGAGGCGGCCGGGCGTCTGACCGCCGACAGCGTCATCATCGAACCGACCAGCGGCAACACCGGCATCGGACTGGCCTTTGTGGCGGCCGCCAAGGGCTATCGGCTGATCCTGGTCATGCCCGAAAGCATGTCGATCGAGCGGCGCAAGATGCTGGCCCTGCTGGGGGCCGAACTGGTTCTGACCCCGGCCGAGAAGGGCATGAAGGGCGCGATCGCCGTGGCGGCGGACCTGCTGGCGCGCACCCCCGGGGCGGTCAGTCCCTCGCAGTTCGAGAACCCTGCCAACCCCGCCACCCACCGCGCGACGACGGCCGAGGAGATCTGGAATGACACCGGCGGGGCGGTCGACATCGTCGTCTCGGGCGTCGGCACCGGCGGCACCATCACCGGCGTCGGCCAGGCGCTGAAGGCCAGAAAGCCCGCGGTGCGCATGATCGCGGTGGAGCCGACTGCCTCGCCCGTCCTGTCCGGTGGCGAGCCCGGCCCGCACAGGATCCAGGGGATCGGCGCGGGCTTCATCCCCGCCATCGTCGACCGCTCGGTCATCGACGGGGTCGAACAGGTGTCGAACGAGGACAGTTTCGACATGGCCCGCAAGGCCGCCCGGGTGGAGGGGATCCCCGTCGGGATCTCGTCCGGCGCCGCCCTGGTCGCCGCCTTCCGCCTCGCGACCCTGGATGAGAACACGGGCAAGACCCTCGTCGTCATCATCCCCAGCTTCGCCGAACGCTATCTGTCGACGGCCCTGTTCGAGGGGTTGTAAGGCGGCGGTTAACCGGCGGTCGCCTAGTCTGGCGTCCTTATGTCCGATCCGGCTCCCGCCCTGTCGCCTGCTGGCCCGTCGCCTGACGCCCCGTCGCCGGTGTTCCGCGCGCGCCACGCCCTGCTGAAGCGGCTGGCCGATGTGGTGTCCCTGCCCGGCAGCCGGGTCAACGCCTTCGAGCGTGCCGTGACCGGAGACCTGCTGGTCGAGATGCTGCGCCTCGCCGCGCCGCGCGAACGCCAACGGGTCGCCGAGCGCCTTGCCCCCCTGGCCGAACTGCCCAACAGTCTGGCGCGGATGCTGCTGCGCGACGAGCCGGCCATCGCAGGCCTGCTGATCGAACAATGCGCCTCTCTCAGCGATGCCGACCTGGCGTCCTGCGCCCGTGACACCGGGACCGAGCACCGCCTGCTGATGGCGCGTCGCAGGGGTCTGTCGGAGGTGGTCACCGAGACCCTGATCGCCTTCGGGGAAGACCCGGTCATCGAGGCCCTGTTGCGCAATACGACCGCGCGCCTGTCCCAGTGCGGGATCGAGGCCGTGGTCAGCCTGTCGCGCCAGACGCCGTCCCTGTGCGGTCCCCTGCTGCGCCGGCCCGAGCTCAGGCCGTCGGGGGCCTATGTCATGTTCTGGTGGGCCGGAGCCGAGGAAAGACGCACCATCCTGCAGCGGTTTGCCGTCAGCCGCGAGGTCATGCAGGAGGTGGTCGAGGACGTCTTCGCCATGGCCGCCGAGGAGGGTTGGCAGGACCCGGTCTCGAGGAAGGCGCTTCAGTTCATCGAGCGGCGCCAGCGCAACCGCGCGGCCATTGAAAAGAGCCCCTACGGCGGGCTGGAGCAAGCCGTCGCTGCCGCCGCGACGCAGGGCCTGAACCGCGAGGTGGCCGCCGAGATCGCCTATCTGTCGGGAATCAAGCCGCTGACCGGGGCCAAGATCATGGGCGATGCCGGGGGCGAACCCCTGGCCATCCTGTGCAAGGCGACCGGGCTGTCGCGCATCGATCTCCAGAATCTCTGGCGTTCCGTGCGCAGACCCGAAACCACGGCCGACGGCGATGTCCACCCGGACTGGGACCGGGTTCAGGTCACCTATGAAATGCTGGCCGTCGATCGCGCCCAGACGGTGTTGCGTTACTGGAACTGGTCGCTGTCGTCGGCCCTGTCACCGGCGCTGCTGAAGGCCATTCGCGACGGCGACGATGAACCGCTGGACGAATATTCGGCCCCCGAGCGGGCGGCCATGATGGCTCTGGCGGAAAACTTCGGGCGCTGAGCCGATCTCCAACGGCGCTGACTATAGTTGGAAATGTCTCTGTCCGGATACCCGATCGCATCCTGTGTTGAAGCGGATTGCTTTCGGGCGCGAACATCCTTATTGCAAAAGTCATCGTTCGCGGTAACGCGGCAAGATTAGGCAAGGAAATTCCCGTGGAAACGACAAGACTGGACGAGCGGTCCGAACTTCTGGAGATGACGGCGGACATCGTGTCGGCCTATGTCGGCAACAACAGCGTGGCGGCGAACGACCTGCCCTCGCTGATCTCCAATATCCATGCGGCGCTGTCCCAGGTCTCGACGGGTGTGGTGGAAGCCGAGCCCGAGCCCAAGGAGCCGGCAGTGCCGATCCGAAAGTCGATCAGCCCCGACTTCCTGATCTGTCTGGAGGATGGCCGCAAGTTCAAGTCGCTTAAGCGCCACCTGCGGACCAAATACGACATCAGTCCCGAGGAATACCGCGCCAAGTGGGGCCTGCCGAAAGACTATCCGATGGTCGCGCCGAACTACGCCAAGGCCCGTTCGGATCTGGCCAAGCAGATGGGCCTGGGCCAGGGCGGCCGCAAGCCGGCCCGCACGCCGCGCGTCGCCAAGAAATAGGCCTCGTCAGACTGGATACAGGGCGCCCGCTTCCGCGAGGAGGCGGGCGTTTCCGTGTCAGGCGGCTGCGACGTTGCTCCGGCGCATGCGCCAGAAGCGCAGGGTCCGCTGCGCAGCGTCGCGCTGAAGCTCGGCATACAGCCGGGCATAGAGATGCGCCTTGCCCAAGGCGTTCTCCTCGCTGCCGAGGATGACCACGACAAACGTCAGGAACAGGGCCCGGTCCAGGTCGGCCGCCTTGCAGACGACCGCAAGCGCATCGATTTCCCTGCGTTCGACGATCTGGCTGGCGGTGTGGAAGTCCATGTCCGCGAGCTGCGCCAGCGCGATCAGGAACGACGTCCTGCTACCGGAGCGCAGGAACCGCGCGAGCATGGTGGGCGTCAGCTGCTGGGCGGCGCGGAGCTCTTCTACATAGGCCAGGCTTTCGCTGTAGTCGGCGGGCAGGCTGCCGTCCTCGGTGGCGATCCGGGTGCGACCGGCGGCCAGGGCGCTTTCCAGCAGATCGGGGTCCATGGCGGCGTTCTGTTCGAGGATCCGCTGACGCAGCCGGGCCTCGACCACAAAATACATGTCGTTCAGCAGGTCTGCGGGCAGCGCGGCGCGCTCGACGGCCGCAGCATGGAGCGCCGGATTGACCTTGGCCCGTTCCACGGCCGTCTCGGACGCGGCGCGCGACAGCCGGGCGCCGTCGTTGCGCAGCAGCGTGCCGAGGGTCTCGTCGTCGCCCCGCTCGACGATCACATCGGAGACGGCTTCCGACACGCTCAGCCTGCCGGAGACGGCGCGAAGGTGATCCTGCCCCCTCGATCGGACTACCCCCAGAAGGTCGTCATCGGTCAGGACGGGAGAGTTGCGCAGGACGGCGTCCGCGACGGCGAACTCGTCGTTGGCCAGTCGGCGGATCAGGCCGCGAGGGGCATCGGGAGCCCCGGCGAAGCGGGCCGACAGCTCGGCCCGGACGGCGGTCTCCATCTCGGCGGTGAGGTCGGACAGGACCGTGTCATACAGCGCGTCCTCGCCGTCGCTTCGCTGAGCCGAGCCGAAGAAATGCTCGGTCAGTTCACGCAGCAGGGCGCGGCGCTTTTCGCTCGATGTCTCCTGGGCCAGCAGGATGAGGTCGGGCAGGCGCGATTCCGTCTCGTAGGGCGAGATGGTGGCGTCGGTCATGGCAGGCTCGGCTCGGCGATGGTGCGTCTGCGGCCCTGGGCATCACGCATCAGGGGCTCGGTCGCGGGCGGCTCCGCGAGGTCCAGGGTGACGCTGTCGAAGAAGACCGGTTCGGGCATGACGGTCGGGTCGGGCTGGCGTCCGGCACTGCGGTGGACAGAGTAATAGCGCGCACCCTGCTGACCCGCGCGGGCAGGCGTGGCCTGGGCATGGGCCTGCAGCGCGACCTGGCCGGATTGCGCGGAGGGCGGCTGAGCGGCGGCGGGGCCCTGGGGCTGCAGCCGGAAGATGGGCGCGTCGCGGCGCGGTGCCATGGGATCATCGACCGGCGCGTCGTCGGCGATGGACGCCGGAGCTGGCGAAACCCGGGGCGGCGGCGGCGCATAGGCCGGAGAAACCGGAGGGACCGGGGCCTGCGCAGCGACCTCGACGTCGAAGCCGGACGGGTCGGGCGAACCCGAGGCGTAGGGGGGCGTGACGCGGGGACCCAGCCAGGCGCTCGCCGGGGTCAGGCTGCCCGAGGTTGGCGCGGGAAGGGGGGCAGGCATCATCGACGGGCGCTGGATCGTCTGTGACGGGGCGACGCGGCGCGGAATCATGCCGTCACGGGCCCGCGTCCGGGCGGCGGCAACATCGCCGGGGGTGGTGTCGGCGGGACGGTTGGCCCAGGACAGATAGCGCGGTCCTCCGCCGCCGGCCGCGACCTGGGCCTGGGCGACGCCGGTCAGAAGCAGGCAGCCCGAAGCCGTCGCAAGCAGCAGCATCACGGGCCGATGGGCGCATTGCAGCAAGGGCGGGCTCCCGTTCGAAAGAACGTCGTTGCCGACCCTAGGCCCCGGCGGCTTAATCTCGGGCTAACAGACATCAAGCGGTTAGATTCGGTCGCGCAGCGCCCGTCGCTGGATCGCTGCGGTCACGGCGTTGAGGGTCAGCCCCATCGCGGCCAGGCAGACGAGGGCGGCCAGCAGCTCGGCCGTGCGCAGGCGGTTACCGGCCTCCAGCAGACGCCAGGCCAGGCCCTGGGTTGCGCCGGAGCCGGAAACGAACTCGGCCACGACGGCACCGACGATCGCCAGCCCGGCGGCCACGCGGATGCCTTCGAGCGCAAAGGGCAGGGCCGAGGGCAGCCGCAGGCGCCAGAGCCGCTGCAGGCGCGTGGCCCCGTGCAGGTCGAACAGCCGCTCCAGATCGGGGTCGGCCGACTTCAGGCCGGTCAGGACCCCGGAGAACACCGGGAAGAAGGCGACTGCGGCGGCCAGCGCCGTCACGGCCCGGTCGGCGTGATCCAGTCCGGCCCAGATCAGCACGAGGGGGGCGATGGCGACGACCGGGGTCACCTGCAGCGTCACCGCCAGCGGCGAAACCGCCCGCTCTGCGCGCGCGCTGAGGGACACCAGAGTGGCGAGGCCGCCCCCCCCGACGACGGCGACGGCCAGCGCCTTCAACGCCATCCAGAAGGTTTGAAGCGCCGACCCGGCCAGCACGGGGGCGTTCTCGACCAGGGCTATGGCGACAGCGCTGGGCGGCGGCAGGAAATAGACGGGCACGGCCAGCAGGCGGCAGGTGATTTCCCACGTGGCAAGGAGCGCGGCGGTCAGGGCAAGGGCGGGCAGGGCGTCGGCGAGGCGCTTCATGCGGCGACCGCCATGGAACGGGCAAGCGCGTCGGCGACGATCTCGACGGCCTCGCGAAAGCCGGGATCGCGCCGCCAGCCGTCCGGGCGGGGCAGGGGGCCCGGCATGGCGATGTCGGCGACCGCGCGGCCGTCTGTTGCGGACAGGACGGCGACCCGGCTGGCCAGATAGGCGGCCTCTTCCACGTCATGGGTGACGAAGACGATGGCGGTGGCGCGGGCGGCCCAGAGGCGGTGCAGGTCCTCGATCAGACCCCGCCGGGTGATGGAATCCAGCGCCGCGAAGGGCTCGTCGAGCAGCAGCAGGTCGGGCTCGACGGCCAGTGCACGGGCGAGAGACACGCGCATGGCCATGCCGCCGGACAGCTGTCGCGGCCGGGCCCGGGTGCGCTCGCCGAGGCCGACGGCGGCGAGGGCCTGTTCAGCGCGGCGGCCGGCCTCTGCTGCAGTGACACCGGACAGCTCCAGCGGCAGGGCGACATTGGTCCGGGCGTCGGCCCAGGGCATGAGGGTCGGGCTCTGGAACACGAAGCCGGTGGCGGTCCCGGCCGGACGGTCCACGCGACCCCCGGCGGGCTGTTCCAGACCGGCCAGCAGCCGCAGGGCCGTGGATTTTCCGGCCCCTGAGGCACCGACGAGGGCCACGATCTCGCCCGGGGCGACGCGGAGGTCGATCGGCCCCAGCGCCGGTCGGCCCGGATAGCGGACGACGGCGTCCAGCAGTTGGAAAGGACCCCCTGTCGTCATGCCCGGATCAGGTCCGAAGATGCCGCAGCAGGCGTAACCAACGGCCTCGTCTCAGCCACGGCCGGGCAGGAAATCGTCGGTGAAGGCGTCGCGCCAGCGCAGGTCGGCGGGATAGACCCCCGCCTGTGACATGACGTCGAAGAAGGCCTGCCAACGCTCGGGGGTCATGGCCCCCAGACCGTAGAGGGCGGCGTCGCCGCCGTCGACAATGCCGTATTCGCTGAGTTTGGCCCGGGCCTGGTCCAGGATGTCCTGGGTCATCTCGGGGTTGGCCTGTCTGATCAGGGCGTCGGCGGGGGCCGGGTTGCCGCGCATGTAATCGCGCCAGCCCTCGGCCGAGGCGGCGATGAAACCGCGCAATGCTTCAGCGTTGTCCCGGGCGAACCCGTCCGGCGACAGGACCATGGTGGCGTAGGAGGGATAACCCTCGTCCGCCAGAAGGAAGACCCGGGGCTCGAAGCCCGCCATCTTCTGGATCGTATAGGGCTCCGACGTCAGATAGCCCTGCTGGACGGCCCGTTCGTCGGCGAGGAAGGGGGCCGGATTGAAATTGTATTTGCGGACCTGATCGTCGGTGAAACCGTATTTGGCCTTCAGCCAGACCCAGAAGGCGGTGATTGAGGCGTCGGCCAGCAGGAAAGGCCGGCCCGCAAGGTCGGCGATGCCGGTCAGCGCGGGGTCGGCATGGGCGATCAGGACCTGGGGGTCCTTCTGGAAGAAGGCGGCGACGGCCTTCACCGGGGCCCCCTCGGCGACCAGGTTCAGGGGTATGAAACTGTTGGAACCCATGCCCAGTTCAACGGCCCCGGACGCCAGCAACTGGGGCACGTTCACGCCCGGGCCGCCCTGGATGATCTGGACGTTCAGCCCGCGCCGCTCATAGGCCCCGGACGCCAGGGCCTGGTAGAAGCCGCCGTGCTCGGCCTGGGCGCGCCAGTCGGTGGCGAAACGGATGCGGACGCGACCCTGTTCGTCGACGGGGGCCTCCGAGCCGGTGCAAGAGGCGAGACCCATGGCCGTGACGGCGACGCCGCCCGTGAGGACGAGGCGGCGGCTGACGACGGATTGAGTCGCGCGGGGTTGCATGGCGGCAAACTAGGGCCGTCAGAGGTGCAAGGGAAGCGGAGGGTCGCCGCAGGTCCTGTCTCCTCCTTGTCCCGCAGGGATGGCGAGGTGGATCGGCGGCGCAGCCGACGAGACCGAGGGGTTCTTGAGGTGGGCGAGGCCGACGGGCGTCACGAACCCCTCCACCCCCCGCCATGCGGCGGGCGGTCCCCCCTGCCCATCCCGTGGGGACGGGGATGAGATGGAAACCGGGTTCGAGCAGCGAGACGCCGCGCGTCAAGCGGTAACCCTCTGACCCAGAATTGAGCGAGGGGACGCAAGTCCGGTCGAGCCGGTGCTGGCGTCCCCCCACCAAGTCCGGGTTGGGACTTGGCCATTGAGGTTTTCGGACCCTGGCGTCAGCGCCGGCGGGCGAACCCGGCGACGGTCTGCTGTATCCTGGCGGCTCCTGTCCGGTGGCGTCTCGTCCGGGCTTTTGACCCATCCGTCGTCCACCGATCCCGGTCTGGTTCTCCGTCCCCCCGCACCGAAGCGCTAAAGGTTGGGAGCCTGGACCCTGCCCGGGCTTTCCGCGTCCACCGAAGTGGCTTGGAACCCTTGGTCAGAGAGCCGGACCGACCCGCTTGAAACCCCGGTCTCCCCGGATTTCCGCGCCGCCGTGTCCCTCGGCCTGATGACGTTCTCTCCAAATCCGCCAGACGGCAAGGCCCCGAATTCGTCCCGCTGTGCAACATGCCCGGGGGCGTCGGTGGACAACCCTGTGACTATCAGTGGACGGATCGGATTCGTTAAAACGGATCAGGGATTTGGCTTGTCCACAGAAACGGGTCAGCCGGCGGTGAGTGCCTCGCGCTTGCCTTCCAGCTCCAGCCATTCCTCCTCGGCCGCCTCCAGTTTCGACCGCGCGGCGTCCATCGCCTTCATGGTGCTGTCGAAGCCGGAAGGGTCGCGGGCGTAGAAATTGACGTCGGCGAGGCGCGCTTCATGGGCGGCGATGTCGGCGGGCAGGGCGTGGATCAGGGCGTCGAGTTCCTTGAGGCGGTGCTGGTCCTTGAACGAGAGTTTGCCTTTGGAGGCGGGGGTCGAGGGTCGAGGGTCCTGGGCAGTGGATGGGGTGATGGTGACGGGGGGCGACTTGTCTTCGACCCTCGACCCCTGCCCCTCGACCCTTTTGAGGAACCCCGGGTTCTGGCGGATGAAGTCGGTCCAGCCGCCGGGGGTCTCGACGATGTCACCCCGGCCGTTCATGCCGATGGTCGAGGTGGCCAGCCGGTCGACGAAGTCGCGGTCGTGGCTGACCAGAATGAGGGTGCCGTCGTACTGCTCGAGCAGTTCCTCGAGCTTGTCGAGGGTGTCCATGTCGAGGTCGTTGGTGGGTTCGTCCAGCACCAGCATGTTGGCGGGTTTGGCGAGGGCCCGGGCCAGCAGCAGGCGGTTGCGCTCGCCGCCGGACAGGGTCGAGATCGGCTGGCGCAGCTGGCCTTCCTGGAACAGGAAGTCCTTGGCGTAGGCGGCGACGTGTTTGGAGATGCCGCGCACCAGAATGCTGTCACCGCCGCCGGGCGTCAGGGCGTCCCACAGGGTCATGTCGGACTTCAGCCCCTCGCGGGACTGGTCGAGATAGACGGGCTCCAGATTGGCCCCCAGCTTCACCGTGCCCTCGTCGGGGGCCAGCTCGCCCAGCAGGATCTTGACCAGGGTGGTCTTGCCCGCACCGTTGGGGCCGACGATGGCGAGGCGGTCACCGCGAATGACGCGGGTGGTGAAGGGTTTGATGACGGTACGCTCGCCAAAGGCTTTGGTGACGCCCTTCAGATCGGCGACCAGCTTGCCGGACGTGACGCCGGAATCGACGCCCAGATTCAGCTCGCGCGGCAGGTCCTTGACCCGGGTGGCGTGGTCGGCGCGCATGGCGTCCAGCGCTCGGGCCCGGCCCTCGTTGCGGGTCCGCTGGGCCGTGATGGAGCGGTAGAAGGTGTAGGTCTCGGCCTCGATCTTCTTGTTGAGGCGACGCAGGCTTTCAGCCTCTTCTTCCTGAACCTTGTCGGCCCATTCGTCGAAGGCGTCGAAGCCCTTGTTCAGGGTGCGGACCTTCCTGTGTTCAAGCCAGTGACAGGACTGGGTCACGCGGTTGAGAAAGGCGCGGTCGTGGGAGACGATCAGGGCGGCGCATTTGGCCTGGATGATCTCGTTTTCCAGCAGCTCGATGGCCAGGATGTCCATGTGGTTGGTCGGCTCGTCGAGCAGGAGCAGGTCGGGCTCCTCGGCGAAGGCCTTGGCCAGGGCCGCGCGACGGATCTCGCCGCCCGACAGGCCACGGGCAGGTTTTTCGGGGTCCATGCCGAAGGTTTCCAGCCAGCTTTCAGCCATCCATGGTTCGGCGTTGCCGGAGGTGGCGTAGTCCAGCAGGGTGTCGCCGGCGATCAGCGGCTCCTGCGGCACATAGGCGAAGCGGACGCCGGCCTGGACGGAGCGGTCGCCGCTGTCAGGCTCGATCAGCCCCATGACCATCTTCATCAGCGTCGACTTGCCCGCCCCGTTGCGGCCAACGAGGCATGACCGGGTGCGCGGCTCGATCGCCAGGTCGACGCCCTCGAACAGGGGGCGGGTGCCATCCTGCAGACGGACGTCCTTGAGCGCGACGAGGGGCGGACGGGGGGAGGAGCGGGGAGCCATGAAAAACCTAAATCCTCACCCGCGAGACGGGGGAGGGGGCCGGGGGAGGGTCGGGAAACGGAGCGGCGTTGATCTAGGGGATATGGTCGAGATGCGCCATAGCGGGGGCACCGATAGCGCAATGTGCTTGCGGTTTTGAAGGCGCTCCACTAAGTCCAGGCTTGCATGAACAGCAAGCAAGCCAAGACGCTCAGGGCGGTTTTCTCCGATCCGGTATCGGCGAAGATCGAATGGGCGGCGATCGAGAGTCTGATGGTCGGGGTCGGGTGTCGGACGATCGAAGGCAAGGGTTCTGCCGTGAAGTTCGTGATGGACGACTTCGTGGTCCGCTTCCATCGCCCACATCCCGGCAAGGAAGCCAAACCCTACCAGGTCAAGGATGCGCGACTGTTTTTGAGAACGATTGGAGTTCAACCATGACGACCATGACGTACAAGGGCTATTCCGCAGCGGTGGAATTTGATGCGGACGACGAGATTTTCTTCGGGCACCTTGCCGGGATCCGAGATATTATTGGCTTCCACGCCGATACGGCGAGCGAACTGAAGGCTGCGTTCCGTGAGGCGGTCGATGACTATATCGAGACCTGCTCGAGGATCGGAAAATCGCCGAACAAGCCGTATTCCGGCAAGGTCATGTTTCGGGTCGATCCCGAGGTTCATGCGCGCGTGACCAAGGCGGCGGAACTTTCAGGACGCAGCTTGAACGCCTGGGCCGAGGACGCGCTCCGGCGGGCGGCAGACGCAGATATGGCCAAGGCGGTGGCGGTCTGACCTCTCGGGCGGCCTCGGCCGACACCCCCTTCTGGCAGACCAAGCGTCTGGAGCAGATGACCCGCGAGGAGTGGGAGAGCCTGTGCGACGGGTGCGGGCTGTGCTGCCTGATCCGGTTCGAGGACGAGGATACCGGCGAGGTGTTCCCGACGAAGGTGCACTGTCGGCTGTTCGACAGCCAGCGCTGCACCTGCACCGACTATCCGAACCGCAAGGACCATGTGCCCGACTGCATTAAGCTGACGCCATGGAACATCGAGCAGCTGGGCTGGATGCCCAAGTCGTGCGGCTATCGCCGGATCCATGAGGGGCGGGGACTGGCCGACTGGCATCCGCTGGTCTCGGGCGATCCGGAAAGCGTGCATGCGGCGGGGGTTTCGGTGCGCGGCCAGACCATCAACGAACTGGAGCTGGAAAAGCCGGAGGACGCGATCGAACACGAGGCGATGGAATGGAACGAGGAGCGGGGAAACGAACCGCGTTAACCGAACCTTTGAACCTTGAATCCAAAGGTCTGCCAGTTGGTTGGCCGGAGGTAGCATGAACATCGCGAGTCAGGCTCCCGAGGCCCTTCCGACCCCCTTTGACAGGGTGACGGCGCTGGTGTGTGCGGCCCTGAACGTGCCCTTCGGCCTGGTCTCTGTGCTCGAGGACGACAAGGCGCGGTTTCGCTCCGAGGTCGGCGCGGGTCACAAGTGGATGCCTCGCGACGTCAGCGTCAGCGCGAGGCTGGTGGCCATGGGGCCCGACGCGGTCCTGGTGGTTCCTGACGCGCTGCAGCATCCCGAGCTGTGCAGTCATCCGATGGTGACCGACAGTCCGCGGATCCGATTCTTTGCCGGTGCGACAATCTGTGACGGCACTGGCACGCCGATCGGGGCGGTCGGGGCCATGGATGTCGTGCCGCGGGACCCGCCGACACCCTCACAGATGGTCCTGTTGCGCCACGCCGCGCGACTGGCCGGCGACCTGTTCGACCAGATCACGGCCCGTCGGGCCCAGGCCGAGCAACTGTCTTTGTTGCGCCTGACCGAGGAGATTGCCGGACTGGGGCATTGGCGGTTCGACCTCGTCAGCGGCAAGGTCGACTGGTCGGACGGGGTCTATCGCATCCACGGCCGGGACAAGGCGACGTTCGACCCGAACTACGCCGACGTTCTGGCCGATTATCATCCAGAGGACCGCCAAATTCTGGAGGCCTGCGTCGAACGGGCGGCCGCGACGGGTGACGGCTACAATCTGGACCTGCGGCTGATCAGCCCCACGCGCGGCGAGCGGCGGGTCACGACCCGCGCGGCGACCCAGCGCGATGAGACCGGCAAGCCGGTTGCGCTCTACGGGGCCTTCCAGGACGTCACTGACAGGCTTCTGGCCGAGGAGCGCCTGAGGGAGAGCGAGGCGCTGTTCCGCATGATGAGCGAGACCGCGACCGACATCATCGCCCGCTACAGCCCGGACGGGACATTCCTGTATGTGTCGCCCTCGGCCGAGACGATTCTGGGCTATCGACCCGACCAGATGGTCGGGCGCCGATGCGCCGAGTTCATTCTGGCCGAAGATCTTGCGCCCATGGAAGCTGCGGTGGGGACCTGTTTGCGGTCCGGGCCGGGGGCAGCGATCCCGCGCCATGAGTATCGTGCGATCCGTGCGGATGGCACGACCGTGTGGCTTGAGGCCTCGCCGCGCGCGGTCTGGGACGAGGCCGGACGGACCATGCTGGAACTGCACGACCACATCCGCGACGTGACCGCGCGAAAGACTGCTGAACGGGTTCAGGTCGAACTGGTCGAGACGCTCGGCATGGCCGAGGAACTGGCCGGCGTTGGAAGCTGGCGGCTGGATGCCACCAGCGGGGCCGTGACCTGGTCGGATGAGGTGTACCGGATCCATGGCAAGAGCCGGGCGACGTTCGACCCGAACCTCGACGACGCGGTCGGCTGCTATCACTCCGACGATCGCCAGATGGTGATGGATAGCTGTGCGCGGGCGATCGAGACCGGCGAGGGGCGCGGGTTCCAGCTCCGGCTGATGCGTGATGACGGCGCTGAGCGGATCGTGATGTCCCACTGCCGTCCCGAGCGGGACGAGGCCGGAAAGACCACCGCCCTGTTCGGGGTGTTCCAGGACGTGACGGAGGTGGTGCGCAGCCGCCAGCGTATCGAGGAGAGCGAGGCGCGCTATCGGCTGCTGGCGGACCATGCCAGCGACATTATCCTGACCTACGGGGTGGACGGAAGGATCCGATACATCTCGCCGAGCGTCGAGGCGGTGAGCGGGACGGCCCCGGACGCACTGATCGGGCAGCCGGTGACGGCCCTGATCCATCCGCAGGACATTCCGCGCCTGACCGAGGCCTTCCGCGAACTGGTCCGGAGCGACGGTGCCTGCGGCCGGGACGGCCTGCGCTATCGCGGCAATCTGGCGAACGGTGCCCTGCGGTGGTTCGAGGCGCGCACGACCCTGATCCGCGACGACGCGGGTCGGGTCGTGGAGTTTCATGACGTGGTTCGCGACGTGACCGCGACCAAGGCGCTGGAGGACGAACTGATCGCGGCGCGCGACGTGGCCGAGGCGGGGGCCCGGGCCAAGTCAGAGTTCCTGGCCAATATGTCGCACGAACTGAGGACCCCGCTGACCAGCGTGTGCGGGTTCGCCGGGCTGCTTCAGGCCAGCGCCGCCCTGCCGGACGCCGAGCGGCGCTATGCCGACCGTATCGCCACGGCCAGCGACGCCCTGTTGAGCGTGATCAACGACATTCTGGACTATTCCAAGCTGGAAGCAGAGGCGGTGGATCTGGATCCGCTGGCGTTTGATCCGGTCGCGATGGCGCGGGGCGCGGCGGCAATGGTGGAAGCGCAGTGCCAGGACAAGGGGCTGCTGCTGCGGGTCGAAACCTCGGACCAACTGCCGCCGGCGCTGATGGGCGATGAGGGCCGTGTGCGTCAGGTGACGCTGAACTTCCTCTCGAACGCGATCAAATTCACGGCTTCGGGCGAAATCCTGCTGAGCGTTGAACAGACCGCGAAGACGCTGCGGGTCTCGGTGACCGACAGCGGCATCGGTGTCGCCCAAGACAAGATCGAGGCGCTGTTTGAACGCTTTACCCAGGCCGATGCCTCGACGACGCGGGTCTATGGCGGCACGGGGCTGGGCCTGTCCATTTCCCGGCGACTGATCGAGCTCATGGGCGGGAAGATCGGTGCCGAGAGCCGTATCGGCGAAGGCTCGACCTTCTGGTTCGAGATTCCCCTGATCGCCGCCGAAGGGGCGGGACTGGCGAAACCGACGACCGCAACCGCCCTTCCGTCCGACCTGCGGGTGCTGATGGCGGACGACGCGCCCGCCAATCGCGAGCTGGTGCGGCTGCTGATGGAGGCCCTGGACGTCCAGCTGGACACCGTGTGCGACGGGGCAGAGGCCGTCCAGGCCGCAGCCGCCGGCACCTACGACCTGATCCTGATGGACGTGCATATGCCGGTCATGGACGGACTGGCCGCCACACGGGCGATCCGGGCCCTGGAGGGGCCGGTCGCGGCGACGCCGATCCTGGCCCTGACGGCCAATGTGCAGCCCGAACAGATCCAGGCCTGCGCTGCAGCCGGTATGGATGGTCACGTCGGCAAGCCCATCCAGATCGCGACCCTGGTCGAGGCCATGGGGCGTGCGCTTGAGGTCCAGACGCAGCCAGCCCGAAAGGATGTCGCATGACGGCGACCATTCTGATTGCCGAGGACGAGCCGAGCATTCGCGACCTGATGGACCTGATCCTGACCCAGGCCGGGTTTGAGGTCTCGACCGCCCCCGACGGCAAGGCGGCCCTGGACCTGATGAAGCGATCCCGGTTCGATCTGGTGCTGCTGGACATTCGCATGCCGCACATGAGCGGACTG
>Ga0105047_10007783_pt1 | contig 18003 bp, 15 predicted proteins | sample MAT04_FD_78384 | JGI IMG/M metagenome (GOLD analysis project Ga0105047, IMG submission 78384) | Freshwater microbial communities from Lake Fryxell liftoff mats and glacier meltwater in Antarctica - MAT-04 (megahit assembly) | ecosystem: Environmental > Aquatic > Freshwater > Ice > Liftoff...
CTCATCTCATCCTGGGGCTGTAGCCGGTCCCAAGGGTATGGCTGTTCGCCATTTAAAGAGGTACGTGAGCTGGGTTCAAAACGTCGTGAGACAGTTTGGTCCCTATCTGCCGTGGGCGCTGGAGATTTGACGGGGGCTGCTTCTAGTACGAGAGGACCGAAGTGGACGCACCTCTGGTGTACCGGTTATCACGCCAGTGGTATCGCCGGGTAGCTAAGTGCGGAAGAGATAAACGCTGAAAGCATCTAAGCGTGAAACTTGCCTGAAGATGAGATCTCCCGGAGCTTTAAGCTCCTTGAAGGGTCGTTGAAGACCACAACGTTGATAGGCTGGGTGTGGAAGTGCAGTAATGCATTAAGCTAACCAGTACTAATTGCCCGTAAGGCTTGACCCTATAACCTTGAATACATACAAGGGCAATCAAACCCAGTTTCAAAACAGACTTCTTCTTCCGCTTGGTTGTACCAAGGTTCAAGCAATCCATCGCTGAACCCGCACTGAGCTAGAAACCTCAGACCTAATTCAGCCTTCCTGGCTAAACCAGGAAAGCCAACAGTTATGTCTGGCGACCATAGCGGGGCGGTCCCACCCCTTCCCATTCCGAACAGGACCGTGAAACGCCCCAGCGCCAATGATAGTAGGCATCTCGCCCGCGAAAGTAGGTCATCGCCAGACTCCCTCTCAACGCCCCGCTTCGCGGGGCGTTTTACTTTGTAGTGTCGGTCAATACATCGAATCGCTAGTGTTCACTGAGTTTACAGTGGCGTCTAAATTGCCCGATTTCAGAATGATTTTCACCCGGTTTCCTGGTTGCACTGCACGTCCATCGCTAATCACTATTCCATCATCGGTTCTAACAATGCAGTAGCCTCTGGAGAGTATGTTTTCTGGATTGAGTTGCTGTAATGACCTCAAAGCACTCTCCAATCTGCCTTTTCGAATGACAAGTTTTGCCATCATGGTTGAATCAAACGCGGAAAGTGCGTTGAACAGGTCAATGCGTTTTGCACTGCAATTGGGGCGTTGATTGTGAATGCGGATTTTCTTCAGCGCTAATTCATGCTTTAACTGCTGAATTCGATAATCGACACTCTTCAGCATCCCTGTTTCAAGTTGAATCACCCTATTCCTGTTTTGAGTCAGTCGGTTGCCTGGATGCAATAAGCGTCTCGATACTGCGTCAAGATATTGCATGGACTGATACGTCAGTCTTTTGATCGAACCGTTCATTCTTGAAGTTAAGTTCTCGACGCTGGAACGTGTTTCGATTAGATCTGGCACGGCATGTTGGGCGGCGGCGGTTGGCGTCGCCGCACGAATATCCGCGCTGAAATCGGCGATTGAAAAATCGGTTTCATGCCCAATGCCCGCGATGACGGGGATGCTTGATGTACGAATTATTCTTGCTAAATTCTCATCGTTGTAAGCATTGAGGTCTTCCAGACTTCCGCCACCACGTATTAAAAGTAGAACTTCACATTCTTTGCGTTGAATTGCGGTATGAATTGCTTGCGCAATACTCGCAGTGGCTTCTAACCCTTGTACTGAAGTTGGGTAAATCACAATCGGGCTGATGGGCCAACGATGTTGTAATGTTTTCAATGCATCCTGCAGAGCCGCAGCTTGCAAAGAGGTGATGATTCCAATGCACTTGGGATATTTCGGTGGCGATCGCTTCAGTTCAGGCCGAAATAGACCTTCTGCCTCCAGCTTCGCCTTCAGGCGCAAAAAAGCGGCATAGACATCACCTTGGCCAGCATGCCGCATGACCTCGACAATGACTTGATAGTCGCCACGCGGTTCATAAAGTGTTGCTTGCGCACGCACTTCAATTTTGTTGCCCTCAGACGGCTTCCATTCCATGAACTGGTTGCGATTCCGAAAAAAGGCGCATTTGACACTGCTTTGTTGATCTTTCAGGGTGAAGTACCAATGCCCTGAGCTGGCCAGCGTCAAGTTGGAAATCTCGCCGGCAACCCAGCATGAAGGCAGGGCTTTCTCGATCGCGAAGCGGGCTTGTCGATTCAGTTCTGTGACGGTTATTACGGCTGACACGATCTCTATGGCGTAGTTGGGGAGCTTCCGCCAAGTCTAACTGTTTTGCTAATTTGTATCGTTCGACAAGGATTTTTCTCTTGTCCAATTAGTGGTATGTTGCTGACCTTGCGACGGCGGCTTTTGCCGCCGTTATTTTTTTTATCAAGCGGTTGGAAACTGTATGTCTGATTACCTGATGCAAACCTATGCTCGGCAACCTGTTGCATTCGAAAGGGGCGAGGGCGCTTGGCTGTTCGATATGAATGGCGAAATGTATCTTGACGCGTTGGCCGGGGTTGCGGTCAATGGCCTTGGTCACGGCCACCCCACGTTGGCGCGTGCTTTATGTGATCAGGCGGCAAAGCTGATCCATACATCGAACCTCTATCGCATCCCCTTGCAAGAAGAATTGGCGGCGCGTTTATGCCAGATTTCCGGCTTGTCACGCGTCTTTTTTTGCAATTCCGGTGCGGAAGCCAATGAGGCTGCGATCAAGATTGCGCGTTTGCATGGCCACAATACCGGCGTCGATAGCCCGGTTATCGTTGTCATGGAAAAAAGCTTCCATGGCCGGACCATGGCTACTTTGTCCGCGACGGGTAATCGCAAGGTGCAAGCCGGTTTTGAACCTCTGGTTTCCGGTTTTGTGCGTGTGCCGTTCGGTGATTCTGCGGCTGTCGAGGCTCTGGCTGCGCACCACAAGAATATTGTCGCGGTTCTCGTCGAGCCTTATCAGGGTGAAGGCGGTGTGCAGATTCCACAGGCCAATTATCTGTCCGAATTGAGGCGGATCTGCGATGAGCAATCCTGGTTGCTGATGCTTGATGAAGTCCAGACCGGTATTGCGCGAACTGGCACCTGGTTTGCCTTCCAACACACGGGTGTCATGCCCGATGTGATGACGCTTGCTAAAGGCCTCGGCTCCGGTGTGCCGATTGGCGCCTGCCTGGCGCGTGGCGTTGCCGCCGAGACCTTCACCCCGGGGAAGCATGGTTCCACTTTTGGCGGTGGACCATTGGCTTGCACGGCTGCATTGACGACGTTGGCGGTGATGGAGGCCGATGGCTTGCGTGAACACGCTGCTCAACTGGGCCAGTTTATTCGCAAGGATCTTGCCGATCGTCTGGTTGGTCAGGCAGGCGTGATCGAGATTCGCGGTCAGGGCCTGATGATCGGTATCGAGCTGGATCGCGCCTGTGGCGATCTGGTCAGGATGGCTTTGGCGGACAAAATGCTGATCAATGTCACCAATGACAGCGTAGTTCGTTTGCTGCCGCCGTTGGTGATGACTCAAGCTGACGCTGAATTGCTGACCGAGAAACTGGCGCGCTTGATTCGCACCTTCCTGGGCTGAACGACATGCTCGCCTCCGTGAAACATTTCCTGCAATTCAGGGACTTGACCCGCGCTGAACTGGACCATCTGTTTCTTCGTACGCGGGTCATCAAGGAGCGTTTCAAGCGTTACCAGCCCTATCACCCGCTGGCTGATCGGACGCTGGCGATGATCTTTGAAAAGAGCTCGACACGGACGCGGCTTTCTTTTGAAGCCGGTATGCATCAGATGGGAGGATCAGCGATTTATCTGAATACGCGTGATACACAACTGGGCCGCGGAGAGCCGGTAGAAGACGCCGCCGAGGTGATCTCACGCATGGTCGATGTGGTGATGATTCGTACCTTTGAACAGGAAATCATCGAACGTTTTGCTGCCCATTCGCGGGTTCCGGTGATCAACGGGCTGACCAATGAATACCATCCGTGCCAGATTCTGGCCGACATCTATACATTTATTGAGCAACGTGGCCCTATCCAGGGCAAAACGGTGGCCTGGGTGGGTGACTCCAACAACATGTGCAATACCTGGCTGCAGGCGGCGGAAGTGCTTGATTTCAATGTCCATGTATCAACTCCACCCGGATATGAAGTTGAACCGGAGCGCGCCGGACTGTTTTCAACCGCCCATTACGAAGAGTTCCTTGACCCGATGGATGCCTGTCGAGGCGCCGACCTGGTCACCACCGATGTTTGGACCAGCATGGGGTTCGAGGCTGAAAACGCCGAGCGAATGACTGCCTTCGCTGATTGGCAGGTAGATACCGAGATGATGGTGGCGGCGGCCAAAGACGCGTTGTTCATGCATTGTTTACCGGCGCATCGTGGCGAAGAGGTCGCCGCCGATGTCATTGACGGCCCCCATTCAGTGGTCTGGGGTGAGGCGGAAAATCGGTTGCATGCGCAAAAGGCGTTGCTTGAATATCTGCTGCTTGGCAAGGTCGAGGACTGAAGCAGTGAATATCGCTTACTTCAAAGAGACCGATTCGCTGTATTTCGAACTCTCGCCGGAGGATGCCGCACATGCCTGGGAAGCCCAGGAAGGCGTCATCATCAATCTGAGCGAGGACGGTCGCGTGATTGGTATCCAGATCGAACATGCCAGCCAGAAAGCCGATCTTTCTCTACTTCGTGTCGGTAATTTTCCCGGTGAAGTTCATGCCGTGGAAGGGGCTGCGCACTGAAAGTTTCATGCGGTGCGCGCGTGTTGCCGCACCGCAGTTAGTCCCAAGGAAAAATCATGAGTGATAACAAACAACCCGCCGAGCAACCCGCAATCAAAAAAGTGGTACTGGCTTATTCTGGTGGCCTGGATACCTCGGTCATTTTGAAATGGCTGCAAGACACCTATCAATGTGAAGTGGTGACATTCACCGCCGATCTCGGCCAGAACGAAGAACTTGAGCCGGCGCGAGCCAAAGCACTGCAATTCGGCATCAAGCCGGAGCAGATTTACATCGATGATCTGCGTGAAGAGTTCGTCCGTGACTTCGTTTTTCCGATGTTCCGCGCCAATACCGTCTATGAAGGCGAATATCTGCTCGGCACCTCGATTGCACGGCCGCTGATTGCCAAGCGTTTGATCGAAATCGTCAATGCCACCGGCGCAGATGCAATTTGTCACGGCGCGACCGGCAAAGGCAACGACCAGGTTCGCTTTGAACTGGGGGCTTATGCGCTGAAGCCGGATATCAAGGTGATCGCCCCTTGGCGCGAGTGGGATTTGCTGTCGCGCGAGAAGTTGATCAACTATGCCGAGACGCATGGCATTCCGATCGACATGAAGCACAAGCAGGGCGGCAGCCCCTATTCGATGGATGCCAACCTGTTGCACATCAGCTACGAAGGTCGCCACCTGGAAGACCCTAACGCTGAAGCCGAAGAGGACATGTGGCGTTGGAGTGTTTCACCGGAAAATGCGCCGGATCAGGCTGAATACATCACGCTCGATTATGTGAAGGGTGATGTGGTGGCGATCAATGGCCAGGCGATGAAAGCGCATGAAGTGCTGGCTGAACTGAACCGCATCGGCGGCAAACACGGTATTGGCCGTCTGGATTTGGTGGAAAACCGTTACGTCGGCATGAAGTCGCGTGGTTGCTATGAAACCCCTGGCGGCACCATCCTGCTGAAAGGCCACCGTGCGATTGAGTCGATTACCCTCGATCGAGAAGTCGCTCACCTCAAAGATGATTTGATGCCGCGCTACGCCAGCCTGATTTACAACGGCTACTGGTGGGCGCCTGAACGCAAGGCTTTGCAGGTGCTGATCGATCACACCCAGGAAAACGTCAACGGCTTTGTTCGCCTGAAGCTATACAAGGGCAACGTCATCGTGGTTGGCCGAGATTCCAAGACCGATTCGCTGTTTGATTCCACCATCGCCACCTTCGAAGACGATGCCGGTGCTTACGATCAGAAGGATGCGGGTGGTTTTATCAAGCTCAACGCACTGCGCATGCGCATAGCAGCAAAACTCGCAGCCGCCAAACTCGATGCTCAGGGGAAATAAGCATGTCGCAATTTGATAACGTCACGGTGATCAAGAAGGCCAACGTCTATTTCGACGGCAAGTGTATTTCACACAGCGTCCAGTTTGCGGATGGCACCAAAAAGTCGATCGGCGTCATTCTGCCGGCGCGGCTGACTTTCAATACGGGTGTGCCGGAAATCATGGAAACCGTCGATGGCCGTTGTCGCGTGCTGTTGAAGGGAGAAGCCGACTGGAAGGAATATGGCGTCGGACAATCGATTAGCGTACCCGGCAACTCCAGCTTCGAGATTGAAGTCGCCCCGGGCGAGGCTTATCACTACGTTTGCCATTTCGGCTGAGTAATAGTCAAAAACCAAGCCCAAAGCCAAGCCCAAAACAAAACGGCCCGCATGAAAATGCGGGCCGTTTGCTTTTTACCCGGACAGAATCCAGGTTGAGCCGCTTACAACGTGCGCGAGATGATACGCACCGAGTCATCCTCGGGATGCGCTTCCACCTTGAAGCCAAGTCCGGTGCACAGCTTCAGCATGCGGGTGTTGGTTTTCAGGACTTCGCCTTCGATAGAACGCAAGCCTTTGCCGCGTGCCAGGTCCATCAGCACGTCCATCAGCTTGTGGCCAATGCCTTGATGCTGCCAATGATCGTCCACCACCAACGCGAACTCGCATGAATTCCCGTCCGGGTTCACCGCGTAGCGGGCAACGCCAAGTTCCACCTGTTTGCCATCCACTTGGGTGACCACCAGCAGCGCCATTTCGCGGTCGTAATCGATCTGGGTCAGGCGCACCAGCATGCTGTGCGAGAGTTCCTGCACCGCATCCATGTAGCGGAAGTACTTGGTTTCAGACGACAGTCCGCGGACAAATTCCTGCGTCATGTCCGCATCTTCCGGACGGATCGGACGGATCGTGACATCGGCACCATTCGGCAACTGCCATTGCGTGACCAGGTGTGCCGGATACGGGTGAATTGCCATGTGGCTATAGCGGTCTGCTGTAGGCGCACGCGGACGAATGATGATGCGGGCGTCTGCCGCCAGCGCGCCGTGTTCATCGACCAGCAGGGGATTGATGTCGAGTTCTTCCAGCCAGGGCAGGGCGCAGACCATTTCCGAAACGCGCAACAGAATGTTTTCCAGCGCATTCATATCCACCGCCGGCCGATTGCGGAATTTGCCGAGCAACTTGTGGACACGGGTTCGCTTGATCAGGTCGTCGGCCAGGAAATGATTCAGCGGAGGCAGCGCAACGGCACGATCCTGAACGGCTTCGACGTCAACGCCACCGGCGCCGAACATGATCACCGGACCCAGTACTGGGTCGGTCGCGACGCCAATCAGCACTTCGCGCGCATTCGGCCGGGTCACCATCGGTTCAATCACCACGCCATCCAGCTTGGCATCGGGTTGATGCTTGTGCACTTCCGCCATCATGCCCATGAACGCGCCGCGCACGGCCTGGCCGCTGGACAAGCCGAGACGAACGCCGCCGACATCGGATTTGTGGCTGATCTGTTGCGAATTGATCTTCATCACCACCGGGAAGCCCATTTGCTGCGCCATCAGCATCGCTTCCGTCGCGTCTCGCGCAATCAGCGTCTGCGCGACTGGAATCTGGAATGAGGCGAGCAATGACTTCGATTCGACTTCGGTCAGCGTATGGCGACCTTGCGCCAGTGCGCTTTCGATAATCAGGCGGGCGCCTTCGACGTCCGGTTCGGCTTGCTGGGTCAGCGAAGCCGGGGTCTGCATCAGTTGACGCTGGTTTTCATAGAACGCGGAGAGGAAGGAAAACACCTCGACTGCCGGTTCCGGCGTGCTGAAGTAGGGAATGCCCGCCTCTTTGAACAACTTGCGGCCACCGGCAACCTGGCTTTCTCCCATCCAGCAGGACAACACCGGTTTGTTCGATTGCTTCGCCACATCGATCACGGCTTGCGCTGCTTCGGACGGCTTGGTCATCGCCTGCGGCGTCAACATGGTCAGCACGCCATCGACGCCGGGGTCGGCCAGGCAGGCTTCGATTGCGTCGTGATAGCGTTGTGCGCCGGCATCGCCAATGACATCAATCGGGTTGCCATGCGACCAGGTCGGCGGCAACGCAAGATTGAGTTTATCCAGCGTTGGTTGCGACAGTTCGGCAAGCCGGACACCCACGTCGATTGCCAGATCGGTTGCCATCACGCCTGGACCGCCGCCATTGGTCACGATGGCGAGACGGTTGCCGGTCGGCTTGATATGAGTCGAGAGAGCGCGCGCGCAAGCAAACAACTGCATGATCGTCTTTACCCGCACCACGCCGGCGCGTCGCACCAGTGCATCGAACACGGCGTCGGAGCCGGCAAGCGCGCCAGTATGCGACTGGGCTGCTTTTGAGCCGGCTTCATGCCGACCGACCTTGATCATCACGATCGGTTTCAGGCGCGACACGTTGCGCAGCGCACTCATGAAACGGCGCGCGTCGCGGATGCCTTCGATGTAGAGCAGGATGCCTTTGGTCTGCGGGTCATACGCCAGGTAATCGAGAATCTCGCCGAAGTCGATGTCCGCCGAGGCGCCGGTAGATATGACACTGGAGAAACCGATGCCATTCGACTCCGCCCAGTCCAGCATGGCGGTGCACAACGCGCCGGATTGCGACACCAGCGCCAGATCGCCGGGCAGCGCAGTACCCAACGCGAACGTCGCATTCAGACCGATCGCCGGACGTTGGATGCCCAGGCAGTTGGGTCCGATGAAGCGTATGCCATGTTTTCTGGCCATGGCGGAAATGGCTTCTTCCAGCACCACGCCTTTTGGGCCGATTTCGCGAAAGCCGGCCGACAGCACCACGACATTGCGTACGCCGCGTTTGCCACAGTCTCCCATGATCTGGGCCACGGTCGAGGCGGGGGTGGCGATGATCGCCAGGTCCGGCGTCTCTGGCAGATCGCTGGCATAGGCGTAACATTTTTCGCCGAGCAACACCTCGTATTTGGGGTTGACCGGGTACACCTGGCCGGTAAAGCCGGATTTACGCAGATTGGCGTAAATCACGCCGGCAACGGAATCTTCGCGTGCGCTGGCGCCGAAAACGGCGACGGAGCGGGGGCTTAGCAGGGGATGCAGGTAATGGCTGGACATAATTATCGCTTTCTGAAAAACGTAAGGTGAAACGTTGAACTTGAATATTCAGCAGACATCCTATGCCACTTCGGATTACAGTTCCATGCAGCAGGACGTATAGTCAATATTGTATTTAGCATTGCATCAAATTTCTCATGCACACTGCCTATATCACTCACCCGGAGTGCCTGAAACACGAAATGGGCCATTGGCATCCGGAAAGTCCGGCTCGTTTGCGCGCGATCGAAGATCGTCTGCATGCCGCGCATCTTTTCGATTATCTGGTTCACCACGACGCCCCGCTGGTTCACCGCAGCCAACTGGTGCGCGTGCATGACGCCGCCTATATCGATGATGTCGAAGCCGCTTCGCCGTACGAAGGCACGTATGAACTCGACCATGACACGGTGATGAATCCGCACACGCTGGATGCCGCCTATCATGCCGCCGGTGGCGCGGTGATGGCGGTGGATCGGGTCATGCATGGCGAAGTCAACAATGCGTTTGTCGCGTGCCGACCGCCCGGCCACCACGCCACGCGCAACAAGGCAGGTGGGTTCTGCCTGTTCAACAATATTGCGATAGCCGCCGCGCATGCCATCGCCGCGTATGGCTTGAAAAAGGTCGCCATCGTCGATTTCGATGTGCATCACGGCAACGGCACAGAAGATATCTTCAAGGACGACGAGCGCGTCATGCTGTGTTCCACCTTCCAGCATCCGTTTTACCCGTTCTCTGGCACCGATACTTCCAATCCGCATATCGTCAATGTGCCGCTGCCTGCCGGCACCACCGGCAAGAAATACCGGGAAGTGTTCGAGGCCGAAGTGATGCCGCGTCTGGAGGCGTTCCAGCCGGAAATGATCTTCTTCTCCGCCGGTTTCGATGCCCACCGCGAGGATGACATGGGCCAGTTCGGCCTGATGGAATCGGATTACATCTGGGTTACCGAGCAGGTTATGGCGGTCGCGCAACGTCACGCACAAGGGCGCATCGTTTCCTTGCTGGAAGGCGGCTACGACCTGAGTTCGCTTGGCCGCAGCGTGGCAGCGCACATCAAGGTGCTGGCGGATTTGTAATTTGGCTGGAATCGGCTGATCGTGCGATGTCGCAGGGGGGTGAGTCGGAAACTGATTCGGAAGAGATGCTCGGCCTTTGGCATGATGGATGGCAGGTTCCAGAGGTCAAGCCGACCGAATGTCGCTCGTGGAACGATCTGGCCAATACCCAAGCGGTGCCGAATACGCTGTTCAGCGCGTCTGGAGAAAGGCGAGTTGACAGATCATCACAAATGCCGTTTCTGGCACAGCTATGATCACCAGGGCAAGTCGTGTTACGGTCATTTACCGGCCTTTGCCGAGCTGGAGGCCATCTACGCCCATGTCCATGCGACGCCAGATTGGCGAACGAACGCATGTTGCATATGAGTCAACTCGACGAGGAGTCAGCTCAGGTCACGCTCGACCAGATCGCGCAGAAACCGGGCTTGAGCCTCGATGTTTGATGCGGCTGAACACGCCGAGGCGTTAGAGCAGCAAGGATTGATCCGCTTAGCCGGAAGGACGCAGTGATGGATGCAGTGAGCATGAAGTTGTGGGAGACGGAGCAAGACCTGGCGGATGATCAGGCCGCCAGCATCCTGCTGGTCGACGACGAGCCGTCCAACATCAAGCTGCTGGAACGAACGCTGCAGCCTTGCGGGCGCTACCGTCTGGTTGCCACCACCGAGCCCAGGCGTGTGGTTGAGCTCTGCCAAGAACATTGTTTTGATCTCATCATCCTCGACCTCAACATGCCTTGCCTGGATGGTTTTCAGGTCATGAGTCTGCTGCGGCAACAGGTGCTGGATAGCTTGCCCCCCATCCTTGTCGTCACCGCCCAGCACGATCAGGAATATCGGGTGCGCGCGCTGCAAGAGGGCGCGGCCGATTTCGTCACCAAGCCATTCCATGTGGAGGAGTTGCTGGCGCGTGTGGGCAACCTGGTCAAGGTGCGGCTCTACCAGAAGCGGATGCAAGCGCTGAACCAGGCGCTGGAGGCGGGCGTACGCGAACGTACCGAGGAGTTGTTTCGCTCGCGGCAAATGATCCGCGATCTGGCGGCCCACCACGAAAAGATCCGGGAAGCGGAGCGTACCCGCATCGCCCGCGAGATTCACGATGAATTCGGGCAATACCTCACCGCCCTGCGGATGGATACCGCCATGCTCAACATCCGCTATGGCGCTGGTAATCCCGAACTGAAACAGCATCTCGCCAGCATGAAGGAGACCATCGATACCACCATCGGCGTGGTGCGCAACCTGGCTGCCGCGTTGCGTCCCGGCGCCCTCGACATGGGGCTGGTTTCAGCGGCGGAATGGTTGCTGGCCGGATTCGAAGAGCGTACCGGCACGCCTTATCGTTTGCATGCGCCGCAGGAAGATCTAAGTCTCGACAACGAACGCGCGACGGCGGCATTTCGCATCCTGCAGGAGGCGCTCACCAACATCACCCGTTATGCCCAGGCCAACCAAGTCAGCGTGGCGATCGAACTGGCGGACGCAGTTCTGGTCATGCGGGTCGAGGATGACGGCATCGGTTTCGACCCCGCTGCGGTGCGCGACCGCAAGACCTTCGGATTGTTGGGCATCCGCGAGCGCACGCTCATTTTCGGCGGAGAATCCAGCATTGACAGTTGTCCCGGTGCCGGCACAATCCTGCGCATCCGAATTCCACTCCAAGCACAGGGAAATTGATGATTCGCGTCCTGATCGCCGACGACCACGCCATCGTGCGCCAAGGCCTGCGCCAGGTCCTGGCGCTGGCGCCGGAGCTGGAACTGATCGGCGAAGCGAAGGATGGCTGGGAGACCATCGAACAGGTGCGTGCCGGCGGCCTGGATCTGCTGCTGCTGGACTTGAACATGCCCGGCCCCAATGGCGTCGAACTCATCAAGCGGGTGCGCGAGGCGGTGCCACGCCTGCCTATCCTGGTGCTCTCGATGCATGGCGAAAGCCAGATCGCCCGGCGTGCCATCAAGGCGGGCGCCTCGGGCTACCTGACCAAGGACAGTGAACCCGAGACGCTGATCGCCGCCATCCGCCAGGTGGCTGGCGGCGCACATTACATCGAACCTGCGGTCGCCGAGCGTCTGCTGTTCGATGCCCACGCAAGCGACACGGAACTGCCGCACCTTGCTTTGTCAGATCGGGAGTTCCAGATCTTCCTGCTGCTCGTCGCAGGTCGTGGCGTCAACGACATCGGCGAGGCATTGCATCTCTCCGCCAAGACCGTCAGCACCCACAAGTTCCGCCTGATGCAGAAGCTCGGGGTAGACAACCTCAGCGATCTGGTGCGTTACGCGTTGAAGCACGAACTGGCGCAATAAGCGTTTTTTTGCGCGTGCGTAGGAAAATTCCTACTCGAATTTAAGATTTTTTACCGTGCGTAACAGGAATTCGCCGATAGGGCGATATCGTGCCTAGTCGCAGCATTCACTCAGACTTGTGATGGGAGAGTGAAGGTGAAATTGCTGATCGTGGATGATTCTTCGGCCGTCTATGGCCGGTTGTTGCAGATGCTGGGCGTGGAGCACCTCACCGCGCTATCCATCGCGCGTTCCCTGCACGAGGCGGATGAGAAAAGTCGAGACTTCTGTCCCGATGCCGCCGTGCTGGACATCAACTTGCCCGATGGCAACGGTCTTGATGCGCTGCGCGTGATCAAACGCAATTGTCCGCATGCCCACGTGTTCATGTTTACCAACCAGGTCGAGTATCGCGACAAGGCTCGACAGGCCGGTGCCGATGATTTTTTCGACAAGTCACTGGAATTCGAGGCATTAGTCGATCGCCTGGAAAGTGAAGCCGCACTGCTCGCACGCCATCGGGAGAAAGCGGCATGAACGACATCAAAGTGCAACGCCTCATTTTGATGCTCCCCATCCTGCTGGGCCTGCTTGGCGCCGTGCATCCTATTATCAACGGCGGAGTCGGTGGAGGAATCGGTGGAGGAATCAGCGGCGCAATCTGGGCCGGCGCGCTGGGGTTGACCGGGATCATGGTCGCGCTGTTCCTGCAAGGGAAAACGCGCGCGGCCCTGGAATCGGCGCGCCAGGCAGGGGCGGAAGCATGTCTGGCCGGGCTGCCGCCGCCACGTCACATAGAGGGGCTCGACGAGTTGTGTGGCCAGGTGCTGCCGATCTGGAGTCGGCATATCGAAACCGCGCGTGGCCAGACCGAGACCGCGGTCACCGATCTGAGCATTCGGTTTTCCGATATCTACGACCATCTCGGCCGCGCCCTGGGAACGCATCGGCAGCACACGGAAGGCAGCGGCAACAACAGCAATAACGGCGACAACAATGTATTGGCGATGCTTTCGAGCGGGCAACACAACCTGACGCAAATGCTGGCCACTTTGCGTGCCGGGTTGGTGGCGAAAAAAGACATGCTCAACCGCATCCGTGAAGTCGCCAAGTTCTCGGAAGAACTCAAAAGCATGGCCGGGTCAGTCTCCAGCATTGCCACCCAGACCAACCTGCTGGCGCTCAATGCCGCCATCGAAGCGGCGCGGGCGGGCGAAGCCGGGCGCGGATTCGCCGTCGTCGCAGACGAAGTGCGCAAGCTTTCCACTCTGTCGAACGAAACCGGCAAACAGATCAGTTTGCGCGCCGATGCGGTCGACAAGGCGATAAACGATGCCGCCCAGATGGCTGAGCAGTTTTCGGTCCAGGACGCACAGACCATGCAGGACTCCGAGCAAACCATCGAAAACGTGTTGCAGGTATTTCGGGGCGCGGTGGAACAACTGAACGAAGCCGCCAGCAATTTTCAGCACGAGGGCGGCGCGGTGCAGGAGAGCGTTGGCAACGTGATCGTGTCACTGCAGTTCCAGGATCGGGTCAGCCAGATACTGCGCCAGACCACAGGCGATCTTGCCCGTTTGCAAGACCACCTGGCGGATCTGGCCAGGCGGCAGGCGCTGGGAGAACCCGTGCAGCCCCTCGACGAGAAAGCGTGGCTCGACAATCTGGCGCGCACCTACACCACTCTGGAAGAGGCGGCCAATCATCAGGGTGCCTCGACCAGCAATTCTTCCAGCGGTTCGTCAGGCATTTCTTTCTTTTAGGAGCCAAACATGGCCAAAACCATATTGATCGTCGATGACTCGGCATCCATCCGCCAGGTGGTGGGACTGACCCTCAAGAGCGCGGGCTACGACGTCGTCGACGCCGTGGACGGCAAGGATGCGCTCACCAAGCTCGATGGCCGCAAGATCAACCTGATCATCAGCGACGTCAACATGCCCAACATGGACGGCATCACCTTCGTCAAGGAGATGAAGACCAAGCCGGCCTACAAGTTCACCCCGGTGATCATGCTCACCACCGAAGGCAGCGAAGCCATGAAACGCGACGGCCAGGCCGCCGGCGCCAAGGCCTGGGTGGTCAAGCCGTTTCAGCCCGCGCAGATGCTCGATGCGGTGTCGAAGCTGTGCCTGCCGTGATGAAACAAACTTGAGCGTCGGGAGAACACCATGGAAATTCATAGCGAACGCCACGCTTCTTGTCTGCATCTGCATCCCGAAGGCGAGTTCACCATTTATCACGCCGCCGAACTGATGCCGATGCTGTTCGACGCGCTCACGCAAAGTGACGAAATCGAGATCGACCTGTCCGCGGTGGCGGAGATCGACACCAGCGGCGTCCAGTTGCTGATGCTGATGAAGCGCGAAGCGGTCGCCGCCGGCAAGTCGCTCAAGCTCTCGAGCCATAGTCCGGCGGTGCTCGAAGTGTTCGAGGTCATGGGACTGGGCGGCTGGTTCGGCGATCCGCAGGTGCTGCCGGCAAGTGCGCTCGGATTGGGGAGGGCTGCGGCATGAACCTCGACCTGGGCGAAGCCCTGCAAACCTTCATCGCGGAAAGCCGCGGTCTGCTCCAGGACATGGAAGAGGCCTTGTTGCGCCTGGAAACCCAGCCTGACGACGCTGAGTCGATCAACGCCGTGTTCCGCGCCGCGCACACCATCAAAGGTTCCTCCGGTCTGTTCGGACTGAATGACATCGTCGCCTTCACGCACAAGGCCGAGAACGTGCTCGACCGCGTGCGCAACAATGAGGTGCCGTTGAATGAAGATTTGATCGGCCTGCTGCTGGCCTGCCGCGATCACATCGAAAGCCTGATCGACCTGGTCGTCAGTGAAGCCGAGATGGACGCCGACACCCGCATGCGGGGCGAAGCGCTGGCGGTGCAGCTCAGCGTTTGCCTGGGAAAAGGGGCGGCCGAAGCCGAGCCCGCAGCGGCGGAAAACGCCTCGCCGGTGGCGGGCACAGGCGGCATGGCGGGCGACACCTGGCACATTTCCGCGCGCTTCGGCCGCGATGTGCTGCGCAGCGGCATGGACCCGCTTTCCTTACTGCGTTACCTGTCCCGTCTGGGCGAGATCGTTTACCTCTCCACCCTCGCCGACGCGCTGCCGCCGATCGCCGAAATGGAGCCGGAATCCTGCTATCTCGGTTTTGAAATCCGCCTCAAGAGCGATACCGACAAGGCGCAGATCGAGAGCGTGTTCGAGTTCGTGCGTGACGATTGCGACCTGCACATTCTGGCGCCAGGCAGCAAGCTTGCCGATTACCTGCGCCTGATCACCTTGCTGCCGGAAGACCACAGTCGCCTGGGCGAATTGCTGCTGGCCTGCGGCGCGGTGACCGCGCGTGAACTGGAACAGACCCTGGCGCTGCAGGACTGCGAGGGCACCCGCGAGATTCCGGTGCAGCCGCTGGGTGAAATCCTGGTCGAACGCCAACTGGTGCAACCCGAACTGATCGATGCCGCCCTGAGCAAGCAGAAGGATGCGCGCAACCGCCAGGCGCAGGAGGCCCGGTTCATCCGCGTCCACGCCGACAAGCTCGACAGCCTGATCAACCTGGTTGGCGAACTGGTGATCTCCGGTGCCGGTGTCGGCCTGATCGCGCAGCGCAACAAGGATGGCGTTCTCATGGAATCGGTCTCCGGCATGGCCCGCCTGGTCGAAGACATCCGCGATAACGCCATGCGTTTGCGCATGGTCGAGATCGGCGAGACCTTCAACCGCTTCCGCCGCGTGGTGCGCGACGTCTCCAAGGAAATCGGCAAGGACATCGATCTGGAGATCAACGGCGCCGAAACCGAACTCGACAAGACCGTGGTCGAAAAGATCGGCGACCCGCTCACCCATCTGATGCGCAACGCCATGGATCACGGCATCGAATCTGCCGAGGTGCGCGCCAGCCGCGGCAAGCCGGTCAAAGGCACGCTGAAGCTGAATGCGCATCATGAATCCGGCGGCATCGTCATCGAAGTCTCCGACGACGGCGGCGGTCTGAACCGGGAACGAATTTTGGCCAAGGCACTGGAAAAAGGCCTGATCCAGAGTGGCGACAGCCTGCCCGACGGCGAAGTATGGAAACTCATCTTCGAACCCGGCTTCTCCACCGCCGATCAGGTCTCCAACCTGTCCGGCCGCGGCGTCGGCATGGACGTGGTGCGCCGCAATATCGAAGCCCTGCGCGGCACGGTTGAAATCACCAGCCAGGCCGGCCTGGGTTCCACCTTCCGCATCCGCCTGCCGCTGACGCTGGCGATCATCGACGGTTTCCTGGTTGGCGTCGGCGACAGTCATTACGTGGTGCCGCTGGACATGGTGCAGGAATGCCTGGAGCTCGATGCCGGGCGCAACGAACAACAGGCTTACCTCAATTTGCGCGGCGAAGTGTTGCCTTTGCTGCGCGTCAAGGAACATTTCGGCCTCGGCGGGCGCACATCGCGCCGGCAGAACGTGGTGGTGGTGAATTCGGCCGGGCGCCGCGCGGGTCTGGTAGTGGACGAACTCAAGGGCGAATTCCAGGCGGTGATCAAACCGCTCGGGCAGTTGTTCGCAAAAATACGCGGCATTGCCGGCTCCACCATCTTGGGGTCCGGCGAAGTCGCACTGGTTCTGGAAGTGCCGGCCTTGTTGAGCGAGGTGGCACGCGAAAAGGGCTGCGTCGCTCTGGCTGCTGTTTAGCCACTGTTGTTCGTTATTCATCAATCCTGATTAGTCCACGCAACAATTCGAGGAAACAGCACCATGATTTCAAGCATGACGGTCAAGGCCAAACTCCTGCTGCTGCTTGCCACAGCGATCATTGCGGCGATTCTGATCGGCGGGGCTGGCTGGTTGGGGCTGCGCGACACCGGGGCCTCGATTCATGAAATCGGCGTGGTGCGGCTGCCGTCGGTACAGGGCTTGCTGATCGTCAGCGAAGGTCAGACCGCGGTCAGGTCGGCCAACCGTTGGGCGCTGACCTGGGAAAATGATTACCAGGCGCAGGGCAAGTTCAACGAAGTGCTGGCAGCCAAACAACAAGCCTGGGAAAACATCAACAGGGGTTGGAAGATCTATGAACCGTTGCCGCAATCTGCTGAAGAGGCCGTGCTTTGGCAGCAGTTTCTCAAGGAGTGGGATGCCTGGAAGGCCGCGGATGCCGTCATCACGCCGACCATTGAGGCGCTGAGCAGAAGCCGATCCGAAGAGGAGCAGAGGGCATTGTTCAAGCAATTCTTCATCCAGCTTGCCGCTGTTGGACAACACTTCGTGGTCTCGGAGGCCGCACTGAACAAGATCGTCGATCTCAACGTCAAATATGGCGAGGATGCCGTCAAGGCGGGAGATGAGGCGACCCGTCAGGCCACCATGATCATGTTGATCGTCGGGGTGCTCGGGGTTGCCGTGTTGATCCTGTTGGGGATCTTCATCATCCGCAGCATCCTGCGGCAACTGGGGGGCGATCCGATCTATGTTTCCCAGGTCGTCAGCAAGATTGCCGGCGGCGACCTCACGGTTCAGGTCGAAATCAAGTCTGGCGACACCAGCAGCATGCTGGCTGGCATTCGCGGAATGGCGGAAAAACTGACGCAGATCATCACCGAAGTACGTAGCGCTACAGACAACCTGTCCTCCGCCTCGGAGGAAATCTCGGCCACTGCGCAAAGCCTGTCGCAGGGCGCCAGTGAACAGGCCGCCAGCGTTGAAG
>Ga0105047_10007784_pt1 | contig 18002 bp, 19 predicted proteins | sample MAT04_FD_78384 | JGI IMG/M metagenome (GOLD analysis project Ga0105047, IMG submission 78384) | Freshwater microbial communities from Lake Fryxell liftoff mats and glacier meltwater in Antarctica - MAT-04 (megahit assembly) | ecosystem: Environmental > Aquatic > Freshwater > Ice > Liftoff...
CATCGCCGACGGCGTCCAGCTGGTCAACATCGTGCGCCGCCCCGAGCAAGCCGAGATCCTGCGCGAGATCGGCGCCACCCACATCGTCGACTCCAGCTCGCCGACGTTCCTCGACGACCTCACGCACGCGCTCATCACAACCGGCGCGACCATCGCGTTCGACGCAATCGGCGGCGGCAAGCTGGCCGGCCAGATCCTCGCCTGCATGGAGGCCGCCGCCAACGCGAGTGCCACCGAGTACAGCCGCTACGGCAGCGACACGTTCAAGCAGGTCTTCATCTATGGCGGCCTCGACCGCGGCCCCACCGAGCTGACCCGCAATTTTGGCCTCTCATGGAGCCTCAGCGGCTGGCTGCTGACGCCCTTCCTCGGCAAGCTCGGCTTGGAGGGCATGCTGCGCCTCCGCCAGAGAGTCTCCGACGAACTGACCACCACCTTTGCCAGCCACTACACCGACGAGGTGTCGCTGGCCGGTGTGCTCAGCATCGAGGCTGCCCAGACCTACGCCAAGCAGGCCACCGGGCAGAAGTTCCTGATCCGCCCCAACGCAAAGCTAGGTGTGCTCGGCCATAGCGTGCAGACATGAGCAGACTCGACGACCTCGGTGAACGCGATAGCTGGCGCTGCTGGCTGTGCGACGAGCCCGTCGACCCGAAGATGTCGGTGAACGATGCTCGCGGGCCCAGCCTCGACAGCCGCATCACCAAAGCGAAGAGCAAGGGTATGGCACCGGGCAGCACCGACCGCTTGGCACATCGTGGGTGCAACACCAAGAAGGGTGCCATCGCCGCCGTTGTCGCATGGCCCGGCCACCTCTTCGTGGGCGACCCGGCGCCGATCATCACCGCTGTCGAGCGACTGCAACGCAAAGGCGGCCGCGAGATCATGGCCCGTTGCCCCACCCGCGGCGACGCACAGGACGCGGCCACCTGGCTCACCGGCCGCGTCGCGAGACTTGCGCCCGACCTGGGCGCCACTGCCGACGTCGAGGCAGGCGGCGGTCAGTTCTTGCTGGTTCTGCGCGCTGGCGCGTAGCGCCCGCCGATCAGCTGGCTGTAGGGCCATGCGGCGCGGGGCGGTCTTACGAGAGCCACCGACTTGACCGAGGTTTGATCGACGGGCTGAGTTCAGTATCCACCCGTGCCGCCCTGCGGTCCAGAGAAACTTTCCATCAGGATCGATGAAGTTCCGGAATGCTCCGCGCCCACGACTCGAAGTCCGCACGCAGGGAGGCTCGCGCTGGCTCGTCGACAAAGGCGACATCGAGTGCGTGCAGGTTGCATGCCCACAGCTCGGGCAGGGTCAATCCCAACTCGCTGATGCACGACAACCACTCCTCCGACAGCGTGATGTCCGAGATGGTCGTGTCATCGGTGTTGATCGTGACGGGCACGCCCTGGCGGAGGAGCGCGACCAGCGGATGGTCGGCGAAGCTGGCCACCGTTCCGGCCTGCACATTGCTGGTCGGGCACAGGTCGAGAGTGACCCCACGAGCGATCAACTCGGCCACGAGCGCCGGGTCATTGACCGCGCACGCGCCGTGCGCGATCCGATCAGGTCGCAGCTCTAGCGCCCGCCACACCAACGCGCCAGCGTCGAGTAGTTCCCCCGCGTGCACGGTCAACCCGAGGTCGCCCGCACGCGCTATTTCGAACGCTTCCGCGTGAATGGTCGGGTCAGGATGCGCCGCTTCGAGTCCGGCCAGATCGAACCCAGAAACCCCAACGCTGCGATGCCGAACGGCCGCGTGCGCGACTTGGACGTTCAGGGTCGGGTCGGCGGACCGCATCGCGACAACCGTCAGTCGCACCATCACGCCGAGCCGTTCGGCCGCGGTCGCGGCCGCAGCGGCAACCGTCTCGATGACGTCGTCAAGCAACAAACCCGCCTGCATGTGAACAGCGGGCGCCCACTTCAGTTCCATGTAGCGCACGGTGTCGGCGGCCTTGTCCTCCACCAGGTCGGTGGTGATGCGAGTCAAAGCGTCGGGGAGCTGCATCAGCTGCAGCGGCAACTCGAACGACTTCAGCAGCTCGTCCTGCGATCCGGAGTGCGCCGGCGCTACCAACGCACCAAACATCCCGTCCCACGTGCGTGGCGCGTCGATACCGAGCTGCGCGGCCAACTCAAGTGCAGTCTGCGGCCGCAAACACCCGTCCAAGTGCAGATGCAGCTCTGCTTTCGGCATCGCCTGCACCAGTCGCCGCACTGCACTCGTCACACCGCTCATGGCCACAGACCCTACGAGCCATCGTGGCTCCGCTCCCGTTCTTGTCGCTACCTGACCACGGGGCTTCGTGGTCAGGCCCGCGACAGGAACGAAATGGCACCGGTCACAGGGCGGGCCGGTTCGGGTGATTCGCTCGTACGGTGGAGTGGTGATGGAGACGCAGCACGTTCCTCTTTCGGTGCTGGATCTGACGGTGGTCAACGACGGCCAGTCCAGCGGTGAGGCATTGCAGACGACTGCCGCGCTTGCGCAGGCCGCAGACCGGCTTGGCTTCACTCGTTTTTGGGTTGCAGAGCATCACAACATGCCCAGCGTCGCGTGCACCTCGCCGACCGTGCTGATGGCCCATCTGGCGGCAGTCACCGAGCGCATCCACGTCGGGTCCGGCGGCGTCATGCTGCCCAATCACGCGCCGCTGGTGGTGGCCGAACAGTTCGCACTGCTAGAGAGCTTGCACCCCAGGCGCATTGACGTCGGAGTTGGTCGCGCCCCTGGTACCGACCAGCGCACGGCCGCCGCACTACGCCGCTCGACCGAGCTGCTGGGCGCCGACAGCTTCCCGCGCGACCTCATCGACCTGATGGGGCTGTTGGGTGACCCGCGCACCGAAACCGGGCTGTGGGACCAGTTCAAGGCCACCCCCGCCGCCACCAACTTTCCGCGCATCTTTCTGTTGGGCAGTAGCGACTACAGCGCCCGCTTCGCCGCCCAGCTCGGCCTGCCGTTCGGCTTCGCGCACCACTTCGACATGGGCGGCACGCTGCAGGTGGCCGAGCTGTACCAGTCGCTGTTCCAACCGTCGCACGTGCTGGGCGAGCCGTACCTCATCGTTACCGCCAACGTGCTTGTTGCCGACACGCGCGAGGAGGCCGACTGGCACTCCGCCCCGGGCCGCCTCACCGCACTCGGCCGCCGCACAGGCCGCTTCATCCGACTGCCGTCACCGCGGGACGCGTCGGCGCACCCGGACATGGCAGAGGCGAATCGCCTCCCGAGCAGCCGCATCGTCGGTGCACCGGACGCCGTGATTCCAGAGCTGCAGAATCTAGTCGCACGCACGGGCGCCAACGAGCTGATGGTGACCTCCGTGGCGTACGACCTCACCGCCCGTATTCGCAGCATCGAGCTGCTGGCGCAACACTGGCTCGGCCAGCGCACTGCGACCGACGCCAGTACTGCAGCCTGAGCCCAGCCCCTACTTCCGGGCCGGACGACTGGGCCTATCATCGACGACATGCCGATCTCGTTGCCGTATGTCGCCGAGCCCGCTCGCTACGACAAAATGGAGTACCGCCGGTGTGGGCGCAGCGGCCTCAAACTGCCGGCGATTTCACTGGGCCTGTGGCACAACTTTGGCGAAGATCGGGCGTGGGAAACCCAGCGCGACATCTGCCGCCGCGCCTTCGACCTGGGCATCACTCACTTCGACCTGGCCAACAACTACGGCCCGCCCTACGGTGCGGCCGAGGCCAACTTCGGCCGCATCCTGAGCACCGACCTTGGCCAATACCGCGACGAGCTGGTGGTCAGCACGAAGGCCGGCTACGACATGTGGCCCGGGCCCTACGGCAACTTCGGGTCGCGCAAGTACCTCATTGCCTCGCTCGATCAGTCGCTTGCTCGCATGGGTCTCGACTATGTCCACATCTTCTACTCGCACCGCGTCGACCCGGAGACGCCCATAGAGGAAACCGTCGGCGCGCTCGCCTCCATCGTGCAGCAGGGCAAGGCGTTGTACGTCGGCATCTCGTCGTACTCGTCGACTCGCACACGTGAGGCCGCACGACTGCTGGCCGAGCTGAAGGTGCCGCTGCTCATCCACCAGCCGTCGTACTCCATGCTCAACAGGTGGACGGAGGACGATCACCTGCTGGACACGTTGGAGGATGTCGGGGCTGGCTGCATCGCCTTCTCGCCACTCGCACAGGGGCTGTTGACAGACCGCTACCTGAACGGCATCCCTGCCGATTCACGTGCGGCCACCGGCGGCGCGCTGAGCGCCGAAACCATCACCGACGATCGCCTCGACCGAGTACGCGCGCTCAACGAAGTTGCCGGCCGCCGAGGTCAAACACTCGCTCAACTGGCGTTGGTGTGGGCACTGCGCGACCCGCGCATGACCTCGCTGGTGATCGGTGCCAGCAGTGTTCGCCAGCTCGACGACAACATCGCCGCGTTGGCCAACATGGTGCTGTCCGACGCCGAACTGGCGGAGATCGACCGCTACGCCACGGAGGCCAACATCAATCTGTGGAAGGGCTCGACCGACCAGTGAGCCAGACCGGGCTCAGAGCTTGGTGAACTTGCGGGTGGACAGTGTGGCGAAGAGCACCAGGATCAAGGCCGACCAGGCCAGCGCACGCACCACGAACCAGCTGGTGCTGTGGCCGAGCAAGGCCTCGGTGTCGCCACCCAACACCAGCGCGCGAACGGACCCGACCATTGCTGTGACCGGTTGGTTCTCGGCGAACGGCTGCAGCCAGCCCGGCATTGATTCCACAGGAACGTAGGCGCTGCTGACGAAGATCAGCGGGAAGACCGAGAAACCGATGCCCTGGGCGGCCTGCGCTGACCCGGAGATGAGACCCAGGAAGATCTGCAGCCAGCTCAACGCCGCCGCGAAGATGATGCACAGTACCAGCGCAGCGACTGCCCCGAGCGCACCGCCGTGAATGCGGAAGCCGACGATGACACCAACCACGAGCGTGACGAACGTGCCCCAGGTGATGAGTGCGGTATCAGCCAGCGACCGGCCAAGAAGCACCGCACCACGCGGTACCGGCAGCGAACGCATGCGGTCGAACATGCCCGTCTCGGAGTCCTCGGCAACACCCACAGCACCGGTGGAAAACAGTCCGCTGACCGCTGCCAAGGCGGGAATCAGGAAGTCGACGTAGGCGACCGAGCCGGTCTGAATTGCACCGCCGAAGACAAAGCGGAAGATCAGGAGGAACATCACCGACGTGACGGCGTTGACGATGAGCAGCTGCGGTGTGCGTACGAATTGACGCACCGTGCGGCCTGCATACGTGCTGGCAGTAGCCCACGCAGTGGGCGGGTGTGAGGGGGGCGTGATGCTGGCAAGCATTCCTGCGTTGCGGCTCATTCGGGGGCTCCGGTTCCGGTGAGGGAGAGAAAGACTTCGTCGAGAGTGGGGCGGCGCAGACCAATGTCGTCCAAGGCGATGCCACGCTCGGAGATCAGGCGGACGGCGGTGGCCAGCGATTCGGTGCCAGCGGCGACGGGCACGGCGACGCGGCGAGCAGGCTCGTCGAGGTGCGGCGTTTCGGTGCCCAGCGGGGCGAGAATCTGGGCAACGGCACCGAGGTCGGTGCCGTGCTGCACGCGCACTTCGACGACATCGAGCCCGGCCTGCGACTTCAGCTCCGTCGGCGTGCCGGTGGCGATCGCGCGACCGTGATCGATGATCACGATGTGGTCGGCCAACTGGTCGGCTTCCTCCAAGTACTGCGTCGTGAGCAGCACGTCGGTGCCCCCCGCAACCAGCGAACGGATGGACTCCCACAGCTCGATGCGCGTGCGCGGGTCGAGGCCCGTAGTGGGTTCGTCCAAGAGCAGGATGCGTGGTGAGCCGACCAAGCTGGCGCCGAGGTCGAGCCGGCGACGCATGCCACCGCTGTACCCCTTCACCGCGCGATCCGCATCCTCCTCGAGGTGGATCTCGGCGAGCACCGCTTCGGCCGCCCCCTTTGCGGCCGATGCCGTGTGGCCGAACAGGCGAGCGATCATCACCAGGTTTTCACGACCGGTGAGCGCAGGCTCGACAGCGGCAGTCTGGCCGGCAAGGCCGATGACCCGGCGCACCTGCTCGGGGTGGGCGATCGCGTCGATACCGGCCACGCGCAAGGTGCCCGAGTCGGGCAGCAGTAGCGTGGCGACCGCCTTCACGAATGTGGTCTTACCGGCGCCGTTCGGACCGAGGATGGCAGTGACCTGGCCAGTTGGAGCGACGAGGTCGAGCCCGGCGAGCGCGTGCACCAGACCGTTCTTCCCCGACTTGGTCTTCTCGGACCCGTACTGTTTGGTCAGGCCATGGGCCTCGATGGTGGGGGCGGCGTTCTGCGCCGCGCTGGGGCTCATGTCGTCAAGTCTGCCGGGCAACCAGGCCAGTACATGGCCACTTTGCGCGATTCGCGGGCAGGAAATCGAGCCAGTGGCGGCGACGGCAGGGTTGGGCCATGATGGGGCTCCACTCGGGGGAGGGTAGGAGGCACTCATGAAGCAGCTCACGGGGCTCGATGCAAGTTTTCTCTACATGGAAACGGCCACCACATTCGGTCATGTCAGCGGTTTGGCGGTCTACGAGCGACCATCGGCCGACTTCGATCCGTATCAGGTCGTCTACGAACGGTTCGGGGCGCTGGTCGGCCAGGCCGAACCGATGCGGCGCAAGCTGGTGCACGTTCCGTTCTCGCTGGACCACCCGTGGTGGATCGACGACGCCGACTTCGACCTCGACTATCACGTGCGCCACATCGGCCTGGCCCCGCCCGGTGGGGCCGACCAGTTGACCGAGCAGGTCTCGCGCATCGTCGGCCGCCAGATGGACCGCACCCGCCCGTTGTGGGAGGTGTACGTCATCGAAGGTCTCGCCGACGGCCGCTGGGCCATGCTCACCAAGACCCACCACGCCACCATCGATGGCGCTGCCGGTGTGATTCTGCTCAACATGCTCACCGACACGGACCCCAGCTCTCCTGCACCCGAAGCCGTCGAGTGGAAGGGCGAGCAGCCTCCCAGCCAGAGTGAGCTGCTGCAGCACACGTTGCACAACCTGGTCACCAATCCGGTGAAGGGCCTGCGGCTACAACTGCGAATGGTGCGCAACCTGGCGGAGACGCTGGGCGTCGACAGCGTCAGCCGCGTGGCCGGGTCCGCGCGCGACGCGATCAAGAACATGGTCGGCGCGAGCAGCCAAGCCGTGCCCGAGAACGAGCGGCTCATCACGCTGCCGCTCACCCCCGCGCCGGCAACGCCGTGGAACAAGCCGATCACCGCGCACCGTCGTTTCGCGATGCGCGGCACGTCACTGGAGAACCTGAAGGTGCTGAAGAACGCCACCGGCGGCACGCTCAATGATGTCGTCATGGCCATCTGTGCGGGCGCGCTGCGCGAGTACCTGATCAAGCACGACGCGCTGCCCGACAAGCCGCTGCGCGCGATGGTGCCGGTGAGCATTCGTACCGGCGACGAGACCGACGTGTGGACCAACCGCGTGTCCAGCATCATCGCCGATCTGCCCACCAATTGTGCCGACCCGCTGGAGCGCGTTGCCCTCTGCCGCGAGGCGATGGCTGCGGCGAAACGACAGCTGGAACTGGTGCCGGCGGAGACCTTGATCGACGTCACCCAGACATCGTCGCCGTTGGTCGCTGTGGCCGCGCTGCGGCTGATGTCGCGTCTGTCGAACCGCATGCTGCTGCCCGCCAACCTGACCATCTCGAACGTGCCCGGCCCACGTCAGCCGCTCTACTTCGGCGGCGCCAAGCTGGATGCGTATATCCCAGTCTCCATCGTCACCGACGGCATGGGCCTGAACATCACCGTGCACAGCTACCTCGACCGGTTGGACTTCGGCATCATTGCGGCCCGCGAGTTGGTACCCGACGTGTGGGACATGGCCGACATGCACATCGCCGAAATCGGCCGCCTGTTCGAGGCCACCGGCACCGAGTGGGCGGTGCCCCAAGAAGCGCCGCCAATGCGCCGCGGCAGCGCCCACGTCAAGCCGGTCCCCCGTCGCCGGCCCGCCCCCGCTGCGACTGCACCGCCGCTCAAGAAGGTCCCGGTGAAGAAGGTCCCGGTGAAGAAGGCGCCGGCGAAGAAGGTCCCGGCGAAGAAGGTCGCAACCAAAAGGGCGGAGTGACGCGGTCTTGTCGCCGCCGCCAGGGCTATGAGGAAATTGCGCGTCAGTTCGTCGGTGGAATGAGATCGGCGGTGTACGCGCGAGACTGCGCACATGGTGACGGACTTGACTGCAGCGGTGCTGTCGGAGGCCGTAAATGAGCTCGCGGCGTCGTTCCACGAGGTGATGAACGCGGACCTCGATCGAATCGAAGATCAGAAGCTGGCTGACCTCAGCGGCGGGCTGGCGCTGGCGTGATAGCCAGCCGCCCGATGGTAGCCGACGACCTCGACCGGGCGGCCGAGGTGCTGGGCCTCGCGTTCGGCGACTACGCGTGGACGAGGTGGGTGGTGGACGGTCGCGACCACCTCCACCGCGTCACGATGCTGGATCGATTGTTCCTGCAGCACTTCGCGCTGCCCTACGGCAACGCGTGCGTGACGACGGTCGCCGGAGTCATCGAGTCGGTCGCGTCGTGGATCGACACCGCCGTCACACCGAACAGCACTCCTCCCGCCGACATCGCTGAGTGGTTCGCCGTACTGGAAGGCGACCGTCACGAAAGCATCCCTCGCGGCCGACGAGGAGTACCACGGGTGGCGGCCCGCCGAGCGACACCTCTACCTCGCGACGATGGGCACTGCGCCCACACGCCAGAGGATGGGTCTCGGAGCACGCACCTTGCAGGCCGGCCCCGACCTGGCCGACCGCGATCAGCTGAGCGCATACCTGGAAACCTCGTCGCAACCGAACGTCGACTTCTACTCCGCACTCGGTTTCGAGATCGTCCGTCACTGGTCGATCGCTCACGGTGCCGGCCCCGATCTCTGGCCGATGAACCGAGCACCACGTGAGTAGTTCGTGCAAGAGTGCAGGAACTTCATGGAACCGCTAGACCCTCAGTCCTCGCCCGACGGACCCATCGACCCTGCCGCGACGACACTCCCCACGCTGCCGCCTCGCATCTCGATTCTCACCGGGCCACCGGCGTCGTCGACCGCGCCGTCCGCCCCCGGGCAGTGGCTGCAGGACCAGCCGTACGGGGCCAGTGCCCACGCTCCCTACGCGGCGGCGGGCGCGCAGCGGAGTGAACGTTGGAAGCAGTTCGTTCTCCCCTTTCTCGTGCTCGGACTGCTCGCCGGCGGGGCTGTCTGGCTGTTCCGCGACAAGTTGTTTCCAAAGGACAGTGTGGCGTCGCACCCGGCCGAGTGGGACGCGCGGGTCGCCCCAATTGCAGAGTTCGTACGCGCCGAACGCGGCCTGCAGTGGGTGCACCCCGTGTACGTCGACTTCCTGGCCGAGGCCGATTTCGTGGCACTCTTCGACCAACCGACCAAGCCGCTGAGCGACGGGGATGAGGCTGCCGCGCGCGCCTCCTCGCTCCTGTACGACGCCTTCGGGCTGACCGTCGACTACGACCCGACACAGGGTGATTCCACCGTTTCAGCAGTGACCACCTTGGGGTTCTATTCGCTCACGAGCGACCGCGTGTTCGTCCGCGGCGACCAGCTGACACCGGCCGTTCGGGTGGTACTCGCCCATGAGCTGACCCACGCGCTGCAGGCGCAGCACTTCGAACTGGCCACCGGCGGACCCAACGATCTCGAGCTGCGGTCGGTCGTCGAGGCCGACGCACTGCGAGTCGAGGACGTCTACATCGAGACACTCTCCGATGCGGAACAGGCCTCGGCCAACCAAGCTAACAGCCTGGCGCCCGACGCCGAGCAGGGCCTCTCCGACGTTCCGTGGGCCGTCGTCGAGCAACGCTACGCGCCCTACGTCCTCGGCCCGATGCTGGTGGGCGACGTGTTTGCCGCAGACGGCAATGAAGGCGTCAACGAACTCATCCGTACGCCCCCGACGGAGGAGATTCTGCTCAACCCATGGCTGTACGGCGACCCCGGCCAGGAGCCTGTGGACGTGAACGTAGAAGTGCCGCTGGGCACCACCGCGATCGACGAGCCGCAGCCGCTCTCGCAGGTGGACATGCTGATCATGCTGGATGCATGGCTGCCGTGGACGCAGGCTCGCCAAGCGCTGGATGGGTGGGCCGGCAGTGGCTACACCAGTTACCAGCGCGAGGGCACGGTGTGTTTCACCGCCACGGTCACCTTCGACGATTCGGCCGACAAGTTTGCGACGGCCGTCACTGCGTGGGCCGCAGCGGCGGGCTCCTCGGCCACGCCGACGACCATCGTCAATGACGTCACCTTCGAGGCGTGCAATCGCGGGCCGGGCGCGAAGGATCCCCTCAGTCCGGTCATCTCGCCGCTGCAGGCCCTGCAGGTAGAGCACGAGTCAATCGCGCGGGCAGGGCCGGCACCGGATGCAGCGGAGGTCGAGAAGTACCAGTGCTTCGCTGCCCGCGTGGTCGATGACGAGCTGATCGCTCCACTGCTCTTCAAGACCACCCTGAACAGCGATGAGCAGGCGCTCTTCAGGTGGCAATCAACCATCGCCGCAAACGAGTGCGGTGTTCCACCGCCGGGCGGCGCCGCGCCGTAGCCAGCGGCGATGAGGGCGGATCTTCAGCATTCCCCCAGGATTCGCACGTACTGTTCGCACCCATGTCGGAGAACGCAGGGATATCGACGGCGCGACTCGTCGTCGTCGAGGACGACGACTCCATTCGCGACCTGCTGGGTGCCGGGCTGCGCTTCGCCGGCTACGACCTGCAGACCGTCGCCAACGGCGCGGGCGCGCTGCAGCTCATCACCGAGACGCGCCCCGACCTCATAGTCCTCGACGTCAACCTTCCAGACATGGATGGCTTCGAGGTGTGCCGCCGATTGCGCGCCGCCGGCGACGACGTGCCCGTCATCTTCCTCACCGCTCGACGCGACACCGACGACATGCGCGCCGGCTACGGCGGAGGCGGCGACGACTATGTGACCAAGCCGTTCAGCCTCGACGAGCTCACCTTCCGCATCGAGGCGGTGCTGCGTCGCACCGGCACTCGCACCAACAGCCGGACCGCCAGCCCACGCCTGACCTGTGGCCACGTCGCCATCGACGAGGAGACGCATCGCGCGTGGAGCGACGGTGAAGAGATCAGCCTGACCCCCACCGAGTTTCGGCTGCTGCGGTACCTGCTGGCCAACGTCGAGCGGGTGCTGACCCGCATGCAGATACTCGATCACGTGTGGTCGTACGACTTCGAAGGTGACTGGCAGATCATCGAGACCTACGTCAGCAGCGTGCGCAAGAAGCTGGAGACCGGCACACTGCCGCGCATCATCTTCACCGTGCGCGGCATCGGCTACTCGGCGCGTCGGCCGGCGGCTGTATGAGCTTGCGGCTGAGGCTGGTGATCGGCATCTCGATCGTGATCGCAATCTCGCTTGGGCTGCTCGGCTTTGCTGTGGTGAAGTCCACCCGCGACGACCTGCAAGGTGCCGCCACGCGCCAGCTCGAGCGTTCGCTCTCCAACCGGTCCAACGCCAACCGGCGTCCGCCCTCCGCACCCGGCGCGAGGCCCGACCCGCGCGGGTTGGTAACGGCACACCTCGCGCTCAACGATCAGAACCAGATCGTCATCGCCGAACCAGCCGGGCCGCCGAGCGACCCGCTGCCGTTGCCGAAGCTGACCGACGCCGAGGTCACTCGCTTGCGCGACGGCAAGTCCGTGACGGTCGACTCCGTCGACGGCACCCTTCGCTACCTCGTGCTGGCCGGGCCGTCCGACGACGGCCGCTTGGACGTGGAAGCTGCGCCTCTCAACGGCATCGATAACACCATGTCATCGCTCATCACTCGATTTCTCGTGGGCGCGCTCGTGATGCTGCTCCTTGCCGCTGCTGCCGTGATGCTGGTGGTGAGCCATGGTCTGCGTCCACTGCGCAAAGTGATCAACACGGCCGATGCCGTCGCCGCCGGCGAACGCGATCAGCGGATTCCCACCGACGAGGGTCCCTCCGAGATTCGCCATCTCTCGGTCGCGCTCGATCGCATGCTGCAGCAGCAACGTGCCTCGCTGATCGAGCGCGAGGAGAGCGAGCTGCGCCTGCGTCGCTTCATCTCCGATGCCTCGCATGAACTGCAGACACCCATCACGTCGGTATTGGGCTGGACGGAACTGCAGCGCAAGGGAGCCCTCGATGCCGACGGCGCGGCGATGGCCATGTCGCGTATCGAATCGGAGAGCAGGCGCATGTCGGTGCTTGTCGACGACCTGTTGCTACTGGCCCGGCTCGACGAACACCGACCACTGCAGCAACTGTCCGTCGATCTCGCCGCGATTGCGCAGGACGCCGTGATCGATGCGCAGGCCGTCGAACCACATCGCCAGATCACGTGCGACGCGCCCACCTCCGCCATGGTCAGCGGCGACCCTGCACGACTGCGACAAGTGGTCGACAACCTGCTGCGCAATGTGCGCGTGCACACCCCCGCCGCCGCGCCCGCGGTGGTGATCGTTCGAGCAAACGACACGCACGCGCGATTGATCGTTGACGACAACGGACCGGGTATCGACCCGCAGAACCTGGCCCTCGTCTTCGACCGCTTCTGGCGGCGAGACCCGTCGCGCACCCGTGCAACGGGTGGCGCCGGGCTGGGCCTTGCAATTGTCTCTGCGCTGGTGGAGGCGCATCACGGGACGGTGACCGCATCGGAGGGTGAGACCGGCGGCGCCCGCTTCACCATCACTCTCCCTTTGGTGGCCACCGCCCAGAGTCCGCAATGAGCCTTCAGTTGCCGCGCAACCGGTCCATTTGCCGACGGTCGCGTTTCGTCGGCCGGCCGCTGCCTCGCTGTCGCTCGAACACAGGCGGCGACGTCTCGCGATCCACCACCGGGCTGTGGTCGACCATGCACTCGGCAGCCAGCGGTGCGCCGACTCGCTTGTTGATCACGCGCGCTACCACGACAATTCGGTGTCGTTGCGCGATGCGCGCTTCGATGCGATCACCAATCTTGACGGCGGTAGACGCCTTGCCGGTCCCCCCGTTGACCTCCACGCGCCCGTTCCTGCACAGTTCGGTCGCGACCGCCCGCGTGGGTGTCATCCGCACGGCCCACAACCAGATGTCGAGGCGTGCCGCCATGGAATCGCGAGATGGGTCGGTGTCGATTCGTTCATCGTGCCACGCGCGTTGCAGCCTGCGCAGCGCTGCCCGCCCGCATTTCCTCCGGCGGCTGAAGCCCATAGACTGACGACGTGCTGCAGACCCAATCGCCCCTCGTCCTCCCCCAGGCCAACGACGCCTGCTGGTGCGGCAGCGGTCGCAAGTACAAGCGCTGTCACAAGGGCCAAGAAGGGCGCGTGACGCAGGGTGAGATCAGCCCGATGCGTACCGTTCCCGACCACATTGCCAAACCGTCGTATGCCACCACTGGCCAGGTGACGCGCTGGGCCGAGGACCGCGTGAAGCCGCCCGAGATCATCGAACGCATGCGTCACGCTGGCATGGTGGGCGCCGAGATTCTGCGGCTGGCCGGCGAGATGGTGCGGCCGGGCATCACCACTGAAGAGATCGACATCTTCGTGCACGAAGCCAACATCGAGCGCGGCGCCTACCCCAGCCCGCTGAACTATCACGGCTACCGCAAGAGCGTGTGCACCAGCGCCAACGAGATCATTTGCCACGGCATCCCCGACAGTCGCGTGCTGCGCAATGGCGACATCCTCAACATTGATGTCACCTCCTTCATCGGTGGCGTACACGGCGATACCAACGCGACGTTCTTGGTCGGCGACGTCGACCCGGCCAGTCGTCAGCTGGTGCAGGTCACCGAGGAGTGCATGTGGCACGGCATCGAAGCCGTCGTTCCTGGCCGCCCACTCAGCGATGTGGGCCGCGCCATCGAGAACCACGCGAAGAAGTACAAGTTCGGCGTAGTTCGAGCATTCATCGGCCACGGCATCGGCGAGCAGTTTCACACCGACATCCAAGTACTGCACTACTACGACGAGCGCGCCTCGATGATCATGCGCCCGGGTATGACGTTCACCATCGAGCCGATGATCACGCTCGGCGGCTGGCAGCACAAGATGGTCTTCGACGACGACTGGACTGCCGCCACCGCCGACGGCAAGTGGACCGCACAGTTCGAGCACACCTGTCTGGTCACCGACGACGGCGTCGACGTGCTGACTGCCGCCGCCGGCCCTTCGCCGTCGGCTCCCTGGCGCCGCTAGACCTCTCGCAACCCGATCGTTGAAGTCGGCATGACAACATGCGGGCGTGCGCTTCCTGCGTGACGATCTCGAACGGCGCATCGTCCGCCTGGCAATTCCTGCGCTGGGCACACTTGCCGTCGAGCGCTGGCTGGGCCGGCGGGCCGTCTACAACCTGCTCGGGTACCTACCGCTGGCCTTGGCCACCCTTTTGTTCCCGGCGCTCGGCCTGGCCGGCCTCTGGGGAGCACAGCTGACTTGGATGACCATGCGCGCCTGGGTCAACGCTCGCCGCTGGCACGCCTTGGCCGCCCGCGACTTCACGTGAGCGGGACACTGGCCAACAACTTCGGGTTGAGGCGGACACTGGTGGCGGACAGACCGCTGCCGGCAGCGTGCTGGTGCACCCACAAGTTGGCTGCATCCGATGCGAGCACGGCCAGCACTCGCTCGGGTTCGTCGGTCAGGCAGGTGATGACCGGCACGCTGGGTAGCCACTCGCCGCGCACATCGTGGACCGCTTCGATCACCTTCGTCTGGTTGGCGATCAGAATCTTGGGAACCAGCCGCGCGGCCGCCCACTTTTGCAGAGCCGGTGACAGCCGCTCGACCGCCACTCGCGGCGCAGCGAAGTGTTGCTTGGCGAAGCGCACCGACCGTTGGCCCCACAGACTCAGGCCCGGCTCGATCAGGCCGCTGGTGATCAACGGTGGACCAAGTTCTTCGTCGCCGACTGCACCGACCAGTCCGTAGTACTGGTCGCGGAAGTCGACAGTGAACGTCGCAATCGTGCCCAGCGTCGGCCCGTCGTGCGCGGCCGCCGATGAACCGGTCAGTAAACCCGACCACGTTCGCGGCATCGGCATCGGCGGCAACTCCGTGAAGTCAGGGCCGAACGCCCGGCGCACTTCGCCCTGCACACCGCCGACTTCCCACACGCCTGCCCACACGCGCACGCTCGCGTCGAACATCTGGGTGTCCGACCACCACATCCAGCGGAGCGCCGCGACGTCGTCGACCGCCGTTCGAATGGCGGCAGCATCACGCGTGGCCAGCAACGACTGAGGAAGCACCAACCCGACGCGACCACCTGGACGCACGAGGCGAACCGCAAGCGCAAGGAACTCGGCCGCCGCGTCGGCGTAGGGCCCGCCGCCGAACTTGCTGCTGCCACCGCGCGACGTCAGCCGCGAGAGTTGGTTGCGAAACGGCGGGTTGCCGATGACGACGTCGAACCGTTCGTCGCCCCAGTCGCGCCGTAGCGCATCATCGTGGATGAAACACTCGTGGATGAAACCTGTCGACGGGTCGATATCGACTCCCGTCTGGTCGGGCAGACCGGTTGCGCGTAGGAAGCGACCGTCGCCGCATGCAGGGTCCAGCACCGTGCGCGCACCGTCGAAGACCGCCTCGCGCACGACCGCATCCACCAACGCGGGCGGCGTGTACCACGCCCCCAGTCCCTCGCGCGCCCGGCGGGCGGAGCGCGCGCGGTGGGGTCGAGTCACCCCGTGAGCGTAGGGTCTGGCCCCGTGACGGCATCGAACCTCACCGACACGGCCGACCGCTACCTGTCCTTCGACCGCGATCAATGGGCAGCGCTGCGTGCGGCCATCCCTTTGACGCTTGGCGAGGACGAACTGGAGTCGCTGCGCGGTATCAACGAACGCATCGACCTCGATGAGGTCGCAACCATCTACCTACCGCTCACGCGCCTGCTCAACCTGTACGTCGCTGCCACGCAGAATCTCCATAAAGCGTCGGCAGCATTCCTCGGCACGCAGGCGCCGAAAGTGCCGTACGTGATCGGTGTGGCAGGCAGCGTGGCCGTCGGCAAGAGCACATTCGCCCGCATCCTGCAAGCCCTACTGGCCCGCTGGCCCGATCATCCGCAGGTCGACCTGGTGACCACCGACGGCTTCCTGCACCCCAACCGGGTGCTCGAAGAGCGCGGCATCATGAACCGCAAAGGCTTCCCCGAGAGCTACGACACACGGCGGTTGCTGCAGTTCCTGCGCAACCTGAAGAGCGGCGCCGCCGAGACCAGCGCGCCCGTCTACAGCCACGTCGTGTACGACATCGTCGAGGGCGAGGAAGTGGTCGTTCGCCAGCCCGACATCGTGATCATCGAAGGTCTCAACGTGCTCCAGGTGGGCACACCCATCGACAGCTCGGGTGTCACCGAGTTCGTCAGCGACTACTTCGACTTCTCTATCTACATCGATGCCAACGAGTGCGACATCGAACAGTTCTACGTGCAGCGCTTCCTCACGTTGTGCGAGACGGTTTTCCAAAACCCGGACAGCTTCTTCCAGCACTACGCGCACCTCACCCGCGAGGAGGCGGTCGAGACCGCGCAGTTCATCTGGAGCGAGATCAACGGGAAGAACCTGCGCGAGAACATCGCACCCACCAAGACCCGCGCCAGCCTGCTCCTCACCAAGGGCAACGATCATCGCGTGACGAACGTAAAGCTTCGCCGTCTGTGAGAGCGCGCCTGGCCGCCGCGCTCACAGTCGCGGCCTGCTTCGCGTTTGCCTCATGTGGTGGCGACGAAGGCCCGGGCACCGTCAAGTTGTATGACCGTGCGCCCGTACCCGGCGTCCCCGACCGCACCGCCGCCGTCGACCCGTCGGCGTTGAACCCGGACGGGGCGTATTGGGGCGAGCTGCTGTTCCCCGGCGACTCGAGCCGTCAGTCGCTCACCTTTCGCATCACGCAGGCGTTCTTCGCCGATGCGTGTGTCGAGGAGCTGGGTGCCGATGAGTGCCCGAACGACTTCGGCACGCTCAGCGACCCCAGCCTCGATGTGGACGCGGCGCTGGCAGACCTCTTGTCGATCACCGTGGTCACTGACGACCGGGCAAACTTCGCCGTCACAGCCGACGAGCTGTTGTCGATCGCCGGCGGCGCCAAGCCGGCCGAGGAAGCACCGGAAGGTTTCGAGTTCGCGCCGTTTCCGTTCCTGCTCACTGTGCGCGACGGCAAGATCGTCGAAGCCCGACAGATCTGGCTGCCGTAAGCCGGCTCAGTCGGCGGCCAGCCAGGCGGGCAGGTCGGCGATGGACGCCAGCTCGGCGAAGTGGTGGCCGTCAACGTCGAGCGGGTCCACGTGCTCCAGCTCCCACAGCAGTGGGTATGGCACGTGCACCGCCGTGCCACCGAGTGCCATCACCGGCAGGATGTCGCTGCGCACGCTGTTGCCCACCATGCACACGCCGTGGGGCGCCACACCGATCTTGCGGAAGATGCGGTCGTAGGTGTGTGGGTCCTTCTCCAACAGAATCTCCACGTCGGTGAAGTGGTGGGCCAGCCCACTGGTCTCCACCTTGTGCGTCTGGTGAATCAGGTCGCCCTTGGTGATGAGGACCAACCGGTAGTCGCGGCCAACCGCGGCCAGTACCTCGGGCACGTGGGGCAGAAGTCGCGCCGGCTCGGTGAGGGTCGCGCGCACCATCTCCAACAGCTCGCCGATCACTGAGGTGGGCACGGCCCCGTCCGTGATGGTGAGCGCAGCTTCCACCGCGCTCAATCCAAACGCTTTCACGCCATACCCGAACACGGGAAGGTTCTTGCGTTCAACTGCCGTCAGCGCCGCCCGAACGTCGACGCCGTCGGGCGCGAAGGGAGCGACAAGCTCCACGAAGCGCAGTTCGCTGGCGGTGAAACCGTCCTCGCTGTGCCACAACGTGTCGTCCGCATCGAACGCCAGCACGTCGAACGACTTCATCGGTGCATGCCGTTCATCGGTGCATGCCGTTCATCGGTGCATGCCGTTCATCGGTGCA
>Ga0105047_10007785_pt1 | contig 17999 bp, 18 predicted proteins | sample MAT04_FD_78384 | JGI IMG/M metagenome (GOLD analysis project Ga0105047, IMG submission 78384) | Freshwater microbial communities from Lake Fryxell liftoff mats and glacier meltwater in Antarctica - MAT-04 (megahit assembly) | ecosystem: Environmental > Aquatic > Freshwater > Ice > Liftoff...
AAACGGCATAATTTGATGTCAAAATGAGCGAATTTGAACGATTTATTGATGAGTTTGAAAAATTGGATTTATATTGCCGTTGGTTGTGATTTGTAAACCATTCATACCTATGTTAATTATATTTGAACAGTACAGACACCATCATGTTAATTCTAATCGGAGTTTTGATGCCACTTTCCAATGCAGGACGCGGTGATTTTCATACCCGTTATCAGGGCATAACCGTAGACGAACTTATTATCGACTATATGGAGAAAAATGCTATTCCAGGCATGTCGCTAGCTATTGTGCAAGCACCCTATATTACTCGTGTGGCAGGATATGGTTTGGCTGATATTGAGAGCAAACGTCTGGTTGCAACGCATACCTTGTTTAATATTGGTCAGATGACTCATGCGTTTACTGCCGTGGCTATCATGCAGTTAAAAGAGGCGGGTAAGCTAAAGCTTGACGATCCAATTAACAATTATCTTGCTAATCTGTCTGCACGTTGGCAGGCAATAACTATTCGTCAATTACTGGCGCAAACTTCAGGACTGGTTGATTACAACAGCGTACCAGGGTTTGATTATACTAAAAATTATCAAACTAAGGAGGTCATAAAGCTGATGGAAAATCAACCTCTGCTTTTTAAAACGGGTACTCAAATGCAGCCCAGTGGCAGCAATTTTTATTTGTTGGGTTTAATTATTGAAAAGGCCAGTGGCCTGAGTTATCAGGACTATGTCACTAAAAACCAGATTGAACGTCTTGGCTTAAAAGACACTTATTTTCTTAGTAATGTTAAAACACTGGATAATGAAGTGGGTAATAATAGCCAGCCTTTCAAGCACAGTCAGTTTTTAAATAAAGTAAACCTTATTAACCCTGCGGAAGCAGCAACTGGCTATACACCTGATCTGAAGCCTGTAGCATCCTCCTGGAATGCGGCCTTTGCCAATAGCGGCATTATGGCGTCTGCACAAGATATCAGCCTTTGGGATATCGCTCTGGCAGGTGAGTTGTTAGTTAAAGAAAAAAGTGACAGGGAGTTTCTCTATAAATCAGCTCATTTGGAAAATGGCAAGTCAATTCCTGCCAATGCGGGCTGGCTATTTCCTGGACATAAAGGTTTGATGGAAATTAAGGGCAACAACCCAGGTTACTCCGCGTTTTTAAGCCGCTTTACCTCACCCGATGAATTGGTGTGCGTGACCTTGTTGGCCAATAAGGGAAACTTGGTTGATTTGGATATTCTTGCGCGTAAAATTGCCGGCACGTTTAATTCCAAATTGGCAGCACCTGCCGGTGCTGCATGGTCTGAAACCATCCAAAGTCCTTATTCGGTACGACAGACACTTGAGCGCATTACGCAGCTGATCCACACAAAAGGCGGTAAAGTATTTGCTCATATTCATCACAGTGAAGAAGCTAAAAAGGTCAATCAAACGCTGGGTTCAACGGAGGTTTTATTAGTTGGCAACCCCGCGAAAGGTACAGCCCTCATGCAGGCTAATCCTGCCTTTGCTCTTGATTTGCCGCTACGCATTATGGCGACAGAAGATAGCACAGGTCAGGTTTGGTTAAGTTTTACCGATCCTGCAAAGCTTGCCGATGAATACCATTTGCCACAGTCACAAGCGCCGCTATTGCAACAGATGTCACAGGGTTTGCGTATGCTGTGTGAAGGGGCAGTTTCAGCTGAGTCTAATTTTTGATGAGATGATCGCTACGACTTAACATAGATTGCTTATAAAAAAATCATAGTTATAATACACGTCACCTAGTTTTTTTAAGAAATTCCATGACGTCATCTAGTATCGCAAAATTTTTAATTATTAGTATGTCCGCTATTTATAGTGTCGGCGTTATTGCCGCAGAAGAGCAATCTTTGCCGAATCGAGTACCTGGCGCTCCGAGATCGATCATCCCTTTTTCAGACCAGAAACTGCAAAAAGACCTAAAAGCAGTAGCTACTATCGATGAACACCAGCTCATTCTAAATGACATCACTTATGGTGGAGGTTATGGCGGTAATGAACAAACAGGCATGCTGGCTTATGATGGTATGCCCTATCATCTCGCACCATTGGTGATAAGACGTGATGACAAAAAAAAGCGTTGTTTTTTGGAAAATAAGAATGCTGGTGTATACCATTATAATTTTTTCGGTTCCCTCAAACTTGTTTCATATGGATGCCCCTTAGCAAATAAATACCACAATGATGTTTATTGGAATGAAAGTCTGGATAAACGCAATGGTGGATATTCAACGGATAACGACGCATTATATGCAAGCATGATGGTTAACAGGATGTATGAAGACTGGTTTGGGATTTCAGTTTCACAAAAAGCTGATGGTTCACCTTTACCGATAAAGATTGCTACTCATGAGTCTGGTTGTTTAGCTTATGCTTATGTGGATAAGAATCTAATAGTATTGGGCGATGGTGACAAGACCCGTTATCCATTAACTTCCCCCGGCGTTGTAGCATTTACGATGTCTTATTTCTTCACGGAGCAACATTCAAATCTTGACTATGATCATCCACAATCGGGTGCGATATCTATAGCATTTGGTGCTATGGCTGATCAGGCAGTCAAATTCTATCTTAATGGCAAAAATGACTGGCAAATTGGCAGTGAAGTTTCGAAAACGGGACAGCCTTTTTATTATATGGATCAGCCCAGCAAAGATTGTGGTACACATTCCGCAGGTGATGATTGTTCAATTGATCATATGTCGCAATATAAAGAAAAAATGAAGGGATACTATAGCAGCGGTATATACCGGCGCGCATTTTATCTGCTTGCCACAACCCCGGGGTGGGATGTTAAAAAAGCGTTTAGTGTTATGGTGCAGGCAAACCGTTTTTACTGGGCCAGTAAGCAAGATTTTTCCAAAGGCGTTTGTGGCATTATAAAAGCTGCCAGGGATTTGCAATACAATGAATCTGCGGTTATCGATGCATTTAACGAAGTTGGCGTAAGCTCTCAAAACTGTCAAATTAGTTGATTAATGCCAGGGCAAACGCATCTAAATTTTGAGCATAAATTTCCAATTGATTCCCACGTGCCGTGCTTTATGCATGGCATCCAGAGCGTTTTAACATCGGGATCTGGCTGGATTCCGCGCATAAAGCGCGGAACGTAGAGTATTTGAGTTTTTGTTTGACAATTAGATGCGTTTGCCCTGTAATTAATGCCTCGTTAGAGGCATCAAATTGAAGAGTAAGAAACATTGTTATCAGGCTTTTCAATTTCAGAATAACCCGTAATAATGGGAAGGGTACTATAATTGCCATATTTTAATAAAAGATTATGGTCTTGGCTGGTTATCTTCTGATATTTTTTCATAGCAGTCAGTATAGAAATTAACTTTGCGAAAAAAACAGGGTTAATTTCTTGCAACATATCTAACTGCTCAATCTGCCGTGTAAAAAAGAGTTCCCTTTCTTTTTTAGTAAAAAATCCCTGTCTTATCATGAATCAATTCAAATTTATTCAACATCGCGCTTGCTGGCTTTAAATTTTTTCCAGTCTTCATCATTGCTAAAAATATAACGGCAGGCATGTTCTATAAAAAAATCCCTGTAGCGAATACCTGCCCATTCGCAATAGGCGGTTATTTCATCATAAACACTTTCATTCATCCTGATACGAAATTGGGTTTTCTTCTCAGTTGCAGGTTCCCGCGAAATAAGCATTTAATTATCCTTTAATTTAAGAACTACGGTGGAAATATCCACAAATAAATATATAAGCCAATTATAATAGTTATTTATTAGAGTTGACAACAACTGTCACCTCGGTCTTTTAATTATTGTCACAAATGGTAATATAGTGTACATCATGCTAAGGTAGACAAATATAAATAATAAAGGAGTTTTGTATGAAAAATAACCTGATAAAGACACTGCTTTGTGTATTTGTGGCATTCATAACAGGTTGTCAATCCTTATCGACAGACAATATGCATGTTTTTGGTCGTTCAGACTTATCCATTAATACATCTGTCACTACAGCACTGGCAAGCAACACATTACTCACAGGCATTCCAGTACAGGTTGAAACACATGCAGGTGTTGTTCAGCTTAATGGTTATGTTAAAACGATTCGCCAAAGTGACACAGCTGCCGATGTGGCAAGCAAGGTTGAAGGCGTCAAGACAGTGGAAAACAATTTAATTGTAAGAAAATAAATAGTTTCTTACCAACAGATGGGGCAGATACTTGCCCCGCTCTCAAGGGAAAAAATGATAGCTGTTGATCATACTTTATTAAGTGAAAGCGCGTTAGAGAATCTGATTATCGATATTATAACTCGCCAATCAACCGATTATGGTGATTTTGAAGTAGAAATTCAAAGTAAGAAAAATCAGCTTATGAGTAAATTAAAATCCGGTGAGGCGATAATTGTTTTTTCACCAAAAGAAGAAGCATGCGATATTATTAAAGCCGAGGATTTTCAAGCTTTTTCTACAATGGAATAATGGGGGGTACCGAACTAACTTTTTAGCCTGGTAGCCTTGATGCAGCGCAGCGTAATCAAGGTTTTTCTTCACCAAAGCCAATTCTATTAACAGGACTAACAGGTAAGTTCTAAAGATGAAATAATCAAACCTTGATTACGCTGCCGCTGCATCAAGGCTACATCCTATCGTATTATTTAGCGAGCAAATTGCTCTTTGCTAAAGGCCACCCTATCAATCACTGATTCTTTACCCAATGCCGCTCTGGCTTCAATCGTGCGATAGCGCTTTAATCCGCCTTCCCGATTAGCAATTTGAATATTTAATCCCGGTCGTGCGTTTAACTCAAGCATTAAAGGACCGTGATCTTTATCCAGTACAATATCAACACCCAGATAGCCTAAACCGGTCAGCTCAAAACAACTGGCCGCTATTTCCATAATTTTATCCCAATGCGGTACTTCTATATCCACAATAGGGTTTAAAGTATCCGGATGATAATCAATCGCGTCATTATGGTAAACACCACCCAACGTTCTGCCTGTCGCCAGGTTAATACCTACTCCAATAGCACCTTGATGTAAATTTGCTTTTCCGCCCGATAGACGGGTAGGGAGACGAACCATTGCCATCGCTGGATAACCTAAAAGTGTGATAATGCGGATATCCGGTATGCCTTCATAACTTACCTCTTTGAACACCGGATCAACAACAACTCGGTGTTCGATAATGGCATAATCGCTATGTCCACCCAAACTGTAAGCGCCTGAAAGCAAGCGAGAGAGATGGTAACTGATTTCCTGAGAGGTAGTCAGTTTGCCATTTATCTGGCGATAACGGCCAAAAACACGATCGGTAACTACAATAATTCCGTCGCCCCCTGCTCCATGTGCAGGTTTAATAACAAAATCTTTATAGGGTAAAAGAATCTCATCAATATTTTTAATCTGATGTTCGCTCTCAATCGTTTCATAAAGTTGAGGCACGGCAATACCTGCTTTAACAGCCAGTCTTTTAGTTTGAAGTTTATCATCCACTAATGGATAGCGTTTGCGCTGATTGTATCGCAAGACATAATCACTATTGCGTTGATTAATGCTTAAAATACCTTGTTCACGCAAGCGGCGGTAAATATGCCACATTTACTTTTGCCCTGCCATAACTTTAAAACGCAATAATTCAAATAAACGGTAGCCGCGATATTGGCCGAACCATAAAATAAGCGCCAATAATACTAAAAGAAGTTCCGGAAAAGCAAAAAACAAATATTCCATCGGCTTATAATTCATTGCACCAAAAGCAATTACTGCGGCAATGAGACTGCCTACCCCGGATTTAATCGCTTCACCAGCCCCACGTTCATCCCAGGTAATGCACATCCGTTCAATAGTCATCGTTAAAATAACCATCGGGAATAATGCAACAGATAATCCCGACTCAAGTCCCAGATTCTGACTTACGACACTAATGAAAATCATAAGTAGAATAACAATGGTTAAAATAGCTGCTAACCTGGGAACTAAAAGAAGCCGTAACTGATCAAGATAAAAACGAGCCAGCAACCCAAAAGAAACAATAATGATAAATAGGGTAATGCCCCATAGGACATGCGTTTCACGAAAAGCCAACGCTATTAATACAGGCATAAAAGTGCCAAAGGTTTTTAATCCTATAAAATTTCGTAATAATAAAATAATAAATGCTCCAATAGGTACTGTAAGCAAAATTTTATAGGTTTCCTGCGTATTAACTGGTAGCTGCAGTAAAGAAAAGCGTAACATTTCAGAGTCTGTTTGCAACCCGCGTGCTTTGGCGACACTTAACGCATTAATGGGGGTGGGCGAAACCGTCAAACTAAAAATAGCTTTTTTACCGCCAATTACTTCAAACAAAGGATTTAATCCATATTGCCATATAAGGAAATTTTTGGGTAAACCGGCACTTCCTGTACGTGGGTTTATATAAATCCATTCCTTGCCGTTATATACGACCATAAGCGATTTAAAGTCAGATTTATTTTGCTGACTTAAATAAATTCCTTTAACTGGCATCGCGTATATTTTTGCTTGATTGAGTATGGTAATGGCAGCCTGTATTATATTGTCGTCGCTAAAATCAGAACCAATCAGCAATTTTGCACTGCCATCCTGTTTATTAAGTTCTCTTATTGTTCCCTGAGCAAACGTTTGAATATCCGCTGATGACTGTCGTACTTTATTGGTAATAGTGTCTACGGCTGATTTTTGGTTTTCTTCGAGAATCTGTACTTTAAGTGCAGGCGGTTTGCCCAAGGCAAATTCACTGCTGTCTGTTTCTCGGAAAATAGCTCGGTAGTATAGCGATTGAGCACCATTCCCACGTCTGAGCGACCAGACTGTCTGGCGGTTATTACCATTAAGATTAGTTGTTACTCCATAATTATGAGAGACAAAGTACTCATCCAAAATAGCAAAATAAGGGGGCATGTAAGGAATGATAAATGTTGCTTTAACAGGAATGTTATGATCAGCCGTAAAACGAAGATTGGCTTCAACCATCCAGCTATTAACTGTTTCTGTGTCAGTTAAAGGTACGTCCAGTATAAAATGCCGGTAAAGAAAAAGTCCCATGCCGACTAAAAACAGTGTGATAATAAGGCCATACACGTGCCGCTTGTTAGACTTCATTTATTAAGACCTGCATTATTTCTCAGATTAAACGCGGTAGAAGGATCAACCAGTCCCGAAAAGGCTTTTATAGCGTCTCTTCCTAATAGCAAAGGATATATAAAGCGTTTACGATTTGTTAAATTTACAGGAATGGTTTGTTCTATATTGCCAATTCTTATGCGCATAAGAACGACAGGTCTTTTAATAGGTTCCGGTTTTAATTTGGATAATTCACCTGCGCGAACCTTAATTTTTACCTTGCCGAGATATTCAGCAGTAAATTGCACGTCGCCTTCTTTGCTTGGAACAATAAAGCGTAGCCAGGTTTTGCCATCTTTTTCGAATTCTTCAATTTTAATTGCGCTTAGGGAAGCCGATTTGGCGCCTGTATCGAGCTTGGCTGATAAAACCAGACCTTTATCGACCAACGTTGCTTTTTCAACATAGCCATAAACAATTTTTTCTTGAGCTGCCATAGTATATCCTGATAACAATGAACCAGTCAGAATTAATAGAGCAAACAGTCGCATCGGTTTCTCTTATAGTAAGGTAACAAAGACTATAAATATTAACAGGTTAGAGCCAAGACGCCCACAATTAATTAAACCAATAGGTGAATTGCCATTTAAACCAACAAGTTAACTGCGCTTGCTCCAACGATAAGAATAGTAATCAGATAAAAAGTAACAGTTTTAAGTCGTTGTTGTCCTCTTAAAAAAATACACATTACTGTTAACGCAATTATTGCGGGATAGGTTAATTGTAAAATAGGCGCGAGAAAGGCTGCTATCCCTTTAAAATCAAGCAAGGATATAATAAAAGACACGCCAGTTGTCAGAAGTAAAAATATATAAAATTTATTTTCATTGCATCTTGTAGCCTTGCATAGATAGCGGGCAAATAGATTATTCAAAGCAACAGCCGTTGTCAGGCATGAAAAAAACATGGTAATTGCCATAAATAAAGTAGCTTTTCCGCCCATAGCATTGGCGGCGATAGCAGGCAACATTAATTCTGGTGCAACATTTTCTATTAAAAAGGAATAGTGAGCACCTAAATAGACCAGGCCTGAATAAATAATTGCCAACAGCAACGCACCTAATATACTTGGTTTAATAGCGAATCGAACTATTTCATGCGGTGTTGCATTGGGTCGTTCTTGTTGGATTTGTTGAAAAATTAATGAAGAAAAAAAGAAGGCAGCAAATAAATCCATAGTCTGATAGCCAGTCAGAAAACCATTTGTAAAGGCTTTGTTCGCAATCATCTGTGTCGCAGTGGCCGGCGCTTTAAATACAGCAATTGCAATTAATGCAATTAATGTTCCTAACAGGATAGGACTCATCCATTTGCCTAAAACTTTTACCATTAATTTGTCGTTTAAACAAAAGAAAAAAGTTATGAAACAAAAAAACAAACTAAACAAAGTCAATGACACTTGCGGGTATAAAAATTTGAGGCTCCCATAAGCAACGGTAATACAGCGTGGAACAACGCCAAAAGAACCCAGCAATGAGAGCATTATTAACGGTAAAAAGACTTGAGCAACTTTACCTGCCTCACCAAAAAAACTCAGGTAGTTACCCTGATAAAGTTTAATAACAAACAAACCCATTAAAGGAAGAAAAATACCAGTTAATAACAGGCCGGCAAAGCCAAACACCCAATTGCCACCGCCAATAGAACCGATTTGTAAAGGAAATACAAGATTTCCGGAACCAAAAAACATGGCGAAAATTGCAAAACCATAAACTAAGACTGACTTGTACTGCGACATCAGATATCTCCGTAAGGCGAGAATTACTAAATAGTAAAAATGAGTGTAACCAAAATAGTAGCTGGCCCCTCAAGTAATAAGGGTTTTGATTTGCTAAATAGTGAAGTTAATACCATTAGTATAACGCCAGGACTGTTCAATTCTATCACATAATAGTTCCTTTATACGCATTTTTAATCGTTTTGGCAAGTAGCGTCAAGCGGCTAGGTAAGGTTGGATAATAAAAAATAGTTATCTTTTTGTAAATTATGATAAGATTGTAAATCCGCTATATTTTTTGGCGTGTTTTAAATCAAAATGAAAATTATCTTGCCAAGCCCCTAACATTTAAGTACAATCTCCCAATCTTAGGCGTTGCAGTTGACCGAGCATGAAGTCCAAGAGTGAAATTAATGAAGCACAGCAGACACTTAAAATAAATTCAGGCAAGTCTGCGTCCTTATTTGAGCGCTTCAATAAAAAAAATCGTGAATTTGCCACTAAACTTCATAATTCAGGAATCGCGTACCCTCCTTTTGACATTCTTGATGGTTTAAATACCTCTTACAGCCTTGCTAACTTAATAGCCTCAGCCAAGTATGCAAATACCGATATACTTCCCTCTGATGCCTTACATGACTGGGCATTAACCCCCGGTGGCATTGAAATAGCTGCATTTGAATCCATTTTTTTAATGACCTACGCTTATGTTGCTGGTTCTTATAAAGATGAAGATCCCAATGACTTAATTCGCTTCATGGTACTCAGCTGGCCTTACGCACGTAATGTTTTCAAAGCATTAAAAAATGCTTATAAAGGCATACGCAGTACGTTTCTTATTGCTCACTTGCTGGGCACCCCAAGCCTTAACTTTTGTTTGTTGCCGGTAGGTTTGGGTATAGGTGTTTTATCCTCCTTAAACCGCATTGGTATGCTTGCCATGGTTGAAGGGCGTAAGGTTATGATGAAAAATAACAAACTTGCGCTTGCGGAAATAAAACAGCTCGGATTTCTCTCACCTGTTGATAAAGAGAAATATCTCCAAATTATTAAAACAAATTCTCAATATGAACATACTAGGGTGCTCGCCTTATTTGGTGCTGCCTATGGTGGTCTGGTAGACAGTTTATACCTTTATCTGGGTGTATTTGCACTGTGCGCCATGACTATTCATGCTGTAATAGCAATGACGGTATTATGTGGTCTGTATACGGCTTTCTGCGTGGCAGCTCGTACTTATGAAGAATATAATTATCAGCGTGATCTGCTTATTACCCACGCCGAGATAGAGCTGGAACTTTATGATAAAGATAATCGTGCTGATATGCAGGACAAGTATGATGTACTTAAGCTGTTGAACAAGCAAATAAAACAGGCAGAATATCAAAAAGAAAACCTACAGCAAGATGATAAAGACTCAAAAATACTGGAAGAAATTAAAAGGCTTGATGAAAAAATAATCAGTTTAAATGTGAGCCGTCAAGATCTTGCTAAAAACGTTGATGACAAACTTTCAACCTATATTAAATTGCGCAACAAACTGGCTTCTTTACAGATTTTATCTAATGTTTCCGCTGCGCTTACTGGCATAAAACACGCCTTAAGCGCTTATAGCGCTTTGAATAGTGTCGTCTTTTTTGTCGCTACGATCACTGCCTTGGCCGGTGGCGCGTTTCCACCTGCTTTGCTTATCGCCTGTATTTCGCTTGGCATGCTATTTTTAGCTTTCTTTACAACTATTTCCCTTATTAATAACCATAATCATCGTATTGCTCAGGAAACAGCTGAACAACCGCTCATGGATTTAAAAGAGCTTTTGGAAAAGGGTCAACATCCAAAGATTGATGTTAGAAAGAGTATTGATTTAGGCGTAAAAGTGGAGCCCTCACCCCCTTCTTCAGTCAATGAATGGGCAGAAGTTTTACGATCATGGTTTTCCGGGCTTGGAAAAGGTTTTAAAACAATCGATTATCCATTCAATTTTTTACAGGTACCCGATGAGCAAGGTCATTACCATGACTCGCATGGCATGATAGGAATATCCATTATTAGTTCTATCATATATGCAGTAGCACTGGCTGCGCGTGCATATGTGAAGGGTTTTGGCAAACCAAAACCAGGGGATAATGTAGAGCTTCCAGCAGTGCCTGGTGAAAAACCTCCACCAGTCTCTCCAATCGACTCGTTGGCTCTGTCAATTCCAAATAATGACGAGAAGGGGTTCTGTGTGAAACCGGGTAAAAAAGCGTCGATTCCTGATTTAACCCTTGTCACCGTTTCTACACGAGTCTCTCAGCAACCCGCTACTCCCAAATCACTACAAAGAGCATTGAATCAGGAATTATTAATTCGAGTAAGCTCATTACCCAATTTTTTTCAAGAAACAAAAAACAGAAAAAAACAGAAGCCAGGACAACATGGAGTTACATGGCGGCGCAACTCTGAGGATGCATTAGACACGGCTGAAGAGCTAGTTGAAAATAAAGTACTACCAGCATTGAATATCAATCCTTTGAGTACAGTTCCGGGTTTAATTTAGGATCATTGTACATTTTGAATTGATGATATACTTTAAAAGTTCGTGTTTTCGCAATAATTTCATCAATTAATGCAGTTAAACAATTAAATAATTGTTGTTGTTGTGCCAGAATTGTTTTTAATTTGAGCTGACAATTTTGCCGATGTGCTTCATCAACCTCTTCACGCTTAACCTGAAGCTCCATATGATAAGCTTTTAAGGCCATAATCGATAAGCGGTCAATCATCATGCCCGGTGTTTCTGAATGAACAGGACAGTCGTTACCCACAGCAGGGGTCAGGCGTGTATATAACCATTCATCCATTGCTTCCATACGGTTATTGCGTTGCTGGTTACAGTGATCAATTTCACGTTTAGCCTGGTAGACAAATTCAAAACCCATATCCTCGCGTCGGGCGCGATCTTCTGCATGCCATAATTGATAATTAAATGCGTGATTTTCTTCAACAAGTGCTAAAAATTCGGTCTGGCATAATACAATACCCGTTTCTTTCCAGCGTATGATGCTATTTTGTTGAAGTGAAAGGAGAGTTTTGATTGGTAGTGAAAAGCTCATAAATTAATAATTTTAAAAACAGATTATGCCCAAGTTTAACATGTTATGTTTACAGATTGTTATAATTTTTTAGCAAGAATTCGGTCAAGTGCATTAGCGAAAGCCATCTTTTCTTTCATGCCAAAAGACGACGGCCCTCCTGTAATAAGACCACTTGACCGTAATTGTTCCATCATATTGCGCACTCCAAGCGTTTGCTTGATATTATGGGGGGTATAAAGTTCACCGCGTGGATTTAAGGCTCTCGCTTCTTTGGCAATCACTTCTGCAGCAAGAGGAATATCGGCTGTTATAACCAGGTCACCTGCTTTTAGATGACAGACAATATAATTATCTGCTACATCAAAGCCATGTTCTACTTTTATAGTTCGTATAAAAGGCGAAGGCGGTATCGCCAGAAAACTGTTGGCAACAAGAATAATATGTGTTTTGGTTCGCAGAGACGCCCGGAATAAAACTTCTTTTACTGCTTTTGGACAGGCATCTGCATCAACCCAGATAGTTAGCATGTTATTAAATAAATAATTGACTGAAATAGCGATTATAGATAGTAAGGTATGTGCCGTCACTCTCTATTTGTAATAAAGCGGCATTGATTTGATTAATGAGACTCTGTTCGGTTTTATTAGCCATGATACCGTAGCCAATGCCGATAAGAATATTTTTTCCCACAAGTCGGTATTGATTATCATTATTGGCAGCCCAATATTTGGCACCTTCAGTATCTAGTAAAATAGCGTCAATATTATTATTGTTTAAGGCTTGAAAAATTTCCGGCTGATTAGCATACTCAACCACCGTTGCTTCATTATTAAATATTTCCAGCGCAAGTGCTTTAAACAGTGAGCCTTTTTCTGTACCAACACGTTTATTGCGAATATCATTAACCCTGTTAATTGTTGATGAACTATTTGTAAGAAATTGACCGCTGCTCGCCAAATAAGGCAAGCTGAATAAATAATTTTGTGCACGTTGAGTTGTTATACTGATAGCGCTTATTGCTATATCAATTTTACCGCTTAACGTTTGTATGAATAATTGCTCTGCTGATAAGGGCACGAAGTTGCATTCGGTTTGTATACGCTGGCAAATGGCTAACATGAGGTCTATATCAAAACCGGTAAAATTCTTATTTTTATCAACTTGCATTTCAAACGGCGGGTTAAACGGTAGAATGCCAATAGTCAGGCATGTCGCTGAAAAAGAAATACAGGTTAAGAGAAGTAAAAGTAAAAATCGTAATCGCATGTTATTACCGATTTGTTTTTTAGCATTACTTTACTCTTAAAAAAGAAGTTAATCCAATAAATGACTATGTATGGTATGTAGCCCGTATTAGCGCAGCGTAATACGGGACTTGGAATTGGAAGTGATCCCGTATTACGCTGCGCTAATACGGGCTACCCAAGGAACATTTAAAATGAAATATTTATTATTACTATTAATGACTTGCAGCAGTAACTTGCTTTATGCAGATGATAATTTGCCAGCTTCCTGTCAACCGCTTGTTGTTCAGGGCGAAACAATTAAGTTAAGTGCGAAGCAACCTATGGTTATTTTAATTCATAGTCTTGCAGAGGGGGACTTATGGCTCAATCATCCAATTGCCGATGTCGGAGCCAGTGCAGGTTGGAGCAGCCAGCTTAATGCTGGGAATTGGACTGCGTTAGCTTTGAATAAAGAAGATTTTGAATTAAGCTGTATTGAATCAAAACCTGGTCACGAACAACAAGTACCTTGTGAAGGCATGCTGGCAGCCTGTGAATGGCCGACCGTTAGAATGCCTGCGCAATTAAAAGGAACATTCTGGGCAGGAGAAAATATGACTTTACCTGCCTTACTGGTTCACTTGGGAGGTCGTGGGTTTGGATTACCCGCTTCTGCAAAATAAGTGATAGACTAATAACAATTAATGTAACTACGTGGTGAATGTGAGTAAAAAACCAAAAGATCCCCACTACAAACGGGAAAAAGAAAAATATGCCTTGCCTATACCCAGCCGCGAGCTGATTATGCAAGTACTGGAGGAGTACGGTAGACCCATGTCTCGTGTACAATTACTGAGCAAGCTCTCTGTGGAAGCGGAAAGTGAACAGGAAGCGCTTGGTTTTCGCCTAAAGGCGATGTTGCGAGATGGTCAGATCATGCAGGATAGGCGAAATCGCTATTGCCTGTTAGGCCGTATAAATATAATGCGCGGAACTATCCAGGGTCACCCTGACGGATTTGGTTTCTTTATACCGGATGATGGCAGTGATGACATGGTGCTGTCAGCTACGGAAATGCGCGCGGTCATGCATGGCGATACGGTTCTTGCCTATCAAAGTGGCATGGACAGACGCGGACGTGCTGAAGCCAAAATTCATGAAGTAGTTGAACATGCCAACGCTACGGTTGTCGGACGTTTTTTTACTGAGCATGGCGTTGGTTTTGTTATCCCTGATAACAAACGTTTAACGCAAGATATCTCCATTCCGCTTGAGCTGGCTGGCAATGCGCATAATGCGCACATGGTGCTTGTAGAAATTGTCGCCTTTCCTTCCAAACGAAACCAGGCCATAGGTAAAGTACTTCATATTCTGGGTGACCACATGGCTCCTGGTATGGAAATTGAAGTGGCAATCCATGCGCATGGTATTCCTGCAGAATGGCCACAGGAAGCTCTTGATGAAGTAAGCCGTATTCCACAACAGGTTAGTGAAGAACAATGCAAAGGCAGGACTAACCTGCGTCATTTGCCTTTTGTTACGATTGACGGTGAAGATGCCCGTGATTTTGATGATGCGGTGTATTGCTATCACAAGCCCAAAGGCGGTTTCCAGTTATATGTTGCAATTGCTGATGTCAGCCATTACGTGGCAGTTGGGTCAGCATTGGATAAAGAAGCAGCAAAGCGGGGTAACTCGGTTTATTTTCCGGGTAAAGTCGTTCCCATGTTACCGGAAGCCTTATCAAATGGTATCTGTTCTTTAAATCCTCATGTCGATCGATTATGTATTGTCGCAGAAATGGCGATCAGTGCTGATGGCAAGATCTCTCGTTCACGTTTTTACCGAGCTGTTTTCCATTCAAAAGCACGTCTTACTTATACAACCGTTGCTAATTGGCTTCAAGAAGGTAAGACGGATGAAAAACATGCTGAGCTTTGGCCAGTGATCCAGGATTTACATACCTTATATGAGGTGATGCTCAAAGGGCGAAAACTTCGTGGCGCAATGGATTTTGATACCACTGAAACTAAAATTGAATTTGATGAAAATCGTAAAATTCAACGAATCGTACCTGTTATTCGTAATGATGCTCACCGCTTGATTGAAGAGTGCATGCTGGCCGCCAACGTGGCAACCGCTAAGTTCCTTGAAAAGGCAGAAATTCCTACACTTTATCGAGTGCATGCCGCACCGGAAGAAGATAAAATTACCTCTTTAAGGCAGTTTTTAGGCGAGCTTGGATTGCAGTTGGGTGGTGGTAAAAAACCGACGCCCAAAGATTTTCAGGCGACGCTGGCGTCTATCGGTGATAAGCCTGAAAAGCATTTAATTGAAACGGTAATGCTGCGCTCTCTTAAACAGGCGCAATATGTTGAAAAAAATGCTGGCCATTTTGGCTTGGCTTATTCAGCCTATACGCATTTCACCTCACCTATTCGCCGTTATCCCGATTTACTTATTCACCGTGCGATTGGTCATTTAATAGATCAGCAAGAGCCTGCAAAATTCCAGTATAAACATGATGATATGAATCGATTGGGCAAACATTGCTCAATAACTGAGCGACGTGCTGATGAAGCAACCCGTGAAGTAGTAGCTTGGCTGAAATGTGAATACATGCAGGATAAACTGGGACAAATTTTTGAAGGTACAATTTCAGCGGTAACCGGTTTTGGAATTTTTGTTGAGCTGGATGATATCTATGTCGAAGGATTAGTGCATGTGACTTCATTGAAGAATGATTATTATGCATTTGATGCTGTTAAGCATCGCCTTGTTGGCGAGCGCGGTGGTCATACTTACCGTCTGGGTGATAAAATGACTGTATTGGTTGCCCGCGTTGATCTGGATGAACGCAAGATCGATTTTGAACCTGCGGAAAAGGATGCTGCAAATGACTGACCACGTTATTTATGGTTTGCATGCAGTCAATGCGTTGTTGCACAATCCTCATCGCAAAATTCGTCAGATAGTTGTCAGTCAGGAACGTACTGATCAGCGTATACAAGCTATTCTGGCGCTGGCAGAACAGCGGCAGGTAGCGGTCGAAACGCTGGCCACCGCAAAAATAAATCAACGCTTCCCCGATGTTATTCATCAGGGAGTTATTGCTTTCGCAGGGTCATTACCAGACTACAATGAAAATGATTTGCCAGCATTATTAAACGCCAGCAAAAAACCTGGTCTGGTATTAATTCTGGATGGGGTAACTGATCCTCATAACCTGGGTGCCTGTTTGCGATCGGCTGATGCCACTGGCGTCGATTTTGTTGTTATTCCCAAAGATAAAAATGCCAGTATTACACCAATAGTGAGTAAAGTTGCCTGTGGTGCTGCAGAATCAATACCTGTAGTGCGAGTAACCAATCTGGTACGTGCCATGGAGAAAATAAAGCAGGAAGGTGTATGGATTTATGGTGCTGCAGGTGAGGCGACGCAAACAATTTACCAGCTTGATTGTAAATCAACCATGGCGATTGTTATGGGTGCTGAAGGTGATGGCTTGCGGCGTTTAACACGTGAACATTGTGATGGATTATTTTCTTTGCCCATGATTGGTAGTGTTGAAAGTCTGAATGTATCTGTTGCAACGGGAGTTGCCTTATATGAAGTATTGCGTCAACGCAGCTAAAATTGATTTTGCAAATGCTATATAAGCGAGCTAATTATGATAAAGGATTTCAATTGGTTTCAAACAGGCCCAATACCGGCTGATGCCCTCCATGGTATTTATGATATAAAACTGGTTGTAATGTCTTATATTATTGCAGTATTAGCTTCTTATGTAGCACTTGATTACGTAGGTCGTTTGCAGGCAGAAAAAACGCTACATGCCAAGATTTATTGGTTGCTGGGCGGTTCGTTTGCTATGGGTGCAGGTATTTGGTCAATGCATTTTATAGGCATGCTGGCCTTTATAATTCCCATGCCTATGCAATATGATTTATTTTGGACAACATCGTCATTGCTTATCGCCATTGCAGCTTCCGGGTTTGCATTATATATATTGCGTAATGACAATCTCTCATTTGCTGATGTTTTTAAAAGCGGTATCTTAATCGGACTGGGCATTGCCGCGATGCATTATATGGGCATGGAGGGGATGCGTGCTCATGTTCATATTCATTACTTGCCATCCTTATTTTTCTTATCAATCCTAATCGCCATTACTGCTGCGGAAGTAGCGCTTCAGCTTGCTTTGAAAAGCAATAAGGGAGCTCCACAACGACAATTGGTTTTAAAAATAGTAAGTGCGCTGGTCATGGGGTTTGCAATTTGTGGAATGCACTATATAGGCATGGCCGCTGCTATTTTCACGCCCATTAAGTCTATGGAAAATATGACGACGGGTGACTACATTCAACCGGTCTTGCTGGCTTTTTTTGTAGCCGGAATTAGCGCATTAATTATTAGCCTTGCGCTAATGGTTTCTACTTATTATAAAAAAATGATCAAAGCGGTGCAAAATGAAAAAGATTTCTTAAATACAATGCTTAATAATCTTGAAGACGGGATTATTGCCTGTGATAGCAATGGTAAAATTACAGTGTTTAATAACGTCTTGCAAAAATATATTTCCAACCCTGAACACACCCACTCCTCTTTTATTAATCAATTAAAATTATTTCCCGTAGATAATCCCAATGTTCCTTTGGAAAAACATGAAACACCGCTGATGCGTGCGTTAGATGGGGAATGTATTCATGGATTAGAGTTGCTATACCCAACCAGAATCAAATCACTGGTTTCAGAGATTGAAAATTATCATTAATTCTTGTTCTGGAATCATCGGCAATTGTGTCCCAAGTGTCAGAAAAAAATGTACGAATTTTTTCTTTA
>Ga0105047_10007787_pt1 | contig 17998 bp, 10 predicted proteins | sample MAT04_FD_78384 | JGI IMG/M metagenome (GOLD analysis project Ga0105047, IMG submission 78384) | Freshwater microbial communities from Lake Fryxell liftoff mats and glacier meltwater in Antarctica - MAT-04 (megahit assembly) | ecosystem: Environmental > Aquatic > Freshwater > Ice > Liftoff...
GCATGACGGCGCTGACACAACCGCACAACCGCACAACCGCACAACCGCACAACCGCACAACCGCACAACAATTATGTGGGTGAGATGTGTAGAAGCGCAATAGTTGAATTTCGGTTGCGAACTTGACGATCAACTCGTGGCCGTCGTGGGCCCCTCGATGTGTGTCATCATGGGGCTTTGATTCTCCTTTCAGTTACCCGACGTCGTGGTAAGCATAGCGGATGGTGCTCCGGCAGTCGCGTTGCCTTCGAGTCTTAGCGATGGGTACGTTCCACTGCCGTGTCGCCCCGCTGTTGCGAAAGTGTCGTTCACGTCGTAACCTGGCGCAGTTCACCACCCCGAGGCGCCGAGGCCGCGATGACTGCTGGTTGGAGCAGTTTTGAGTGTCTGTCCCATTTACGTCGATTGCCGATGGCCGCTACGGGGCGCCTTGGCGGACTTGTCGTTGGGCTCGTTCTGTCGATCGCGATGGCCGGGGCACTACTCGCGCAACAACCGACGCTCAAAGCGCCCGGTCCGGGTCTGCTCACCGGCGTCATCACCGACACGCTCGGCGCTCCCATTCCGGACGTTGCTGTCGTTGTCACCAAGCTCAAACGGCAAACGCGCACGCGCGCGCACGGATCGTTTCGATTGGACAGCGTGCCGCCGGGCACCTACGAATTGACGGCGCGCGGTATTGGCTTGATTGCCGGCGCGTATCGCGTGGTTGTGGGTCGAGAGGGTGCGGCGGTGACGATTCCGATGATTCGTTTGGGATATACGCTGCAGGCGCGCGTAACCGTGGCCGATCGCGGAGGCCTGAGTGGCGTGATTGGTGATACCGCGTATCGCGCGCTGAAAGACGTGGAGACTGCAGTGATGGGTGGTGCGTATCGAACAGCGACCGATTCAATCGGCACGTTTTTCCAGCCGCTCAAGCCGGGCTCGTACATGCTGCAGCTCAAACTGGACGGCTTCACCCGGCAGCTTGTAAGTGTGACTGTTCCGAAAGAAGAAGGTCGCCGCATGGCCGCATGGATGATTCCCGAAAGCGGTCATTCAAATAATCTCGAAGCGAAAGAAGTTTTTGAACTCAATCAGCGTGTAATGCGCGTCAGCACGGCATCGTCGAAGTACTTCAGCCGCGAGGAGTTGGAGAAGCAGAATCTGCCGGATTTGCAGGCATTCGCGCTTCGCTGGGCGCCGGGGACAATCAATGGCGACTTTGTGGTATCCCTCAACGGTTCCGCGGTGACGGTTCCACTGGGCACGCTGACCACCGACGCACTCGAATTTGTGGAAGTGTACCTGCCTTCGAAAATCGGCTCGGTGCGGGGTGGGACCAGCATCAGTGGAGCCCCGACGAAGATCACAACCTCAACCGGATGGCAACCCGCAATTTCTCGCGACTGCGGCAACTTGAGTCTTATTGCGTGGCTTCGGAAATAGCACATATTCGCACGGTGCGATGGCACGATTGAAAATCTCCGAGGCGCCGAGGCCGCGATGACTGCTGGTGTGAGCCGTTGTGAATGTCTGCTGTACGCACAACGTGCGCGTCGGTTCCGGACGACCGCGATCCTCGGTTGGAGCGCGGTGGTTTTTGGGTTCGTTCTGTCGCTCACAGTGGCCCAAGCGTTGTTCGCGCAACAGGCGCCGCTCAAAGCGCCCGGTGCTGGTCTGCTCACCGGCCACATCACCGACACCCTCGGCACGCCCCTTGCCGATGTTGCAGTCGTCATCACCAAGCTGAAACGACAAACGCGCACGCGCGCGGATGGATCGTTTCGTTTTGATAGCGTTCCACCGGGCACGTACGAAATCACGGCGCGCAGTATTGGCTTGATAGCCGGTGCGTATCAGGTGGTCGTGGGACGCGATGGCGCAGCGGTGACCATTCCGATGATTCGGCTTGGGACCGTGCTGCAGGCGCGCGTAACCGTGGCTGATCGCGGTGGGCTAAGCGGCGTGATTGGTGATACCGCGTATCGCGCGCTCCGTGAGGTGGACGTGCTGGTTATGGGTGGTGTGCATCATACGAAGACGGACTCGGCGGGAGCATTTTTTCTGCCGCTCAAACCCGGTAACTACATGCTGCAACTCGAGAGCGACGGATTTGCGCGTCAGATGATCAGCGTCACGGTTCCGAAAGATGAAGGCCGTCGCATCGCCGCGTGGATGGTTCCTGAATCCGGCAATTCCAATCATCGGGAATCCTGGGAGCTGTATCGCTTCAACGAGCGCGTGATGCGTGCCAGCCCTGCCTCGTCGAGATACTTCAGCCGCGAAGCACTGCAGAGCCAGAACATTCCCGACCTTCAAGCACTCGCGCCCCGATGGGCGGTGGGAAGAATTACTGGTGACTGCATGGTGCAACTCAATGGGTCTTCAGTTTGGGTACCGCTTGGTACGCTGACTACGGACCAACTCGAATTCGTGGAGGTGTACTTGCCTTCGAAAATTGGATCCGTGCGAGGCGGAACCAGCATGAGCGGTGCCCCGACAAAAATCACGACTTCGGCGCGCATGCAGCCCGGGGTTTCTACCGAATGCGGCAACTTGAGCCTCATTGCGTGGACTCGCAAGTAACCAGCCAGTGTTTGGGTAAACGCCGTGGTGACGTTTGGAAGAGTTAGGTGTGTTCGGAAAGAGTCCGTGACGTTTGGAAGGAGTTGGGGATTGTTGGTGATGGCTCGTGCCTGTTGATGACTATTGGTAATTGTTGTCGATGAGTGATTACTCGACATCACACCAATCTCACCGCTTATCCGGGAGCCAGTTCTTCGTCCAGATGATCACCACGTCGCAAGGACGGTCTGGTTTGTACTCAATCGATGCGGTAATTCCGCGAGCATGATATTCCATCACGGCCACATCACGCGGGTCGACCAAACTGAACGGGTCCACGTTCATCGGACCCAGGATCTGGTTGGTTAAACGGTTGACGCCGTCGATGTAGACGCGACAAAGGGCGCGCTTTCCAACGCCACCCATCGTTTCGGCGCGGTACGCCATGCGAGTATTGGGATATCGGCGAGCGACAGTTGAATCGATGAACGTTCCCAACCCGCGCTCACGTCGCAGTTCCATTTCATTCAATTGAATGTTGCGAATGGATCGAGCGCCCGTCACGTTGCGCGACGCCAGTGTCGTCACGCGGTCCAGCCACACTGACACCGATTGCGCGGACGCCGAGTCGACGTCGACAATAAGCGACGTGGGTTGGATACCGACGGCGAGTACTTCGATCTGTCGCGTGCCCAGCGGCACGTTTGACAACGAGAATCGACCACGGTTGTCCGCGAGCGTTTCTCCGACGCCCGCCGCGAGCACGCGCGCTCCAACGGCGGGATTTTCGGAGTCACGATAACGGACAATTCCCCGCACCGTTGTGACGGCAGCTTTGCCGCGATCCTTCGTGCCAATCAGAAAGTCCCGGCGACGAATACGTTCGTCGGTGATTGGCAAGTCGAGCAAATCGGTAGAGAGCGAGTCGTGATCGGCCACCATCTTCACCGCGAGATCGGCTGGCAACCCACACACGGCATATGTTCCGTCGGCGCCCGTGCGCACCTCGCCTACCCCGCGCCGCTGCCGCATTCCGGCCGTTGAGTCGCGGCGCACGTCGAAATAGTCAGTGATAACGCGTGCACCCACCACGGGTTGATCCGTCACGACGCGACGCACCGTACCAAACACGAAGCCGCTGTCAGCAGGGACAGGCGTATCGCCACACGCACGCGTCCACAGCGTGGCGAACGAAGGAATACCCAGTTGTACGGCGGTCGCGAAATCGCTGACGCGCACACGTGTCGTCACGGCCGTCAATCCGATGGAATCAAGCGTCGCGTGCAACAGCGTAAACCCGTATGCACCCGGCGCGATGCTGTCGAGTTGAAACTCGCCGTTGTCATCGGTGATGGCGGTTCGGGACGTGCCGTCAACACTGACCATCGCGCCGCGCAGCGGGCGCGCGTGCAGACTGTCGTACGCGACACCGCGCACCGTGACCGAGGTGGTGTCACCTGCGCGACCACAGAGTCCACGCTGAGCAGCGCGAAGGCAATTGCAACTCTGGTCAGCATGGCTAAACCTCCTATCGATCAAACAGCGTATTGAGCTCCCTGAGCCGTTTGGTCAAATCCGGCGTCAGTTGCGACCAGTCAAACCGGAACTGCCAGTTGCCCGCCTGCCGCCCCGGAAGATTCATCCGTGACGCACTGCCAAGTCCGAGAATGTCCTGCATGGGGATGAGCACGGTGTCGGCCACCGACGCGAGTGCCGCGCGAATCAATGTCCAGTTCATTTCGCGACCATCGGTGTTGAGATACCGACGCGCGTACGCGTGCTCTTTTTCGATCTCGGCCGCAGTGCGCGTTGAATCACCGCCCGGTTCGGAGTTCCACCAACCAACCGTCGTGTCGTTGTCGTGGGTACCGGTGTACACGACAGATTCCCGCAGGTAACGATGCGGTTTGAATTCATTGACCTCGCCCTCCGCACCGCCAAACGCAAACTGAAGAATGCTCATGCCGGGATATCCCAGCTGTTCACGCAGCGCTTCGACTTCGGGCGTGATCAAGCCAAGATTTTCGGCGACAATGGGCAACGGCCCAAGTGCCGCCGTCATCGCCGTGAACAGTGCGGCGCCCGGACCTGGCGCCCATCGACCATTCATCGCAGTGGTTGCATCACCCGGAACTTCCCAGTACGCCTCGAAGCCGCGAAAGTGGTCGAGCCGCACGATATCAAACATCGCGAGTGCAGCGCGCATGCGATTGATCCACCACCGGTATCCCTGCTCGCGCAGCTTGTCCCATTTGTAGATGGGATTGCCCCACAACTGTCCCGTTTCGCTGAAGTAATCAGGCGGTACTCCGGCCTGCACAATCAGGCTGCCATCTTCGGTCAGCTGGAATAACTCGCGACTGCTCCACACATCGGCCGAGTCGTGCGCGATGTAAATCGGAACGTCGCCCATCAGCTTGATACCGCTCTCGACGCACTTCTGTTTGAGCGTTTGAAACTGACGGAAGAACACGTACTGCTCAAAACGGACCTGCGCGAGCTCGCGTGCATGCGCCTTCGCAAACGTGGCGAGTGCTGCAGGTTCGTGTGCCGCCAACGATGGTGCCCATGAGGTCCACGAGCTGCCGCTGTGTACATCTTTCAGTGCGCTGAACAACGCAAAGTCTTCGAGCCATGGTTGCTGCTGCGCCCAACGATCAAAGCGCGCGTCGGGCACGAAGCGCTCGAACAACTGTCGCAAACGACGGCGCTTCTCCGGAATCACTGCGCCGAAATCAACGTTGGTCGGTACGGCGCCATCGTTGGTGCCATGGATACTCGATTGCGGCGATGCTGGTTGCGGTGCTTTCGAGTGCGGCGCTGGCGTTTGTAGCGGTACCGCTTGCGGCGCTCGCGATTGCGTCGCTGTCGTTTGCAGCGGCACGGTTTGCGGCCGTACCGTTTGCGGCGGTGCCGATTCCTCGGGAAGACTGATCAGCAACGGATTGCCCGCAAACGCCGAGAAGCATTGATACGGGGAGTCGCCGTAGCCGGTGGGCCCGAGCGGCAACATTTGCCAGATCGAGCAGTGCGCATCGGTGAGAAATTTGACGAAGCCGAGCGCGTCGGGGCCAAGCGTGCCAATCCCACCAGGTCCGGGGAGGGAGGTGGGGTGCAACAGAATGCCGGAGGAGCGAGGAAACTTCATGGATGTAAGATAACTTCCGGCACCATGAGACTCCTCCTCCCGCACTCCGCCCGGCGCCTGCTTCACGCGACGCTTGGCTGCTCGCTGTTGGTTGCAACCGCCTGCACCGACAGCCGTCCCGCGCCCAAGGCCGTGCCCGTGACCGTGACCGTGACCGTGACTCCAAAATTATTTCATGCAGAGTGGTCGAAGAACGCCATCATATACGAGGTGAATATTCGACAGTACACGCCCGAAGGCACGTTTGCTGCGTTCGTGAAAGAAATTCCGCGTCTTAAATCGCTGGGTGTCGATGTGTTGTGGATCATGCCCGTGCAACCGATTGGCAAGTTGAACCGCAAAGGCTTACTGGGCAGCTATTACTCGATCTCGAACTACCACGAGTTCAATCCCGAGTTTGGCAACCAGGAAGATTTCCGCGCGCTCGTGAACGCCGCTCACGCAAACGGCATGCGCGTGATTCTGGATTGGGTCGCGAATCATACCGCGTTTGATCATCCGTGGATTACCGAACACAAAGCCTACTACACGCTGAAATCCGACGGCACCATTTCGCGCGCCCGTGATCAGCAAGGCAACGAAACCGACTGGAGCGACGTTGCCGATTTGAACTACGATAGCCGTGACATGCGTGCGTCGATGATCACCGAAATGCGGTGGTGGCTGGACAACACGCACATCGACGGATTTCGCTGCGACATAGCGGGCTACGTTCCCGAGGATTTCTGGAAGGAAGTATCCGACGCATTTCGCCCGTCGCGTCCCGACTTCTTCATGTTGGCCGAAGCGGAAGATCCCAAGTTGCACACGTGGTTTGACGCGACATATGGTTGGGAACTGCATCACTTGTTGAACGACATTGCGCAGGGCAAGAAAGGCACAGACTCCCTCACGCCGTTTTTTGCGGCGCAGCAGGCAGCGTATGATAATGACGCATATCGATTGAACTTCACCAGCAATCACGACGAGAACAGCTGGAATGGTTCGGAGTTCGAGCGCATGAAAGAGAATCACGCCCCTGCGTATGTGTTGAGCGCGACCGTCAAAAATTCCATGCCCCTGCTCTACACTGGGCAGGAAGCCAGCTTGCAAAAACGGCTGCGTTTCTTTGACAAGGATACGGTCAACTGGACCGGCCAGTCGCTCGCGCCGTTCTACTCGCGGCTATTTGAATTGCGGCACACGCAACGCGCGCTGTTTAACGGGAGTTGGGGCGGCACGCAAACCGAAATCACCACCAACGGCGATCGTCGCGTGTACGCGTTTGCCCGCACGCGCGATGGTCAATCGGTGTTGATATTTGTAAATTTTGCCGACACCGCCACTATACTGGCGTTCAGCGATTACAAGGGGAAACCGGGGCCTTATACCGACTGGTTCAGCGGGGAAGAAATGCCGCTGAAATCTTTCGGAACGCTGAAGGTGCCCGCGCACGGTTTCCGGATCCTGGTGCCGACACCCATGCGCCTTAAGGCGTCGGGGCCTTCTGCTGAGTGAGCGCTGGTCATTTCCTGGTCCAGAGAAAAACCGAGCCGCTGCAGGTTGTTGCTTCTCGCGCTGCCGCGCTGGCGGTTTTTGATCGTGACGCCGGATAAACCTCGGCGAAGGCAACCTCGTCGATCTCGAATTGTCGAGGCGGAAGCCGCGCATGAGCCGACCGTTGAGAAACACACAAGCGTTGTCTCGCGGCCCCACCAGCCCCTTCGCAGCAACTTCCTGCGAACGCGACAGCGCGTTCGTTAGCGAACCCGTGAAGCGCTGCAACTCGGCGCTCGATACCAGCGCCGAGCTGAACCCACGCCATCGTACGCGACACTGCATTGCATTCCACGCAAACGCCCGCGCATTGCCGCCGCTTTTGCCCGGATCGAGCAAATGCGAAGACGATCGCGGTTGGCAGCGCTTCGACGAATTCCTCAGCCGTTACGTCAGCGGCGCCAACCATCACCGTCGTGACGCGCGGACGGTAGCCAATTCGAACTATCGAAATCGCGTACGTCTCCGGCGACAGGTCGGCAAACTGCACGAGCCCGTCGTTTTGAGTGCGCGACGCCCTGGTAACCTTCTCGGAGCGCAAATCGACCGTGGCATCGGACACGGCAGCTCGCGTAACCGAATCACGCACGACAACCGTTACCGTTGCGCCATTCTGTGCGACGGCGGCCGACGGCCGAAGCAGCGCGGCCAGCAGCAGGCACATGACCGGCGCCACGACTCGCCAGACTAAACGCATGTTGGTGCGCAATCGAATCCCTGGGGTTGCGGTTCGTGAATTTTCACGAACCTATGCACCGAACGTTGCAGGGCAAGCACTCCGGATGCGGCGTGCGTGATGCCCGACTTCCTCCGCATGACTCGACGAAACAGATGCAGTTGGGGATTATGATCGGGCTCAGGCAATCGCGGGCCGCCGGCACCTGTCCCGACCTCGTCACGGTGCGAGGCCGCGCCAAACGAACCGCACCAAACAAACCGCGCCAAACGAACCTCGTCAAACGAACCTGACCCCAGTACCAAAACCGTGCCGGCAGCGCCGAACGACTCTCGCCGGACGAACCTGACCCCAGTGCCGAAAACCTGCGGACGTTCTGGCGAACCTGACCCCGGTACCAAAAACGTGCGGCCACGAATTCCGGTATGAGAGGCAACGATCAGCCGGGTGCGAACGTCTACCCCAGCAGAGGGTGCAACTTCCGTCACACTCTCGGGGTCAGATTAGCACAGCGCTGGTCCAGGCCTTCTCAGACTTTCAGCAGCTTTTCGCGCGCCGGGATAATTTCGTACACCGTGACTGACGACCTCATAAACCGCCTTCAGACCGCCCTCGGCGACGGCTACCTCATTGAGCGAGAGCTTGGTGGGGCGGGCATGTCACGTGTCTTTGCGGCCACCGAGCAGGCCTTGCAGCGGCGCGTGGTGGTCAAGGTGCTGCCACCCGACCTCGCGGCGGGCGTGAATCACGAGCGGTTCCGCCGCGAAATTCAGGTCGCCGCGCAACTGCAGCATCCGCACATTGTGCCGCTGTTGGCGGCCGGCGAAAGCGGCGGGTTGTTGTGGTTCACCATGCCGTTTATCGAAGGCGAATCGTTGCGCGCCGCGATTGCGCGCAAGGGCCGCTTTGGCGCGCGTGACGTGGTGCGCATCATGCACGATGTCACCGACGCGCTCGCGTACGCCCACGCACGCGGGGTGGTGCATCGCGATATCAAACCTGGCAACATTCTGACGTCGGGTATGCACGCGTTGGTCACCGACTTCGGTGTGGCAAAGGCATTGTCTGCTTCCACACCGACCGCCAACGGTGGCACAACCACGGGCATGGCCATCGGCACGCCGGCGTACATGGCGCCAGAGCAACTCGCGGCCGATCCCGCCGCCGATCATCGCATGGATATTTATGCGGTGGGGTTGCTTGGGTATGAGTTGCTCACCGGCAAGTCGCCGTTCAGCGGTACGTCGCCGCAAGCGACGCTCGCGGCACAGCTCACGCTCACGCCCGAAGCACCGTCGCGTTCGTTGCCAGATGTACCCGACGCGCTGTCCAACATCATCATGCAGTGCCTCGAGAAGGACGCGAACAAGCGTCCACCAACAGCGACCGCGTTGCTCGCGGAACTCGATGCCTTACCGATGATTGGCAGTGGACAAACACCCAGTCATTTCGTCAAACGTTCGCGCAAAGGGCCGCTCATTGCGGCTGCTGCGGTTGTTGTGATTGCCGCCGGATTTGTGCTCGCGCAGAAGGGCGCGTTCCGTTCGCTCACGGGCAATCCGAAAACACCGTCGAAAGCGGAGAACACGACAGCGTCAGGTGGCGGCAAAGGATCGGGAGCCGGTGGCACGGGAGATCTTGCGCTCGCGAACGCTGGTGATTCGGCCGGTGGCGCTGCTCGTGCTGCGCATCCGGATACCGTGTTCTTGTATCGCGACACGAGTTTGACGGATGCCGAGAAGCGCACGACGTTGCCGCTCGTCATCACTCGTGCCGATTCGATCGCGATTGCGAACGCGTTTCGTCAGCGGAAGGCGGCCGAAGGACCCAGCAGTGCGGCGCCAGTTGCGCCGGTCGCGCCAAACGCTCCAACGACATCAAGCGGCGCGGCGGCGACGTCAGGCGGGAAAGCGTTGATCGTGACGAAGATTGTGGGTGATATCGCGGCGATGACACGCGATTCGTTGTATGCCGAAGTGGCGCGCGTGTTTTCGGATTCCATCAATCTCGTGGTAAGGAAATTGCGGCAGGAGCTCGCGCAAGTGCCGCAAGCCGCCATGCGATTTCCGCGGGAGCTGTCGGATAATCCTGCAGCGTACGCGCCGCCGATTGTGGCGCCCGCTGCAACCGGTATCACACGCATTGTCGTGCTGCCTTTCAACGTGAACGGGAGTCAGGGCGGCTCCGGCGGTCCGCCTCCCGGCAGCTCGCCACCCAGCGGCGCGACGAGCACCGGCGGACCACCCAGCGGCACAGGTGGAAATCCTCGCCAGCGCATGGGGCGCCTTGGCTTCGCGTTTGCCGATAGTCTGCGTGCGGGACTGACGTCACACGTGAATCTCGACGTTGTTGACGCGGACTGGACGGGCAAGGCACAAACCATCAGCAATGCCAACAATTCCAGCAGCTCCACGGGCGGCAACTTCAACAACTTTGTCAGCGTCGGCTGGTCGCTGCGGGCGGATTACATCGTGACAGGTTCGCTCAGCCAGCGGCGCGACTCGCTCATGGTCGTTACGCAGTTCAGTGATCTGCGGGGTGGATTTTCCCGAACCATGATCAACACGGTTCCCGTGTTCGATGTGTTTCGCGCGTTGCCGGCAGCGCTGGGCAGCGTGAACGTGTGGATTGATTCAGCGCGTGTCGCGCGTCGCACGAATCGCAATTTTGGGCGCGGCGGACCAAACGACCGCATTATGGAAGATGGTGCTGGAATCGGTCCGGACGGGCGCAACAACGGCGGCAATACAGCGCGAACGGGTGTGCAGAATCTTGATGTCACTCGCCCGCCAAAAGTGCCTCCGCCCCAACAGGACGAGCAGTAAGGGAGAACAGAACCTCAAAAACTTCAAACGGCGGCATCGATTGATTCGATGCCGCCGTTTCTTCGACTACCAATGGCACTCTAAGGCACAATAGTCATAATGATCTCGCCTCCCGCGCCCGCAAGATCATACCGAATGGTGACGGTTGTTCCGACCACCGCACCGCCTGCGACATTCATGGTGTAGAAGTAGCCACCCGTAATCGACGACGGAGCGATGGTAATGACGCTGGTGTTGGACGACGTGATCGTCGGGGCTGGGGTGATACCTGTGGGTTTCTGTACCCCATTCACATCGAACACAAAGAGTTGGAAGAGCAGTGCCTGTCCAGCGCGAACTGTACGCGTATTGTTGCTGTTGGTGGAGATGTAGGCAGATCCGTAGTGCCCCGGACTGCCTGGCGCGTACACGAACAGTGGTGCGGTGGCTTGGCGGAGCATGACGCCGTTCCGGAGATAGCGCACCGTGATTGTGACACTGCCTGAGGCAACACCGGTGACCAAACCACTTGCAGCATTGACCGTGGCTTTCGACGTATTGGATGAAGAGTACTCGAACGTTGTACCTGCTTCGGCAGTCACTCGTGCACCGGTTGCATCAAACAGCGCTACGATGTACTGCTGTGTTGCTGGCGCTGTAATTTCAGCGTTGCCCGGCTCCAGCTCGATGCGCGCGACAGTGGTGGTAGGCGGAGCAATAACCACAATTGCGACGCTGGCTCTGATCGCAGCGTTAGTCTTTGACGTCGCGGTGATCGCCGCAAGCCCAGGCGCCACGCCCGTCACCTCACCGGTGCTGCTCACTGTGACGACCGAGGTATTCGGTGAAGACCAGTTTACGCCTTCGGTCAACATCGGTTGACTGTTCTGATCCAGGACAACTGCAGTGAGGGATACTGAGCCCGTCGACGCGATTGTTTCACTGGTTGTGGGTTGTGGTGTCCCGTTTACGAGTTTTCCGATCGTGACGCTCGTGACAATTGGCAGCGCAGTGACCACAATGTTGAAATTGGCTGTCACATTGATCGCGTTCAGAGCGATACCCGTTGCAACAAACGTGTACGTACCGGTGGGGGTCGCTGCCGTCGTATTCACGCGCATTGTTGTCGCCGAGAGCGTGATCGGATTCTGATCGAGCGACACCGTGAGCCCTGCGGGAAGTGCCGCGCCGCCTGCGCGAGCCAGCGTAACGGTCACAGGCTCGGCAAACCCGCTGCTGCGATTGACGCTGAAAATTGAGCTCGTGTTGCTGCCGGCCACCACACTGACGTTCGGTGGCACAAGCACGTAGGCGTTCGAGGCGAGTGGTGGATCGACAGTGAAGTTGATGACGTGTGTCTGCTCAATTGCACCCGAACCTGCCTGCGGAACGCCTCGAATTTGCACTGTGTGTCTGCCGGCCGGCACACTCGCCGTCGTACGGAGCGTAAACAACACTGCGTCGTCTACCACCGGATTGACTGCAAATGTCCCCGTCACTCCGGCCGGAGCATTATCAACCGACATGGTGATTGGCGCCGTAAACCCTACACCGCGACCAAGCAGCACCGTAACGGTATCCAGATCACCGGCTCGCATGCGCGGTTCACGCACGGTTCGCGGAGCGAACGATGCATTGATCACGGTGACGGCCACGTCAAACAGCTTGCCACCCAACCCTTCGGCGTCTGCTTCGATGCGAAACGTTTCTTTCGTGGCCGAAGGTTGCGCCGATGCCGACGCTTCGACGCGTAGCCGATACGTGTCCGGCTGCCCCGCAATCAGGGTTGTCGTCGCCGTAATTCCGTTGGGAAGATTCCGGATTCCAAGGTTGATCGCTCCTTTGTAGTTGCCCTGGCGCGCGATCAAGACGGTCCCGTCGACGAACTGTCCAGGACGAACGTTCAGCGCGGCAGGGGTAACGTTCATTGTGAAACCCGCAGCCGACGACAATGTCGGGCGAAACGTGAATTGTCCATACCGAACCAGATCGCCGGATTTCGCACGGATGATCACGTTCTCGGGCTGGGGAGTCCCGCCAAAAAATTTAATGGCGGCGTCATTTGCCAGCGTAATAGTGACGACCGCGCTGGAGACACCAGTGGGTAGTGTTGTCGGATTGAACGTGATCGACGCTCCGCCGGGCAGTACCGAGAATAGGTCGAGTGCGACAGGGCCGGTGACGCCACTGCGCTGTACCGTGACCGTATAAGTGCCTGCGCTTCCCTGTGCGATGTCGTTCAGTGTAGGACCGACGGTCACGGTCAGGTCCTGGTCAATGGGCGGCTGTGTCGCTGTCGGCTCACAGGTCTCGCAACCGGCAAGGCTCAGCAGCAGAGCGTACATCACGCCCTTGCGCAGGCATTGGAACGGACGCCTGCACGAAGTGTCGCGCGAGACACCAACGGAATGGTAGCGTGCCGTCATGGGAGTTTGTTAGCCAAGGTAAGAATGCGGGCGGCTCAACACAACGCGATGGTGCACTTGTTTCGCGTGTGAAGCAAGTGGCGGTCAATGCTGCAAACCGAGGCAAACTCGCTCATCGCCTCATGATCGGGCGGTGCGCGCCGAGCCGCCGCACGGATGATGCGACGCATTTTCGTGACACACGCCGAAGCCTGCAATGCAGCGAATCGGCAGGGCATGGCCACCGGTGTGACGCTCATCCGAACATCGCGCAACTGCTGGCACGAATTTTTTGATTGCCCGCATCCGAGCGTTTCTTCCAGCCGAACGCGGATTTCGGCGATACGCGCAGGTCATGGGCTTTCCCGACGAGCGTCAAATCTTACGTGGTATTGAGACCGTAGTGCGCTCGACAATCCATTTTCCGTTCGTCTCACGTGACACGAGATACACCGTGCCATTCTTTCCAAAGCCGACAATGGAACGTCCGACCGGAAGACGTACACGCATGATCAGTCCGCGCTCACGATTCACGACATCGTACACAAGTTCACCCGCGCGTGATTGCGCAGAGGTCGTTGGCAGAATCCAGACATTGCCGTCCAAGTCAGAAGTGACCGCACCCGCGCGAATGGGTGGGTAATAGTCAGGCATGCGTTCAAAGGGCACAGAATCGACGACGGGCACGTGATACTCGCCAACGGGAAACCGCATTGGAGGTCCGGCGGCCACCATCGCACCACCCGCTGACGACATCGCGACTGCTTCAATTCCACCAGCGGCCTTCGCGCGATCATAACTCGCGCGATGTTTTTCCAACTCGGCTTTGCGCGCGGAATCCATGAGCGCGGCCTTGTCGGCGTTGGTCAGGACTTTGAAGTCGAACGGCAATTTTGGCGACGATACTTTCCGACCGTCAGGCAGCAACCAGTCTACGTGATAGTCGTGACCGCGGACAATCGCGACGGTGCCATCGGGAAGTGCGGTCCACTCGTCGATCGAGGCCAGGATATCGACCGCTATATGTGTGGCCGATTCGCCGGAGCTGTACTGCACCCACCCGCGCAACGATCGCAGCTTTGCAATGGTATCAACCTTTCGCGTTTCGAAATCCGCGCGCAAGAGCGGTGTGGAATCTGGATTCACCACGGGTGTGCCCGGGGGCAGCGTCCGACCTGGGAACGGCGCGCGGGGCGGGCGGCCGCGGTAAAACAGATGACTGAGCGTATCGGCAATGGTGCGCGCGTTCAATATGAAGCCAAAATCTGCAGCGCTCGGCGCGGACATCACGCGCTTCTGCGTCCCGGTTCCTTCGAACGTGAGAATTGATCGCGACGCGATGTCGGGAAACCAAAGCTCGCGACAGTTGCACGCGATGATGGAAACGGAATTACGTCCGTACGACGATGTTGACATCGCCGAGTCGAGCATGACCTTGTGCGACGACAGGGTGCGATCGAGCAAGTACAGTTGCCGGGAACTCGCGTCGTTTACCGCGAGGCTGCCGTCGGGAAACTCGAACACATTCAACACTGATCCGAAAGATGTTGCCGACTTCACAGCGGCAGGCGCGAGGTCAACAACCGGCACTGCTTGCGCCGCCAACACGCTCGGCATCCCCAAGAGCAGCGCCGCCGCAACACGGCGGGCCCGCAAGCAGCCACGAACGACCTTCAAGACGTAGGTTGTAGGCATCGGGACAATGGGATGAATAGTTTGTATCCCCTCGTGACATCGCGTCATGGTTTCGCCACCGCATCAGCACCCGCTTTTGCAACCACGCCGTCCTGCACCGAACTCGCGCCGCTCACACCAATTGCGCCAATCTGTTTGCCACCGACAATGATTGGCAGGCCGCCCTCAACCGGCGTGACGCCCGGCAATCCAAGAATCGCATTGCGTCCGCCGGCAATGTTGTCTTCAAACGCCTTGCTCGGGCGACGAAACAACGCGGCGGTTTTTGCTTTCTCGACGGAAATAAATGCACTGCCGTACTGCGTGTCGTCCAGCATCTGGTAGTACACGAGTGTGCCGTGATTATCGACAATCGCAATGGCCATGCGCCAGTTGTTCCGGCGCGCCTCGGCCTCCGCAGCCCCGGCCACCTTACGCGCGGTTTCGAGGGTGATGGCGGTACCGTACGGCGGTGCGTCCTGGGCATCCGATTTCAACGGAGCGGAGGCGAGCAGGGCGATAGCGACGAGTGCGTATTTCATGGTCATCGGAGGCGTGTGTGCGAGGTTTGGGAATTCGGGCGTTGTTCGTGTGCTGTTGGTTTGGTGCGCGTGTACCAACACCGAATCGGCAGGCAGATCTCCACAACTGCGATGAAACGGAGAAGAGACGGATGGGGCGGATTAAACGGATACTACGCGCCGCAGTGGTGATGTCCAGACGAAGAGTTGTGTGGAACGCCAAGTCGCGGTTGTGAGATGTGAAATCTTTCTGCACATTCGCTGAAGGCGTTTGCCCTACCCCGCACTGGTCGTCGAATGGTCAGCTTAGCTCAAACGAGATTTGCAGCGCTGGTGTGGATGTGGCCCGCGATTTCCCGAATGGTGCTGCGGGCGACGCTGCTGGCACAGCTCCTGACGCCGCACCTCTTACAGGGTCAGGTACAACCGTCGGCCGCGAGCAGTGCACAGTTCGTGCGCGGAACCGTAGTCGACAGCGCCACTCGGCAAGGCATTGCCGGATCCATCGTAATGGCGACTGGTCCGAACGGCACCGTGCTCGTGCGCACGCTCGCGGACGAACGTGGCGTATTCCAAGTCAGCTTCCCGGCGGCTGCGACGGGCATTCGCGTGCTGCACATCGGTTTCCGACCGCGGGACGTTTCCGTGACCCGGACCAGCACTGGAATCATTCAGGTGAACGTGACGCTGTCGCGCGTGCAGACGATGCTGGACGTGTTCAATGTGCGAGCGAACGCCGGTTGTTCGCCCCGAAAGGATCGCGCGGCCGCGAGTGCGCTGTATGAACAAGTGCGGGACGGTCTGATCGCTGCGGTTGTTGCGCGCGAAGCGTCCAACACCCAACTCAAGCGTATTCGTTTTGATCGCTTGTTGAACCGCAATCGGAATGGCATCGCGAGCCAGGAAGTTTTTATTGACACCGTCGTTTCGCAGTCAACGCCATTCGCGGCGGTGCGCAGCGCCCAACAATTTATCGAACTCGGCTTTCTCGGGGACAGCGGCGGTTCGGTGACTTTTTATGCACCTGACGCAGAAACGATCGCCGACGACGCATTCAGGAATGGCTACTGTTTTCAGCTGGGCGACACAGACAAGAAGCGACCCAATCAGATTGCGCTCGATTTCGAGAAATTGAAACGCACTGGAAAACGGGTAGATATTGAAGGGAGTATCTGGGTCGATACACTGCAGCGTTCGCTCAACTCCATCGAGTTTCGATATGTCGGCCTGAATTCTACGGAGGCAGCGTACAAGCTGGGCGGCTATGTGCAGTTCCGAGAGGCCGCGAACGGTTCAGTGCTGATCGATGAATGGTCGTTGAAATTGTTACAGGCGAAGTCCGAAACTGCGCCTGGTCGACAAGGGTTCGCGACACTCGTGCAGACCATCGACGTGCACGAAACTGGCGGCGCGTTAGTGTCTGCACGTTGGCCCGACGGCAGTTCCTGGAACGCGAGACTTGGCGCGTTACGCATTGAGGCAACTACGCGCGACGGAAAACCAGCGGCGGGTGCACGCATTGGACTGATTGGCTCCAACTATGCAGCCACACTTGATCAAAGTGGAGCGGCGGAAATTTCCGAATTGATGCCGGGTCCTTATCGCGCGGAAGTGCGCGATTCCACGCTGGCCACCATCGGCATCACGTTACCAACATCGCTCGCGTTTCAGGCGGTGCGTGACTCGACGCACCGGGTGAAAATTGTGGCGCCCACCTGGATTGATTACGCCGAGGCGCGCTGCAAGAGCGAGCCAGTTGATGGGGCAATACGGCGACCGGGCGAGAACGGCGGAATAGAAGGGCTTGCCCGATCTCCAGGCAATGGCGTGTCCTTCTTTGTGTTTCTGACCGGCCCGGACGGCGTGCCACTCGCCAATGTCGCCATTTCTGAGGCCGTGACGAGCACACGCATTCCGGCTGTTTACAAGTCAACGGAGAGGATCAGCGGAAAGACGGACGCCGGCGGACGGTATTTCAGTTGCTGGAACTACCAGATTGACGAGACCGTGCAGATCTGGATTCGGCAGGCGGGTAAGGCGCCACAGCTGACGCTGCAACACCTTACGCAGAAGATCGAAGCTGTACGCATTGTTGCAAGCGCGCAGACTGTTGCGAACAAGGACGCAGCACCGGTGACCGTGCGCGGTACGGTGTTTGACAGTTTGAATAACCGGCCCCTCGCCAATGCTACCGTGCGCGTCAGCGGTCTGGATGGCAGCGTCACCACAGACTCCGTCGGCGCGTTCGCGATTCCCGGCATTGCCTCGGGGTACTACACCGTCAGCGCGCAGCATGCCGATCTTGACACGCTTGGTTTCGGAGAACTTGCTGCCGATCTCGATATTTCCAGCACGAAGTCAGCGGTGTCGCTCTCCATTCCGTCGTTCGGAACGCTGTGGGCTAGCGGTTGCAGTAGCCGCGCCGCGCCTAAAGACAGCGGCTTCATTTTCGGAAACATTCGAGATGCGAACACACGCGACGTCTTGAGCGACGTTCGTGTGCAAGTGAGTTGGAGCGAAGTCCGAATTGGCGCCAACAACAAACTGGCGCAAACAAAACGTACGCTGGAATCGAAATCCGATACGTTTGGTGGCTACGTCGTTTGTGGCATCCCAATCGATGTCGCACTCGACGTCATTGCGACGATTGATGCGGCCACCACGACCACACTCGCGCTTGGCGC
>Ga0105047_10007790_pt1 | contig 17994 bp, 14 predicted proteins | sample MAT04_FD_78384 | JGI IMG/M metagenome (GOLD analysis project Ga0105047, IMG submission 78384) | Freshwater microbial communities from Lake Fryxell liftoff mats and glacier meltwater in Antarctica - MAT-04 (megahit assembly) | ecosystem: Environmental > Aquatic > Freshwater > Ice > Liftoff...
ATCCATGGAACGCTGCGGATCAGAGGCATAGCCGAGGACACGCCGACCATGACGGTCTCGCTCTCCGGCCCAGGCGCGCCCGGGTTGGTCGAGGTCTCAACGCGGATGCTCGTCTTCTCGCGCACCACCGTCGGCACCGCGCGAACGATGGAGATCGTCATCGACAACCGCGGGCTCGAGCCGGTGTCGGGCCCGGTCGCGCCCCGCCGTTTTCCGCGCCCCGACGCGTTCCAGCTCGGCGGCGTGAACCTGATGCGCCCCGGTGCGTTCTCCGTCGCCGCGCGCAGCACCACCACGCTGGTGCTCGAGTACACGCCGTTCGTGGTCGGTAGCGACACGGGCCGCATCCTGTTCGAGCTCTGTGGTGAGGGCTGCGGCCTCGAGGTCGAGGTGGTGGCCGACGCGGTCTCGGCGGCGGTGCGCATCGACCCGGGCTCCATCGACTTCGGCCCGGTCGGCATTGGCCTGTCGAAGTCCGAGATCGTGACGGTGTGGAACGCCGGCCAGACGGACATCGACATCGGCCGCATCCGCACGCTCGGGAGCGCCGAGACCACGGTGACCGCCGCGCGCGCGCTCCCCGCGTCGCTGGTGCCGGGTAGCTCGCTCATCCTCACGGTCGAGTACAAGCCGCAAGCCGCGACGGAGATGATCGCGACGCTGTCCATCGAGACCAGCGACGAGGCCGTCCCCGAGGCGCGCGTGCGGCTCGCCGGGCGCGGTGCGGGCCCGCTGTTCCAGGTGCTGCCCGAGGTGATCGACTTCGGCGTCGTGCGTCGCGTGACGCCGCAGCGCCGTACGCTGGTGCTGCTGAACGCGGGCTCCGCCGAGGTCGCGGTGACCGGCCTGACGTACGCCGGCGATCCGAGCATGCGAATGGTCGGTGTCCCGGGTCTGCCCGCCCGCCTGGGTCCGGGCGAGACGCTGACGCCCAGCGTGGAGCTGATCCCGACCGGTGTTCCCGGCATGTTCAACGGCGAGGTGGCGATCACCACCGACGATCCCGCGCACGCCGATGTTCGTGTGCCCGTCCACGCGGCGTTCTCCGAGACCGCCTGCCAGATCGAGCTGCAGCCGGGCCGCCTCAACTTCGGGCTCGTGACGCCGCCGCACGTGCGCCAGCTCGCAGCGCAGGTGACCAACCGCGGCGATCGACCCTGCGTGCTGCTGAGCGGTGCGTTCCATGACCCCCTCGACGCCGCGTTCACCGTCGGCGCCGTGGCCTGGCCGGTGACGCTCGCGCCGGGGCAGTCCGTGCAGCTGCCCTTCAACTACGCGCCGGTCGATCTGGTCGAGTCGAAGGTCGTGTTCGCTTTGACCACCGACGACATGACGTTCCCGGAGCGACTGATCACCCTCGTCGGCTCGGCGCTCGCTTACGAGGATCTTTTCGTCGTTCCGACCCATCTCGACTTCGGCGTGCTCGAGCCTTCGTGCGTCTCGCGCGCGCGGCAGATCACCGTGTTCAATCCGGGGACCATCGCGGCCGTCGTCGAGTCGATCCAGATCTTCCCCGCCGCAACGATGGAGCTCACCACGGGGGCCACGAATTTCCCCGAGACCGTGCCCGCGGGCGGCAGCAAAGTGTTCGACTACCAGTACGCGCCGGCCGATCTCGGGGTCGACACCGGCGAGATCCAGATCAACGTGCGCAACCGCCCCTTCCCGCTGATCGTGTCGTGGCAGGGCGAGGGCCGGCACCAGGCGCTGGTGACCGAGCACTTCGAGCAAGGTCGAGCCCGGCCGGTAGACGTGCTCTTCGTGGTCGACGACTCCTGCTCGATGGCCGAGGAGCAGCTCTCGCTGACGACCAACTTCGCCGACTTCATCCGCACGGCGAACGTTCGCGCGGTCGACTTCCGGCTCGCGATCACCACCACCGACGTCACCGGCTTCAACGCGGGCCAGTTCCGTGGCCCGGTCATGTCACCGAGCACACCGAACCTCGAGCAGCAGTTCCAGGCGCAGGCCGCGGTCGGCGTCATGGGCTCGGGCCTCGAGCAGGGCCTCGAGGCGATGGACGCGGTGTTCCGCCGGCTGCGCGGGCACTCCAACGAGTTCTTGCGCCACAACGTCACGCTGGTCGTGATCATCATCAGCGACGAGGACGACGGTTCGCCGGGCTCGCCGGTGACGTACTTCAACAGTTTGCGCAGCGTGAACGCCGACAACTTCGTCGCAGTGATCAGCGGGCAACAACCCGGCTGCTTTGACCCACTGAACGGCGCGGCGACACCGGCGCCCGCGTACGAGTCGTTCGTCGCGCTGACCGGAGGATCGAGCCTGTCGATCTGCGCGCCGTGGTCGAGCACGCTGTCCAACCTGGGCGCCGCGGTGTTCGGCCTGAAGAACGCTTTCATGCTGCAGGTGGCGCCGGATCGAAACGTCCCGGTCGAGGTGCGGGTGAACGGTATGGTCGTGCCGATGGGAGACTGGACCTTCGATCCTCTGACGCGGCAGATCGTGTTCCGCGGGATCGCGCTGCCGCCCGAAGGGGCCTCGATCGACATCACCTATGCGCCGTCCTGCTGAGCTCATGAGCTGGCAACGGGTCACGGTCTTCGCGCTCGCATCGCTCGTCGCGCTGGCGGGCTCGTGCTCGCGCGGCAAGCCGTGCCTCACCCAGGACGACTGCAACATCGGTACGTACTGCGAGCGCGGCGGCGGGTCTGGCTTCGACGAAGGCACCTGCGTTCGCGACTGCGTCTCGGCCGAAGATTGCTCGGTGGACGGATCGGAGGGCGAGGTCGCGGTCTGCAACAACGAGGGTCGTTGCCGGGTATCGGTGCGCCCGCCGCGCCTGCGGGTCCTCGAGCCGGAGAACGATCTTTTGCTGGAGGAGGGCACGCGCAGCATCCGGCTGGTCGGCGAGGTCCAGACGTCCAACGCGCAGGCGGTCGTCGAGATCGAGCCGAGCATGCGCACCGGCTGCGCGAGCGGCGACACGCAGACCATCACGCTCACCAACAAGGAGCCGGGGAAGTGGGTCACGCTCTCGTTCGTCACCGACGAGGTCCCGGTCGATCCGGGCACCACGCGGCTCAAGGTGAAGGCCAGCGTCGGCACCTCGCGCGACACGCTCGAGCACCTGCTCGAGGTCCCGTGTCCGGGTTGCGCGGACGTCGTGATCACGAACCCGCCCGCGACCAGCTCGATCCTGAGCGGCCTCGAGCTCCCGAAGCTCGAGGGCAACATCACGCCCGCTGACATGGTCAACCAGATCTCCTGGCGCGTGCGCAGCGAGAACGGTGACGTGCTCGATGGCGGCGCGTCGGTGATCGATGGACGTTTCGCCATCGATCGCGTCCCCCTTTTCGCCGGGAAAAATCGCATCCAAATCGTGGTGACCGGCATCGGCAGTGGCCTCGGCGAGTCGCGCTGCAGCACGTTCATCAGCGCTGGCGCGGGGCCCGAGCGCGGGCTGCGCGGCCTCCTGGTCTGGGACGGCCCGACGTCGGATCTCGATCTGCACATCATCGGGCCGGGCGGTACGTTCGGCGATCGCGGAAGCGATCTCTCGGTGCGCGGTGGGCGATTCCTGTTCGACGGTAGCGTCACCGACGACTTCGACGGCCTCGGCCCGGAGACCGTGACCGCCCAGTCGCCTCCCGACGGTGTCTACGGCGTCGTCGTCGAGCCGGTGTACGACGACCAGGACGCGGGCGCGAACGCGTTCGTGCGCCTGCTCTGGAACGGGCGCCTGCTGGTCCCTGGCCCGATCGGCCCGGCGTTTCTCTCGTCGGCCGACGGCAGCGTCTACGTCGCGGGGACCATCACGATCGAGCGCGGTGCGGCGGAGTGGCACGCGCTCGGCGTGACCCTCTCGCAGCCCCCCACGCGGCCGCCGTCGGACTGGCCCAACTTCAACTGAATGCATATCGCCGTCTTTCCGAGCCTGATCGCGCCGGTCTCGGCCGACACCTGCTACGGCGGCGCGGAGATGGCGGCCCTCGCGCTGGCCGAGTCGCTCGCTGCGCGCGGCCACCGGGTCGCGCTGGTGGGCTTGCCGGGATCGGGCGGTCGCGGGCTCGAAGTGATCGCGGCGCCGCACACGCCGGCATTTCACCCGGGTGATATCGTCTCCGCTGATCCGGGCCCTTTTCCCGAGATATTCGCCCGCCTGCGCGAGTTCGATCTGGTGCACACCCACTTCAACGATCCGGGTGGCTTGCTTGCGCTGGATGCCGCGCGCATCCCCGCGATCGCGACGCTGCATCTCTCGGCGGTGTTCCCGTCGACGGCCGCGGTGGTGCGATCGACGCGAAACATCGCGTATGTCGCGCCGAGCGCCTACGCGGCGCGATCCTACGAGCGACCCTGTCGCGTGATCCCGAACGGCGTGAGCGGCATCGAGCTCGGGCGCGGCGCGCGATCGGGGCTCGCCTGGGCGGGCCGAAGAACGCCGGAAAAGGGACTGGATGCCGCGATCGAGATCGCGCGGCGCGCGCAGCTCCCGCTGTTCGTCGCGGGCCCGGGCGACGCGGTGTCGGGGCCGGGGATCGTCGATCGCGGTCGCCTTCTTCGCGCCGACGTCGGGCAGCTGCTCGGCCGCGTCGTGGCGACGCTGGTGACGTCGTCCATCGCCGAGGCGCACCCGCTGGTCGCGATCGAGTCCCTCTTCGCGGGCACGCCGGTGGTGGGCTTCGACGTCGGCGGCCTCGCGGAGATCATCTCGCCTTCGACCTGGGTCCTCGTGCCGCCCGGCGACATCGCGGCCGCGGTGTCGGCGCTGAAGAAGACCTTCGCGCCCGCCGACTGCCGCGCGCGGGCGGAGGCGTCGTTTCGCCACGACACGATGGTCGAGGCCTACGAGGGCCTCTATCGATCGGCGGTTTTGTCGGGCTAGAGTCGCCCGCGTGCGCGACCGGATCATCCTCGAAGGCTTGCGCATCGACGCGTGGATCGGCGTGTACGCGCACGAGCACGGCGTTCGGCAGCGTCTCGACGTCGACGTCATCGTGGAGACCTCGATCGCCGAGGCCGCGCGAACCGACGACGTCGCGCACACCGTCGACTACGATCGGATCGCGCAGATCGCCTCGGATCTCGCGCTCTCGGAGCATCACCAGCTGATCGAGACGCTGGCCGACGGCATCGCCGATCGCGTGCTCGCGACCTTCGTCGATCGCGTCGCCTCCGTGACGGTGCGGGTGAAGAAGCCGGGCGCGGTGCGCGCCGCGGCCAACGTGATGGTCGAGGCGACCCGCTCGCGCGCTTCGCGCGACCCGGCGGGCGGCGCTTCGCGCGACCCGGCGGGCGGCACTTCGCGCGACCCGGCGGGCGGCGCTTCGCGCGACCCGGCGGGCGGCGCCGACGGACCGCGCGCGCGCACGCTGGTGATGGGCGCCCACCGCCTCGCGCTCGGCCGCCGCGCTCTCGTCATGGGCGTGGTGAACGCCACCCCGGACTCGTTCTACGATCGCGGCAAGTTCTTCGACGCGCGCGATCCCGGCCCCGCCATCGCGCGCGCGGAGGCCTTGATCGCCGAGGGCGCCGATCTGGTCGACATCGGCGGCGAGACCGCCCAGCCGAGCTCACCGGTGCTCTCGACGGAAGACGAGATCGCGCGCGTGGTGCCGGTGATCCGCGCGCTGGCCTCGCGCGTGACCGTCCCGATCTCGGTCGACACGTACAAGCTGGAGGTCGCCCGCGCGGCGATCGACGCGGGCGCGTCGCTGATCAACGACACGAGCGGTCTCGCCGATCCGCGCCTCGGCGCGCTGGCGGCCTCGTCCGGTGCGGGCATCGTGCTCATGCACATCACCGGGCATCCCAAGCAGCGCCTGACGCCGGGCTACGCCGATCCGGTCGGCGCGATCACCGGCTGGATGGCCGACCAGGCGGCGTTCCTCCGTGCGGCGGGCGTGCCTCGCGAGCGCATCTTGCTCGATCCCGGCATCGGTTTCGGCAAGACACCGGCCGAGAGCTTGCGCCTCACCGCCGGTATCCCGTCGATGCGCGCGCTCGGCTACGCGGTGCTCTACGCCTGCAGTCGCCGCACTTTTCTCGGTGATCTGATGGGCGGGCTGCCGCCGGAAGATCGCCTCGAGCCCACGGTCGCGGTGAACACGGTGGCGATCAGAGGCGGCGCGGACATGGTGCGCGTGCACGACGTGCGCTTCTTTGCGCGGCTCACCAAGATGCTCGCGATGATCAGTGGATGACGACGGCCTCGGTCGCCAGCGTGCGCTCGACGCGCGCGAGCACCACGCCCCACTGCCCGATCTCGCGCTCGCGACCCGGCAAGCCGTAGCGCTCGAAGCGACCATCCGCCAGGAGCGGCCCGCCGAGGCCGTGCGGCGCTTGTTGCTTCGCGGCATCGAGCGCCACCAGGACCGCCTCCCGGACCGGCGCGCCGCCCTCCGCAAGGCACCAGCGCACGACGTCCATCCCGTGCGCGGCGTGGCGCGCTTCGTCCTTCGCGATCGCCTCCAGCACGGGACGCACCCGCGCATCGACGTCGGTCTTCGCCAGGCTCGCCACCACGCGCGCCGAGAGGCCCTCGTAGAGCGCGCCATCGAACAGCGAGGTCACCGCCAGCTTCGCGAGGCGCATCGAGCGGGGGCCCACGCGCGGGCGCAGGCGCACGGCTGACGCGAAGTCGCGCGGTCCGAGGACCCGACCGTCGAGCGAACGCGCGAGCTCGAAGCACAGCGTGGTGTGGCGCATCTCGTCGAGCGCGTCCTCGTGCGCGGCGGCGATCAGCGCGGGCGGCGCACCGAGCGACATCAGATCGAGCGACAGCTCCGCGAACGCCGCGACCGACGCGTGCTCGGTGAGGCCGTTGGTCCGCCACGCTTCGGCGACGTCGCTGAGCTCGACGTCGTGATCCTGCGCCACCTCGCGCGTGTCGATCCAGGCGGTCTTCGGATCGAGCGGCGCGTACTGCGGCTTGCCGCGCACGCGGAGCTGTCGGCCGCGCCCAGCGCTCATGGTCATCGCCGCGGCGGTCATCGCGGCGAACATCCCGGCGGCGCCCGTGGCGATCGACACGCCCAGACCGAAGGCGATCTCCTGCGCCGTCATCTCGCGAGTGCGCGCGAGCACTCGCAGTCCGTTCACCCCGGCCAGCATCGCGCCGCCGAAGGTGGCGAACATCGCGACCAACCCGACGAGCAGCACCGGAGCGCTCACCTTTTGCTCGATCAGCAGCATGATCGCGGTGGCTGCGACCGGCACGAACACCAGCAAGGCCGCGCGCTTGTACGGCAGCGGCCGCAGCGTCGCGGGCGGGGGCGCCGACTCCGCGGGATCGAAGCCGGGGTACGGGGTGCGGGTGATGATCTGGGGCTCCATGCTGCGTCAACTCCTCGGGGCGTGGCGGGACTTCCGCTCGAACGGCCCACGTCGTCGGAGGGTCGACGCAATCGCCGTGCTCAACGTGATCACGCGCGGGGGTGGGAACGCCGCTACCCAGTACGGTTACGGCGGACCGAGGAAGGCCCACGATCGCACCATCCGTAGTTCGATCGCAGCCGTCACCGGTCTGACACATTCGGCGCACCAGCGTCGCCGAAGGTTCACTTTGTGATCGAACTCCCTTGGAGTACCGATCACGAGGAGATGTCTGGAACTCGTTTCGAGCTTCGGCTTGCTCTGCGGTCGGTCGCGCTCTGTGCCGCCGCGATCGCTGCGGCCGCAACCCCGGCGTGGGCCGAGTCGTCGTTCGAGGAGCTCGCGAAGGAGATCGTGCGTCTGCGGGGCACGATCGACGAGCTCAGCGTGCGACTCGAGGACGAAAAAGAGGCGCAGCGAAACCAGCTGCGGTCGCTGGCTCAGCAGAAGCTCGCGCTCGAAGCCGATCTCCAGCGCGAGGGTCAGCGGCGCGATCAGCTCGTCCGCGAGGTCGGCCGAATCGACGATCGTGGAAAGAAGGACGAGGCGCGCACGGTGGGGATGAGGGGCGTCGTCGAGCAGGCGATCCAGCGAATCCAGCCGGCGATCTACGCCGGTGTTCCGTTTCGCCGCGATGAGCGCCGCGCCGCGCTCGAGTCGATCCGGCTCGAGCTCGAGGACGGCCGATCTTCCGCGCCGGTCGCGCTGGCCAAGCTGTGGACCTTCGCGGAATCCGAGCTCACGTTGACCCGCTCGCTCAGCGTCGAATCGCAGATCGTGAGCGTCGACGGGCAAGAGATGCTGGCCGACGTCGCGCGCGCCGGGACCGTGCTCCTGTACTTCCGCACCCCCGACGGTCGCTTTGGCGCCGCGCGGTCCACGGAAGGCGCCTGGCGCTGGACGGTGGTGACGACCCCCGACGAGATCCAGCAAGTGTCGGCGCTGTTCCTCGCGCTCGAAGGTCGGCAGCGCGCGGGCTTCTTCGTGCTCCCCGGCGCGCTGGCCGCGGTCGTGAAGAACTCGGAGACCAAGTGATGCGACGCCTGATCACCATCACGGTCGCTACTCTGCTCGCGCTCACGGCTCCCGCGTTTGCCGCGGGCCCGGAGCCGGGCGGGCTCGAGCGCGCGTACACCAAGGAGCTCGCCTTTTTGAAGGCCGAAAAGGCCGAGATCGAGCGGCGGATCACCGCGGCTGATGGAGACTCCAAGGGCCGCATCGGCCAGGCGACCGGGCAGATCTCGCAGATGGAAGCGAAGCTGTCCGCACTTCGAAAGAGCAACGCGGAGATGGAAGATCAGCTGCGCGCTTCTGCCGAGGCCCGTCCCCCCGGCGCGGACGACTTCGTCCAGGCCAACGACGCGATCCAGCGCGCACGCGAGGCGCTGCGCGAGGCTCGCCGCAGCCCGCCGCCGGTGGGCGATCTGTCGCGGATGACGCCCGACCAGGTCCAGGAGCCGATCCTCGCGATCTTCGAGGCGCTGACCGCCGAAATTCAGGCCGCCGGCCAGACCGCGGTCCGCCCAGGAAAGTTCTTTTTGACCAACGGCAAGCAGGTCGAAGGCCAGCTGATCCACGTCGGACGCGTGGCGGTCTTTGGCGCGAGCGCCGAAGGCAGCGGCGCGCTGGTGACGTCATCGGGGAACCTCAAGCTCCTCCCCGATGACGCGAGCGCCGCCGCTGTCGCGCTCGCAGCTGGCCAGGTTCCCAGCACGCTCCCGATCTTCTTGCGCGACGCTGCGGCGCAAGACGGCGTCGGGTTGGCAGCAGGCCAGGGCAAAGAAGAAGAGAAGGGCGGAATCATCCACACCCTGATGGCCCTCCCGATCTTCGAGGCCGAGTGGGTGCTCTGGCTCTTGATCGTCCTGTCGCTCGTGTCCGTGGCGGTGATGGTCGAGCGGTTCGTGTTCTACCGGCGCCACCAGATCGATGTCGAGGCGGTGCGCGCGCAGCTCGAGACGCACCTCGACCGAGGCGACTTCGACGGTGCAGCCAGGTATCTGGCGACCTTCGACAGCCTCGAGACCAACGTCATACTGTTCGGGTTGCGCGAGCATCAACGTGGACCGGACTCGGTCGAGGATCTGGTGCGCGGCGCGGAGACGCGCGAGAAGGCACGCTACTCGCGGTTCCTGGTCTTCCTGGCCACGATCGGCAACAACGCTCCGTTCATCGGGTTGTTCGGAACGGTGCTCGGCATCATCCGCGCTTTCCAGGACCTGTCCGCGACGATGGCCAACGCGGGGGGCAGCGTCATGGCGGGCATCTCGGAGGCGCTGATCGCCACCGCCGTGGGTTTGCTCGTCGCCATTCCGGCGGTCATCGCCTTCAACGCTTTCAGCAACAAGGTCAAGAAGGTGGTGGGCAGCGGCGAGCTCCTGGCGCGCATCCTTCTCTCCTCGCTCAAGGCCGATCAGCCCGCAAAGGCGGTGAGCTGACATGGCCGGTAGCGTCGGCAGCAACGACGAGGAAGCCGTCTCGGCGATCAACATCACGCCGTTCGTCGACGTGGTGCTGGTGTTGCTCATCATCTTGATGGTGACCTCGTCGCAGATCGCCAAGAGCGCGTTCGAAGTCGAGCTGCCGCAGGCGGCCGCGGCCAACGAATCGGTCGAGTCCACGCTCAACATTCTCATCGGCAAAGACGGGAAATTGATGATGGACGGCGTCCAGGTCAGCGAGCGCTTGCTCGAGACGAAGGTGAAGAACCATGTGCTCGACAATTCCAAGGTGCAGGCGGTGATCGGCGCAGACAAAGGCGTCGACTACGGCGAGGTGGTGCGCATCATCGACATCGTCAAAGGGAACGGGGTGAAGAGCTTCGCACTCAACGTGGAGCGGAAGGCGACGCGATGAGCATGGCGCTCGGTGATCACGGGATCTCGGTCACCTCGGCACACGCCCGGGCCCGCGCGCGCCGTCGCGCAAACGCCAGCGCGCGCGTGGTGCATCCCGTCTCGGCAGAGACCAACGATCCGCTGGCGCCGGTCGCCGCGCGTCCGGCACGACAGATCCTGGGCGGCATCGGCGCGCTGGGGATCGCCGCCGCGCTGCACGGCGCGGTCCTCGCGTTCTTTCTTTTGACCAACTTGGTGGGTGAGTGGCTGGCCGACGAGCCCGAGCCCGCCGGTCCCGAGGTGTCGGCGCTCGCCGTGGAGACGCCACCGGAAGAAGTACCCGACGAGCCACCGCCCGAAGAGCCGCCTCCTCCTCCGCCGCCGCAGATCCCTTCGGTGATCCCGCCGCCGGAGCGACCCAAGGCCGCAGCTGCGCCGGCGCAGGCGATGGGTCTCACCGCCGACTCGACGTCCGAGGGTGGCAGCGGGCCGGCGTTCCGGACAGGCGCCGGGCTCGACTTCGACTCACAGTCGCTGGCGCAGCAGCTCCTCGGCCCGGCCGACGCGACCGCGCCAGCAGAGCTGGTGATGACCGCGGACTCGGTCGACACGCCGCCGAAGCCTGCCTCCGGAAACCGACAGCCGAAGATGCCGAGCCGCGCGGTGAAGAAGCAGCTCAGCGGCGTCGTGGTCTTGCGATTGCTCATCGACGGCGAGGGCAGCGTGCGAGACGTCAAGATCCTGCAGTCCGAGCCGGCGGGTGTGTTCGACGAAGCGGTGCTCGAGGTCGCGTCGTCCTGGCGCTTCACGCCCGCGACATACAAGGGTCAGCCGGTCGAGATCCGGGTCGATCAGACCTTCCGCTTCAACGCGGGGTGATTTGCGATGCGCGCGGCCACGTTCCTGATCGCGGTGTTGCTGGCGACGGTAGGGGCGCCTGACGCGGCGCTGGCGGCCAAAAAGAAGAAGGTCGACCCGCTCGAGCTGGCCCGCGTGCTGCTTCGCGACAACCACCCCGACCGCGCCCTCAATGTGCTGTCGGAGGTCAGCGACGCGGAAGGCGAAGACATCGACCGCGGCGAGGCGATGCGCCTGCGCGGCCTCGCGGAGCACGGTGTGGGCCGCTACGCCGACGCCGCCAAGAGCTTCACCGCAGCCATCGCGCTCGGAAAGATCGATCCCCGCACCTGGCTCGCGCTGGCCGACGCGCATTTCTTGGCGGGTGACTCGGGGGCGTGCCTCGAGGTGCTCGGCCGCGCGCCACCTGCCGTGTGGTCCGAGCCCAGGGCATCGCGCCTCGAAGCGCTCTCCCACTACAAGCTCGGCGCGCGCACGCTGGCGTTCGATGCCGTCGACAGGGGGCTGCTCCGATTCGGCCGCGATCCCGAGCTCGAGCGGGTCCAGGTCCGCGTGCTGCTCGAGCTCGGTCTGTTCCATCAGGTCGTCGCCGTCGCGACCACGCTCCTCGAGCAGCCCGGTGCTCAGCCCAAGGATTCGCTGGCGCTCGCTGGCGCGCTGGCTTCGAGGCGCGAGATCGGTCGGGCGATCGAGCTCCTCGAGGCCGCTGCGCTGCGCTTCCCCGACGATCGCGAGGTGCGCGAGGGCCTGGCCAAGGCGTATTTTGGCAAAGGGAGTATGCGGACCGCGGCTGGGATCCTCGGGCCTCTGGCGCTCGAGCACCCTGAATCAGCGCTCGTCGCCGCGGAGCTGTATCGGCGGTCGGGTCAAGGCGCGCGGGCCCTCCAGCTCAACGGCCTGGTCCCGAACCCGGTCGAAAAGGCCCGCCAGCGCCTCAACCTCCTGGTGGAGCAGGAGCGCTACGTGCAGGCGGTCGCGCTCGACGCTCGCCTCTCGCGCCTGGGACTCCTGGAAGACCAGCAGCTCGCTTACGCGCTGGCCTATGCCCACTTCGTGGCGGGAGACCGACCGCGCCTCGAGGCGTTGCTCTCCCAGATCACCGACGTCGATCTCTTCAGCCGAGGCACCGCCATCCGCCGCGCGCTGGAGACCTGCGATCAGGACGTGTGGCAGTGCCCGTGAGATCGCTGGCGCTCGCGGTTGCGCTCGGGTTCGCCTGCGGCGCAGAGGAGCGCGTCGCGAGCACCGCTTGTTGCCACTATGTTTGCCGCGGTTCGCGCGCTTCGACCTTCTCGAGCTACTTTGCCAGCGCGGATGAGTGCAGCGTCCTCGCGACCGAGCGCTGCGCGTTGGCCGAGGGCAACGACGGTGTCGCCATCGTCGAGCTCGAGCCTGTTCAGCTGCAGACGGGCGATGGAGCCCTGCTGCTATCGCAGGAGTGCGCCGCGCGGTTCATCGCGTTTCGCGCGCGGACCAGTACTGTGAACTGAACGTCACGGGTCGGTCGGACCGGCCGCGACCCCATCGAGATCCACGGTGAACGACAGGGACACGCGCCGACCGCGATCGTAGCGCTCGCGATCGACCAGCGCGCCGGTCGACGGCTCGGTATGAGCAAACCGCACCGGCGCATCGAAGATGTTCTGGAGCTTGAGCCCGAAGTGAAAGCGCCCGTAGTCGTACTTGATGACCAGGTCCAACGTGGGCTGTGGCAGCTCGAAGACGTCCGGCAGTCCGAGGACGCCGACGTCCGAGATACGGGGCCCGAAGACGTTGAACAGCAACGTCCCGGAGAGCCCGACGTCGGGGTCGTCGTAGCCCAGCTGCGCGTTGATCGCGTACGGTGACTGGCCTTGCAACGGGCGCTCGGAGGAAGTCAGCACGCCGGCCTGCTCGCCGATGTTCACGCTCGACTGCACCAGGGTCAGGTTGCCGGCCACATACACGCTCTCCCAGATACCTTCGCCGAGGAAGCTCAGATCCTTTCGGCCCTCGAGCTCGACGCCGAAGTTGGTCGCGCCCGCGGTGTTGATGGGTTTGGCGACCGGGTTTGCGCCGAGCTGCAGCGAGCTCTCGATCGGGTCCTCCAGCTTCTTGGCAACGGCGGCCACCGACACCGACTCTCCCGGGCTCGGGTACCACTCCCAGCGCGCATCGGCGTGGTAGATGAACGCCCGCTCCAGGTCCGGATTGCCGCGATATTCGAGGCCGCGGGTCTGGTCGAGGAACGCACCAGGCGACAGCTCGCGGAAGTTGGGGCGGTTCACCGTGGCGGCCAGGGCCAGACGCACTTGCATGTCCTCGACGAAGGCCCAAGTTCCGGTGACCGAAGGGAGGACGTCGAGTTGGTCGAGCTCGGCCGCGGTGGTTCGCTCGATGCCGAGCGCGTCCTCGACGTCCACCGATTGATTCGAGAGCTCGACGCGCGCGCCGAACAGCACCGACAAGGAATCGGTGATTCCGAGGTCGATCATGCCATATCCGGCGACGATGAGGTGGTCGCCGAAATAATTGTCGTCTCCGCGAGTGGTCTCTTCCAGCTGAAAAATAGCCGGATCGATGGTGTCCGCGCGGAACAAATTATTCGGCGGCAAGCTGCGCGCAGCGATCGATTCGGGCGAGCCGCCCGGCCGGCGAAAGAAGTATCTCCTGGTCTGCACCTCGCGGCTTCGGACGTCGACGTCGACACCCGCTTGGATCTTGCTCGCGACAGCGCCAAATATCGTGACCGGCAACGATAGATCGACCCCCGCTTGGTGACCGATATCGAACAGAGACGCGTACAGGCGCTCGTTGCCGTCGTTGGCCGAAACCAGCGCGCCTTGATCCTCGAAGTATCTCAAGGCACGCCGGTTGGGCTGATCGCTCGTCGCGATGGCCAGCTGGTAGCGCCACTCGAGGCGCAACCCGAGATCGGGCGCGATCAAGTGGGTGCCGCGGATCTGGTTGGTGTTGACCATCCGCTCGGCCCACTCCAGCACATGGATCTCGATCGGGCCGCCGACGTCCTCATCGATGCCGGTGGTGCGCTGCGCGCGATCGGTCGAGATCCGAAACACGCCGACGCCGACCTGGATCCGATGGTCGTCGTCGAAGCTCAGCGCAAACGATCCGAGCCCCGACAGAGCAACCTCGTTCTGCGCCTCGAACACGCGAAAAGACTTGGAGGGGCGCAGCGCTCCCGCGCCGTCGATCGACAGGTTGTTGAAGGTCATGTCCTTCAAGAACCAACCATTGGAATAGTCGGCGCCGACCAGCGCGCCGGCCCGCGCACCCCAGAGATCGAACTTGCCTCCCGCCTCGAGCGACACGCCGAAGTCGGGCGGGAGCGTGGTGGGTGTGCCGGCCGCGACCGGGTCGAGCTGCTCGCCCAGCTGCTCGATCTGCCCGCTGTCGAGGCCTGGATTGAACCGATCTCCGAGCCGGACGAGACCCACTTCGGCCTGGGCCCTAAGATCGTCCGGTAAGGCGCGGCCCCCGGCGCCAAATCCGAGAAAGTCACTCGCGCTGCCCGGATAGTCGAGGCCCTGGAGGAGGCTGGTATTGGTGACGAACCGCCCCGACACCCCCAGCGAGAGGACGGGCTCCTCGGGGATGTCTTTGGTCTTGATCTGCACCATGCCGCCGCCAAATTCACCGGGTAAGTTGGGGCTGTGCGTCTTCTGCACGGTGATGCCCGAGATCGCCGACGCCGGAAAGAGGTCGAGCGGCACCACGCGCCGTTCCGGATCGGGTGAGGGGATGTTGGCGCCGTTGAGCTGCGTCGCCGAGTATCTTTCTCCCAGACCACGAACATAGATGTACCGCCCACCAACTACCGTGATGCCGGTGACCCGGGATAGCGCTGCGGCCGCGTCGGAGTCGCCCGTCTTCGAGATCTGGTCGGCGCCCAGCACGTCCGCCACAGAAGAGGAGTCCTGACGCTCCTTCAAGACCTCGAGCGCCGAGCCTTCGATCCGCGGCGCGGTGATCACCACCTCGGCCAGACGGATGCTCTTCTCTTCGAGGCGGATCTCGACCTCGGCCACGCTCGCCGTGATGGTCACGGGCAACGCTGCGGTGGAATAGCTGGGATGGATGATGGTGAGCTCGCGGGTTCCAATCGGGAGCTCGAGATCGAAGCGTCCCTGTCCGTCGGTGCGGGTGTCGCCGCGCGCGCCACGGATGAACACGCGTGCGTTGATCACCGGTAGACCCTTGGGATTGCCGCGGACCACGCCGCGCACGCGCCCGCGCGTGGTCGCGAGCTCGTCGACCGCCTCGATCGCTCGCTCGGGGCTCTCGACCTCGAGGGTCGCAGGCCCCTTCGCCGGGAGCGTCAGGATGATCTCCGTCTCCTGACCTTCGAGCACCGGGATGGGCTTCTCCAGCGAGACAATCGCGTGACCAGGAGGAGCGAAGCTCAACATCACGGGTCCGGCGGGCAGCGCGACGAGGAACATGCCTTCGTCATCGGTCCGGGCGATCGTCGCTCCGGCGATCACGACGCGTGTGTCGGGGATGGGCAGGCCGTCGGGCTGGAAAACGAACCCGCGCAGGCTGCCCTGCTTCGGCTCCGCCGCGCGCGCTGGCTGAGCACTCGCGCAAAGGAACGTCAGTGCGAGGGCCGCGATCGTGCTGCGCATCATGATGAGTGTTGGGAGTAGACGCGGAGAGGACCGAGCCTCTCCGCCTCTCGGTCGTCAGAGGTCAGTTCGCCGCGAAATCGGTCCAGCCGGTGGTCCAGTCGCCTCCGGTCGTCATTGCGCCGATGTAGCTCACCTCATCGAAGAAGGCGTCGGCCGGCTTGCTGCCGCCCATCAGCGCCGGGCTGCCCGCCGCGGGGACGAAGCTCGGCCGCATGCCAGCCGTCCGCGCGACGGTGATCAGCGGATCCGCGGTGACGTTGTTCGTCTGCATCATGGTGATGATATTCAGCGCGTTGACCGGCCCCGTCGAGTCGGCGTCCATGAGCGGCATCATCATCCCGTCCATCTCGTCGTTGATCCGCACGGTGTTGCTCGTGCAGTTGTGGATAGTATTGCGAAACACGATCGCGCCCGCGGTCAGCTGGTTGAAGGTCGAGGGGATCGAGTCGATGTCGACGCAATTCGCCGACCCCGTCACCACCGTGTTCCAGATCTGAGCGGCGGTCCCGCGGCGGAGGAGGATGCCGTTTTTGCCCATCGCGCCTGCGACCGTCACGTTGGAGAGCACCGGCGACGAGCGCGGCAGCGCGTCGTTGTTGGTCTCGTTGTTGTCGGCTTCGAAGGCGGAGTCGGAGTCGTCGGAGTACTGCACGACGGTCGCGAACTGGAACTTGCCGTTCCAGCCGAAGGTCCAGTCGATGCTGTCGTCGCCAGCGCCGGAGATGACGATGTGCTTCGCGTTCACCGTGCCGCCGAAGAACTCGATGCCGTCATCGGAGGGCAGGTGGAGCTGCACGAAATCGATCTCGGTGCCGCTGCCCACGCCCTGGAGAGCGATGCCGTTGTACTCGTTCGTCTCGGTGATCTTGGCGCCCGCGAACTCCACGCGGACGTACTTGAAGGTGCCGCTGTCGTCGGTCGGCTGATCGCCGCCGTACTGACCCGAGCTGCCTTCGCCTTCGCACGTGCCGCCATTGGCCGCGCAGTTGGCCGGGGCGCGGCCGTTGATGACGATACCACCCCAGTCACCGCGGGCGCGCATTCCGTCGGTCTTGGCCGAGCTGAACACGATCGGCTGAGCGGCAGTGCCAACCGCCTCGACCTTGGCGCCGCGATCGATGACCAGCGCGATGCGGCCGCTGGCGAAGATCTTGGTTCCCGGGCGGATGGTCAGCGTGGCCGGGCTGCGGATGAAGACGTTGGCGGGGCCCTGCTCGGCACCCAACGACAGGACAAAGGTCTTGTCGGGCGCCCATGTCATGTTGGTGTTGTAGTCGCCGATCGGCACCGTGCAGATGTTCTGGGCGTTGCAGACGATCGAGCTCGGGAGCACGGACGCGTTGGCGTTGGAGCCCGCGTCTTGTTGCGGGCTGGCGTCCTGCTGCGGGCCAGCATCACCAGCGACGCTGGCGTCGGCACCGGTGGCGTCACTGCCGCAAGCGGCGAGACCAGTGAATACGAGGGTCATGGGAACAAGGCTGAGAAGACGCAAGGGAGACCTCCTGGAAAGAGAGTTACAGAACACGCCGGGTCTATATCCCTTCGCCACCGGAGCGATTCGAACATCACGCGAACATCGCCGTGACACGGCGGTGTCACGTTTCGGTCCTGTCACGGACGGCGCAGGGAGATCTCGTCAGCGCGCGAACTTGTCGGGGAGCACCGAGATCGTCACTTCCGCGCCACTTCGCGCCAGATCGAACGCGTCCATGGCGGTCTCGTAGGGCGTGTCGTCGCTGGCATCGAAGAACACCACTGCGTCGGACCGCGCATCCATCGCGCGTCTCAAACGATCGAGGAGATCGGCGCGACTGACCAGCGTACCGTCGAGCGCGAGCGCGCCGGCGTCGTCGACGGTCAGGAGGATCGAAGGAGGCGACTCCGCCGTCACACTTTTGGACGATTTTTTCGGCAGCGTCACCGAGAGCTGCGCATTCGAGAGCGGTGTGATGATCAGGAAGGCGATCAGCGCCACCAGTTCTGGAAGGCGGCGACGATACCCAGCACTGTCCCGAGGAGGCCGACGAGGGGGGCCACCGATCCCACCGAGGCCAGCACGCCAAAACCACGGCGAATGTCCGCCGCGATCGCCTCGCTCCTGCGGGCGAGCTCGCGCCGGGCCAGCTCGACAGGCTCGACCTTGCGGGAGGGCTTGGCGCGCGCGTTCAGATACGTCTTCACGCCAGCGGAGAGCAGCGTCGCGAGCGGGCTCTCCCGGTACGGCCGCGCCGCCTCGACCAGGGCCTCGAGATCTCCGCGCAGCAGAAGCGTTTGGACCTCGCCGCCGTACGCCTGCGACTGCCGGCGAATCTCCGCGTACGCCCAGAGGCGCTCGA
>Ga0105047_10007791_pt1 | contig 17991 bp, 10 predicted proteins | sample MAT04_FD_78384 | JGI IMG/M metagenome (GOLD analysis project Ga0105047, IMG submission 78384) | Freshwater microbial communities from Lake Fryxell liftoff mats and glacier meltwater in Antarctica - MAT-04 (megahit assembly) | ecosystem: Environmental > Aquatic > Freshwater > Ice > Liftoff...
CAACATCACATCTATGATGTAAATTATGATGTCAAGTAATTTCCTGCTATATCTCTGCGTTAAAAAGCCTCGCTGAACTGCCCAGTTCAGCTACGTTTTTTGCCTTGATCTATTCGAAAATATCACACAACTTAATTTAAAACTTTAACTTGACAAAGCACCAGGTACAATTTACACGTTCAACATCAAAGTACTTTTTTGATTTAAAAAAATTAAATTCAAAAAAAGGATGCTCTATGGATATGACAATAATGCCCTATGGTTTTAAAACTCTATGAAACGCCTGAATAGTATAAGTCCAGTCTTCTAAGTAGTGTAAGGCCAAAGCACATAAAACTATATCACATGAATAATCTTCCATACTATCAAAACGATCAGAAAGGTCGTGAACAAAAAACTCCCCACTATTTTTATTTCTACGCTTTGCCAGTTCCACCATTTTTGATATCGAAACCTTTGACCATTGCTCCATTCGATAGGAGTATTTCAGCATATTTACTCGGCCCACAAGCGGCATCCAGGATTATTTTCCCGTTTACGTTAGGAAGCAAGTGTAGTGTATTTGGCCTGTCCTAATAAGCATTATGGGGTTTATGGTCGATCAGCTCATTATATCTTTCGGCCATGGCTTCATAAGCCAATAATATTTTTTCTTTTACCATGGTTTTTTGTTCTAAAGAATTCTATATGCTGATATCCATATACATTTTATTTTCACAAATTAACTATTTAGATATTTCGTTAAAGGACTAAATTTTATAAATTATCTAACAATCACCTTTGTATTTTAAACGAAGAAATAGTCAATAAAAATCTCCAGTTTGGGACGATTATTTCAGTTTTTGCCATAGCAGCATCCTTTTCTACATCAATTGAAATTATCCGGCCTATTCTATTTGACTTTTCACCCTGTTTAGTATTTGCGATATATTGTTCGCCTGAACGAACAACTTGTCATTCTTTTGGTTTTATATTTTGAAAGATTTTTTTCAAAATGTACAACAATTCAACCGTTAAAACAGTTATTTTTTCAAAGTTTATTTATGAAAATATTTCATTTCATATTGCCCCTTTTTCTTTTGCAAGCTCAGTATTTGAAATCACAATCTCATTATCTTCTGGACAACATCAGTGCCATCAAAGATAAAGAGCGGGTAATTATCAACTGGACCATTAAAAAAGGAAGTTCTTGCATTGGAATCGGAATCTTCAGATCTACAAATGCTACAGATTATGAAGTAATTGGAGAAATAAAAGGCGTTTGCGGTAGCACAGAATTTGCCCAGGCATACCATTTTATAGATGAAAACCCGATAAAAAATAAAACCAATTATTATGTACTTGAAATGGGCTTTTCGGGAAAAACTGCACCGGCTTTGGCTGTTCAATTTGTTGATGTAGGTACAAATAAATCTAAGGTAATACCCAATCCGCTTTCAGGATTTGGACGTATATATTTTGAAAATCCCAATAATGAATATCATACATTATCGATTTTTGATGCTATAGGCAAACGTGTTATTCAATATAAATCAAATGAAGATTATTTTAAAATCTATTTAACTGGTCTTGAAGAGATTGAACCTGCTTCATTCAATTTTAATACATCAAAGTATTTTTATTATATTATTGACAATAATGGGAATAAAGTATCCAGTGGTATATTTATAGATATTAGCAATTAGAAATTCCCTAGTATATGATTATTTATCTTCAAACATAATCTTTCATTTATTACGATGCTTCAATACTTCGACTACTTGCTCCAGCGTATAACCTTTTGCCTGGAGTAAAATAAGATAATGAAATAACAGGTCAGCAGCTTCACCCAAAAACAACGATTCATTGTTGTCTTTGGCTTCAATAATTAGCTCTACTGCCTCCTCTCCTACTTTTTGTGCTATCTTATTGATACCACTTGCAAAAAGACCTGCCACATAAGAATTACTGACATTAAATTGACGCTTTCTTTCGGTTATGATGTGTTCCAGTTTTAATAGGAATTGCATCGTATTCAATTCATTTGACTCTCCCCAGCAAGTATCGGCGCCAGTATGGCATACCGGGCCTTCAGGTCTTACTTTTGCAAGTATTGTATCATGATCACAATCCAAGGTCATATCTATCAGAACTAAATAATGGCCACTTTCTTCCCCTTTGGTCCAGAGTCTTTGTTTGCTTCGACTGAAGAATGTCAATTTACCCAGTTCAATGCTTTTTTCTATCGATTCCTTATTGGCATACCCCAGCATTAAAACCTTTCCGGTATCTGCATCCTGAGCGATCACTGGAACCAATCCATCGCCTTTAGTAAAATCTATTATATTGGTATCTATCATATTTTGTTTTTTATTGGTTCAAATTCTAATCTCAACACCTTTATTTTTTAAATGCTGCTTCAAAACATTTATTTCTATTTCTTTAAAATGAAAAACACTGGCGGCAAGCGCTGCACTGACATCTGTTTTAATAAACGCTTCACTAAAATGGTCCATATTTCCAGCTCCACCTGAAGCTATAATAGGTATGGTTAGTAGGTAATTTAATTTTTTTAAAGCATCTATCGCAAATCCGTTTTTTGTGCCATCATGGTCCATGGATGTAAAAAGGATTTCGCCCGCTCCCCTATCCTGAACTTCCAATGCCCAGTCAAAAAGAAATTTTTCAGTCGGTTTGGTTCCCCCGTGACTATGTACGATCCATTGCCCATCATCATTCTGACGGGCATCAATGGCAACAATCAAACACTGCTCTCCAAAATTATTAGCAACTCTATTGATAAGATCAGGGTACTTTAAGCCACCTGAATTAATACTTACTTTATCTGCCCCATGGTGCAACAATTGCTTCACTATGTCTTCATTATTGATACCGCCACCTACCGCAAAAGGTATATTTATGGCTTTTCCTATTTTTTTTACCAATTCCACTAAAGTACTTCTGTTCTCCAGCGTAGCAGCAATATCAAGGAATACCAACTCATCAGCACCTTCCAAACTGTAGCGGGCAGCAAGTTCTACAGGATCTCCTGCATCCCGCAGATGAATAAAATTGGTGCCTTTTACAGTTCTGCCATTTTTTATATCCAAACAAGGAATGATTCTTTTTTTAAGCATTGTCGAATTGGTTAAATAGTTTTTCCAAAATTATTCTACCTTCGTAAATAGCCTTGCCAACGATGATACTTTCCATTTTCATATCTACCAGTTTCTGAACTTCTTCCATATCATGTACGCCACCTGAAGCAATCAGTTTAATTCCTTGGAAAGTGTTTAATATCTCCTGATATAACAATATTGAGGCACCTTGCAGCATTCCATCTTTGGTAATATCTGTACATAAAAAAGTATTGGCGCCATGATCCATGTATGCTTTAATAAATGAGAATATATCCTCATCCGAGACATTCATCCAACCATGAGTTGCTATTTTACCATTCAACACATCACTTCCAATCACAATTTTGTCTCCTCCGTATTGATCAATCCATTCATACACATCAGTTTTTTTTGTCACTGCGACACTGCCTATGATCAATCTGTCAGCTCCAACTTCAAAAAGTGCTTCCACATCCTTCGCTGACCTGATTCCACCACCAGTTTGTACTTTGAGTCCTGAATGCTTTATAATGTCAGCGACGATATTCCTATTATTTATGTCAGGATTTTTGGCGGCATCCAGATCAACTACATGAAGATAGTCCGCACCTGCATGCTTAAAACCAATAGCCACATCAATCGGATCAGTATCGTACACTTTTACGCTGTTGTAGTCCCCTTTTTCCAGACGAACACAATTTCCATTGATTATGTCAATTGCAGGATATAATTTCGTTTTCATGGTAAATATTTATTTTAAAAAATAATCCAAACATTTAAAATTCTTACTTTAGATCAATAAAAAATTTTCAAGTATTTTTTGCCCTATGGCACCTGACTTTTCAGGATGAAATTGAACACCATAAAAATTCCTGTATTGAACCGATGCTGTAAATGGTACAGTATAATCACACATTCCTATGGTAAAATCACCCTTTTCAGCATAATAACTATGCACAAAATACATGCTTTCAGAAGCATTCATACCGCTAAATAAAGCGTTGCTCTGGTCAGGATAAAAATCATTCCAACCCATATGAGGTACTTTATGACCGTCATTTGGTTTAAAGCGACGTACTTCACCAGCAATCAGACCCAAACATGAAGTGTTGCCTTCTTCAGAATGTCTAAACATCAATTGCATGCCCAGACAAATACCCAAAAAAGGTTGTTTGATGTCTTTTAGTACATTTATCAGATTTGATTTATCTAATTGCTCCATGGCAGCCGCCGCATGACCAACTCCGGGAAAAATCACTCTTGCTGCCTCTTTAATAACCTCAGGATCAGAAGTAAGCACATAACTAGCACCGATTCTTTCCAGTGTATTGATGACTGAACATGTGTTTCCTGCACCATAATCGATGATTGCTGTCATTTTATTCATTTACAACGACCCTTTTGTACTCGGGATATTCATGTTGTCTGTATTTCGGGTTTTGGCCATCAATATAGCTTTGGCAAATGCTTTGAACACTGACTCAATGATATGATGTTCGTTGGTACCTGATGCGGAAATATTCAAATTGCATAGTGCATGGTCAGAAAAGGACTTAAAAAAATGATAAAACATTTCCGTAGGTACATCACCTATTTTCTCTCTCTTAAATATTACATCCCATACGATCCAAGGTCGTCCACCAAAATCGATCAGTACTTGAGCTTTTGCTTCATCCATAGGTAAAACAAAACCATATCTTTGTATTCCTGCTTTTTTTCCCAATGCCTGATGAAATAATTTCCCCAACACAATAGCAGTATCTTCAACGGTATGATGCTCGTCTATGTGAAGATCACCTTTAGTTTGAAGATACAAATCTATTTGTCCATGTTTCGCAATCTGTTCCAGCATGTGATCAAAAAAAGGCAAGCCGGTATCTATCTCACAAATACCGCTTCCATCAAGATTAATACTTCCTTCTATATTGGTCTCATGGGTGATACGGATGGCTTTGGTTTTTCGTTCTGATGAAATGAGAAACTGATAAATGTCTTTCCAACTTTGAGCGTTGCAAACGTATTTTGCCATTTTATCGGTTACGCCATGTAGGTCACTTTTTAATAATATTCCTTTCGCTCCAAGATTGGTCGCCAGTTGCATGTCTGTAACTCGGTCTCCTATCACAAATGAGTTTTCTAGATCGTAATGATCTGACATATATTTGGTTAACATAGCAGTACCGGGTTTTCTATATGGACTGTTGTCTTCAGGAAAACTTCGATCAATGCATATTTGCTCAAATGAGATGCCTTCTCCCTGAAGAGTTCGTACGACCAACTCTTGGATCGGCCAGAATTTATTTTCTAGAAAACTATCCGTACCTAGTCCATCCTGATTGGTCACCATGACAAGGATGTAATCAAGCTTACGTGCTATTTCTCCCAGATAGTAAAAAACTCCAGGAATAAAACTAAGTTTATGTATATCATCAATCTGGTAGTCAGCAGGCTCTTTTATGATTACCCCATCTCTGTCTATAAATAATATTTTTTGCATTTCTGATTATTTAATGTAGTAACTATTTAATGCTTCAGTTAAAGTGTCTATTTCTTCAGGTGTGCCAATCGTAAGTCTTAGACAACCTTCACAACGAAATTGTTTGCTTCTATTGCGTACTACTATACCTCGTGTCAATAAGTAACTGTACAAATCATCAGGATCATCTACTTTTACAAGGATAAAATTCGCTTCAGAAGGAAATACTTTCCGAACAAATAATAGACTTTTCAGGCAATCATTCATTTTTGATCTGCCATCAATTATTTGTTTTATTTGTACTTCAATGGTTTTCTGTTCTGAAATACGCTCCAATGCTATTTTTTGGGTAGCGCTATTAATATTGTAAGGCGGTTTTATTTTATTCAGAATCCCAACAATGTATGGATCCATAAATGCCATTCCTAGTCTGATACCGGCTGCGCCAATTGCTTTGGACAATGTTTGCATGACGATTAGGTTCGGTATTTTATCCAAATATTTCAGCATACTTTCAGTGTCTGCAAAATCAATATATGCTTCATCTACTACTACCAAACCACCAAAGCTATTACAAATCTTTGAGATTGCTGATGGCTCAAAACAATTGCCACTTGGATTATTGGGTGAGCAAAGAAATAATATTTTATCTTCCGGTTTGAGATATTCTATCAATTCTTCTGATTCAAAAGTAAAATTTTCATCCAGCCGATAATAACGCAAATTGACACTATTGATATCCGCTGAGACAGTGTACATGCCATATGATGGGTGAATGGTTACTATCTGATCTTTTTTTGGCTCGCAAAAAGCCCTGATAAGCAAATCAATTATTTCATCGGATCCATTACCAATAAATATGTTGCCGGCCTTTATTCCTTTCCACTCAGAGATGGCTTCTTTAAGCGCCCTTTGGTATGGATCTGGATATCTGTTATATGCCCAATTAAAAGGATTTTCATTGGCATCGAGATGAATATCTGCCATATCAGTATGTTCATCTCTTGCTGAGCTGTATGGTTTTAGCCGCAATACATTTTCCCTCACAAGATCAGATAAAATAATATCCATGGTAATATTAAATTTATTTATGATAACAATTGATTTAACCTCACTTTTACCGCATTTGCGTGTGCCTGTAGTTCTTCTGCTTCAGCCATGGTTATGATGGTTTTAGCCAATCCTTTTAATCCATCTTCAGATATGGTCTGAAAGGTAATTTTTTTACAAAATGCATCTAGATTAACCCCGCTATATGACCGAGCCCATCCATTGGTTGGTAAAGTGTGATTGGTACCCGACGCATAGTCTCCCGCACTTTCAGGACAATAATTGCCAAGAAAAACAGAACCTGCATTTCGAATATGAGGAATATATTTTTCTGACTCATCTGACGCAATGATCAAATGTTCCGGGGCATAAGTATTAATAAATTCAAATGCCTTAATATGGTTTTCCACTACTATGGCTTTGCTATGACTCAATGCTTGTTTTGCAATGTTCTTTCTTGGTAACATCTCTAATTGTTTTTCAATTTCAATGAATGTTAAAGCAACCATTTTTTCATTTTCTGTCACCAAAATCACTTGTGAATCATCACCGTGCTCTGCCTGTGCCAGTAAATCAGCAGCCACAAATGCCGGAGTAGCTGACTCGTCCGCAAAAATCAATACTTCACTTGGTCCTGCCGGCATATCTATTGCAACTCCGTAGTTTTGGGCCAATTGTTTTGCCGCTGTAACATATTGATTACCAGGACCGAATATTTTATGCACCGCAGGTATTTCGCTAGTACCGAAAGTAAGCGCTGCAATGGCTTGTGCTCCACCTACAAGGCGGATCTCTTTAATACCAGATATCAATGCAGCATATAATATTGCCGGATGAATATCACCAGATTTATTCGGTGGAGTGCACAGTACTATCTGTTCACAACCAGCCAGCGTAGCGGGAATAGCCAGCATCAGCACAGTAGAAAACAAAGGTGCACTGCCTCCGGGAATATAGATACCTACTCTGCTGATTGGAAGTGTTTGTTGACTGCACACAATGCCAGGCATGGTCTCTACTTTGAGTGAACTTGATTTCTGAGCAATGTGAAATGTATTAATATTGTTATAGGCAGTTGATATCGATTGCTTTAGATCATCAGAAATGGGTATTGAATCAGGGTCAATATATTTGTTTTTATAGACAGACGATGTTAGTTTCACCCCGTCAAACTTTTCTGTGTATTTAAGTAAAGCAGAATCCCCATTCCGCTGTATTTCATTAAAAACAGTCTGTATACCCGTAGATAGAAGAACATGATCTATTTCAGGCCTTTTACATAGTGATGGATATTGGTCAGCTGATGGGTGTATGATTACCTTTAGCATTTGGGTTGTATTTTAAAATTTGTAAAAATTATTCATTATTTCAATGGAATCCGACATATAATATTTCTTGGTCAGATGACCATATTTTCTACAGGTATCACAAGGATACCTTGTGCACCATGTTCCTTTAGTCCCCGTATTACTTTCCAGAAATCATCTACATGAATTACTGAGTGCATCGAACTCCATCCCTCATCCAGAAGTGGTAATACGGTAGGGCTCTTGAGTACAGGAAGCATCTTGCCCACTGTTTTTATTTGCTTATTGGGAATATTAAACAATATATATCTGTGGTCTCTGGCCTTGAGTACGGATTGCACCCTGAACAGTATTTCATCAATGATGTCTTTTTTCTCTTCCAAGGCAGTAGGATTGACTGCGATACATGCTTCTGATCTGAATAAAATATCCTTTTCTTCCAACCCATTTTTAAATAAGGTGCTTCCACTACTTACCAGATCACATATAGCATCAGCCAGACCAATATTCGGCGCGATTTCTACAGAACCGGAAATGAGATGTATTTCTGCAGTAACCTGTTTTTCGTCCAGGTATTTTTGTAAGGTATTCGGATATGATGTGGCTATTTTTTTTCCTTCTAAAGATGCTATGCCGATATATTCATCGTTTTTAGGTAATGCAATGGACAAACGGCATTTAGAAAAACCCAATTTTTCAAGCACATAAACATTGGCATTTTTTTCAGAAAGCACATTTTCACCTATTATGGCAATATCCACTACCCCATCTTCCAGATACTGCGGGATATCACTATTCCGCAGAAAATAAACTTCAGCAGGGAAATTTCTGACTTCAGCTTTGAGCTGGTCCATACCATTGTCAACGTGTAGTCCACATTCCTTGAGCAGCTTTAATGATTCATCATATAACCTTCCGGATTTTTGAACTGCTATTCTAAGCATAATTTTGGTTGTTTAAACCTTTTTGAAAAAAAGTGGAAAGCATGTAAAACAAAACTGCCCACTCGTAATCAAGCAGGCAGTTGTTAAATTTATATGGTTATTACACCAAAACACAATCCGCTCACCTGATCTCAGGAAAGTAATGATGGTGATGAAGTTGATGAAATAAAAAACTCATATGTTCAAATAATAATGCAAATATAAATATAGCTATGAAAATAAAAAGCATTAAGCAAAATTTAATTAGGAAACCCTGTAAAAAGGAAAATGTTTTCAATGATTGGCTTAAATTATTATTTATCTCTCAGTAGCATCAGATTTTGGCCAATAAACATGGTTCATTGTATGAATAAAAACCATTTGACTATGTTGATTTTACCACAAATATGTACTTTCATGCCGAATTTCATTTTTGATATAAAGGAAAATATTAACAATTGTAATCAGAATTATATTCTATTTGATACATATAATTCATAATATTTTAAAATAATATACTAAATTCGTACATTATTCGAAATATGCATTAAATAATACTAACAATATTAAAATTAATATCATATTAAATATTTAATTTATATGTTAACTTAATATTAATTTTATTAGGCAGTTTTGAACAAAGCTTATATCTTTACCATCGAATGTATGAATTTTCCCTTTTATGCATTCTTGCCAGACATGCGGCTCCCTTCTTACGAATAAACTTGTAGTGATATTTTATATGGCTGCATTTGTGAATTAATTAATTAATATTGAACCTTAATTTTTTAAATGAAAAAGTTTTTTACCTCTTTTCTTTTTGCACTTTTATGTTTTTCAACACTATGTGCAGCGTCTCTTTCTACAAAAAAAACTTATTTGACAATAGCTTCCAAAGAAGATCCTTGTAAAATGGAATCAGTGCAATATTGGAAGCTGGGTGATTTTCCGTTTTTGCAGATCCTTAATTCAGATTACCGAAGTACTTCAAATTCATTTTTGGCGCCTTGTCCTAACAATGGAGCAACTCCAGATCCTGAACATGTCAGGTGGCCGGCGACGTACACCGTGGCTAATCAAAATTTAGGCACATTTGGATGCAGTATGGCTGGCCCAACTGTAACGGTGGAAGTATTAAAGACCTTAGTTACTGGAGCTGGTGGTACAGGACCTTCTTCTTGTGTTGTTTATCTCGGACTCAATAGCTACAACTGTCCGCCTTTTCAAATTATTCCTATGATGATGACTGGAGTAACAGGCGATGGATATGATATTTTTTCGGTTCAGTTAAATAATTTACCGCCTGGTACCCACAGTTTAACATGTGCGTGTACTACAGATCCAGCAAAGATACCATTTGATGATCCAATAGGAACAGATTATGCTTACGGAAACTGGGTAGGTGATTATCACCCTACTGATTGTCCTATACTTGCTTCCCCTTTTGAGGATCATTCTATCACCATTACTGCTTCAGCTCCAAACGACGTTTGTATGGACCCTACTGCCGGTGCGAATGTTAACGTCGGCACCACTCTGGTTAATAACACCTGTACCATAGATGGAAAAGCTTGGTATAAATATACCGTAACCGCTCCCCAAACAGGAGAAGATATAAATCTAACCGTGACTCAAGGTCCGGGAACATTGGTCAACCCACAGATTTATCAGGTATTGTTAAATCCTATCAGTGCACCTGTAATTTGTGGTGGTGCGAGTGTCGGAACATCTCCGGGATGTTTGCAAGTAGGTGATATTTTATATATAGAGGTAGGACTTGAAGATGATGTGACAGGTGCTCCCCTTTGTCCTCAGTATGGAACCTTCAATCTAAATATTTCAGATCTAGATAATGGCGTTGCCAATGATATTTGTGCAGATGCATTAATTTTGCCTGAACTCAACTGTATCAATAATCCTATAGGAGTAGGTAATCCGTTGGCTTGTCCTGACCCTATCGAAACAGTTTGCGGTTCTGATGTATTGCCTGGCGTTTGGTACAGATTTGATGTGGATGTGTCCGTGGTTTCATTTGATATCACTGGTACTCTTTTTGAAGTATTTACCAATACTTCTACTTCTTGTGTCGGACTCACATCTATAGGATGTAACAATGTGGTAAATCTAACCAATAATACACTCACTTATTTTGTTGTGGTGTTTGATGGAGGTAATTTCTCTGTTCTTTCTGATTTTTCCCCACCAGCCAATGATAATTGTTCCACAGCGGTGGCTTTTGCTCCAGCGGGAGGTACATTGATCAATCAAAGAAATATCTGCGCAAATGGAGAATCCATTGCTGATTGTTCTGCTCAGGATGACAATGTGGTATGGTATTCTTTTACCATGCCTGCCAATTTGGAAAATGCTACCATAACAGTAACACCTACTACAGCATTTCCAATTTCAACTCCTGCGATCAATGTTCTCGGAGGTACATGTGCTGGCCTTACAGGACCTGAAGGATTCACCTGTACGTCAAATACTTTGGCACTGACTTGTCTTACTTCTGGCAATACTTATTTTATTCAAGTGGGTAGTGCTGTAACCACTTCCGGCAATTTTGATATCAATATTGCTTTTTCAGACAATGGAGTCGTCAATGACAATTGCAATGACCCTGGTGTTCCAGTCATACCAAATGCACCAAATTGTGTTTGGAATACCGTTGCGTCTACCAGTACCACCAATGCATGTCCTGAATCATTTACAGTGACAGGCTGTGGTCTCGACTTCACACAACAACCGGCGGTGTATTATTCTTTTACGACTGGACCATTAGTCAATGCCATAGAAATTCGAAATATTACAGCCAACGCTACTCTTGCAATACTTACTACATGTCCTATTGTTGCTGGATCGACCACAGCTTTAGGAGGTTGTTTGACTGGCAATGGCCCGCATGGTCCATTAACCGTTATACCGAATACTCAATATTGGGTGGTCATAGCCGGGACAACACCAGGTTCATATGGATTTCAAATAAAATACAATCAAAATATTCCAAATGATTTATGTGCAAATGCAGCGCCTCTTTCAGACAATGTCTCTCTAAATGGAACAACGGCATGCGCCACCCCATTTGCAACTCCTTACTGTGGTTTAAATACAACTAATTCACATACGGTGTTTTATCAATATACAGTACCGGCAGGAAATACGACCAATACAAAACTTGAATTCACCATCACTCCTAATACTTCTACCACAGGTACAGCAGCGACAGATCTGAATATTGGTTTATTTACAAATTGTGGAGGTACTATATACACACCAAATGTTGTTTCCGGTGATGCATGTAATCCAAGTGCAGGAACCTTCATCATTGAGTGCGTAGCACCGGGACAAGTATTGACCATTGCCATAGGATCAAACGATTTAGCAGAAGGAGATTTCAGTATCAATGTAAATGAAACCAACGTAGGTGTACCTGCAAATGATTTATGTGCATTCCCATCTAATATAAATTTTACCGACAATTGCGAGTTTACACCAGTTAATGGAACGACATTTGAAGCTTGCCCTGAATTGTTTACCGGTTCTGGCTGCAACCTGAATAATTTTCCAACAGTATGGTATCAGGCGGTATTGCCTGTCGGAGGAGTTGGTTTTGGATTCAGAAATCTTGTGGGCAATCCTAATATTAATGTATTCAATGGTAACTGTGCTGCATTGACACAACAAGGTGCATGTATTACTACTACCTCGGAACTCAGGCCATTGGCGCCGGGTACTTATTTGATTGGGGTTAGGAATACTGATCCTGGTACGCCTTTTTCCTTTGACATAAAAACCATTGTGCCACCTGCAAATGATTTATGTAATAATGCTGTAACACTTACGGATAACGCAGCAGTAAATGGAACAACGGCTTGTGCTACCCCATTTACTACATCATATTGTGGTTTGAATACCACCAATTCGCATACTGTATTTTACCAATATACCGTACCTGCCGGAAATACGACCAATACCAGACTTGAGTTCACCATTTCTTCCAATACCCTTACTACCGGTATTGCTGCTACAGATTTAAATATCGGTTTATTTACAAATTGTTCAGGCACTGCTTATAATGCCAATATAGTTTCAGGTGATTTATGTAATCCAACCGCTGCTACGACCATTGTAGAGTGTGTTGCACCTGGAACAATAATATATATCGCTGTGGGTTCGGTAAATATAGGTGAAGGTGACTTTACCATCACTGTAAATGAGACCAATGCTGGTGTACCTGTGAACGACATTTGTGCTTTTGCCACAACCATTAATTTTGCAGGCAATTGTATTTTTACGCCAATAAATGGAACAACTCAAAACGCTTGTCCTGAAATAACTGGTTTTGCATGTAATCTAAATAACTTCCCGACAGTTTGGTATCAGGCAGTCATCCCGGCAAATGGTATTGGATTTGGTTTCAGAAATCTTGTTGGTAATCCTAATATCAATATCTTTAATAATAACTGTGCCAGTCCAATTCAATTATTTGGAACTTGTATTACTGCTCCCACAGATGTAAACACCTTAACACCTGGAAGTTATCTGATTGCTGTAAGAAATACAGATCCAGGTGCTCCTTTTTCGTTTGAAGTTAAAACAATTGTTCCACCATCAAATGATCTATGTACCGCTCCGAATGCTGTAAATGTTGGCAATAACTCCAATCTTACCAATATTTGTGCTACAATAGATCAAACACCTTGTGCCGCCCCGGCCAATCAGGCATCGGTTTGGTACTCGTACATAATTCCTACTGGAGTCAATAGACTTACATTTACTTCATCATTGCCGGGTAGTATTGTTAATGTATTTCAAGCAACTGCAAATTGTAATTTAATGACATTAATTAATCCTGTCAATTGTGACAATGAAGTAATGCTGGATTGTCCTGCGACACAGAGTATTTTAATCATGGTGAGTTCATCATCAGCCAATGAAGGAACTTTTTCTCTGAATATTACTAAGGTAGATGTCACAGCAACCAATGATCTTTGTACTAACCCACAAATCATACCTACTACTCCTACATGTACTTTTTTCAATGTTCCAGTTACCACTACTGTGGGTGCTTGCCCAGAAAATTTTACAGTTACAGGTTGTGCACTGAATTACAGCACAAATCCAATAGTTTGGTATTCATTTACGCCACCTGCGGGAACAACATCGGTTGAAATTGATAATATATCAGCAAATGCCTTTCTTTCAATATTTAATTCATGTCCTGTTGGCGCAGCTACTATTCCAGGTGGAGGCTGTTTATCAGTGGCAGGGACCAATGGAACTCCGATACTAGTTAATGCAGGAACTACGTATTATGTGGCAATAGGAATAAATGGAACGCCAGGCAATGTGAATTTTAGAATAAAATATAATGTTTCTGAAGCCAACGATAATCCTTGTATTGGAGGTTTTGTTCCTATAGTATTGACTAATGCTACACCCTTACCTAATCAAAGTAATTTATGTGCAACGCCGGATAATACTTGTGGTGGTAATCCCGTTTCAAACACTGTTTGGTACACATTTACACTTCAAGCAGGATTTGACAGAATCACGATAAATGTGACCGGCCTTACTTCACCTTCTATAAACATTTACACTCAGGCAAATCCATGTAATCAGAATCCATTCAATGGAGAATGTAATGGTGATGGCATGGTAGAATTTAATTGTTTACAGCCCGGTACATATCAGGTGATGGTAGGTACTTCGGCTGCCAATGCCAATACATTTACGATTACCGCCACTCAAGGCAATAACAATGGTCCTGCCAATGATTTCTGTAATAATGCTACTCCGATCAACATTGGACCTGCAGATTTGTGTGTGCAATTGCCATTTACATCATCTAATATTAATGCTTGTCCGGAAACATTACCCAATGGAAGTATTTTTGGTCAATGTAATTTTAATACTGAAGAAACATCATGGTATGTTTTTACTGCCCCAGGTATGCCAGGTGATATGCCAAATATGGATTTTACCTTTACAGGATATACAGGTTCAGGCACACCTTTTATGAATTTATTTAACTTCAATGCCAATTGCAGTGCCTTGACTCCCGTTGAAAACCAATGTTTTCAAGGACTAAATACTCCATTTCCGAATATAGGACCATTAACTCCTGGTCAACAGTATCTGATAGGTATTTCATCCAGAGGAGATACTGGTGGAAATTTTAATTTTAATATTAAGTTTAATGTAGGACCACCAAACGATGACAGATGCCATACTGCAGCTGGCTATAATCTTGGTTCAAATGGTATGATAAGTATAGCCAATGGGGTTCAGGTGACCAATAATTGTGCAGGACCAGACTATACTATACCTGGATGCGCTGCGGTTGATTCTGAAAATTCAGTATGGTTTACATTCAGGGTAAATACAACCAGCACAGGTATTGAGTTGGAAATCACTACACCAAATGGCTCTGCCAATCCATTAACTGGAAACATAGCTGCAGGAGTATTTTTGGAACCATGCGGGGGATCACCTTTGTTGGGTCAGGCATGTTTTCCGGTAAATACTATAGCAAGACTGGATTGTTTACCTGGTGGCCTTTTAAGCTTACAGATATCTACTTCGGCTTTAAATTCCGGAGATTTCAACATTAGAATCAATCAGGTGATGGGGGCTGGAATGTGTAATGGCCAACCTATACTCAATGACATTTGTAATGCAGCGGAAGTAATTAATATAAATGGTATACTTTGCGAAGCCGTAACCGTTTCCGGGTGTAATAATAATGCTTGCCCGGAATTGTTTGATTTTAATTCTTGCGGCTACAGCACAAACCCAACCGTCTGGTATCAGTTTACTGTTGACGCAGCGGTAAGTTCTGTTGACATTCAAAATATGACCAATGGCTTTATTTATGGAATTCTTTTAAACAGTCCTTGTACAGACAATCCGGTTACTGGATTATCCAACTATATTTGTCTACAGGGAAATACAGGAAATATTCCTGTCACCGGAGGAGCAACATATTATATGCTTGTTCAGGGTCCAGGTATTGGTGGAAATTTCAGTTTTAATATTATTCAGAATGCATTCCCTGTGAACGATAACCCAAATCCAGCAGGACCATTTCCTCCTTTTGTTCTTGGATTAGGAGATTCACATGGAAGTACTACTTGTTGTGCTTTAGGATTCAATGATGTAAATGCAGGTGGTCAACCATTAGACGTTCAAAATGTAAACTGTTCCGGTTCGACACATGATGGCGCGGTTTGGTACAGATATACCACTGGAAATGAGATAGGATTTGAAATCAATGTAGTTCCTTCAGGTTTAAATCCTATATCTGGACCTGTTACTGTGGAAGTTCTCTCCGGTAGTACTACAAATCCAGCCAATGCCTTATTTACTCCTACATCGGTCAGTTGCGGACAAGCTCCCGCGACATTATTGGTGGGATGTTTTGACCCTGGAGAAGAAGTTTGGATCAAGGTGGCATCAGCCAATAATGATTGTGGTAATTTTAGTATAACCATTTCGGAAATTAACCAGTGTCCTTTGGCTGAAGAGTGTCCGGATATTCAAACAGTAATCACTACAAATCCTACCGATCCGAATTGTGGTGACTTCACCCCTGTTACCATACAGGGATGTCTTGAAGCTGCTTGTCCTGAAACTGAAATTTCTATATGTGGAGCAAATCAGTTTCCAACCGTCTGGTTTCAGGTAAATATCGACGTTGATGCGGTACAATTGGGTACATCTATTTTTTCAAACGGCACATGGGATCCTGTTTGGTCCATTCATTATGGAGGTTGCGGGAGCTTGACTCCGGCAAATGGAGGTACAATTGATATGCCTTCTTTTTGCAGCAATGGAGACTCAAATCCTGATATTCATAGTGTCGGAACTATTACTGATGTGTTGACCTACTATATTGCAGTAAGTGGAGAAGGCGTTATTGATGACCCTACCTTTACTTTGAATGTCTGGACATCTGCCAATTGTGTTTCTTGCATTGGTGAGCCAGGTTGTAATCCTGAAGCCAATTGGACCATAACTTCCCGAAGTAGTGATAGACCTTTGAACGATCCTAAATTTTGCCAGGGTGAAGACGTGAGAATCTGTGTGAACTTTTTTTATGATCCCTCTGCGACAGGAGTAGATTGGATGCAAGGCTTAATTCCAGATTTTGGTGCTGGTTGGGATATGACATCTTTTGACCCTACCAATGTGACCGTAAGTCCTGGAAACCCAACATGGAGGGCTGATGATGGTGGACCATGTGCACCTTATATAACAGAACAAATGCCATACTTATGTACATATAACGATCCTATAACCGGAAAGTTAAAACTCTGTCACACTGGATGTCAGGCATGCCCTTGTAATGGACCTTTGTTGCCAGGTAGTCCATTGCCTGGAGGTTGGTTTTGGGTGTCAAATGGTGGAGGTGGGTGTCAAAATAATTGTAACCCGGCTACTCGTTTTGGGTTACCTGGAAGTGACAATGGAGTAAATATTAATTTTTGTGTCAACCTAAAAGTAAGGACATTTAGTTCTCAGCAAGAATGCAGTGATAACAGAGACTTGCATTTTAATTTTCAAACGACTTCAGATGGTGTTTCAGGTTGCTGGGAAGACCCTATCGCTGAGTGTAAGCTGGATTTTGCGCAGGTAGGACCGGCTTGGGAAGTTGATTGCGCACAGCCACCTAAAGTATTAGGCCAAAACCAGGTATTGTGTAAAGAAGGGCTAGCTAATTTGTTATTGACAAATGCGGATGGAGATAACAATGTTATCATTGATGTACAAGTAAATGATAATCCAAATGTTTCAGGTGAAAACAACCATATATTTAATGGTTTTGGTACCATCAATGATTTTCTGGTTAACAATTCCAGCTCTGTCCAAGTGGTTACTTATATTGCACAATCACAATTACCTGGCTTTTTATGTGATAGCCCCAAGGATACTTTTTTTGTAACAATTTACCCAAGATTGTTTGTAAATTTTGCTCCCGTTTCAGTATGTGAAGGCAATCCCAATGGGGCCACATTGACTCCGATTGTTTCCGGTGGTTCTGGAGTATACACAGGTACCACTGTACCTTTTGTACCTGGTTATAACTGGAGTTCAGGACAAATTACGCCATCCATTACCGTTTTTGATAATACCAG
>Ga0105047_10007797_pt1 | contig 17986 bp, 15 predicted proteins | sample MAT04_FD_78384 | JGI IMG/M metagenome (GOLD analysis project Ga0105047, IMG submission 78384) | Freshwater microbial communities from Lake Fryxell liftoff mats and glacier meltwater in Antarctica - MAT-04 (megahit assembly) | ecosystem: Environmental > Aquatic > Freshwater > Ice > Liftoff...
AGATTTGTCCGGGGCCATTTTGATAATGATGTATATGTATATACTTCCATTGAAGAACCGTATAGTGGAATGTACTTATTGTACCTAACAATGGATGGTAGTGAAATTAAAATGCAGAATAACTCAAATTTATTCTTCAGTAATGAATTAACCGCTGAACCCGGCCCGGGAATGATGGTTGGTCATTCGCCCCTGGTTTTTGGTCAAAGTATTTCGTATGGAAAGTCGTTCTTTGTTCTTCATCCATTTGTTACTGACTATATTACAGTTGAAGGTTTATTTGGCGGTGAAATACCAGGCGAATATATAATAAATGGATTTGATGTTTCCCTTTGGCCCAATCCGATGGGAGTGATTTATAAAACCTCTGACTACTTTGCAAATTACACATTGATAGCTGACACCTGCAATGGAATATATAATGGTGAAGTTGGCCTGGTGTCAGGTGAACTATACCAGATGCCGATTATTAACAAACATGCATTTTTAACTTATAGCCTCGATTTTGGTGTAACATCCGACACCATTTCGGTTGATACGACTATAATTAACGAGAATACTGGCTTGTATTTTAAGGCATTGAGCAGGGGAGCCACACAGGGCGAATTGTTTCTGGTTACAAAACAAACTGTTACGGCATCAGAGATACATTATTACATCTATCATTCAACTGATTATGGTGTTAACTGGCAATTTAAAAGCACCAAAGTGTTCGATTCGGACAGGCAGCAGTTTACTGCCGGAAGAGGTTCATGTAAGTTTTATATCGCTAATTTGCTACCCGTTTCTGGTTCAGCATACTATAAACTGCAGATTCAGTTTAGTTCCGACTGTGGCGAAACTTTTACTGCCTTCGAGCACATGCTTACTCCCGATGTAGGTGTAAAGGAAAGCACCGTGGCCGGATTTAATGCGGTTACCATATCACCAAATCCAGCTTCCAAATTAATAAACCTAAGCTGCCCTATTGCCACATCTTCAGAGATTGAAATTGTTATTTTTAATTCGCTCGGAAAGAGTGTTTTATCCGCAACTTCATCCCCGGAGGCCGGACATATTGAAAAAACAATTAATATTGAAAGCCTTAAGCAGGGTTTGTATTCCGTTCAATTACAATCAGGCGGGGCAACTTTTGCTACAGGCAAATTTATAATTACACGCTAGTTAAACTTTATAACTGGTAAAGCATAAAAATTTACAGAATTTACCCTTTTAAAAATTACAAACCGATGACAAAATACCTGTTAATTTTTGCACTTAATCTTTTACTGCTTTCTAGTACTTTCGCCCAAAGCTATGCCATACAACGCGGGCATTTCAACGACGATTTATATATCTATTGCCGCAAAAATGCTACTTCCAATTCTATTATGCAGTTTTACCATCTATGGGAACATGGGCAAAGAATAAGTGTACAATACACCATTCCTTATCCGGCAGCCGACAACGATCTGAATCTTAAAAATTTTGTAGCCGACCCTACGCCTGGAATGCTGTTTTGTACCTCGCTCAGCAATGCCGATACTTCCATATACAAAAGCACCGATTACGGAAAAAACTGGCAACATATGACAACGCTTTTTAATGGGCTTACACCGCCAATCGCATTGCTGGGTGGCTCGGTAACAGGCGAAATTATTACTACCGAAAGGCCATCGGCATTGTATTTTAGCATAGGCTCAACAAATGATTATTTCGCTACTCACACCACAAACGCCCAATACACATCTTATTTTACCAAACCAGAGGTTGGTATAAATTCGGGCGAAATGTTTGGTATAAATAATGCTTACACGAATAACAGGGATTTCCTGCTATTTTCGCCTGATTTCGGGGTTACCATTGATACCATTGCTATTGATTCAGCTATTGTTTTCAACCCTAACGGCAACCTGGCCCAAAAAGTTTGCCACGGCACATTACCAGGCGAAATTTTCCTCATAACCCTGGAAGCAGAACAAATCGGGTTTCCGCATGTGTATAAAATATACCATTCAACTGATTATGGATTTACATATTCGGTTAAAAATGAAGTGAAGTTTGATGAATCATCAACTTTTACTGATTTTACCGGTGGCAGAGAGAATTGTGCTTTTTATGTTGTTAACTGGAAATTCAGTCAACAACTACAAAGGCAAATTATGCAGGTTTATTACAGTGCTGATTGTGGCCAGACCTTTACTTTATATGAACATGATCTGGATGCGTTTGTAAGCACCAAAGATATACGGAATGATTTTTCTGACCATCTGATTATTTATCCTAACCCTACCAGTGAGTTTATTACCATTGAAATACCGGAATATTGGGCTACCACATCCAAAGTCGGATATGTAACTCAGCAGCAGTATAAACCATTAACCGGGGAAGTGCAGCTTTCGGTAATAAACATCAGCGGGGAAGTTGTAAAAACCGAGGTGTTTGATGCTTCGGAGAGAAATCATGTAATCAGACTAAGTGCGATTTCGCCAGGTATGTATAGTTTGCAGCTTATCCAAAGAGGGGAAATTATAGCACAGGGGAAGGTGATGGTGGCGAATTAATACATCTTGTATAAACGGATAATAAATTGTTCGGCTGAATGCATTACATTCCTTGGGATGTAAACCTATATTAAACCGCTACTTTCCTATACCTCCACACGGCCAGTGTAAGTGATACAACTGCATACACAGCAATTGACATTAACGGCTTGAGTATATCCCGAAACTCCGATCCTTTGAGCATTATCATCCTCATCATTTTAATAAAATAGGCTATAGGGTTAATGATATTGATGTTTTGCGCCCATTGCGGCATACTATCAACAGGCGTAAACAATCCACTCATCATTATAAAAACTACGGCAAAAAACCAGGCCAGGAACATAGCCTGCTGCTGCGTGTTTACCAGTGTTGAGATAAATAAACCTATACCAAGTACTGCCAGTAAATAAATAGATGCCACCCCGAAAATAAGCCACAGACTTCCGATAATCGGAATATTGAAAACTATACGCGCCAGCAGCAATCCGAAAGCCAGTTCGAAAAGCGCGATAAACCAGAACGGAAGCAGTTTACCAATTACAAACTGGTATTTTTTTACGGGTGAAACATTGATTTGCTCAATGGTTCCCATTTCCTTTTCGCGCACTACGTTCATTGACGAAAGAAACATGCCGATAATGGTTACCAATAAAACAAGTATTCCGGGTACCATGTAGGTTTTATAATCCAGTTCGGGGTTAAACCAATAGGAATAGCGGATATCAAAAGGCTGTTTACTTATCGCTCCTCCCGATAAATCGACACTTATATCGCGGTTGTAGTCAGCAATTATCGAATTGCCATAGGCATTCATGATGGCTGCCGCGCTTCCGTCGATAGCATTGGTAATAAGCTGAACGGATGCTTTGGTTTCTTTTTGCATGTCGCGCTCAAAACGGCTCGGGATAATAAGAATTTGATGGGCTTTGCCTGTTTTAAGCTGCTCTTCGGCCTGAATGTAAGAATTGGCATACGCTTTTATATGATAAAAAGGGGGTGCTGCGAACTTCGAAACCAGTTGCCTCGATGCTACTGAATGATCCTGATCGACAATAACCAGGTTGATATTTTTAATTTCAAAAGTAACGGCATATGCCAGTATTAAAAGCTGGAGCACCGGAATTGCAAAAATAATGGGCAGCATGGTTTTGTTGCGGAAAATCTGCCGGAATTCTTTTTGGAGTATGTATAAGATTATTTTCAAGTTTCGGATGGTTGATATGGTTTGAAGAGTTTCTGGTCTTATAAAACTTAGTGGTTCTCAGTGCTCTTAGTGGTTTATCTTGTTTTTAACCACGGAGGAACGGAGGGCACAGAGGTTCACGGAGGTTGGTAGTAATTTTCTGTTTCTGTTTTTTATGTTTTTAAACCACTAAGACACTGAGAGCACTAAGGGGCACATAGGGTTTTTGTAATTCTTATTTTTACCACTCCTTGTATCGTCCTGAAATATGTTTACAGTTTTTATGGCAGTCCTTCGGACATCTCCCCTTGAAAAAAGGGGAGACCCTCCTGCCAAACCTCCGGCTCCTTGTCCCCTTGTCCCCGTGTCTCCTTCTAACCACCTGCCCTGCCAACTTACTCCATTCTCACCTTAAACTTCTTCACGCTCAGTGCAATAAAAAACAGCGCCATTCCTGCAATAATCAGCGTTTCTTTCCAGATATACTGAAATCCCAACCCTTTAATCATGATCGATTTTACAATTATAATAAACCAGCGCGGCGGCATAATAAGGCTAAGCAGTTGTAAAGCAACAGGCATATTTTCGATTGGAAAAATAAAGCCGGAAAGCAAAATAGTGGGCAACATAAGTGCAAACATCGAAAGCATCATAGCCATCTGCTGGCTGTTACTGACTGTGGAGATAAAAATGCCCAGCGAAAGTGCCATCACAATAAACAGCAGGCTTTCGGCTAACAAAAGCAAAAGACTTCCTTTTACCGGCATGCCAAGTACAAAGTAACTGAGCAGCAGAATAATAACCGCGTTGGCAAAAGCGAGTAAAACATACGGGAGCACTTTCCCGGCAATGATTTGAATAGGGCGCATGGGCGACACCAAAAGTATTTCCATGGTTCCCATTTCCTTTTCGCGGGCAATGGAAATAGAGGTCATCATGGCGGTAATAAGCATCAGCAAAATGGTTATTACGCCCGGAACAAACATAAAAACGCTTTTCAATGCCGGGTTATACATCATTTGCGATTCGGTGGTTATGGTTACCGGCAGCGACATCCCTTTCATGTATTCCTGCTGGTAATCGTTGATGATAGCAGAGGTATAACTAACCAGCAGGTTAGAGGTATTCGGGTCGCTGGCATCGGCAATTACCTGTATGCCCGCCTGCCGGTCTTTTTCCAGTTTTGTGGCAAAATCGCTTTCGAAAATAATGACTTCTTTAACTTTTCCATGCCTGAAAACTTCCTCGATGTGTCCTTCGCCGTGAACCTCGTCAGCCAGTATAAAGAAGCCCGAAGAAAGAATTTTCGATGTTATCGCCCGCGTTACCTGGTCGTTGGAATGATCGATAATGGCTACAGGTGCATTTTTTATTTCTGTCGAAAGCGCAAACCCGAACAACAATACCTGTATTACCGGCATCCCGAAAAGCACAATCATCGACCGGTAGTCGCGGAAGATGTGGTAGAACTCTTTGATGATAAAACCTCTCATTGATTTACGATTTGCGAATGACGATTTACGATTGGGGGTGTTTAACTTCCTTTGAAAGCGCAAATCCAAACAGCAAAACCTGTACCACCGGCATCCCGAAAGGTACAACCATCGACCTGATATCGTGGAAGATGTGGTAGAACTCTTTGATGATAAAACCTTTCATTGATTTACGATTTCAGATTTACGATTTATTCATTCGCACCTCGTAATTCGTAATTCGTAAATCGTAAATCAAAATTGCTCATTTGATCTTTTCATTCGTAAATCGTAATTCGTAATTCGTAAATAAACCTTAAAATCAGTTTCTCGCAATTTTCAAAAAGACCTCCTCAATAGTACCCACTTTGTATTTGGCTTTCAGATTTGCGGGAGTATCGAGTGCTACAATTTTACCATCGGCCATTATGCTTACGCGGCGGCAGTATTCGGCTTCGTCCATATAATGTGTGGTTACGAAAACTGTTATTCCCTGGCTGGAGGTTTCGTAAATAATTTCCCAGAACTGCCGACGTGTTATCGGATCGACGCCACCGGTTGGTTCGTCTAAAAAAACAATGGAAGGCCGGTGTATAATTGCCACGGAGAAGGCGAGTTTCTGCTTCCAGCCCAATGGCAATGAGCCAAGTAGCTGGTTCTTTTCACTTTCCAGACCAAGTCTGCCGAGTAATTGGGTGGTTCGCTGCCGGATTTTTGCTGCCGGAAGTCCGTAAATACCACCGAAAAACTGAAAGTTTTCCCATACCGACAAGTCATCAAACAGCGAAAACCGTTGGCTCATATACCCGATTCGTTTTTTGATCATCTCCGTTTGCTTGTAAACGTCATATCCAGCAACACTTACTTTGCCTGAAGTTGGAGCTGATAATCCACATAAAATCTTCATTGCCGTTGTTTTGCCGGCTCCATTAGCACCCAGGAATCCATAAATCTCCCCTTCATCCACCGAGAAAGTAAGATGGTCGTTGGCAACAAAACTGCCAAACTTTTTTACCAGGTTTTCAACTTCAATTATTTTCATGAAGGGTTTTGGGGTTGGGTTTTAGGGGTTAGGGAAAGTTTGATGGTATAAAAAATTTCGAGTTTCAGTGAAATCTTTTAGTTTAAGAGCCCTTCACTTTTCACTCTTTTTCATCATTTCCATAAAGCAATCTTCGATAGATGGTTCTATTTTCGAAATATGAACATTGTTGTGCCCGGCCGCCAGCAGGTTTGAGATGATTTCAGCTGGTTTAACCAATTCGTCAGCCAGAGTCACATGAATGTTCTCCCCGAAAGGGAAAGCGCTCCTGGTAGCTTTAAATTGCCTCAGATCGCGCAGTAAACCATACACCTCATCCGCTTTTATGGCAAAAAGGTCTCTGCCAAAGTTATTACGGATTGCTTCGGGGGTATCAATGGTCATAAGTTTACCATTTTGCATCAGTGCTACGCGGTCGCAACGGGAAGCTTCGTCCATGTAAGGCGTTGAAACTACAATCGTTATTCCGCTTTTCTTCAGCCTGTCGAGCATTTCCCAGAATTCGATACGCGAAACAGCATCAACACCTGTGGTAGGTTCATCAAGCACCAGTACTTCAGGTTTATGGATCAAAGCACACGATAAAGCCAGCTTTTGTTTCATCCCGCCTGAAAGGTCTTTTGCTTTGCGGTTTTTGAATGGTTCGATCTGGCTGTAAATGTCTTTCACCAGATCGTAATTGGCTTCGGGTGTTGTTTTGAAAATACCGGCAAAAAAGCGGAGGTTTTCCTCAACCGTGAGATCCGGGTACAACGAAAACCGGCCAGGCATATAACCAAGGATATTTCGCAGTTTGATGTAATCCTTTACCGTATCCAGTCCTTCTACCGTTATGGAACCACTGTCAGGAATGAGCAAGGTAGTTAAAATACGGAATAGAGAAGTTTTTCCAGCACCGTCAGGACCAATAAAACCGAACAATTCTCCTTTCGTCACTTCAAAAGAGATATTGTCGAGCGCAGTTTTATCCCCGTAACACTTTCTGATATCAACTGATTTGATGGATGAGGGAAACGACATGGCAAGGAGTATCTTTTTTGGGGGGCGGGTTATAGGAAAAACAAGGAAAAGTAACATGGCGAGGAATCATAAGGCAGCAGCAAGATAGGTGCAGTCTATGAAAGCGCCCCAATCACCAATCCCTAAACCCAGAAGCCTATTTCCTTAATGCAGCTTCTTTTGTCCAGTAAGCTGTTTTGCCCAGGCCCATCCACGAAGCACCAATATAACCTCTGATTTTCACTTTATTTGCCGATTCAAAATTGATGTAACAGTTGTAGGTTTTGCCGCTCGCCGGATTATAAATTGTGCCTTCGACCCACTCATCACTCGATTTATCATATTTAAATCCTTTAAGCATTTCCAGACCTATGATTGCACGTTTCTGAAGTTTAGTATCAGGATTTTTATCGTCAACTTTAGGTTTACCGGCTTTATCAAGTGGTTCTTTAATCCAGACAACTTTGCCGTAATATTTACCGTTAGCATCTTTGTAAATTTGTACCTGCGATTTTTCGACACCGGTTTCATCATCAAATGTAAGGTAGTAACCTACAATTTTATCCGGCTTACTTTGCGCATTAGCTGTAACGGCAAATGCCATCGCAATAACAAGTAATACTACAGTGATTGTGATTTTCATGGTTTTTAGAGATTTGGTTTACAATTGATTGAATTATTGTTGGGCATTTGATTGAACATTATATTTACAACTGAGTAATATTTTTACTCGGGCAATGTGGGTATTTAGGCAGCAATGAAGATAAATGCAAACGGAAAACATTCCACTATCTTCCTTTTAACTATGACTGGGCTGAGCTACACTTCTGCGGCCTCCAGCCTTGCATATTCATCTATTATTTGTTTCCAAAATTCACCTCTGCCGGCATCGCAATTTTGAGGCTTCCATCGTTCGGGACTTTTATTTTTACACCATACACCAGGTTTACACGTTCTTCTTTGGTTTGAATAATTTTGGGAGTAAATTCAGCTTTTGGTGAAATCCAGCTTATGGTTCCGCTCAGTTTCCGGTTGCTTTTTTCATCCGCATCAATAAGTACGTCCACCTGCTGACCAAGTTTTACGGCAGGCAACTGGCTACCCGAAACGTAAACTTTAAGTTCCATCACGCTAAGATCGGCTATTTTATATAACGCCCGACCAGGAGCGGCAATCTCGCCGGCTTCGGCAAATTTACTCAGTACTGATCCGGTTACCGGGTTTCGGATATAACATTTATGAAGCGACTCGTTAACCTGGGCAATCTGACGGTCAATTACTTCCATTTCCTCAGCAATACCTGCATTTTGAGTCTGTATGGATGCTATTTGTTTGTCAACCATATCGAGCGCTCCGTTTATATCATCAAGCTGTTTTTGAGTGGCAGCCTTATCAGAAATGAGCCTTGTTATCCGGTTCTTATCTATCATTAAATTTGCTTTCTGCTGCTTCTGCACATCTATCTGGCTTACGACACTGCTTTTTTTCACCGAAACCGCTTTTTTTTGGGCTTGCAACTGCAGTTTTTTCAGGTACAGATCCGTTGTGTCAATCAGTGCAACTATGGTTCCCGAATCTAATAGTAATCCTTCTTCCACATATAGAAAATGAATCTTTCCAGCACTTTCGGAGGATACCGTTACCTGAACGGCTTCAAAATTACCGTAGGCATCGCTCAGGTTGTTGCGGCTGTTGCAGGATGAGAGCCCTGCCAGGGTTATAATCATCAACATATTGCGAATTGTTGCCATTTTATGAGTTGGATTAGCCATAACTTTATTAATTTCTTAGGTACATTTTTGTTTTAAAAACTTAATTTTCAAAATACCTTTTGTTCTACAGGCCACCTGTAGCAGCTTTATAGAGTGATTTCGATTGGAGCAACTGCATTTTATGTAGATTGCGGGTAAGCAAAGCCTGTTCTTCAGCCAGTTGTTCGGTAACATAATCGGTTGCGGTGATAGTACCGTTTTCGAGTTGCGAAGCAGCTGAAAGGGAAATGGATTTTCGTAACCTGATAATCTCTTCATCACTTCTGATCAACTCATCCGCTTTTTGAACATCTGAAAGATATTGCTGTACCTGTGCTTTGTTGGCCAGATCATACGCGTTTTTCTGGTTTTCAATAATATTGCTGTTGAGATCGAGTATCTGTTTTTCGCGGCTGGTTTGATTCCAGTTCCAGAAATTCCAGGTAAGTTTTGCGCCTACAATATAATTAAAAGCGGATCCTTCTTTAAACATATTAAAGCCCGGATTACCATATACTGCCGATCCGAATCCAAAAAGTTTGGGCCTGTCTTTTGCAATTGAAAGCTGTTTGGTGGCTTCCAGCTTTTGCTGCGTCAACCCGAAAACGCCAAACTCCGGTCTCAGGTTCGAGTAAACGGATAGGTCAACATGTAAAACCGGCTCAGTAAAAGTGGCATTTTCAGGTATGGTCAGTCCGGTAAGAACCTGCATGGTATTAACAAGCATACTTTTCTGGGTTTTTACTTCCAGCAAACGCTGCCCGGCTTTTAGTATTTCTGATTTCAGAACATCAGCAGCCGATGGAAGCATTACTCCTTCTTTTACTGATGCGTTAACTTTGGTGAGCCGCGAATTAAGATCCGAAACCGTATTTTCAATTACGCTCGTATTCAGGTCAGCGAGCAATATGCTAAAATAGAGTTGATTTACGCGTTCGCGTATCTTGTACAATTCGGCATCATTATTCAGTTGGTTGATCTGTCGGTTGTAGTCCTCAATGATTTCCTGGGCATCAATACTACCTCCTCCGTAAATCAACTGATTAGCATCCACCGATACTTTGTACTGCGCTTTGGGTATTACAGGTGCAGGCGCCCCGGGTATATTGAAAAGAAGCTGAACGACTTCATTCTGGTAAGTTCCCTGCCCGTTGAGGTTAAGTTGCGGAAGTTTCGCGTTATCAATATTCTTTTGTTGTAAAACGCTCGATTCGGAATAAATTTCATTCTGACCGGCAAGCGGATGATTTTTCATGGCTGCGGCAAGGCACGAATCGAGCGAAATTGTTTGTTGCTGAGCGTTTGCGCTTGTAAAAAGCATAACAGCAAATAAAAGTAAAATTGTTCTGTACATCATACTGTTATTGATTTTAGTACAAAATCGATGATTTCGTTTTGCCGTGATTCCAAATATTTCTGGTATTCACGGTTACTCATATTAAATACATTTTGAACAATCGGCCTTGCAATAAAAGGGAAAACACACATAGCAATAATGTTTACCATCAGGTGTTCGGCTCTAACAGGCCGTATCAGTCCTTTTGCAACTTCTTCGTCAATCTGAATTTGCAACATCATGGGATTAATCTCCGCTTTTTTTATATATTTCAGAAATTTTTCAGGATCTGTATTCAGCGTATTAATTACAAAAGCAGGAATAAATGGATTTTCGCTTAATCCTTTAAGGTAAATCTTAACCAGAAAATTTATTTTTTCGCTTATCCCTAACTCAGCCACAAGCACTTGCTGAAGAGCAGGAAACAGGTTGGAAGCCACCTCGCTGAACACAGCTTCGAAAAGTTTTTCTTTACTCCGGAAATAATAATGCAGCAATGATTTGTTTATTCCGGCATGATCGGCAATTTCCTGCATACGGGCACCTTCAAGTCCTTTGGCAATAAATACTTCACGGGCTGCAATAAGTATTTGATTTTCTGTATTTTCTGTAACTGCATGCATTACACTAATGGTATAATTTTTCGGTTTAACCATTTGATTTAACCATGTGGTCAAATGTACTGCAAAAAAAATCAGATTTTACAAAATCTTGAAAATAATTTTCTGGTAATTCCTGCTATTTCCTGTCTATAGGATTGCTGAATTCCGCTCCCCAAATAACTGATTCCAGTTGCCGTACATAATTCCGTTTCGATTTATTCGGATAGTAAACATAGCCATCAAAAACGACAATCCGCTGGCGTGGGGCATCCACAACGGTATAATTTACAAACGGCCCACCCATAAAATCGCCTTCGGTCCGCCATAATCCGCGGGTTTCGAGAGCAAACATACCTTTAAATAATATTTTTTGACTTTCAGGCGTAAAGTATTCGCGTTCTGTCGTCATATACGAACCTTCAATTGACCCGGGAATATAAAGTTTTGTATAGCGGTCGCGGGCAGCAAGCACAGCTTCGGGCGACATCTGAGCAGTATCTTTGTATGGAAAGGTATAAATCATAAGACCAAGTCCCATGGTGGTGCTTTCGGATCGCAACCACATAAAGTCGCTCATTTTCTTGGCCTTATAAAAATCATTTGATACCACCATTTTAATTCCAAACGTATCGGCGAGTGTTTTCTCTATTACCAAATTCCGACTCAGCGCATTCTGGGCACTGAAACGCGCACGTTCATTTTGAGCGAATAACTCCTTTATAGACTCGTTGTTCTTTGCAAATACATTAATTAAAGCTGTATCCGAAGCTGCTTTTATTTTAATCACACGTTGGGGTTGCGACCACACATTCTTGAGCGTTTCGACCTTACTCTTACTGTTTTCAGGTTTAATATCTACGATAAGAACATTTCGGTGGGTTTGCAGGAAACGGGAAAAATCTTTTTCAGGTATATTAATAAGTGTATATTGAGGCTCTGCTTCAGGCAAACCAGCCATCGATTGCATTAATACAGCTTTAAGGGTATCGCCTATTGGTCCGTTCCAAACTGTTTTGCTGCAAACAACTATTATTTCGGAACCACGGCCTGTTGAATTTGGCCCTTTACTTTTACTATCAGCACAGGAGGTAATGATCAGCGAAGCAAGTAATAAAAAAACTGAATTTTTAAACCACATCAGACTATAAACTAAATTATTACGTATAATGATGTATAAATCAAACGGTTTGTTAACTTGCTGGCAATATTAATTTAATCTTCTGCCCTACTTTAAGCCCGGTATTGCCGCTAAGTTTATTCCATTCTTTGAGCTGGTCAATGGAAACACCATCATACTTTTGCGATATGCTCCAAAGTGAATCTCCAGGTTTCACAGTATAAAAAACCAGTTTCAGATCACCTTCAGACTTGTTTGAATTTTCTTTCGGAGTTGCTTTCTGTGTAGTAGATCTTGAATCATTTTCGCTAGTCGGCGGGTTAATCCTTAGTTTCTGACCAACTAAAATGTTATTGCTTTCGAGCGAATTCCATGAAATCAGATCGGACATACTTATGTTGTTATCCCCGGCAATTTTTGAAAGCGATTCACCTTTTGCAACAGTATGATATTTTGCTTTTGAATTGGTATATGATGAATTGGAAAGGTTCTTTTCAATATTTCCTTTATCGGATGTTGCCACATCTTGGTAAACAACAACTTTTTCAGGTGAATTTACTCTAAGTTTCTGCCCTATCTGTATGTTATTACCTCTAAGCTTATTCCATGTCATCAGGTTTTTGGTTGTAACTCTGTATTTTCCGGCTATCACACCAAGGCTTTCTCCCTTTTTAACAACATGAATCTTAGGTTTATCGTCAATGGTAACTGGTTTTTTGGCAACAGACGTCTCTGTATTTTCAGCATCCACAGTATCCGTATTTTCGGATAGTGCCTGATTGTCAGGAACTTCTTTCGGAGTTTTAGCCTTTACTGCCGGTTGCTGTGTTTTAACATTAATTTTAAGCGCCTGGCCCTTGTACACGGATGACTTCTTGAGTTTGTTCCACTTTTTAATATCTGCTGTTGAACAATCATATTTTCGAGCAATAGTCGACAATGTTTCACCTTTACGGACTTTATGGGTAATACGTTTTGTAATTACATCATAATCAGCATTATCCTGAGGTTTGAACTGAATAGGGTCGTAGCCTTTCAGTTGATAATAAGCATATAAGGAAGGCTCATTATTTATAAAATCAGCAATAGATTTCTGGGGTAAGCGTATATAAAAAGGATTGGCAGGCGTAGCGGGAATAAAACCAGTGCGGAAAGTTGGATTCAGAAATTCAAGGTCAGTTATATTCAGCGAAAGCTTATCGGCTAAAATTGCAAGTGTAAGTGGTTGATGAACAGCTACGGTATCCGTTTCGTGATACAGTATTTTAGGCATTACCGGGTAAATATTATGCTCATTGGAATAAGCCATAACATAATTCACAGCAATAAAAGCTGGAACATAATCGCGTGTTTCGCGTGGCAGGTAAGGCATAATTTCCCAGAAAGTCATTTTGCCGCCCGAACGACGAATTGCTTTATTAACATTACCCGGACCCGAATTATAGGCAGCCAGCACGAGCAACCAATCGTGGTACATATTATAAAGATCGTTAAAATGCCGGCAGGCTGCCACGGTTGATTTTATTGGATCGTTTCGATCGTCAACAAACGAAGTAACTTCCAGGCCGTAAACTTTACCTGTGTAATACATAAACTGCCAGAGTCCGCCGGCACCAACCCGCGAACGGGCTTTTGCATTAAGGGCTGATTCAACAATAGCGAGATATTTTAATTCGAGGGGTACATTATATTTGTCGAGCTGCTGTTCAAACATTGGGAAATACATTTGAGCCAGACCAAGTACACGTGAGGTGGTTCCTTTTTTCTTGTTGGCATACATATCAATAAACATCCGTATATAAGGATTGTATGTAAGCTCAATAGGAGATTCAACATCGAGGCGTTGCATCCGGTAATAGTATACCGAATCAGGATATGTGGGAACAAAATTAGGAAGGAAATTATATTTATTTTCAGTTAAACGGTTCCTGGTATCCTCGCTGCTCTCGAAATATTTAAGCGTACTAAGGCTATCCATGGCTGCAACAATAAAATTATCGCTTACAAATTCAAATTCAGAGGTAGCCTTTTCGGGTGTGGTGTACTCCACAGCTTGCTGAGCTTTGGCTACTCCGGCAAAGCACAGAGTCAATACTATAAACAGGTTCAGGATTTTCTTCATTGATTTGATCTTTTGGTTTAGAAAGCCAAAAAGTTGCTTTTTATGTGATCCATAGTCATGGCTTCTTAATTTGGCTAAAAATACAAAAAACACATTTATTGGCATGTGTCTCTTATATTATTAATTCACAATCGATTGTTAAAAAGTATAACGGTTAAAACCGCAGTTTTGGTATCCGGTATTGCGCTAGAATCAGGCAGCAGAAATTCCATAACAGGAGATAAGTATTTTCTCCCTTTGCGGATGCCCTTATTAATAACTACTATTTCCCGGTATTAGTATCTGATTTGGTATCAGAATCTTCTTCCTTAATTCCGTCTTTAAAATTCTTAATGCCTTTTCCTAAACCTCTCATTAACTCCGGAATTTTTTTTCCTCCGAAAAGCAACAGCACAATGGCAAGGATTAGTACTATTTCAAGGCCTCCTAATTTACCCATGGTATTTATAAGTTTTGCAGTGTATCGATTGCAAAGTTAAAGCAAATAGATAAGCAAAAATGTACTTTTTAACATAAAAGTTCTAAAAACAATAAGGTTTAACAACTTTAAAAAGAATTACATCACCATCTTATATTGTTGATTTTTAAGCCTATAGAACAAAATTTCAAGAGATAAAAATAGGTATAACAATATGATAATCAGATGCAAAATCAGTTCCTTAATCTGCCTTCGGAACCAGATAAGATGCTATTTACGAATACATTTCAATTCAGGAACCAAAACCGGAAGCAGTATGTCAATCCTGGTAATCAACTTTAAATTTTTAACCAACCTGCCGGATTTTGTACAATTGTACCGAGCCAGAGTTCGAAATGAAGGCGTGATTTTGATTCACCCGGGGATGTGGAAATTGTTCCAAGTGTTTGTCGGGTTTTCACTTTATCGCCTTTTTTCACCGTTACATCATCGAGGTTCGAATATACGGTAAGATAATCACCGTGCCTTACAATTACAATATAATTGAGGTTGGCAATAAATAGCACACTCGATACTTCGCCGTCAAAAACAACCTTGGCAGGAGCTCCTGGAGATGAAACAATATCGATACCATTGTTTTTGATCTTGATATTCTGGTATTCGGCATGAGCATGTTCGCCAAATGATGAAATAATAGCTCCCCGATCAACCGGTGAAGGTAATTTGCCTCTGTTGCCGGCAAAACTGCCTGTAAGTGCCACATCTTCGGCAGATACTGACATGCTGTTCGATTTAACAGGAGCTGCTTTAGCTGCTGTAGGTCGCGCTTCGTCAACCTTTGCAACAGCTTCATCCTTTACCGGATCGGCAATTATTGGACCCTGATCAGTTTTGGGTTTTGCTTTTTTATCAGCTTCAGCCTTTGCGCGGGCTTTACGATCAGCTTCGGCAGCGGCTTTTTTCTCAGCAGCAGCAAGTGCAGCGGCTTTCCTCATTTTCTCTTCGTTGGCCTTTTTTATTTCAGCCGCTACCAGTGCTTCAATTGCACCCTGTAGCTTATTAAGCGCTATTTCATTATCCCGCAACTTAACAAGAAGTTTTTTCTCCTGCGAAGTAAGGTTTTTGACCTTTTCATCTTTCTGGCTCTTTTCACTTGCCAATAGATTTCTTTCCTGCTCGCGCAAATGTTTCAGAGTTAGTTTCGATGATTTGCGTTTTTCGAGTTCCAGTTTTTTAGTAGCCAGTACCCTCTGCGCTTCAGTAATTGAATTAACCTGTGTCTTGCGGTATTCGGTATATTGTTGCAGGTATTTCAGTCGTTTGTATGCCTGGTTAAAATTACGCGCCGAAAAAATAAACATCAGCCGGTTATAAGCACTCTTGTTGCGGTAAGTAGAATAAACAATACGGGCATATTCATCTTTAAGGTCTTTGAGGTTGAGATTAATACTATTTATCGTATCACTCATGTTTTTCACCTGGCTTTCAATACTGCCGACTTCCTGATCAATTTCGCGGATTAGCTCTTCACGTGTGATGATTTTTTTATTAATCAAAACCAGCTGATTCAGATTGGCCGACTTATTTTTCTTTGTCTGTTCCAGTTCCCGGTTCATCTGTATTATCTCTTTTTCGAGTCTTGATTTCCGGCTTTGTAATTTGTTTTTATCATTTTGCGCATACATAGTTGCACCTGCTATAAGAAACAGAACAATTGTGCAGCACAAAACCACATAGACTCGGTTTTTAATACGGATATTACCTTTCATTCTTTAACAGGTTGTAGGTCTTTTATTTCCAAATAGTTATCAGGTATTTTGAAAGGATAAGTCTGATCCTTGTCAAATTGTATTTTCGAATAACCGATACTAATCCTGATTTTACTATCTACCGTTTCGACTCTGAAATCCATATCGGAAGGTACCATTTTACCTTCAGTTTCCTCAAAGTTACTATATGTTGCCAAAAATTTACGATTATCTCGTTCGGCTTCCTTCAGCATTACTTTCGAAATTTTAAAGCTTTGAGGATCGAGCCAGATGCTTTGAATCGGAATATTTATATCATCTTCGCTACGTCGCACATGCCTGCGAAGTTTCCGCCGGTTGGTAGTACTTAGTTTATACTGCTGATTTTCAATTGAGGCTCTGAAAGTATTGGATTCATATAACGAAAAATCGTTCCCCATTAAAAACGCTTGCGCCATGTCATAATCCAGCGTTTTGTTAATCAATTGATTTATATAGGCAAAATTCTTCAGCAAATAACTATTGTTCAATCTATTGATGTATTTGATGGAATCGGGAGTAAGCATAAATCGCACTGCTTCAATTCCCAGAGCCGGAGTGATTGATATCCAAATGATACTATCATATTGGATGCGCAGTATGCCGGATACAGCAGTATTCTTCTTGTCGGTTGTAAATGTGACATTGAACTTTGCCGAAAACGACTGAAATTTTACTTCGTGCTCCTTCAGCTTGCCCATTAAATAATCGGCTCCTTCTTCTTTTAAAGGTTCCCTCACTGCTTTGCGGCTACCTGTGCATCCGCTTATTCCAACACCAACAATCAACAAAAAAATTATTTGTATCAGGCTTACTGAAATTTTACTCATAAAGTTTCCCTTCTTTAACTTTTTGCTGCAGGAAATCGGTTCCTTTACCAGCTTTCAGCGCATTTTGCCAGTTCTGTAAAGCTTTATCTTTTTCACCCATTTTGTAGTATATATCTCCAAGGTGTTCCAGTACATCAGCATCGGGTTCTGCAGTGGCATCTATAGCTTTCTGAACCCATTCTGCAGCCTCGGTATATCTGTTGAGCTTGTATAAAATCCAGCCATAAGTATCCATATTTGCTGCATTAGTTGGATCTAATTTAATGGATTTTGCCGACATGGTTTCAGCTTTATCCAGTTTTTCGTTTCGAAGCGAAAGATAATAAGCATAATTGTTAAGTACAAAACTATTTTCGGGATCAATTTTTAACGCCTTCTCATAGTTCTGGTCCGACATTGGATAATCTTTCATCCGGTTGTATGCATCACCGAGGTAGGTATAAAACTGAACAAGCAGTAAATTATTGCCACTAACCAGTTTAGCTCCTGTGTTAAGATTACTTACAGCTTGGTCGAATTTTTTATTTTCAAGATTGGCTGCACCGTGAAAAAGGTAGGGTACCGGCAAAAGTGGGAATAGCTCAATAGCTCTGGCACTTTCATTTTCGAGTGAATTGTAATCAGCTAATTGTATTTCGGCATTCATTAAACTTTCCCATACAGCATAACGGCTGCTATCAATTGCAATTACTTTTCGGAATTCATCGCGGGCCTGGGTGTACTGTTTATTATCGAGCAGGAGATCGCCATATAAGGAATGAGATTTGGGATCGGCAGGATGTGTTTCCACAAGTATACGAGC
>Ga0105047_10007798_pt1 | contig 17986 bp, 20 predicted proteins | sample MAT04_FD_78384 | JGI IMG/M metagenome (GOLD analysis project Ga0105047, IMG submission 78384) | Freshwater microbial communities from Lake Fryxell liftoff mats and glacier meltwater in Antarctica - MAT-04 (megahit assembly) | ecosystem: Environmental > Aquatic > Freshwater > Ice > Liftoff...
TGCGGCCCGATCGCCGGAGCCGGCAAAGCGCCGGGACAGGCCCCAGTCCTTCAGCGCATCGGCGACAGGACGGCGGCGTGTCTCAATATCATTGAGAACTTCGATCGCCCCTGATAGTCGCCCGCCCAATCGCATCTAGCTTTGTCTCTCCATTCGTACTTCGGGCGTGGTAGCCGCGATTGTCCTCAAGAGCAAGCACTTGGGCAGGTAATACCAAGGATCATTGATCAGAACCCATAGCGCCGGAGCGAATTTGGCGATCCGACGCGAAGAAAACCGGAGATGGACCCGAAGGTCCATTGAGGATTTTCGCCAAAGTCGGGTGCCAAAAGCGCCCGGTCCTCCGGATGGGTCGGATTCCAGCCGCCGGGTTCGTCGCAATCCTCGACCATAACGAAGGTTACGCTCTGCGGTCTGCTCCTGCCCGGACGGCCGTTTCCGATCCCACGCTATGAGTCCTGATCAGTGATCCTTGGTATAAGTCGCGCAAATTAGCCGATGATCTGGTAACAGACCTTCGCGGTGCCGGAACTGACCATGCCGATCTGATGGGCGGCGGCCTTGGAGAGATCGAGCACGCGGCCGCGGATGAAGGGTCCGCGATCGTTGACGCGGACGATGACCGCCTTGCCGTTGCGGTTGTTGGTGACGCGGATCTTGGTGCCGAACCGCAACGACCGATGGGCGGCCGTCAGCTTGGACGGGTTCATGCGTTCACCGGAAGCAGTTTTCGAATGCAACGCATACCATGACGCCCCCCCACAACCATTTTTAGCCAATGCAGCAGTGGATACAAGGCCGGCGCCAAGAGCTGCGGATGCGACAACGAGGGCGATGTGGTACTTTTTTCCGAGCATATGAACTTCCTAGAACGTTTATTTCCAAGGAAGGGTTTTTCTGGGTTGAAAATGGCGGAAACGTGCCTAGTTCCATCACGGTATATTAAAACTGTAATATATACGGAGTGTCAACCGCATAATTGCGTCATCGCTAATGCAACGCCAGGTTATTTATCCCGTTGAATCAGTCATTAAGCGACAACGCGCTGGCGATCAGCTTTATTCGCATCGTCCTCACGGAATCCGCGCATTTTTCTTGTCATTAACCGGATATCAGCCACGTAGTTTCGGTTTCCGTCGCCAGAATATGACGGAAATATGGCAAGAAAACCGTCATTTAACCTCGCCAACTGGCCTTGGCCCACATTTCGCTGAGCGACATCTCATAATCCGGATAGGAAAATTCAAAGCCGAGATCGCGAATCTTGTCATTTCTGACCCGCTTGTTTTCACCATAGAACGAGCGCGCCATGGGGCTCAGTTCGGCCGTTTCAAAGGGTATATCCGCCGGCACGGCAACGCCCATCAGCCGTGCCGCATATTCGATAACGTCCTGCGCGGGTGCCGGGCGATGGTCGGTGACATTATAGAGGCCGCCCAATCGCCGCTCGATCAGAAGCAGGGTGGCGCGGGCGATGTCCTCGACGCGAATGCGGCTGAAGACCTGGTCCTTTTTCACCAGTCGCCGCGCTGTTCCGTTTTCCAGATTGACGAATGCGTTGCGTCCGGGACCATAGATGCCGGACAGTCTCAATACGGCAACTGCGATGTTCTCGCGGTTGCCCGCTTCAAGCCATTGGTTTTCGGCAATCACCCGCTCGCGCGAGCGGGCCGAGAGCGGTGTCGGCACGGCCGTTTCGTCCACCCAGGCACCATCATGGTTGCCGTAGACGCCGATCGTCGAGAGATAGCCGGCCCATTCCAGCTTCGGCATCAACGTCTTGAGCGTCGGGCAGAGTTTCAGGAAACCGTCACCATCCGCATCCGGCGAGATCGATTGCACGAGATGGGTGACTTCGCCAAGGATAGCATGCAGTTCGTCCGAAATCGTGGTGCCGTCGAAGACCAGTGGTGTCAGTCCTGAGGCTGAAAGCACGGAAAACTTCGCCGGACTCCGTGTCGTACCCCAGACCTTCTCGAAAGTCCCGGTGGCCAGCGCGCCGATCGCCTTGCCCGAAAAACCCGCGCCCAATATCAGCATCTTCATTGTCTAAATCCTGCTCTGTTCCATTCCGCCAGCACGTCGGGATCGGTTTCCTGCCCGGTGCACTCTAAATATAGGCTGCTATCCAGTCCGCTCAATTGCGCAAGCGCCCAGATCGCCATCGCCCGGATCTCCGGCGCGGTGTCTCCAAGCAAGTCTCGACAGAAGGGGATCAGATCGCCATCTCCGGAATTGCCGGCGGCGATCAGGCAATTTCGGATAAAGCGGTTGCGGCCGATGCGCTTGACCGGCGAGCCGGAAAACAGCGCCCGGAAGGCCGCATCGTCAAGCTGCAATAGATCCGCGAGCGCCGGGGCTTGCAGATCGGCTCGGGCCTGAAGTTTCATCTCGCGGCCGGCGATGGCGAACTTGTTCCACGGGCAGGCCGCAAGGCAGTCGTCGCAGCCATAGATGCGGTTACCGATCAGCGGCCGGATCTCGGCATCGATCGGCCCCTTGTGCTCGATGGTAAGGTAGGAGATGCAGCGCCGCGCATCGATGCGGTAGGGTGCCGGAAAGGCGGCCGTCGGGCAGGCGTCGAGGCAGGCGCGGCAGGAGCCGCAATGGTCGGTTTCCGGAGTGTCGAAATCAAGCGGCACAGCCGAGAAGATGCTGCCGAGAAACAGCCAGGAACCGAATTCGCGGCTGACCAGATTGGTGTGCTTGCCCTGCCAGCCCAGCCCGGCTGCCGCCGCCAGCGGCTTTTCCATCACCGGTGCGGTATCGACGAACACCTTGATCTCGCCCTTGGTGCGGGCGGCAAAGCGGGTGCCGATATCCTTCAGCTTGCCCTTGATCACATCGTGGTAGTCGCGGTTGCGGGCATAGACGGAAATGATTCCGGTGTCTTGTCGAAGCAGCCCTTCGCGGGGATCGGTTTCCGGCCCGTAGTTCATGCCCAGCATGATGATGGCGCGAACGTCGGGCCAGAGCGTTCTGGGGTCTGACCGCCGGTCGCGGGTTTCGGGCAGCCATTCCATCGTGCCGTGATAGCCGGCCGCGATGAATGCGGAGAGATCTTGCGGTGCCTGGGGGATCGCATCCGGCGCCGTGATCCGGCAGACGTCGAAGCCGGCCTCTTCTGCGAGGCGTTTCACATAGAGGGTCAGAGCCCGCTGCTGCCCTGATGCTGCAGGGGCGTCGCTCATCGTCTCAGAAATCGAGATCGGCGTAGTGGGAGACGGGCGTCACCCCACGGATGCGATCATTAAGCAGTGGCCGGAAGCCGGGGCGCGATTTTAGCCGCTGATACCATTCCTTGACTGGCGGCGCTTCGTTCCAGTCGATTTCACCGAGATAATCCAGCACCGAAAGGGCCGCTGCCGCCGCCAGGTCGGCGTAGCTCAGGCGTTCGCCGGCAAGCCAGGTCCGAGATCCGGCCAGCCAGGCGAGATAGCGCATATGCTGGCGGATATTGCTGCGCGCGGTACGCAATATCTTGGAATCAGGTGCGCCGCCGCCTTGGTCGGGGGGCATCTGCAATTTCAATACCCGCTCCTTCACCAGGGCGCGCGTCACATCCTGCTCCATCTTGAACAGGAACCATTCCGTCAGCCGCCGGATTTCAGCCCGTTGGAAGGGGTCCTCGGCCAGCAGCCGCCGGTCGCGCTTCAGAACGCCGCTCGTCTCATCGAGGAATTCCGAAATGATCGTCGCGCCACAGAGCGTCCGCATACTGTCATCGACATAGACGGGAAGCGTGCCTGCCGGATTGAGCGTCAGAAAGGCCTTGCGCTTTTCCCAGGTTTGTTCCTCGATCAGCTCGGCCTGAACGCCATACTCCGAGAAGATCAGGCGCACGAACCGAGAAGCGGTGGACATGGGGTGATGATAAAGAACAGGCATCAGCAAACCGGAAATGGGAAGGGGGTACAAACAGACGTCGATGATATCGCAACGAGACTCATGTCAGGACGGTATAGGAACTTGCCATGTCGGGCACAAGCAATTCTGGACATTCTAATAAACTCTGAAGCGTTCAGGTAAATGAAACGACAACCGCTGCCCGGAAACCAATATAAATTTAATGATTTGCCGATCCGTAAACTGACTTTGAACAGAAATGCTGCTAGTGCTCACAAGAACCTGCTGTCTGCCGGCAACCTCGGAACAAGCGCGTTCATCCGTCTTTCGCGCCAACTCCACTCTCCCAAGTGACATCCAGAGGCATATATGGACTTCTTCAGCGCCCTTATTCTCGGCCTTCTCGAAGGGCTGACGGAATTCATACCGGTCTCCTCGACCGCGCATCTGCTGCTTGCCAGCCACTTTCTCGGCTTCAAGAGTACCGGCAACACCTTCCCGGTGCTCATCCAGCTCGGCGCCATTCTGGCCATTCTGCTGGTCTATTTCCGCAAGCTGATCGACATTGCGCTGACGCTGCCGTCAAGCGATCGCTCGCGCTGGTTCGCACTGTCCATCCTCATCGGCTTCCTGCCGGCCGCGGTGATCGGCGCAATCGCCCATGACTTCATCAAGACGGTGCTGTTCGAATCGCCGGTGTTGATCTGCTATGTGCTGATTGCCGGCGGCATCGTGCTGCTCGCCGTCGACAAGATGAAGTTCCAGCCGAAATACTTCGATGCCATGGCCTACCCACTGCCGCTCGCCTTCAAGATCGGTCTTTGCCAGTGCCTGGCGATGATCCCCGGCACCTCGCGATCGGGCGCGACCATCGTTGGTGCGCTGCTGATGGGGACGGACAAGCGTTCGGCGGCAGAATTTTCGTTCTTCCTCGCCATGCCAACCATGGTGGGGGCCTTCACGCTGGATCTCTACAAGTACCGCAATGACCTCAACATGGACGACATGACAAATGTCGCCATCGGCTTTGTCGCGGCTTTCGTGGCAGGCCTCGTGGTCGTGCGCTCGCTGCTGGCCTTCGTGTCGCGGCGCGGCTACGCACCGTTTGCCTGGTGGCGGATCATCGTTGGGACTGCCGGCCTCGCCGGGCTCTATGTCTGGGGCTGAAACCAGCAAAAGCAAAGGGCCGCGAAAGCGGCCCGAACTTCATCGCCAAATGGTTGTCTATTATTTTCCGGCAGGGACCGTCGCGGTGATCGTGCAGGGATCGACGCCATAGGCTGGTGAGCACTTGGACTGGTCTGCAGCAACGGTGCGCGGCGCGACAAACGAGCCGGCCAGGATGACGAGCGCCGCAGATGCAAAGAATAGTGCAATCGATTTGCCCATGATGGTCCTCTAATAAGGCTGCAAATTTAGCCCTTTGCGATCATCGATCGCGCCTTGGGCGTTGGCCGGGTTTTATTCACTCGAAACTACATTATCAATAAACCAACTGTGCTAAACGCCCGGTTAACGGCCTATAGTATTTTCGTGCGGCTTTTGTGCAACTATTCTTGCGGGCGATCTAAAATAGAGCGATTCCGCGGCGAAGCATATCCAGCCCGATGGCAGTCATGATCAGTTTCAGCGCCTTGCGGAAGATGTCCTCGCTGATCCGCCCGAGGATTGCGAGCCCCGTCCGGGTGCCGGCAAATCCGGTGAGGATCATCAATCCAATCAACGGCATCCAGTCGGCGAATGCGAAACCGGCCAGGCCGAAGGCCAACATCTTGAGGATGTGCTGGGATGTCATCAGCGCGGCAAGCGTTGCCACCATTTGCTTGCGATCGGCAAAGGATTTTTCGAAAGCCGCCACATTCAGCGGCCCGGTCGCGCCAAGAAACATCGTCAGGAAGGTCGTGATCGCGCCGGTCAGCGCAAACAGGCCGAGCCCCATTCGCCGGGCGCTTGGCGGCTTGATCCAGGTGACGAGGATAACGAAAGTCCCGAGGATCAGCTGCAGCCAGGCCTCCGGCAGTTCCACGACGATCTGCGCACCGGCAAAGGCACCGATCGTTCCCCCGGCCATGAAGGCGAACAGTTCCCGCCAGGCGATGAAATTCCGCTGCATCGCGGCGCGCCCGGCATTGGACCCGAACTGCACGGCACCATGCACCGGGATCAGAGCCGAAACCGGCATCACATAGGTCATGATCGATAGAAGGACGAGGCCGCCGCCAATACCGAAGGAGGCTGTCAACAGCGAGGTGAAGAAGCTCGCGACGATCAGTACCCCGGCTGCCACAACGCCGATGCCGTCGGGCAGCCAGGTCGCGATCATGCCGGCGTCAGGCAGCCGAGCCGGTATGCGTGAACTGGCCTTCCGGGCGAAAACGGGCGAGATAGGATGGCAGGATCGCGGCGGCCAGCGTCGGCTGGATGCCAAGGCCTTCGAGCGTGCGGCCTTCGGCAATTGCTTCCGGGTAAACCACATTGTCCGTTTTCAGCAAAGTCACCTGGTCGGGGGTGATCGGCGGTGTGACGAATGGCACCAGCGATGCGATCGAGCCGATCAGCGAAGCGACGAAGAAGGGCAGTGACACCAGCCGCTTTTCGCGACAGGTGATCTCGAGGATGTCCTCGATGATCTCGCGGAAGCTTTTGACCTCGGCGCCGCCCAGTTCATAAATCTTGCCGCCGGCCACCTTGCCATCGACGGCGCGGGCAACGGCCTCGGCGACATCATCGACATAGACCGGCTGGAACTTGGTGTGGCCGCCACCGACCAGCGGAATGGCCGGAGCCAGTCGGGCCATGTCGGCAAACTTGTTGTAGAAATTGTCTTCCGGACCGAACATCACCGATGGGCGTAGTATGATGGCATCTGGCTTGCTGGCAAGAATTGCCTGCTCGGCCTTGGCCTTGGTGCGCGCATAGCTGGACGCCGAATTGATGTCCGCGCCGATAGCCGAGATGTGGATCAGGCCGGCGCCGGCGTTGCGGGCGGCTTCCGCCACGGCGCGGGCTCCGAAATCCTGGACCGCGTCGAACGTGTTGCGGCCGGTCTGGTGCATCAGGCCAACACAGTTGATGACGTAGTCCGCACCCTGGACAGCCGCATCGACCGAACTGCGGTAGCGCAGATTTGCCTGGGCGAGCGAGATCTGGCCGACATTGCCGAGAGGCTGGAGGTGGAAGGCGAGGTCAGGACGGCGGACGGCGACGCGAATGCGGTAGCCACGCTTGGCGAGCGTGCGCACGATATGACGCCCGAGAAACCCCGATCCGCCGAAAATCGTCACGAGTTTCGGCATGTTGGACAGCGTCATGGCATTCACTCCTGAGAATCCTGTGTATGATCGCTCATTAGCCCAAACGCGAGCCGAGGTGAAGCGGAATTCGCGCCAAAAGCCCTCGTTTCGCTGCGTTGCGAAGTGCTAGACGCCCTCGACGATCACCATTTCCGCATCGGCCACCTGCTGGCGGATGGCGGCGGCTTTCTGGTACTGTTCGGAATGATAGCAGTCATAAGCGGCCTGAAGCGACGGAAATTCGATCACCACATTGCGCGCCCGCACCTGGCCTTCCAGTCGATGATGTTCGCCGCCGCGGGCGAGGAAGTTGGCGCCATACTGCTCGAAAGCCGGCTTTGCCGCCGCAACATAATCCTTGTAGCGCTCGGGATCGCGCACGTCGACCCTGGCAATCCAGTATCCCTTGGCCATGATTTTCTCCGGAAAGACAATGCTCGTTGCTGGTGCTTGTAGCTGGTGGATTCTGCTCTCTACCTAGAGGGCGAGTGCCATTTCGGCAAGGATGATGCGCGCTGCCTCGTGCGGATCAGGCGCCCTGACGATCGGGCGGGCAACGACAAGGTGGCTGGCACCGGCGCGAATTGCCTCAGTCGGCGTCATGACCCGCTTCTGGTCGCCTTTGTCGCTGCCTGCCGGACGAATGCCGGGGGTTACGATCGCAAGTTCCGGTCCGACGATCTTGCGCACCGCCGTTGCCTCTTCCGCCGAGCAGACAATGCCGCCCATGCCGGCACGACGCGCCTGTTCGGCCCGGCGCAGCACGAGCGTATGCGGGTCATATTCATAGCCGGCATCGATCAGGTCCTGTTCGTCCATCGAGGTGAGCACGGTTACGCCGAGCAGGCAAAGACCGGAACCCCTCGCGGCTTCGACGGCCGCGCGCATTGCCTTGGGATAGGCGTGCAGCGTCAGCATGGTCATGCCCATCTTGACGATGTTTTCGACGCCGCTGGCCACCGTGTTGTCGATGTCGAGCAGTTTCATGTCGAGAAAGACCTTCTTGCCGTCGCGCGCTAGGTCGCGGGCAAATTCCAGCCCGCCGGCGAAGGCCAGCTGATAGCCGATCTTGTAGAAGGAGACCGAACTTCCAAGCTTTCTGACGATCTGCTCGGCTTCGCCGATATTTGGCACGTCAAGCCCGACGATCAGGCGATTCCTGGCGCTCATATCGCTTTTCCTTTTCCACATTCCGGTCGGCAGACCAGTCGCATGCAGGCGCCATGTCCGCAAGAAGAAAGGCGCTGAAAACACTGCAAAACGCTTCGCCGAAATCGCGGGACCGTCCTGTCAATCGAGGCCCGTCCAAATATCCATCGCCGCCCAGTCGCACAGCAAGTGCCGGTCCGCCAGCCGAAAGGCATAGAGATTGCCGCCACCCGCTGGTTGGTCGCGATCCCTGGAAATCGGCAAGCCTGCCAGATGGCATTTCAGCAGCGTGCCGACGCCGCCGTGGCCGACAAAGGCGATCGGCAGGTTCGGGTCATGATCAGCCAGAACCCTCTCGACCGCCGCAATGATGCGGGTCTGCGCGTCGATTGCCCGCTCCCAGCCGTGAAAACTCTCGTCGGGATAGGCAAAGAACCAGTTCGCGGCCTTTTCGAATTCGGTGGGAACCAGGAACCCGGTGGCCGAGCGGTCGTTCTCGCCCATTTGCTCCGCAATCTCTACCGCAATGCCGGATGTCGCTGCGAGAATGCCGGCGGTCTCGATCGCCTTGGTCTCGTCGCTGCAGACAATGCGGCGAAGCGCTGCCGCCCATGGTTTTGTTGCCGCAATGTCCGCGCGTTGGCGGCCAAGCGCCGACAATCCCCATTTGGGCACGGGGATATCAGGATCAATCGCGACCTGCGGATGGGTGATATAGAGCCCGAACATGTCTGGCGGTTCAGCTGCGTGCTGTCTTGTAGTGCCAGATCTGTGCCGGCGGGATGTTGCGGACCACGAAATCGAAATGCTCGATCTTGTAGCTCTCCGGTTTCGCAATCACCGGTGCAACCGGTCCATAGGAAAACTGCACGACGGGTCGACCCGCCGGTATCAGCTTCAGCAGATCCTCAATCAGCTTGACGCGCCCATCCATGGGAAAATTGAGCAGTGGAATGCCGGAGATCACGCAGTCGAACTGCTGGCCTTCGTAGCCCTTCAGCGTCTCGGCAAGGTTGAAGGCATCGCCGTTGATGAAATGGACGCCAGGATACTTGGCGCTGAGGTGCTGGACGAACGGGGTAGAATACTCGATCGATACCACGTCTTCCGGCTTTATGCCGCGATCGAGGATGGCCTTGGTGATGACGCCGGTGCCTGGGCCGAGTTCAAGCACCGGAAGCCCCGAGCCCGTATCGATGATGCTTGCCATGCGCGCAGCCGTCCGCGCCGAGGTCGGCATGATGGCGCCCACCGTCTTGGGTTGCAGGATCATGCCCTTGATGAAACGGATCTCGTCATCGAATTTTTCCGCAAACCGGCTTTTCAAGCGTCGCATTCTGACAAATCCTTACTATTAAGTCTCACATAGAGACGGCCAATAAGGGTAAAAGCAAGACAAGCTTTCGTGCAGACGTAAATTTTCCCTTAACAGCGCAGAAATTACACCCGCATCGGCATCAGCACGTAGAGCGCATCGCCATGGGCCGAGTCGAGAATGATGGTCGGCGAGCCGGCGTCGGCCAGCTTGAACACAGCATCGTCGCCGGTCAGCTGGCTGGTAATGTCCAGCAGATAGCGGGCATTGAAGCCGATTTCCAGCGGGTCGCCCTCGAACGAAACCGCAAGTTCTTCAGTCGCGCTGCCGGAATCGGGATTGTTGACCGTCAGTGTCATCTGGCCGTCGGCCAGCGCGATTTTCACCGCGCGGCCGCGCTCGGAGGAAATCGTCGAGACGCGATCGACCGCACTGGCGAATGTCGCGCAGTCCACCCGCATTTCCTTGTCGTTACCCGACGGGATGACGCGCTGATAGTCCGGGAAGGTGCCGTCAATCAGCTTGGAGGTCAGAACGATCTCGCCGAACGACAGGCGGATCTTGGCATCCGACACTTCGAAGCGGATTTCGGTATCCGGATTGTCGACCAGCTTCTGGATTTCGCCGACCGTCTTGCGCGGAATGATGATCCCCGGCATGCCTTCGGAGCCGGAAGGCGCCTCGATCTCGGCGCGCGCCAGGCGGTGCCCGTCGGTGGCAACCGACCGCAGTTTGAGCGCGCCGTCAGCCTCGACCGTGTGCAGGAAGATACCGTTGAGATAATAACGGGTCTCTTCGGTGGAGATCGCAAACTGGGTGCGCTCGATCAGCATCTTGAGATCGGATGCCTTGATCTTGAAGGTATGGCTGAATGTGCCGGCGGTCAGGTCCGGAAAATCCGTTTCCGGCAGGCATTGCAGCGAAAACTTCGATCGGCCGGAGGCGACGCTCATCGTCGAGCCGTCGGCATTGGTCGAAAGCGCCACTTCGGAGCCGTCCGGCAGCTTGCGGACGATTTCATAAAGCAGGTGCGCCGGCACAGTGGTCGCGCCCGGCTGCTCGGTCATGGCGGGCGCGGCCTCGGTGATTTCCAGATCGAGGTCGGTCGCCTTCATCATCAGGCTGGAGCCCTCGGCCCTGAGCAGCACGTTGGAGAGAATCGGAATGGTGTTTCGGCGTTCCACGACGCGATGCACGTGGCCAAGGGATTTCAGAAGGTTGGAACGCTCGAGTGTGATACGCATGATCTCTACCGTATTTCGAATTCGTGTGCCGCATGATGTCCGGAAAAGCCGGCCGCCGCGCGGACGGGCAAAATGGCAGATAAGCTGGCGGCAATGCAAGTGCTTTCGGTGCGAAAAAGCTCTCTTGCACATCAAGTCCGGCTTGCCCATAAAGACCCGGCATTGCAACCACGCGGAGCCGGATTTGGCCGACGACGAGATCATTGAGCCCACGCCATCGAAGAGCTTCCGGATCCGGACGTTCGAGGTTCCCGCCCGACCGCTCGAACCGGCGCTTTATCTGGTGGCGACCCCGATCGGCAATCTCGGCGATATTACGTTGCGCGCGTTGGAAACCCTGGCCGGCGCCGATGTGCTGGCGGCCGAGGATACCCGCGTGAGCCGGGTTCTGTTCGATCGTTACGGGATCGGCACGCGGCCCTATGCCTACCACGAATACAATGCCAACGAGGTCGGCCCCAAGCTGATCGCGGCGATTGCGTCGGGCAAGTCGGTGGCGCTGGTCTCCGATGCAGGCACGCCGCTGGTGTCGGATCCCGGCTACCGGCTGGTGATGGAAGCACTTGCCGCCGGCCTGAGGGTCGTGCCGATTCCCGGCGCTTCGGCGGTGGTCACGGCGCTGTCTGCCGCCGGCCTGCCGAACGACGCGTTCTTCTTTGCCGGCTTCCTGCCGCAGAAGGAGAAGGCGCGGCGCGACCGGCTGGCGGAGATCGCCGCCATCCCCGGAACCCTTCTCTACTTCGAATCCCCCCACCGCCTGCCGGCAAGTCTTCGCGACGCCGCCGATGTTCTGGGCGGCGAACGACAGGCGACTGTCTGTCGCGAACTGACCAAGACCTTCGAGGAGTTTCGTCGCGGCACGCTGGCCGAACTGGCCGCCCACTACACTGAAAATGACAGTGTCAAGGGCGAGATCGTTGTCGCCATCGCCCCGCCGGGCGAGAAGGCGGCCCCCGAAGGCGAGATGCTTGATGATATGCTCAAGGCACTTGCCGAAAAGATGCCGGCCGCCAAGGCTGCGGCCGAAGCCGCCCGCCAGACCGGGCTGCCGCGCAAGGATCTCTACGCCAGGCTGCTGGAGATCAAGGAATAGCGATGGCGAAGCGAACGCTGAGGGATCGCCGCAAAGCGTTCATGCGAGGCCATGTTTCGGAATATTGCGCGGCGCTCTATCTGTTGCTGAGGGGCTACCGCGTCATCGCCATGCGCTACAAGACGAAATCCGGCGAGATCGACATCATCGCCCGCAAGGGTGACCTCGTAGCCTTTATCGAGGTGAAAGCCCGCCGCGCGACCACGGACGCGGTGTTTGCGGTTGATGTCGCCAGCCAGCACCGCATCCGCAACGCCAGCCTTGGCTGGCTGGCGCGGCAGAGGGATGCCGCCCGCCTTTCGCTTCGCTACGACATCGTCGCCGTCAGTCCATGGGGCCGGTCGCGGCATTTCCCGGATGCGTTCTGACGAACCGGGCCCATGTTGAATGCGCGGTCGAGAGCCTGCTGCGCGCAGTGACCGCCAGATGGCTGTCGGGCGTGCAGGGCTTCGAACCGGCTGCGCTCAAGGACAGTGTATTGGTCCCGATTTCAGTCCTGGTACCGTGCCAGGCTTATAGCGCATTGTTATGGCCGCCCCATTACAGTGTTATTTGAAGTGATGACAAAAATCGGCAATGCTTTCGTCAGGTTGTTGGGTAGGACAGCCCTTTTGCAATCGGGAGCCGCTGGCGGGAGCAATGAAATCAGATCTGGACGGCGTGCTGGTGGTGTCTGTCGAACAGGCGGTCGCGGCACCCTATCTCTCCTGCAAACTGGCGGATGCCGGCGCCCGCGTCATCAAGATCGAGCGGCCTGAGGGCGATTTCGCCCGCGAATACGATCACCTCGTGCATGGCGAGAGCGCCTATTTCGTCTGGCTGAACCGTGGCAAGGAATCGATCTGCATCGACCTCAAGCAAGAGGACGACCGGGCTATCCTGATGACCATGATCAGCCGTGCCGACGTGTTCATCCAGAACCTTGCGCCGGGCGCGGTCGAGCGTTTGGGGTTCGGGCATGAAATGTTGCGGGAAAAATTTCCGCGCCTGATCACCTGCTCGATTTCGGGCTACGGCGATGAGGGTCCATTGCGGGAATTGAAGGCCTATGACCTGCTGGTGCAGGCTGAAAGCGGACTGTCGGCGATCACCGGCAACGAGCACGGCTCGGCCCGCGTCGGTGTCTCGGTCTGCGATATCGCCGCCGGCATGACGGCAACCCAGTCCGTGCTGCAGGCGCTTGTTGCCCGTGCCCGGACCGGCCAGGGCCGGCATATCTCGGTGTCGCTCTATCATGCGCTGTCGGACTGGATGAACGTGCCCTACTTGCAATTTGCCTATGGCGGCAAGGTGCCGCCACGCAGCGGCCTCAACCATCCGACCATCGCGCCCTACGGCTCCTATGTCTGCGCCGATGGCAAGTCGGTGCTGTTTTCAATCCAGAACGAGCGCGAATGGCAGATGCTCTGCCGCGATGCACTGGGTCGACCCGACCTCGCCACAGACCCGCGCTTCGACAGCAATTCCAATCGTGTTCAGAACCGCGACGCGCTGAATGCCGAAATCGTGCCGATCTTCGCCGCGCGTCAACGTGACGAGATGGCCGATCTGCTGAGGGCGGCGAAAATCGCCTATGGACGCGTCAGCACGCTTGATGATGTCGCCAGCCATCCGCAGAATCGCTACATGACCGTCGATACGCCCACCGGCCCGGTACGCATGCTGGCGCCCGGCGCGCTGATGGATGGCGAAGTACCGACCTTCGGACCGGTTCCGGCGCTGGGTGCCGATACGGAACGGCTTCGGCAGGAATTCGCTCCGGCCCAGAATCCGACCCAGGATCCGGTTTGACCTCGCGCGGTCGAACCGGCGCCATTCTCCCCGGCACTTGACAGCGGACCAAGCCCGACCCCTATAGTAAAAAGAGAAGCCTCGGCAGGAGGCCATACAAGAATAATGGGAGGGTTGGGTGGATCTCCGCCAGCTTCGCTACTTCGTGGCCATTGTCGAGCAGGGCTCGTTTTCAAAGGCGGCGGCAACGCTGAACGTTGCCCAGCCTGCACTCAGCCTGCATGTCCGCAACATGGAAGCCGATCTCGGCACCGCGCTGCTCTTTCGCAGTCCGCAAGGGGTGGTTGCCACCGAGGCCGGCGATATCCTGATGCGCAATGCCCGCATCATCATTGACCAGTTCTCGATTGCCCAGGAGGAGATCCGGGGCCATGAAGCGGAGCCCGCCGGCGAAGTGCGGCTCGGACTTCCCGGCACGATCAGCCAGATTCTCTCCGTGCCGCTGATCATCGCCGCCCGGAACCGCTATCCGAAGATAAAACTGCGCATCGCCGAAGCGATGAGCGGTTTCATCACCGAATGGATCCGCGAGAGCCGTGTCGATATCGCCGTGCTCTACATTCCGGTCGAGGATCGGGTCCTGACCTCCTACCCGGTGCTGACCGAGGAGCTCTGCCTGCTTGGCCCTGTCGTGGCGATGGCGGATGTCAAGCCTCCCGCCTTCGGGCCTCTGGCGCTCAAGCAGGTGGCGCCCCTGCCATTGATCCTTCCGAGTTCGAGCCATGGCCTGCGGGAGCTTCTCGAGCGTGAGGCCAGTATCCACCATCTTTCGCTCAATACCATCATCGACGTGGATTCCTACGGCAGCATCAAGGAATTGGTGGAGAAGGGTCTCGGCTATTCGATCCTGCCGTTCAACGCCATTTCGCGCGATGTCCATGACGGCCGGCTGCGCTCCTGGCGCATCAACAAGCCGGAACTGAAGCGCGACGTGCATCTGGTCCATCCCGCCGACCGGCCAATGACCAATGCCGTCGCCGCGATAGAAACCCTCTGCCGCGAGACCTTGCTGGATCTGGCCGCAACCGGTCAATGGAGCGGCGCCCGGGCCTTGCGCTGAGGTTTGCACCGTGCCGCTATAACCCGGCGCTATAGTGGCAAGCTGAGCGGCAAAGTGGCTATCGTCACCGGCGCAGGCGGCGGTTTTGGCGAGGGGATCGCCCGGTTGTTTGCAGCCGAGGGTGCCCATGTTGCGGTCCTCGATATCCGTGGCGATGCGGCGGAGCGTGTGGCAGCGAGCATCGGCGGCACTGCTTTTTCGGCCACGGTCGATGTCGGCGACAAGGCTGCGGTCGATCAAGCCATTGCTGCCGTCGCCGCGCATTTCGGCGCGCCTGACATCGTCGTCAACAATGCCGGCTGGACGCACCGCAACCAGCCGATGCTCGACATCGACGAGGAAACCTTCGATCGCGTCTATCGCATCAACGTCAAGTCGATCTATCTGATGGCACAGGCGGTCGTGCCGCTGATGCGTGCCCATGGCGGCGGTTCGATCATCAATATCGGCTCGGTGGCTGGTATCAGGCCGCGGCCCGGCCTCACCTGGTACAACGGCACCAAGGGGGCGGTGAACATTCTTTCGCAGTCGATGGCGGTGGAACTCGCCCCTGACAGGATCCGCGTCAATTGCGTCTGCCCGGTGCTCGGTGAAACCGGGTTGCTGGAAGCCTTCATGGGTGTGCCCGACACGCCGGAAAATCGCGCCCGCTTCCTGGCGACAATCCCGCTCGGCCGCCTGTCGCGGCCCGAAGACATTGCCCATGCAGCCCTATACCTTGCTTCCGACGAAGCCGCATTCCTGACCGGCGTGCTGCTGCCGGTGGATGGCGGCCGGACCATATGAGATGGCGTTTTATGGGGCGATATGCCCGCTAAATCAGCCTGCGTCGCTATAACAATTGCGTATGGAGCATAACGCAATTTGATAATTTAATTAATACGGCCGCCTGCTATAGTTTTCAAGAGGTTCCGGGATTTGCTGTGTTTTCAGCGGGTTCGGATGGAAGCGAGGGAGCGGCAGCCGCCATTCGGCTGGATTGCCGGACGCTGTGCGACGTGTAGGAAAGGGGCGTGAACGCGCCCCTCGATCTGCCGACAGGGGATCGGTTGTCGCGCCGTGGCGTGCAGGGAGGAATTTAGGATCATGACAGTGCAGCAAGCGGTGCGCTATCTCAATCAGGAACGGATCGTCTTTCTCTTGACTGTCCTGTTGTTCGTAATCTTCGCGTCTACACTTCACAATTTTCTGGCGGCCGATAACATCCTGTCGCTGATCCGCAGCGTAGCGGTGCTCGGCATACTCGGTCTCGGCATGCTGATCGTCGTTCTGGGCCGTGGTATCGATCTGTCTCTGGTGGCCATCATGGCGATCTCGGTTGCATGGGCGATGCAGCTGATCGGCGAGGGCATGCCGGTGTATACGGCACTGACGGCCGGGCTGCTTTTTGCCATCGGGGTCAGCCTGTTTACCGGCATTCTGGTGGCCTATGCGGAAATTCCGCCGCTGTTTGCAACGCTGGCGATGGCGACATTCATCTACGGTTTCGGCCGCGCCCATCTGATCGTCGGCACCGATGTTGTCTATATGCCGAAGAACATGGGCTGGATCGTCTCGCTCGGCCAGGGCAAGTTCGTGGGCATTCCGATGCCGATCATTGTGACCGGCTGCGTGGCGCTGGTGGTGTTCCTGTTTCTAAAATACACCAAGATCGGCAATTTCATCTATGCGATCGGCGACAATCTCGCCGCCGCGCGGATCTCGGGCATTTCGGTGCGTCCGATGCTGGTGCTGCAATACGTGCTGTCGGGCAGCATCGCCTTCATCGCCGGCATCATCACCGCCACCTCGGTCGAGGCGATGAACACCCGCGTGGTCAATTCCAACATGATTTACGACGTCATTCTGGTTGTGGTGCTCGGCGGTGTCGGCCTGTCCGGCGGCCGCGGCAATGTCCGCAATGTCATCGTCGGCACGCTGCTGATCGGCGTGCTGATGAACGGCATGACCATCATGGACGTCCAGTACACGGTTCAGAACGTCATCAAGAGCCTCATCCTGCTGTTTGCCATCGTCATCGACAGCGTGGTCAACCCACGTGACGAGCAGACCGGCCAGCAGGGAGATATCTAGCCTTAAACATCTACTGATATTCAATTTAAACATGCACTTAGGAGGAGTGGAACATGAGTAAGACTGGTTTTATGAAATTGGCGGCCACCGCGCTCGCCGCATTGACGATCGGCGCAACCGCGGCCCGCGCCGCAGACGACATGAACGATCCCTACCGGGCGCCGGCACTGGACGCGCTGAAAGGCAAGAAGATTGCCTATCTGCCGATCTCGATCGGCTTTGACCTGGCCCAGGCCTGGGGTGGCGTCGTCAAGACCGAGGCCGAGCGCTACGGCATGACATTCACCTCGCAGGATCCGAACTGGAACACCGATGCGATGGCGCAGGGCATGACTGCACTGATCGCCGAGCATCCCGATGTCATCGTCACCCAGAACCCCGACATGCAGTCGCTCGCCCGCCTGATGAAGCAGGCCACTGCCGAAGGCATCATCGTCGTGCAGCTCAACATGCAAGGCGCGGTGCAGACCGATGCTTTTGTCGGTCCTGACTTCATCGCCATGGGCGAGCAGGCCGCCAACATGATGCTCAAGAAGTGCGGCGGCGACACCCAGACATCGCACAAGGTTGCGATCGTTCAGGGTGTTCTGACCGGTGGCGTCAGCTACTATCAGGTCCAGGGGATGATGAAGGTGTTCAACGAGCATCCGGAAATCCAGATCGTTTCCAGCCAGGCAGCCGACTGGGATGCGTCCAAGGCGCGCGCCATCACCGAGACGGCGCTGCAGCAGCATCCGGACCTCTGCGGCGTCATCGACGTCTGGGATGGCCAGGGCATCGGCACCGGGGCTGCCATCAAGCAGGCCGGCAAGCAAGGCCAGGTCTATTTCCTCACCTCCGGCGGTGGTGCCCAGAGCATGTGCGACGGCCTGACCGACGGCACCTATTCGGCCGCCATCAACTACAATGCGCCGGGCATGGGCCGCGACGCCTGGACCGCCATCATGATGGCGCTGCAGAACAACCAGGGTGCCGGCGCCATCAAGACGCAGATCTACTCGCCGACCCGCGTCATGACCAAGCAAGACGTGCAGGCCGGCACTTGCTGGGATCCGCAGCAATACGCCAAGATCCTGCGCTGAACCCGACAATCGGCGTGGCCGGCTTAGCACCGGCCACGCA
>Ga0105047_10007799_pt1 | contig 17985 bp, 13 predicted proteins | sample MAT04_FD_78384 | JGI IMG/M metagenome (GOLD analysis project Ga0105047, IMG submission 78384) | Freshwater microbial communities from Lake Fryxell liftoff mats and glacier meltwater in Antarctica - MAT-04 (megahit assembly) | ecosystem: Environmental > Aquatic > Freshwater > Ice > Liftoff...
CCAGGGCAGTCTGATTAGAAAAATTCAACTAATCACAAGGGTTGCGCTCGTTAATGGACTTAACCAAACATCTCACGACACGAGCTGACGACGGCCATGCAACACCTGTCACTTGGTTCAATAAAGCACTCTCGCCTTTCGGCAAAATTCCAAGGATGTCAAACCTGGGTAAGGTTCTTCGTTTATCGTCGAATTAAACAACACGCTCCACCGCTTGTGCGGGTCCCCGTCAATTCCTTTATGTTTTAGTCTTGCGACCGTACTCCACAGGCGGGATGCTTAACGCGTTAGCTTCGCTACTAGAGGGGTCGATACCTCTAACAGCTAGCATCCATAGTTTACGGCGTGGACTACCGGGGTATCTAATCCCGTTTGCTACCCACGCTTTCGTGCCTTAGTGTCAGGAATGAGCCAGTTATCTGCCTACGCCATCGGTGTTCCTTCTAATATCTACGGATTTCACTCCTACACTAGAAATTCCAATAACCTCTCTCATCCTCTAGCTTTGCAGTTTTGGTAATGGATATTCGGTTGAGCCGAACGCTTTCACTACCAACTTACAATGCCACCTACGCAACTCTTTACGCCCAGTAATTCCGGATAACGCTTGGATCCTCCGTATGACCGCGGCTGCTGGCACGGAGTTAGCCGATCCTTATTCATATGCTACCGTCATTATCGTCACATATAAAAGCAGTTTACGACCCGAAAGCCTTCATCCTGCACGCGGCGTTGCTCCATCAGGCTTTCGCCCATTGTGGAAAATTCCCTACTGCTGCCTCCCGTAGGAGTCTGGACCGTTCTCAGTTCCAGTCTGGCTGATCATCCTCTCAGACCAGCTAATGATCGTCGCCTTGGTGAGCTATTACCTCACCAACTAGCTAATCATGCGCAGGCCGTTCCCAAACCGCCGAAGCTTTAATCCGAAGATCACATGCGGTATTAGACACCATTTCTGGTGCTTATCCCTCAGTTTGGGGTACGTTCCTACGTGTTACTCAGCCGTCCGCCGCTCGTGTATTCTACACTTATCATTCGATCTCCACTCGACTCGAGCTTCCCTAGCCAGGGTTACCCTCGTTTCGCTTTAGAAGTAAACTTCTACGATCAAATGCTAAGTGCAGAACCTTACCGCTCGACTTGCATGTATTAGGCACGCCGCCAGCGTTCATCCTGAGCCAGGATCAAACTCTTCAAAAAAAGAACTCAATCTCAAACTTCAGTCAGAATCTGACTTACTGTCGGGAACCGTGGAAGGTTCCCATTGTTTTTAACATAGTTCAAAAATGAACTGACGTTGATTTGCACTATTCAATTTTTAACGAACTGATGGACTATTTCAGGGACACTCCTAGAGAGCCCCCGTCAAGCCATTCGCTCTATCATACAGTACTCCGTATCAGTAGGTCAAGAGGTAAACGCACATAAGTCGATGTATTAGCTACATCAACTTTGACAGATCTCAAGTATAGCTTTGGCGACTTGAGGCGAGCTGTGCCGCACTAGAGAGCGATTATTGGCTAACGGATCGTCCGGATGAGATTGCAGAGCGGTCTTAGAAAGTAGCGGTTTGCCGATGGCTTGGTAGGTAGCTTGGGCGAATTCAGTTTGATTGACGGCCACTGGGAATTCGCCATCACGAGCATAAATTTTTAAGGCCTCCTCTGTCGGTGCTTCGGTGTTATAAAGTACGTAATCAAGCTTGATCCCAGCTATACGCTCGACCTCGGCGGCATGGTCAGCCACGCTAAAATTGGCAGTGTGGCGGGAGCGATTCATGAGGTTAGCTACCTGAATGATGCACGGCACTTTCTGTAAAGCTTCCTGGACGCCCTGCACGGCTAAAGCGGGAGCAATTGAGGTATAAAGATCACCGGGCACAATCACCACTACATCTGCTTGTCGGATGGCCTGGGCGGCTTTTGGATTAACCTCTGTTGGGTTCTTATCGAAGCTTATCTCGGCACCTCGTAGGCTTGGTAATTCCGTCAATTCTGCCTGGTGTTCACCCTCGATCACCTGACCATCTACGGTAGTTATTACTAGGCGCCGATCATCCCCCGTCACCGGTATAACTTGCCCGCTTATCGCCAGCATGCTTCCGGCCAATTTAACGGCGCTGGTGATGTCGCCCGTAATCTGTTCTGCGGCCAGTAAACATAAGTTGCCAAAGTTCTGGCCAGATAAGTCTTTGCTAGTTTCGTTTAAGCCTTTTGGAAAACGGTGATTGAATAACTGCCGCACCGCCTGTGGTGATTCACTGAGTGCCACTAAACACTGCCTGATATCACCGGCTGGCAATACACCATATTGATCACGCAATAAGCCAGTTGAGCCGCCGTCGTCCACCATACTAACGATGGCCGTTAAGCTATTATCTAACAGTGGTTTTAAGCCGCTCAAAACGGTAAAATTACCCGTTCCGCCGCCAATAGTTACAATTCGTGGACTATTTTGTTGAGATTTCGATTTCTTAAGCACCTATCAAGTATACTACGCCGCTATTTCAAGCGTAGCCTGGTCTGGGTTTACGTCTTCGGCATCTTCTGGAATATCACTCTTATCTACGAGAGCTAAGGATACGACTTCATCACTGTCATTGAGGCGCATAATGCGGACACCTTGGGTAGCACGTCCGAGAGCTGGAATGTCTTTGATGCCCAATCGAATGGTCTGGCCGTTCTTAGAGATGATGATGACTTCTTGATCATCTTTGTCGCCAAGCGTTTTAACTCCTACCAACTGGCCAGTCTTGTCGTTTACGATGGCAGATCGGATACCGACACCACCACGGGCATGCGGTGTAAACTGCGCGACTTTTGTACGTTTACCATAGCCGTGCTTGCTGATTACGAAGATACTAGAGCCTTCTTCGACGATGTCCATGCCAATGACTTGGTCGTTCGGGCGCAAACGGATACCACGGACGCCGCGGCTAACGCGGCCCATCGGACGAGCATCTTTTTCGTGGAAACGGATAGCCTGGCCGTGAGAAGTCGAAATAACAACCTCATTATCACCAGTGGTCATGCGGATCCATTTAAGTTCGTCGCCGACATCAAGGTTGATAGCGATCAAGCCACTGGTGCGAACGTTCTGATATTGTTCAAATGGCGTTTTCTTAACCACGCCGCGGACGGTACACATGATCAGGTTCTTGGCGTCATTGGTTTTGCTAACGTTAATTACGCTGCTGACGTTTTCTTCGGGTTGCAATTGCAATAAGTTGACTATGGCGACGCCCTTGGCGTTCAGGCCCACAGCTGGCACTTCGTAGGTCTTTAGGCGGAAGACACGACCCTTGTTAGTAAAGAACAGTAAGAAGTCGTGCGTACTAGCATTTACAACATGTTCAATGACATCTTCTTCGCGAGTGGCCATACCGCGCCGGCCTTTACCGCCACGGCCTTGCTTCTTGTACTCAGCCAAAGAGCTGCGCTTGATATAGTTAGCGGCGGTCAGCGTGACGGCCACTTGCTCGTCGGCAATCAGATCTTCGTCGCTCATTTTGCCAAGTTCGCTTGGGATGACCCTGGTGCGGCGTTCGTCACCATATTGCTTCTTTAGCTCTAGAAGTTCGTCACGGATAATCTTAAGTATCTTCTTTCCGTCGTTTAAGATGCCTTCCAGCTTCTCGATTAACTTCAGTAGTTCGGCTAATTCGTTTTCGATTTTCTGACGTTCCAAACCAGCCAGAGTACGAAGCTGCATAGCTAGAATTGCTTTAGCTTGGATATCGCTGAGCTTGAACTTCTTCATTAAGTTGGCCTGAGCTTCTTCGGTGGTAGCGCTGGCGCGAATAGTGGCGATGACTTCATCGATGTGGTCTAGAGCGATCTTTAGCCCCTCTAATACATGGGCACGTTCCCGGGCCTTTTTAAGCTCAAAAACAGTCCGGCGGCGAACAACTTCCTTGCGGTGTTTGATGTGCTCGCTCAAGATGTCCTGCAAACCAAGAACACGTGGCTGAATGCCGTCAATCAAAGCCATCATGTTGAAGTGGAAGCTTTGCTGTAGCTGCGTCATCTTATAAAGCTGGTTGAGAACCTTCTTTGGATAGGCATCTCGCTTGAGGTCAATTACGATTCGGACCGCACCGCGGGCGGTTTCGTCGCGCAAGTCGCTAATGCCGACGATTTTCTTGGTGTTTACTAGTTCAGCAATCTTCAATACTAGAGATTCTTTGTTCAATGCATATGGGATTTCGGTAATAACGATCTGGTGACGGCCCTTGTTGCCTTCAACAATTTCGGCCACACCACGAGTCACTACGCCACCGCGACCAGTAGCGTAAGCGGTTCGGATGGATTCTTTACCGTAGATGATGCCACCAGTTGGGAAATCGGGACCTTTAACGTGCTCTAACAGATCGTCTAGCGTCGCTTCTGGGTTGTCTATCAAAGTAACTTCGGCGTCAATTAGCTCGGTTAAGTTGTGCGGCGGGATGTTAGTCGCCATACCAACGGCAATGCCGAGTTGACCGTTGAGCAGCAAGTTTGGTAGTTTTGCAGGTAAAACGGTTGGTTCTTGGGTGGTATTGTCGTAGTTGTCGCGAAAATCAACGGTTTCTTTATCGATGTCGGCTAGAGTTTCGTCGGCCAAGCGGGCCATTTTAGCTTCGGTATAACGCATAGCAGCCGGAGGATCACCGTCCATGCTACCAAAGTTACCCTGGCCATTAACCAACATGTAACGCATCGCCCAAGGCTGTGCCATTCTAACCATAGCGTCGTAGATAGATGAATCACCGTGTGGGTGATATTTACCCATCACAGCACCAACAACGTTAGCCGACTTACGGTGGCGAGCGCCAGAACGCAAACCGTCTTCGTTCATGCTATACAAAATACGACGATGCACTGGTTTCATACCATCTCTGACGTCAGGAAGCGCTCGATCGATAATAACACTCATGGAATAACGCAAATAGCTATCTTCCATGACGTTTTCTACAGTTCGTTGCTCTACGCTACGCGAGTGACCAGAATCAAGAATGTCTTCGGCATGAGCTATGCCACGACGCTTCTCTTCCATAGAAATTTCTTCGCGGATGAAGTTATTGGGCTTTTGTTCGATCGGTTCTTCTGGCAAATTCATGTCAGGTTCGATTGGCAAATTCTGTTCGTCCGGTAATTGTGATTGGTCGTCGTCCATGGCTAAATATCCAGATCCTTTACAAATTTAGCGTTCGCTTGAATAAAGCTTTTACGTAGTTCCACCTCTGTTCCCATCAGTTTGTTGAAGATGGCGTCGGCCTTTTCGGCGTCGTTTACCTTAACCTGCACAAGCACGCGCTTTTCGGGGTTCATAGTGGTTTCGAATAACTGTTCGGCGTCCATTTCGCCAAGTCCCTTGTAGCGTTTTTGCTCTACAAAGCCAGCTTGTCTAAGTCGATCATCCTCTAAGTTGACCTTTGAGCCGTCGGTTTTGCGTTTAGCGATTATTTCGTCGAGGACTTTTTCTAGCTCTTCTTCGTCATATATAAATATGCTTGATTTGCGGCCAGGCTTAACCAGCTCAAATAGTGGTGGCTTGGCCAGGTACAAGTGGCCGCCATCGACAACTTCTTTCATGTATCGGAAGAAGAAGGTCATCAGCAGCGTAGAAATGTGACTGCCATCAACATCGGCATCGGTCATGATGATAATGCGGTTATAGCGAAGGCCATTAATATCAAAAGATTCTTCAATACCAACACCTAAAGCTTTAATAAGACTGACAATTTCGTTGTTAGCTAGCATTTTATCTAATCGAGCACGCTCGACGTTCAGAACTTTTCCACGCAGTGGCAAAATAGCCTGAGTTTTGCTATCACGACCTGATTTAGCAGAGCCACCAGCAGAGTCGCCCTCTACTAGGTAAATTTCGGAGGCTTTAGGGTCTTTAGAGGAACAATCCGCTAACTTACCTGGCATGCTGGCACCGTCAAGCACACCTTTGCGCAGAATGTTATCGCGGGCAGCACGGGCAGCTTTACGAGCGCGGGCAGCCAGCAAGGCTTTGCCAACTATTTTGCGAGCTACCGCCGGGTGCTCTTCTAGATAATAATTTAAGTGTTCGCCCATCACCTGCTCTACATAGCCACGAATTTCTGGATTACCAAGTTTGTTCTTGGTCTGACCTTCGAACTGTGGATCTGGTAATTTGACCAAAATAATACAAGTGATACCTTCGCGGGTGTCTTCACCGCTCAAGTTCTCTTCTTTTTCTTTGAGCAGTCCGTTTTTGCGAGCATAGTCGTTAATAACGCGCGTTAGTGCGGCCCGGAAACCTGTTAAGTGCGTGCCGCCATCGGGGTTAAGCACGTTGTTAGCGAAAGCTTTGATGGTTTCGCTATAGGCGTCGGTGTATTGCAGGGATATTTCTACCTGGACTTCATCAATAGTTTTATCGACGTAGAAAATGTCGTCATCAACCGGTTCTTTACCGATGTTGAGGTGTTTTACATAGCTCTGGATACCGCCTTCGAAGTAAAAGCCATAGCGCTCACCGGAAACTTCGTCTTCTAAGCTCGTACGAATACCTTTAGTAAGGTAGGCGGCGTGGCGTAATCTATCCAAAATTGTGTCGTAACTAAATTGGATGCTTTGGAAGATGGTGTCGTCAGGATAAAAAGTAATCTCGGTACCGGTGCGGTCAGTTTTACCAATAACTTTAAGATCGCCCTGGGGCACGCCCTTGGCATATTGTTGGTGGTGAATTTTGCCTTCGCGGTAAACGGTAACATCTAGTTTATTAGCCAAGGCGTTTACTACGCTAGAGCCAACACCGTGCAGACCACCAGAAACTTTGTAACCGCCGTCACCAAACTTACCACCGGCGTGAAGCACGGTTAATACCGTCTCGACGGTGCTTTTGCCAGTTTTAGGGTGAATATCGGTTGGGATGCCACGGCCGTTATCGATAACCGTAATGCCGCCGTCAGCCAGCATCTTGACTGATACTTCGGTGGCATGGCCAGCCAAAGCTTCGTCGATGCCGTTGTCGACGAGTTCCCACACCAAGTGATGTAGGCCTTCGATACCGGTACCGCCAATGAACATACCCGGTCGCTTACGAACCGGCTCCAAACCCTCAAGAACCGTAATTTGATTAGAAGAATACTCTGTCTTCTTATTTGTTTTATCAGCCACTATAAATACACCCTCTTAGAAGTTGTTTTGATTCCCACTACCCCTTAGTATAGCCTATTTTCCCTCCGTCAACAATCCATTGCGAATGTATGTAAAATCACGCTTGCTTTTATAGGAGTCCTTATGGTTAAATGAGCGAGAATAAGTAACGTTAAGACAAACACAATAAAAACTATGTTTGAAAAACTCGTATCACTCCTGCCCTATAACCCCAGCTTAGCCCATCAGCTTGCCTTTTATAGCCGCCGCATGCGCGAAGAGGCCGCAATCCGCCGTACTGGTCTGGTCTTTATACTACTAGCCTTCTTTATACAGTTCTTTGCAGTTCTTAGCCCGCCGCAGCCAACCATAGCCAATTCTTCAAGCGATCTGATTAACGGTGGTATATCCAAAAAATCAGAAGCTGTCGCGGCTTGTAAATCAGATATCAGGGGCTACGAGAAGATAATGAACAATTACGGCATAACCTGTGGTGATATATCTGACGCCACCACTGTTAATCTCAAATCAACTGCCTACGATAAAGAAATCTATAGCATGGGTTTTAATCCTATAGGCCAAAAGAACCCTCGCACTGGTAAAAAAACCAATGAAACGCCAGTGAACATTGATGGCATGAAGAACAAAGTATATTTGCGTTATCTTTGGAGCTGGGATAGCGGATCTTCGTCTACCTATAAAGCGCTCAAACTCAAAAGCAGCACCACCAAGCGCACCTATTACATTATGTATAGATGTGGCAACCTATTAACAATCGGTATCCCGCCAGCGGTCGCAAAACCAACGCCCAAACCAACACCAGCTCCAACGCCCAAACCAACACCCAAGCCAACCCCTAAGCCTACTCCAGTAGTAAAGTGTGAGTACAACGCAACTCTGCCAAAAGACAGTCCCCTATGTAAGCCATGCCTCGCCTCTAGTGACAGTGCCGACTCGCTAGCCTGCGTTGAAGTCAGCAAGACCGCCAGCAACCAAACACAACAATTAGCTGACGCCAACGACACAACCGCTCAACCTGGTGATGTAATTTTGTACACGCTATATGCCAAAAATACCGGTAAATCGACTGTTGTGGGCTTCTTAATGCAAGAAAACCTCAACGATGTGCTGGATTATGCCGATGTCGTCGACCTCCATGGGGGTAGTTTCGATCAAACTACCGGTCAAGTTAGCTGGAATGCTACCGACATCAAAGCCGGCGCTACCCTAAGTAATCAGATAACAGTTAAGGTAAAGAGTCCTGTGCCGCAAACACCGGCTTCTATATCTGATACTGCACACTTTGACCTGATCATGACCAATGTCTACGGTAATAGCGTCAATATCAATGTCCCTGGCAGCCCAATTAAAGCAGTCGAAATCGCAACCACCACAACCCTGCCAAATGCTGGTCCTGGCACCAGCCTGGCCATAGCCGCGGCCATAGTCATCTTTGGCGGTTACTTCTACGCCCGATCACGACTACTCGCCAAAGAAAGCATCCTGGCAATCCAGGAAACAACAGGAGCCTAAGGAGAAAATATGAGCGAAAGAGCCCCAATCACCCCCGAACAACACGAAGCACCAGCTGAAAAAGCCGAGCATTTAGAAGCTTTACCGACAGCCGCTCAAGCCGAAGCCTTGCGCCCCGGCGAAGCTGACCCACTACAAAAGCTCGAACAAGCTCGAACAAGCGTCGAACAGACTGCTGAGCAAGATAATCCCCTAGCTAAGCTCCAAGCCGCCGAGAAAGCCACAGAATCGGCTCAGCCAACACAAGTAAACCGTGAGCTTAAAGGTATTACACTTAAGCGCGAGCTCAAGCAGATACAGCGTAAACTACCTTCTGGTCAGCGCGCCCTAAGCAAAGTTATCCATCAGCCAGTTATTCGGGCCGTTAGCGAAACAGCCAGCAAGAGCGTTTCCCGCCCATCAGGCTTGCTTGGTGGCGGTTTAGTGGCCTTCATAGGCAGCTCTAGCTACCTATGGCTAGCTTCTCACGTCGGCTTCACCTACAACTACTTAGTCTTTTTACTTCTCTTTGTAGTCGGTTTCGCCGTTGGATTAGTTTTAGAGCTAGTCGTATGGACATTCACTGCTCGTCGTCGCAACGTTGATCTATAGATTATCTTAAATTAGGTTTTATTTGCCGGCCGGTGGTTGCTGTTGGCTAGCCACGTGCAGCATGCCATCTTGATCGATCTTGATGGTATCGTCTTTGCCTTCTTCCAGTTCAAAGGTGTGTTCTTTTTTGGCGATGATCTGTTTCTCGGCGGCGGCTGGTTTGGCAGTGTCTAATTCTTGCTTGAGTACGGCGGCGATTTTATCGACTTCTTTTTGATCGATTGTATCGCTGGAAATGTTTTGGCCACTAGAAGGCGTGGCAGTTAGCGTTGGCACTGCAGGGGTACTGAACACGCCTTCGGCTGCCGAAGTGCTCCCAGGAGCTTGTGTTGGGCTCACAGGACTGCTAGAAGTAGCTGGCCCAATGCTTGGTGATTGCGCTGCCGCAACTGGCGTGGTGGCAGCTGTTGGCGATTGGCCGGCCGGCACAGTAGTACGACGCTTATTGAGCCAATCATCCAGGAAAGAACCACCGGCGGCGGACACGACAGGACGAGCAGCGCTGTTTGGCGCCGCATATGGACCGTTCATTCCTGCTGGGGCAGCGCCAGAGCCAGGAGCAGCAAATGGCGAAGCCGGGCTTGGACTGCTGACAGGCTTTGGCGGCTCCGGAACATACATACGTTTATTAATTTCATCTTCCACGACAGCTTTCGGCTTACCGTATTTAGCGGCTGATAACTGCTTAATGGCGTCCGATAGGCGGGCGTTTGGTGTACCGAGGCTAGGCAGTGTCGCCATACTAAACGGCTGGGTTGGCACTCCGCCAATCAGGGTACGGACAATAGTATTGAAGTTTGGCACTCTGAGCAGATCGTCAGCGTCAAAAATTGGCTGGAAGTACTTGCCTAAGCTCTCGACATCGTTTTGCCCAATACGGAAGGATACGATGGTACCCATGTTGCCGAAGACGGCGTCGCGGATTTCTGGCGTCAGCTGGGTGGTAAACTGGTTAGCTACAATCAAGTTCAGGTGATACTTACGAGCTTCGGACATAATAGTAGCGAAGCTATCAGTTGAGAAGTTCTGGAACTCATCAACATACAGTGAGAAGTCGACACGATCATCTTCGGGAATATTGGAACGGCTCATAGCCGCCGCCTGGAATTTCATCACAAAAATCATACCCAATAATTTGGAGTTTAGATCACCCGTTCGGCCCTTGCTCAAGTTAACTAGTAAGATCTTTTTGTTGTCCATAATATCGCGCAGATCAAAGGCGCTTTTAGTTTGGCCGATTATGTTGCGCATCATTTCGTTACTCAGGAATGCGCCGAACTTACTGACGAACCAACTAGTGACTTCACCGGCATCATTGGAGCGTTGGCCGGCCGGGTATTCTTTTAGCCAATAATCCAGAACGTTTCGATCCGTTACGTGTTGTAATTTTTGTTTCAGGAAGGCTGGATCACGGAATAATTTTGGAATATCAACGAAAGTCCCCCCTTGTGGATCGGCCATAACAGCTAAAGCGGCGTTGCGGAAGATGTGCTCATATCGTGGCCCCATGATGCCCTGATGTTGTGGATCGTACAACTTCTGCAGCATATTTAATGTCTCTTGGATGAGGAAATCTTTCTGATCGGGCGTATTAAATTCGAACAAATTAAGGCCCATCGGGTAGTCCATATCGGCCGGACTAAAGTAGATGACATCCTCGGTTCGTTCCTTTGGAACCATCGCCAAAAGCTTCTCTACCACGTCGCCATGTGGATCCACAAAAGCGAAACCATTGCCATTAAGCATGTCCTGCAAAGCCAGATTTTCAAAGAAGGTCGACTTACCAGTACCAGTCTGCCCTACCACGTACATGTGCCGCTGGCGATCGCCTAGATCAAGCCTGATTGGCTTCTTGGCGCCACGGAAAACGTTGTAGCCCAGTAGCAGCCCATTTTCGGGGATATTACGCGGACCATCCACTTGCTTGGAGTCCTGACGGGTTAACTGAGAAGTCGGGATATTGCGCTGATCTGGGAAGTGGAACAGCGTCGCCAACTCAACAGAGTTAAGTACATTCTTCTTGTGCTGCTGTGGGAAAAAGCGCATCACATAAGAGGTAACTAGGCCGTCAATATCCTTGGCTGGCACGTATTTGAAGCCATTCCTGCCCGGCGCATCATACAGAGAGAAACTTGCCACGATGTTGCCCAAAATGGCCTGTGAGCGCTGGCTAATATTAGATGACACTATCACACGTATTAACACTTCAAACCCTGGGTGACGGGTTTTGTCATCAATAGCGTCCAAGATGTTCTGGTCCAGATTAGATAAGTCGGGTTTTTTGGATTCACCGTCTTTGCCGCCCTCTGGTGGCTTATTGAAAGCTACTGCCACGTCCTTAACAAAGCCAGTGGCACTAAGCTTACTGTCGTTACCCTTGCGTTTCTTGCCGGCCACTTCGGTAGCAGCCTTTCGCCAGTTGGGATCGGCTGGACGCATAAGCATCTGAATAGCGGCGCCATCTTCTTTTCCAAGCGTTGATAAGGCATTAAGCAGCGTCTGCATGCCGTCACGCTTAGTGTCTTGAAAGGTGGCAATCGGGTAAGCGAACGGCTCTTTTAGGACTAATTCACCACCGAGTGTACCGTTCATCTTGCCAACTTGGCTAAATATATTGTGTTCAGCCACTTCCTCGAGGCGAGCGGTCGGATAAGCGCTAATGACAGCCTGTTTTACTACTTCCAGCAGCGCGATTGGCACGGCCGCGTAGTAATAAACGAAACCTTGAGAGCCAATAATCTCAAAAGCGAAGTGTCGCTGGCCGTAAAATGAGCTTTTGAAGCCCTTTTGCAGCGTGCTACCGATGATATTGTAGATAATCTGGGCCCGGCTGATTGTTTCCTCGGTAACATCACGCGCATCACGACCGCCCAGCTCGATATCGTCACTCGGCGGCGGTAAATGGATGTACAAAGGTACGATTTTGAGACCGCGTTCATAGTTCTTTTGCTCGCGGAAGTTCTTTTGAGCCTGTAAAAAGACGATCGGCGCGATGATCAATGCCATAATCAGGATAATCAATAAGACTACAAGGAAGGCTGTCATCTAATTACTCGCTCAATTTTATAGACTTGTTGTAGCGTTTTTTCATGTAGTCAGCTTTAAAAACGGTGATTTCCTTGCTTTGCTCGTAAGGGTTATCTCGGGTTTGATCGATGATCTTCTTGGCTTTATCGACCCATTCTTTTTCGATTAAATCAGAATCGTCGGCGGCATCTGGTAAATTCGTATCTGTTGGTGCGGCTGAACCAGCTGACGTTGCAGGATCAGATGATTGGCCCATAGGTGGCAGCGGTATTGTCGGCAAGGCTGGCGGTGTTGAGCTTGGAGCTGACGATCCACTCTCGAAGGCAGTCGATGGCAGCTCTGGCAGCCCACCAGGAACTTGCTCGGCTTTTGGCGCCCCTGCAAGTGCTTGCTCGGGAATTGGTGGCAATTGTATGCCACTTTGCATCCCATTAGTTTCGTTAGAGGACGGATTCATACCTTTTATTATACAGGTGGGCGGCCTTCCCGGCCAGATATGATCTTTAGATAATTACGCTTATGCTTCTACAGGGGTGATTACTCTTAAGTAACTCGTTCGGTAGCCGGTTTTGGGCGGCCATAAGACAAATATAGATACAAGACTAGCGCTAAAGGCACGGCCACAACTGCGTCCCGAACACCCAGTTCACCCATAGATTGGAGCGCCAATAAACCGCCAATGATAACTGTGACAAACATCGCTATGCGCCGCTGATGTTTGCCAAAATGAATACCGTACAGCTTAAATACGTCCAACAGCCTGGATGTCACAACATATAATGTCGCAACTACCAGCATAAAGCCTACTATTAAGAATAAGACGCCGACCTTGCTGGGATGCGTAGTCGTAAAGAAGATAAAATCCGCCACTAGCAAGCCGATTACTAGGCGCCAGGGTGAATGAATGAGGGTTTTCATGATAATAAATTAGTTCAATTCAAGAGATCGTGATGTTTGTCGTTCAGAATGGTCTTCCTGCTGACATTTTAGAACTTAAGAAGTAAAAATGGTGCTGGGACGATAAATCCGCTCATATAAATAAACTATTGTAGCGCTTACCGTCCGCAGCGATGACTGACCGCTCTATTAGCCTTTAGGGCCATAGAGCGCCATTGCTGGGCTGCTCCTTGCGGAGTTACTCCCGAGTTTGTACCCGAATGGGTTTGTAAGTGCCGCCTCCCGCAAGAGGCTTCGTTTAACTTTTTAAGTTGTTTGAACGTTTTTGTTTTGGTGACTTACAGGTTCTAGACTAGCACGGAGAGTGGGTTTTGTCAATCCTCTAATGCTTAACCGCCTTGCTCGAATTAGGAATAACTAACTAGGAGCTAGGAGCAGTACCGCGAGTGCTTTGCACCTCCATTGCTCCTAGCTCCTAGTTAGTTATTCCTCGTCAGCTTAAGTAACTTTATGCATTTTTTGGGTTAGAAAATTGATATACAAATAGTACTCTGTCCCCTTTGGTATAAGCATGAGGGTAAAGTTATGCACAGGTTCGTGGACTATTAAGCATAATTGTTATTGACGGCTAGACGGGTATTTTATAAGATAAGGATGGTACTTGAACAAATTAAGTACTCAAAACAAAAACGACATTGAAACAACGGCTTCTCGCAAGCCGTTGTTCCATCCAGAGACAACAACCAAAAGTTTCAAAACAAAAACCTTAAATTATACTTAAAACACCTTGTCTTTCCCGGGACAAGGTGTTTTACTTTTTCTCACTAGTTTAGGTGGGAGAAAGGTTTAAGCGTTAAGGTATTGTCTATCAACTTTTGGCTAAATCAACCATATCTACTCTTTTTAAGCGTTAAAGGTACTCCTACGAAGCTTAACCCCGTATTCCGATGAGCATTCAGGTTCAAACCATTATCATAACAGGGGTAGACGGTTTAATCGTGGAGGCGGAGTGTCATCTATCAAATAATCTACCTAACATTGTTATAGTTGGCTCCGCCAATAAAGCGGTCGATGAATCTAGGGAGCGTATCAGGGGCGCATTCTCAAGTAGCCATATAATGCTACCTCGCAAACGTATCACCGTAAATTTGGCTCCGGCCGACATTCCCAAAGGAGATAGCGGCTTTGATTTGGCGATTGCCGTGGCAATTTTGTGGGCTAGTGATCAACTGGCTCATGCATTTACGAAAAATGAGGCATTTATTGGTGAGTTGGGCCTCGACGGCAGCACCCGCCCTGTTCGTGGCATTATTGGTAAGCTACTGGCTGGCCGAGACAAAGGCATAACAACTTTTTACATTCCGGCGGCTAATTTACTGCAGGCTCAGCTGGTGCCCGATATCACACTGATACCGGTAATCAACCTCCGAGAGTTATTCGGCCATCTTACTCAGATCGCCGAAATAGAATCCATCCAAACAGCTGGCGGCAAATGGCAGAGACAGCCCAAAAATCAAAATATAACAGGGGTCCAAGTAAGTGAAATTGCTGGCCAGGAACAAGCTAAGCGGGCATTAGAAATCGCTGCTGCTGGTGGCCACAACCTGTTTTTTAGTGGACCACCTGGCACCGGCAAAAGTATGCTAGCAAAATCTTTAGCCTCTATTTTGCCGCTACTAGAGCGTGAAGAAGTTTTAGAGGTTACTCACCTGCATAGTTTGGCTAGCCATAACTACGAACAAATCATTACCGAACGGCCTTTTAGATCGCCCCATCATAGTGCCAGTCATGTTGCGATTACAGGTGGTGGCGTGCGATCACGGCCAGGCGAAATCAGCCTGGCTCATCGTGGAGTGCTATTTTTTGATGAATTGCCTGAGTTTGGCCGGTCTACTCTAGAAGCAATGCGCCAACCACTAGAAGACCGGGTTATTAGCGTAGCTCGCGCCAAAGAAACCGTCGACTACCCGGCTGATTGTATCTTGGTGGCTACGGCTAACCCCTGCCCTTGTGGCTATTACGGTACAGGCGATAATTGTCATTGCCTGCCATATCAGATTATTCGATATCAGCAGCGGCTTTCGGGCCCAATATTAGACAGAATTGATCTGTTCTGTAATGTGCACGAAGTTAGGCATGCTAGCTTGCTAAAGCAAGGTTTAGACAAGCAAACCGATGACCAAATCAGGCAACGAGTCTTAAAAGCCCGCACTATTCAGGCCAAACGTTACAGCCGTTCCAATAAACTCAACGCCAGCATGACCAACGCCGACATCAAAAGCCACAGCCAACTGGACAATGCCGCTACCGATCTGTTAAATACCGCCGCGGCGCGCCTCAACGTCTCGGCCCGCAGTTACATGCGCACCGTCAAAGTTGCCCGCACCATCGCCGATCTGGAAGAATCTCAAACAATAACTGTCGCCCATATCAGCGAAGCTCTGGCTTATCGCGGTCAAACCCATAAAAACTAACTATAAATCACCAATCACCGTTGACCTCTGGGCTCTCATCTGTTAAAATGCTTCTTGAAACAACATCATTTGGGGATCTTCATTCTGTGAAGGTTTAACCCGGAATAAGGAGATCAGCCATAGCCAAATATACCCGCCTGAATAACGATATTCGGGCAAGCCAGCTAAGAGTAATCGATGATGAGGGCAAGCAGTTGGGCGTCTTGAGCAAACAAGAAGCCCTGCAAATCGCCCAAGAGCGTGGACTCGATCTAGTCGAGATTTCTCCGGACGCTGATCCGCCAGTTTGCAAGATCGTAGACTGGGGTAAATACAATTACCAGCGGACCAAGCAGCTCCAGAAAAACCGCAAGACCGCCAAAACTCTAGAGATGAAGCAAATGCGTTTCGGTCTCAAAATCGGTGAACACGACTTAGCCATCAAGATGGGTAAAGTCGCCAAATTCCTAGAAGCTGGTCACAAGGTCAAGATCACCGCCTTCTACCGCGGACGCGAGCAAGCCCACCGGGAAATCGGTTTTAAGCTGGCCCAGAAGGTAATCGACGACTTCGGTGATACAATAATAGTCGACCAACAGCCGCAACTATCGGGCAAACAATTAAATTTCGTTGTACGAAGCAGTGGCCTAAACAAGCCCAAGAAAGAACCACAAGGAGAATCACAAGATGCCAAAACTCAAGACTCATAGCGGCACCAAAGACCGCGTCAAGATTAGCAAGAATGGTAAAGTCCGCGCTGGACACGCCAACATGAACCACTTTTTAAGCAAGAAAAGCGGCAGCCGCAAGCGTTCATTAACTGGCCTAACCACCCGCACAGGTAAAATGGCCAGCAACATTAAGAAGAATTTAGGAGTTTAGTAATGCGAGTAAAACGAGGCGTCACTAGTCACGCACGCCACAACAAGATCCGTAAAGCCACCAAGGGCATGACTCACTCTAACCGAGTTAGCTTTCGCCGTGGTAAACAAGCAGTCACCAAATCATTGCAGTTCGCTACCCGCGACCGCAAAAACCGCAAGCGAACTTTCCGCGAAACCTGGAACACCCGTATCAATGCAGCAGCTCGCCTTAACGGCACTACTTACAGTAAGTTCATTGCCGCCCTCAAAGGTGCAAACATCACTCTTGATCGCAAGATCTTAGCTGAACTAGCCGTAAATGAGCCTGCAGCGTTTACTGCTGTCGTCAAAGCCACCGAAAAATAAGTTTTAGCATTCCGATAATTTAAGCCTGCTATAGAAAAATAGTAGATTCGGTTTGTGTGTACACCTGTACACACAAATGAAACTAGCAAATTGAGTTAGGTGTTCGTTTTGTCCTCTGGAAATGGGATAATTTGAGCGGTTTGTTGTATGTCAGAATCGCCAGCCAAGTAATCATAAGTGCCAGATTATCTATAAGCCGGGTTCTGTCGAGACCGATCATCTATCTAGATCTACGGTTGCCCGCAGACTCAAGCGGTTCTTGTGATGGATCTTTAGCGGGACGCTTCGAGCTTTAGGCTCAAAAAATCCATCTCCTTGCAGCGGACAGGGTTTACCATTTTACATCGTCACCGGTGTAAATTGCGGGCTCTTACCCCGCTCGTTTCATCCTTACCAAATAAATTTGGCGGTTTAGTTTCTGTGGCACTTTCCCTAAGGTCACCCTCGGTCGCCGTTAGCGACTGTCCTTCCCTGCGCTGCCCGGACTTTCCTCCTCAAGCGTAAGCTAAAGGCGATCAGTCAATAATCTGGCAAGTCTAATTATACAACACTTCAATCTGTTATGACAGAGTCAGGCGGCGTCGTATTGATGAGTTTTATTTGTTCGTCGAGCGCTCGGTTCACAGCCGTATCAGCTAATTTGTTAAATTCTCGCGGCACATGCGAGAAACTGACTTTCTTAAAGCCTTTTACCTGCTCCACGATCGCCTGATGAATCGGCCACAAATCACGATTCTTGATTTTAAAAATGCCCTTCATCTGATTGACCACCAGCAAGCTATCCATGTAGACTTCCACTTCTTTGGCGCCAACTTTTCTAGCCCCTTCTAGCCCCAATTTTAGAGCAGTATATTCGGCTTGATTATTGGTAGTGACGCCCAGGTAGACACCTTCGTCGAGCAAGATGTTGTCTTCCATATCAAGCACCACAAAACCACTGGCACTTGGCCCAGGGTTGCCACGTGATCCGCCATCGGCGAACATTTTTACTTCGTCAATTTGCGGCAGTTCATCATCAGAATGCTTAGGCTGATTATTGTTCTCTAGCAATTCATCGATAGCTTCGGCCATTTCCCGATCTTTATCGGTTATATTACTATCCGATTCATGCGTAATCAGCCAGATCTGCACCACGCTCCACTC
>Ga0105047_10007801_pt1 | contig 17982 bp, 15 predicted proteins | sample MAT04_FD_78384 | JGI IMG/M metagenome (GOLD analysis project Ga0105047, IMG submission 78384) | Freshwater microbial communities from Lake Fryxell liftoff mats and glacier meltwater in Antarctica - MAT-04 (megahit assembly) | ecosystem: Environmental > Aquatic > Freshwater > Ice > Liftoff...
CGAGTGTTTCCGCGATCTTCATTCCGGCGGTATAGTAGGCGCGGGCGGCGGGGAGATCGCCCTGGGCGAGGGCGACGTCGCCGAGATTGTTGTGGCTGATGGAGAGGTCGCGCTGCCACTCGGTGTTTTCCGGGTCGCGGGCGGCGAGGCGTTGCGTGATACCGTTGGCTACGGTCCAGAGTCGCAGAGCTTCAAGGATGTTGCCTTGAGCAGTCGCCAAGTCGCCCAGTTTGCCGTTCGACATCCAGAGGTCTCGCTGCCAGACAGTGTTCTCCGTGTCGCGGGCGACAAGGGTTTTCGCGATCTTGAAGCGAGCAGTGTATGATGCGCAGGCGGCGGGGAGATCGCCCTGGGCGGTGGCGATGTCGCCGAGCTTCTCGTGGCTGATGGAGAGGTCGCGCTGCCACTCCGTATTCTCCGTGTCGCGGGCGGCGAGGGTTTCCGAGGTTTTCAGAACGGCGGAGTAGGCGGCGTGAGCGGCAGGCAGATCGCCCTGGGCGAGGGCGATGTCCCCGAGCTTACTTCGGCTGATAAAGAGGTCGCGCTGCCACTCCGCGTTCTCCGTGTCGCGGGCGGCGAGGGTTTCCCGGATCTTCAATCCGGTGGTATAGTAGGCGCGGGCGGCGGGGAGATCGCCTTGGGCGCGGGCGATGTCGCCCAACCTGTTGTGGCTGACGGAGAGGTCGCGCTGCCGCTCCGTGTTCTCCGGGTCGCGAGCGGCGAGGATTTCGCTGATCTCCAGGGAGGCGTTGTAGGAGGCGTGGGCGGCGGGGATATCTCCCTGGGCGAGGGCGATGTCGCCGAGCTTTTCGTGGCTGATGGAGAGGTCGCGCTGCCAGTCCGTGTTCTCCGGGTCGCGGGCGGCGAGGGTTTCCCGGATCTTCATTCCGGCGGTGTAGGAGGCGCGGGCGGCGGGAAGATCGCCTTTCAGCGTATGCAGATACCCAATGAAATCGAGCCAAAATCCGCGGAGAGGGTCGTCCTCGATCCGCAGCCCCGCCTTTTCGACGTGACGAAGGAGCTCCTCGGCGCGTGTCACAAGCCCCATGTCCAGGGCTGCATTCATCAAGGGAAGAAGGAATTGCCGGACGTGATCCTGGGTGATGGCTTTGCCGGAAGCAATTAGGGAAGACCATGCGGGGTGGAGGGTGCGCCAAGTGAGGTTCGCGGCGGCGAAATCGGTGCTTTCGTCGGCTTTGGTGGAGCTTGCCATTTCTTCCCTTCCGGATGTGGTGGTTAGCTCAGGGAAGGAGAAGCGGGGGGCGCACCATGAGATGAGATCCTTGGCGTAGGCATAAGCGTATGGTTTCTGAACCTCATCCAGGCAGAGGACGATCTGGGCGGGGAGGCCACCCAGTGTCTCGCGTTGGTAATTGAGGCTTTTCCAGAACGTTGTGGCATTCTCCTTTTCCTCCGCATCGAGGCTTCCTGTGACAGGCCTGAGTATGATGGCCGGGGTCTCTCCCGTGGCGAGTTCCCGGCATCTTCCGACCACCGCCGCTGCGGTGCCGGCCTCCGCATCCGGCCTCGCGGGATCGTAAACGACGATGTGGGGCGGGTGTTGCGGCAGGGCCGCCCGGACTTCATCGATCACTTGCTGGAACGTGATCTGGGAACGGAATGCGAGCAGGGAGATGCCGGGGGTGGGTGTGGCGAGCCAGTCCGCGAGGGCGGAAGGATCATCGCTGAGGGTGTCGGCGCTCATGGCGGGCGGAGGATGCTAAAGCAATTCCAGTGACTTGAGGCAGTCCCGGGCGAGGGGGTGGACTCCGAGCCAGCCGATGCCGTTGTGCTCGATGAGTGCGCCGCTCATCAGAAGTATCTGGAGATCCTTATCGGGCTGGGCCCGTTGGGCAATGCCGCTGTCCTGTTTCCTTGCGATATCGGCAAGCTTTCTTTGCAATGGTTCGGGGCTCTTGCCTTCGTCCAAGGGGTAGGAGATCTGGAGTCCGATATCGGTAACCATGCGTTCAAGCGCAAGATTGATCTCCGTGCTACCGATCACCCCTGATGATTTCACGTCCCTGAAAGTGAGCGCGATCTGGGTGGCCTGGAAGACGTCCCGCAGGACTCCGCCGGTGCGCTCGATGAGGCACTCCATGGCATCATCGGGCAGAACCCCGGCGCAGGCACGTTTCCGGATGAGCGTGCGCAGGACCTGCTTTCCTTTCTCGCAGGATGTGCCATCCCGCTCCCTGGTCTTGATCATCGGCAGAGCCAGGTCGTGATCGAAGTTCGAGAGGATGCTTCTCGCATCCGGGGAGTGGAAGGTGAAGACCGGGATGGTGAAAATGGTGCGGATCGGGACTGCTCCAAGAAGCTGGGGCTCGCGGACGAAGATCTGGTGGGCGTCGGCAAGGCCGAGCTTGTCGAGTTCCTCAACGATGAGAATGACCCTTGCGTGCGGGTCGTCGCCGTTCTTTTCCTTCCAAGCCTCTTCCATGGCGAGGCAGAGTGCGCGAAACGCGGCGGCGAGCTGCCCTTTGCTCCGGTGGATGTGGACGATGGTGCTTTCCTCGGAGCGGCTCCCGAATTTCAGGGAGGACTCGAGCTTGGCCTTGATGCCGATAAGCTGGCCGAGCAAGCCACCGGCGGCATCGAATCCACCACCGATTTCGTTATTCGCCGCCCTGTCGGTCGTCTCGGTTCTGGTGGTTTCCGCGAAGTAGTCGAACACCCCTTTGAGGTAGGCATCACCCAGGGAAAGACCCTCGTGCTTGGCGGTGTTGATCAGGGATATGCTGGCAGCGAGGAGAACGTCCGCCGCCTCGTTTCCAGCGACCGGAAGGAGCTCCATGGATTGCACGCGAATGACGAGCCAGCGCGGATCGAAGCCGGCGACAAGCTTGTTGATTTCGGTGCTCTTGCCGCAGCCGCGGTGGCCATGGACGAGTATCGTTTTCGATGACTCGTCCTTTAGTATATCGAGGAGGATGTCGCGAAAGTCGGTTTGCTCGTCGCGGGCGATGCCGGTTTCGGTAAACAGCTCATCAAGCTCTTCCTTGGTGCGAAGGGGGCGTGGGAAGCAGTTTTTCCTGACGATATCCAGTGCTTTCTTATTCGTCATGATGGGGAAGGGTGGGAATTTCGAAGTTCGATAAAGGATGTTTCGCACATAGTCACTTGGGTTGGAAGCCTAAGTTTCTTGAGGGAGGTTGCGCAAAGAGGCGGGAAATTTTGGTCAGGCGACGGCTGGTGCTACAGCTCGCGGCATAGGCTGCGGGTTAGCGATGTGCTGGATCTGATCGCATCGGGAGCATCCAACGAGGAAATCCTCGGGGACTATCCGTTTCTCGAACCCGAGGACATCGTGGCTGCCCTTGGATACGCGACCCGTCAGTCCGACCACACTGTGATCGTGGTGGCGGTATGAGATTCCTGGTGGGGCGGATTTCCTTGAAAAGAGCCCCGGCCGGAAAAGTCCGGGCTTGAGGGGTGATCCGCGATCCATTAGTTTGTGGGGATGAAAACGTTGGAAGTCCAGATTCCCGATGAGGCTGCGGAGATCCCCCAGATACAGGACCGGATCGCGTGGTTTGTGGGAGAGCAGCTTAAAATAGCCCGCTGGAGAAGCGAACGGGCGGATCCGGAGATCGATGGGATTGTGAACGGGGCGATTGAAGATGCCGCAGACCTGAAGGAGAGCGGGCTTGGCGTGGAAGGCACCCGTCGGCAATTCGTCCAGCAGTGGCAGTCGCTCCAGAAGTGAAGACACGGGCGGTCATTGACACCAATGTCCTCTTTGCCGGGTATCGATCCAAATCTCCTACCAGCCCCGATATCCGGCTCTTGGAACGATGGCAGGCAGGCCATTTCACGTGGCTGTATTCCCGCGATACGCTGGGTGAATACGCGCGCAAGCTCATCGAACTGGGGATAGACCCGCCGTTGGTGCGGTCCTTCCTCGCCCTGCTTGTCGTCGCGGGAGAGGAAACGCCCATCATGATTTTCCATGAGCGACACTATCCCGACGACCCTGACGATATCGCCTTCCTCCTCTGCGCAGTCAATGGCCGCGCCGGATACCTCGTGAGCTACGACCGCCATCTGACCTCGTTGGACGGTTTCTACGACTTCCGGATTTGCCCGCCGGTCGAGTTCCTCACGTGCCTGGAGAGACAGGGATAGGGTCTCGACGCGCGCTTTTCTTCAGCTCAACTGCGTCTCGGCCAGGAATCTGTAGGTGCCGCCTGCGGCGTAGAGTTCGTCGTGGGTGCCTTTTTCGACGAGTCTGCCTTTGGAGAGGACGAGGATCTGGTCCGCGTGGCGGACGGTGGAGAGGCGGTGGGCGATGACGAGGGAGGTGCGGCCTGCCATGAGGCGCTCGAGGGCTTCGTTGACGAGGCGCTCGGATTCGCTGTCGAGGGCGGAGGTGGCTTCGTCTAGGAGGAGGATTTTGGGATCGGCTAGGATGGCGCGGGCGATGGCGATGCGCTGGCGCTGGCCGCCGGAGAGTTTGGTGCCGCGCGGGCCGACTAGGGTTTGGTAGGATTCGGGGAGTTCGTTGATGAAGCCGTTGGCGTTGGCCTGGGTGGCGGCGAGCTGGATTTCCTCCGTGGTCGCGCCGGGTTTGCCGTAGGCGATGTTTTCCATGATGGTGCCGCCGAAGAGCATGACTTCCTGCGGGACGATGGCGATCTGGGAGCGGAGGCTTTCCAAGGAAATTTCCTGGGAATCGGTGCCATCGAAGAGGAGCTTCCCGGAGCTGGGATCGTTGAAGCCGAGGATGAGGGAGAAAAGGGTGGATTTCCCGGCTCCCGATGGCCCGACGATGGCGGTGCGTTGGCCGGCGGGGAGGGCGATGGAAACGTTGCGGAGGACGGGGATTTCCGGGCGGGAGGCGTAGGTGAAACTGAGGTCGTCGAGGGCGATGCGACCGGTGAGTTGCTGCCCGGAGCCGCCGGTTTCACGCTCGGTGGGCATGTCGAGGATTTCACGGAGGCGCTCGGTGGCTCCGGTGGTCGCCTGGAACTGGGAAATGATTTCCGGAAAGGAGCCGAGCGATGCGCCGACGAAGATGGAGAAGATGATGAAGGCGAAGAAATTTTCCCAAGTGATCCCGCCGTGCGAATACATCCGCGCTCCGTACCAGACGACGAAGGCGATGGTGCCGAAGAGGACGAGGATGATGAAGGAGAGGAAGGCGCCACGGGCTTTCGCGCCACGGAGGGTGACGGCGAGGAAGGCTTGGAGGGAGGTCTGGTATCGGTCCTGCTCGAAGGGCTCGTTGGTGTATGCCTTGACGTCGGCGATGTTCTGGACGGATTCCTCGATGACGGTGGAGGCCTCGGCGAGGGATTCCTGCGCGGCCTTGGAGTGGTTGCGGACTTTTCTCCCGAAGAATGCGATGAGGAGCACGACGACGGGAATGCAGCCGAGCATGACGAGCGAGAGTTTCCACGAGGAAATGAATATGAAGACCAACCCGCCGATGAGGATGACGGTCTGTCGCACGGCCTGCGGGACTGTGGAAATGAGCGTCTCGCGGACGAGGGCGAGGTCCGCGGAGACGCGGTTGCTGAGGGAGCCGGCCCGCTGTTCCTGGAAGTAGGGGATGGGGAGGCGCAGGAGGTGGGTGAAAAGATCCTGGCGGAGGCGGTTGAGCGCGGACTCGCCGGAGCGGATGAATCCTTGCACACGGAAGAATCCGATGAAGGCCTGGAGGAAAAGCGCGGCGATGAGCTTGAGGATCGTGCCGTTGATTTTCTCCATGATCTCCGCGGGAGGCACCGCGTTCTGGCGTCCATCAACCGGGCTGCCGATGAGTTCTTTCAGGAAATAAGGAAACGCGAGCGCGAGGGCGGCGGTGACGAAGAGTGCGATGAGCGAGGGGATGAAGATTTTTTTCTCCCGCATCAGGTAGGCGAGAATCCACTTGTGGGAGGAGACGGGCGATTTCTTTTCCGCTGAAGGCATGTGCGGATGGGAAACGATAGCGCGGCCCGCGTCAATGGCGGGGAAAGTATATCACCTGCGGCAGAGGGCGAAGGGGAGGATGCCTACCGCTTTCCGCACAGTGCCAAGGAATCGCCCGGAGTGTCAGAACAGGTTGCCGGACTCCCGGATCTTCATGGTAAAAGGGTGTCATAGGGGCTGTTGCGGGCGAAGTATTTCAAATCCCCTTTTCGTCACGAGTCATAGCCATTGTTGACGTGCGGCGGCGAACGGGGCAGTCTCGCCGCTCATGAGTGTCGGGATCATTATGGGAAGCACGTCGGACTGGCCGACGATGGAGCACGCCGCGCGGGTTTTGAAAGACTTCGGCGTGGAATATCGCGCGGAGGTCGTCAGCGCCCACCGCACGCCGGAGCGGCTGGTGGAGTATGCGAAAGGCGCGAAAGCAAACGGCCTGAAATGCGTCATCGCCGGAGCTGGCGGAGCCGCCCATCTTCCCGGCATGGTCGCAGCGATGACCGAACTTCCCGTGCTCGGCGTACCAGTGGAGTCGAAAATCCTCAAAGGCGTGGACTCCCTGCTATCCATCGTCCAGATGCCCGCCGGCATCCCCACCGCTACCTTCGCAATCGGGAAGGCAGGTGCCACCAACGCCGGCCTCTTCGCAGTCGCCATGCTGGCGGTGAACGATCCCGCTCTCGCGGAAAAGCTCTCCGCTTTCCGCAAAAAACAGACTGCAAAAGTTGAGGAAGCCATCCTTCCGGAGTTGGATTGATTCAACCGCGAATGCCCGCAATTTCCGCGAATCCATTTCTATGAAAAAATTCATTTCCCCTGTCTCTCATTCGCGAAAATTCGCGTCCATTCGCGGTTAAAAAATCATGTCAGCTTCCGTATTCTTTCCTTTGGACAAACAACAGGTCGTCGGCGTGATCGGCGGAGGGCAGCTCGGGCGCATGTTGGCACTCGCCGCGCGGCGCATGGGCGTGCGCTCCGTCATCTGGACCGGCGGGCTGGAGGCTCCGGCCGTCGAGGTCGCGGACATGGTGATCGACAAGCCCTTCGATGATCCAGGTGCGCTCTCCGAGTTTTGCCAAACCGCCACCGTCGCCACCGTGGAGTTCGAGAACATCCCTCTCGCGACCTTGCATGGGGTGGAGAAATGCATCGGTCTTTTCCCCTCGCCTGAAGCCGTTGGCATCTGCCAGAACCGCGAGAAGGAGAAAAATTTCCTCCGTAATCACGGCATCCCCTGCACCCGCTTCTGGCTCGTCGAGACTCTCGACCATCTCGCCGCCGCGATGTCGGAACTCCAGGGGCCCGGCGTGCTGAAAACCGCCGCCTTCGGCTACGATGGAAAAGGCCAGCTCAAGATCGAAGGCGGGGAGAATCCAGGCGAGGTCTGGGAGAAATTCGGAAAAGAACGCGCCGTTCTGGAGGCATGGGTGCCTTTTGAGAAAGAGATCTCCGTGATGGTCGTCCGCTCCACGGATGGCGAGGCGCGCACCTACGATCCTGCCGAGAACCGCCACCGCCACCACATCCTGGATGTATCCATCGTCCCAGCGAGGATTTCGGAAAACACAGCCAATCATGCCCGCGCTCTCGCGGAAAAGGTCGCCAGAGCCCTCGACTACCGTGGCATCCTTGGGGTCGAGTTTTTCGTGAACCACGACGGTTCGCTCGTCGTCAACGAGATGGCCCCGCGCCCGCACAACTCCGGCCACCACACCATCGACGCCTGCGCCACCTCGCAGTTCGAGCAGCAGCTCCGCGTCGTCCTCGGCCTGCCCATCGGCTCCACGAAACTCATCTCCCCCTGCGTGATGCTGAATCTCCTCGGCGATTTCTGGCCCGGCGAAACCACCCCGCCGGACTGGACGCCGCTACTCGAAACTGAAGCCGCCACCCTCCACCTCTACGGGAAACGCCGCGCGATCGGGATGCGGAAAATGGGACATGCGACGATCCTGGGCGAGGATGCTCTTGAAAAAGCCGAGCTTCTAAAAGCAGGTTGGCTAAAACACTCGGCTGCGGACTGAAGATCCGCGCTCCTATCAGCGGGATTTCAGGGTGCGGACGTGGGGGTAGTCCAGGATTTTCTTGTCGGAGGTGATGATAATGTGTTGGTGGACTCGGGCGGTCGCGACGATGAGACGATCGGTGAGGTCTTTATGGAAATCCCCGGGGAGGGCGAACGCATCAATGGCGATGGGGACGGTGATGTCGAGGAGGCCAAAGAGATCCGGAACCGTCGCCAGCCCCATCCACTCGGCGAGAGGCATGGAAAGATCCAGATCACCGGCTGCATTTTTGCGGCTGACTTCCACCAGGCTGATGGAGGAAACGTGAAAGAATTCCTGTGATTCAATCACAGATTGCGTTTTTCCGCTAAGAATCTCCGGTCTCAAAAGATAATCCAGCCACGCGCAGGTATCGAGAAGGTAGGAAGGCATAGTCGGTGGCTTAATCGTTCATTTCCCATTCGTCATCTTCGAAAGCGGGAGCATGGGGATCGTAGTCCGGGGAAAACGTAACTGTTCCCCGGAGGCTGCCCATGTAATTGGCAAGAGTGCGGGTGGGTGTTGCAGATTCTTCCGGCCCGATGAGTTTGGCGACGACTTTTCCGTGGCGGGTTATGCTGATGGACGGCTCGCCATTTTCGACAGCTCGGACGTACTCGGTGCAGCGGGCTTTGAAGTCCGTGACGGGGATTGACAGTGGTTCTGGTACTGCGACTTTCATGGGGATAATCTAACTCTGACTAGAAAACTGGTCAATTCAATTGAGAGAAGTGAATAAAAAACGCGGCACTTCCGGTGCCGCGTTTTCTGAAGGGTTGATCGAAGGCGATTCCTATTTTTTATAAGCACCCATCGCCGGAGCGTCCGGATTCGCCTCCGGGCCGAAGTAGCGGAGCATGACAAGCGGCTCGGTGGCGGAGGTGTTCTTCCTTTGCGGTGAAATGCTGGAAGCCATCGACCTTCCACTTCCGCCCTGGCACCTGGGAGGAACTCCGGAGTTTATCAGTTGCGGAATCAGGGAATCCGCGTTGCCACCATTCGGAAAAACCCCTTTCCGCTAGGAAGGGCGGGCAGGGTGGCTTCCCAAGTTTGCACTCCTGAGGTGGTACTGATCAATACCTGGGTGACTTCCGAACCGGCGGGATCCATATCGCTCAGTGTGTCTCCGTACTCGATCGTGAGACTGATGTCCGGAAGATTTACGAGCCGGGTATAGCGCACGGTCCAAGTGCCATTCGATCCACCGTCGAAGTACCGGGGAATCTGGGTCGCCCCCGCAGTAAGGGGATTGAGACCGAGGGCGTAGGCAAGCAGGTTCTGGAGTTGCTGCGGGCCGTTGCGGTCCAGCTCACCCCTTTTCCCCTCCGGCAGAGCCTGCGCCCAAGTGGTAAAATCATCGGCTCCGGTGCCAAATGCGATATCGGTGACGAAGCCCGCGTCGGTGTAAGCTCCCGCGATTTCGGCGGGGCGGTAACGCCAGGAAAGGAGGTTGAACCCTGTCCCAAGAGTGACCGTCACCTTTTGCCAGCCTGTCTCACCGGTGATGCGGGTGTGCCGGACGTCATTTAAAAAGAAGACCAGTTCGCCATCGAGGTCGCGGGTGGAAACTTTCCACTGGAAGCTCAGGGTGCCGGGTCCTATCACGAAAGCTCCTAAGTCGCTGGTGTTGAACGAGGGCGTGGGTAAGCCGCTGCGGCCCACGGCGCGCACCGCACCCGTGGGTCCGGCCGACTGCTCCACCGCCCACGGCCAGTTGCCTGAACTGGTCAGATTCTGAACATTGGATCCCGGCCTGATGATAGATGGAAAATTCGGGGGCACGAAGGTGAAGTTCGCCGTGATGTTCATGGAGCTGTTCACCACGATGTTGATGGAGGTCCGCAGGTCGAACGGCACAGCGCCCGAAAAGTTGTCGAATCTGTAGTTCGCGTTAGGCTGGGCTGTGAGGTTCACCACGGTCCCTGTCTCATACGAAGGGAGATTGGGGAAACGGGTCACGGTGCCGTTAGCGGCGGTGATATTGAGAGTGTGCAGTGGCCCGACCGTCCGCACCGGGCTGGAGAGCAGACCCTCGGCTGCCATCACGAATATTCCGCCATCGGTGGCAATGGCCCTACTACGGTAGGCGAAGCCCGCACCCTTTTTCCTCCCCGCCCAGTTGATCCCGTCGGGACTTACCAGCACAACACCTTCCGGGCCGGTGCCGACAAATTCGGAGCCGGCCCAGCAAACCGCGTCCACACTCGGGAACGAGGTGTCGTCAATCTGGACCAATGGCAGCGGGCGCAGCACCCACGTCGCGCCATGGTCGTGGCTGGTGAACAAGCCACCAGCGCCAGATGCGACCAACACGGGATTGGAAATAGAGCCGCTAACCGCCAAAGTCTTGAAAGGCTGGATTGTTGCGACCGAACGCGTTTCCCAGGCCGTGCCGTTGTCGCTCGTGACGATCGCCCCATTGTCTCCGACCGCCACATAAGCGGTTCCGGTGTGCACGATGCGATTCAATGCAAAAATCGTGCTCGATTCACGGACAACCCATGTGCCAGGGCCAGTCGAAGCGGTGGAGCCGATGAAGCCGCCCGTGCCGACCACCACCCACCTGCCATCGGGACCCCTCGCCGCATGGTTCAGGTTCGTGGACGCCACCACATTGATAACATTCTCCCTATCGAGCCAATTGTCCTCAAGGGTCCATGTTGTTCCGTTGGAACTGATGAGAATACGCCCGTCCTTACCAACGGCCACAAGCTCGTTGGGAGAAACACCGATACCGCGGAACAAGTCGGTGCCGTATGTTTGCAAGGGATCCCCGGGAATCGGCGGGTTCGGTTCGACCCTGGTAGGCACCGTTTCGGCATTGAACACCGTCGTCCAGGTGATGCCATCTGAGCTGCGGCTGATTCGCGCAGGTTCCACCGCGTAGAAATCGCCCAGAGACCGTCCTACGTCCGTGGCCCGGCGCTCTTCGGCGACGCCTAGGTGCCACAGCAACGGCGAATCGCTCCATGCGATCTGGCCGTATAATCCCACCGCCACCCAGCGCCCGAGACCCTCCGAATACGTCAGATCCTCGAAATTATACAAAGCGGAGTAGGGGATGGTTCCCGGCGAGCCGACCTCCGGGCCTTGGACCGCTTGCCATCCGTCGCCGTGAAGACTGGTCGAGGTGAATCCCTGCTCCTTGCTGACCGCCGCGATTCGGCCATCGCCATAGGAAAGGGCAACCGGAATGTTGGAGCCTGCGGAGGCGAAGGAGTTCCCCACCTCAGTCCACAGCCTGCCGTTGTCACTGCTCCAGGGAGAGGCGGTGCGGCTGAAGAAGTTGTCGACCACCGCGAGCCACTTGTTAAAGAGACCATCCCAAACCACATCGGTCGCTTCTGAATTCGCCGGGGTGCTCTCCTCGGAACTCTCCCAGTTTTCGCCGTCGTTGCTGCTGAAGAAGGTGGCGAACTGAAAGAGAACACTACTTCCCGGCAAGGTTCCAGTGACGCTTCCCACCGCGACGAACTGGCCGCTGCCGTTAGGCCCTGCACCATAGCTCACGCCATTGAACTTCAGTCCGCTTACAGTCGGCAACGTCACTTTCGTGATCGTGGCGCAGTCGTCGGTGCTCACATAAATGCTACTGCCGCCGACGAGGACCCAGCGGTTCTTGCCATACGCCAAAGAACTCAGCCCCGCGCCTGCGGAAGGCTGTTGTACCCACTCGTTGCCATGAAGGCTGCGCAGTAACCGGTTGCCCCCAACGGCGACAAAATATCCGTTGCCATACGCAACATCGGTCATTCCCAGCAAACCTTTGTCCTCCCATGTTTCGCCGTCCGTGCTGGTCATCCAGCCGTCACCCACCGCCACGAATTTGCCGGAGCCGTACGCGACCGAACGCAGGTGGTGGCCGGCGGCCAGCGGCGCGCGCCATGTCCAGTCAACTTGCGCAGAGGCTGTCGCTAGAAATCCTAGCATCACTGCGATCGCTAAATGAATGCACAAGGAGACTTTGGAAATTTTCATGTGGGGGATCATTTTGTGGCGGATTGATTTTGGGAACGTGACAGTGGTTGGCGCATTTTCGTAGAAACGCCCGGGGGTGCTTTGCAGGACGAAGCTTTTACGAGGCCTACGGTTATTATTTTAGACCCCGGACGTCAACGGAAAAACCAATAATGCCCACAAGCGGAGGAAGGGTTCCGTTTCGAGTCCCGGCTCCGCATCGATCCGCAAGCGGCGTCCCAAATTCGGCCTCAGCCGCAAGGGAAGATTATTTGATTATTTCTTGTAAGCACCCATCGCCGGAGCGTCCGGATTCGCCTCCGGGCCGAAGTAGCGGAGCATCACGAGCGGCTCGGTGGCGGAGGTGTTCTGGTAGGTGACGCCCACTTTCGCTGCGGCTTCCGTGATGAAGAACTCGTCCTCGGAAAGCGCGTTGAAGCGGAGGAGTTTCGGGCAATTGAGGCGGAGCTTGTTGGCCTGGCCTTCGCCTTGGACGACGATGACGGATGACGCGCCGTTGTCCTTGATGGTCGCGGTTGCGCCCGGCTCGACGGTGAGTTCCTTTGCGGTGAAGAACTGGAAGCCATCGACTTTTCCGTAAACGATCCACTTGTCGTGGAAGCCTTCGCCTTTCTCGGAAGTGACAGGCTCGAGGTAGTGGTTGTCCTTGAAATTCGGATCGACGTTCTTTTCCCAATCGAGCTGATCGACGATGAAGTCGATGTCCTGATGTTTGTCCTCAGGCATGTCTTTCACGAGCAGAGACCATGGCACTTCGCGGCCTTCCACAAGGTTCTGGTACATCCCGAAAACATCGCTACCCCACTGCGGCTCATAGGTGCAGAGCGAGCCGGGAGCGTGGAGGATGCAGGGATCGATGAGCCAGCCGGTGCCGATTTTCAGGCGGTATGCTTTCGAGAGATCGAGGATGCCGTTTTCGCCCTTGTTCCAGTTCGCGATGCACTGGCGGACCTGGTCGCGGGTGGTGCCCGGCTCGAAGCCCATGAAGGTGTAGGGGAAATTGTTGCCGACGTTGTTGTGCTGCGGCGGGAAGTAGTAGGACTCCGGCTTGCCTTCCTGCCCGACCAGCGCGGCCTGCTCGGCGGACTGGTGCATGTGGTGCGGGATGGGGCCCATGTTGTCGAAGAATTTCGAATAGACAGGCCACTTGGAATATTTCGACCAAAGCGCCTCGCCGATGATGTCGGCACCGCATTCGGAAATGGCTTCGCGGAGGGTGAAACGCTCGCTGCCGACGACGACATAGGAGAGTCCCTCGTCACCGTCACGGCCTTCGTTGGCGGTTTCCGTGGTGGAGCCGAACCAGCGCTCGTCGATGCCGCCGCGGTTCAGGCCGTAGGCGTAGGTGTCGTCCGGGTGCAGCTTGATGCGGCGACCGGGCTGGAGGAAAGAGCGCGGAACCCACGTAGGGGAAAGGCGAAGCAGCCCGCCGGTGTCCTCAAGGTGGCCTGCGACGAGGGATTTGATATTGGTGGAGACGGTGGAGAGATCCTGGGTGACGAGTGGGTTCTTCATTTTATATGTGGGAAAAAGTCGGGCTGATTCTCGCGGGAAACGCGTGCAGGGCAAGCGGAGATTCCGAATTTCACGGAACATCCGCATGTGCCAATCCTTCCCGCACCGAGAAGTTGTCGAAATCCGCGTGGACCGTGGCGTATTTTCCGCCCGGATCCTTTGGCGCGTAGGACGGGGTGTGGCCGCCGTGGAAGGTGCTGAAGAGCATTTTCGAAATGAGTGTTTTCCCGGAATCGCTGGCCCGGAACTCGACGGCTGGCTGGTGGTTGGTGCGCTTCCCATCGATGTGAACCGAGAAGCTGCCATCGGCTTTCCCGGGCGTGTTCACACTTACCTGGATGTCCACATGCTGCCATCTTCCTTTCGTGAAAACGGGAGCCTTCGAAGTGTCGCCCACACCGTATTTCGTGTCCGGGCTTTGCTCGTAAAGGTACGACATAGACCGGCCATCCGGCTTGAACATCACCCTGGCGCTCCATTTTTCAGGCATGCGGGGATCGCCGCCTGTCACAGGATTCTCCGGGCCCAGGCCGTGGAGTTTCCCGCCCCTGACCCATTGGAAATCCTCGGAGAAACGCACGTCGTAGCTCAGCGTGGCCTCCTTCACCCTCCCGGAAAGGGGATAGCTGGCGACAATCCGTCCGGATCCCTGCTCATACCCGACGTAGGCGACGCGGATCGCCGGGGAGCCGTCCGGCCCTCCGCCGGGTAGCAGGCTGACGTTTCTGTCCGCGAGCAGCTTTTTCCCGAAGGAACCGGGCTTCGCGAAATTTTCCTCAAGCAGGATTTCGCCGGACATCGCTGTCTGTGAAAAGGATGCCAGGGCGAGGGTGGCAAGGATCGGGCGGGTGATGTTCACTGGCTAGGCAACGCCACTCGCGGGAGGCTTCTTTCGCCGACTCGTAGGTATCGTGTCCTCAACTCCGGCTTTACACCTCCCGCCTCCCGCGAATAGTAATCCCTCCGTGATCGAGTTCTCAGACGCGCCATACCGATTCTTCGAGGCGAGGCCATCGGCTCCGCTGATATGGCTGGGGCGGGAAATGAACCGCCGCTTCATCCTGCCGGGGAGGAACCATCGGATTGCGGAGATCAGGATCGAGGGAGATACCGCGGCTCTTCACGATGCGAAAGGGAAGGGGGAAAGGCTCATGTTCGTCATGAACCACGCGACCCACAGCGATCCTCAAGTGGTCTCGGAGGTTCACCGGCGGCTGGGAACCGGTTCCTGCTTCATGGCGGCCTATGACGTCTTCCTGAGGAGCAAATTCTGCGCTTGGTCGATGCAGCGGCTTGGGAATTTTTCCATCGACCGCGAGGGCAGCGACAGGAAAGCGATGGCTGCGGCAATCGATGTATTGAAAGAAGGGAAACGCGCCCTGAATATTTTCCCGGAGGGCAACGTGTATCTCACCAACGACAGGCTCGCGCCTTTTCTGGATGGCGCTGCATTCATCGCTCTGAAAGCGCAGGCGGCTCTTGGCGATGTGCCGGTGAGGATCGTTCCGATGAGTTTGAAATTCACTCATCTCACCACGCCCCGGGAAGCGATCACCGCCCGGATGCGGAAGCTGGCGGCGGACAGCGGATACGCCTTTCCACCAGGATCATCGGGCGATCCGGTGGAAGCGGTGCTGGGTCTGGGGCGGCATATCCTCGGCGGTTATCTGGGGAAATACGGCTTCGATCCCGGCGATGCCTCGCTCTACGCCCGCCTCGAAGCGTTTGCGGAAGAACTCGTTGCCGGAGTGGAGCGCGGACTGGAAACCGCTCCCAGAAAGAACGAACCTTTGGAACGCAGGATAGGAAAAGCCCGCTCGGAAATCCACCGCCTCCGCTCCGATTCCTCCTCCGCCCCGCATCCGGAAATCAACGGCCTCGCCGAGCGAGCGATCCTCGCCCTGCGCATCCACGGCTACCTCACGCCTTACCTAACAGACCACCCGAGCATCGACCGCTACGATGAAACCGTGGAACGCATCGCCGAGGATTTCCACAGCCACTCCATGCCCCGCACCGGACCGCGCCGGGCGCTGGTCATGATCCACCCGCCGATTGATGTCGGGGATTTCCTCGGCGGCGCGGGTAAAATGCGCGACGCGATCCCGGCGCTGTCCACCGCGATGTCGGAAGCCGTCCAGTCCGGCATCGACGCACTGCACGAAAAAAACGATGCACCCGGCGCGCAGCTTTTGGAGTGAGGGCTGCTCAGCCGAAGCGCTTCTGCTGCAGCGGGTGGAGCCCCCCCGCTTGACTCAATGCGCTAAGATGTGCTTGGTCCTCTGACCTGCGCAATAGTCTACTGATTGTTGCACGGCTCTCGACAAACGCAGTTCCCCGCTCTCTTCTAGTGAAAACAGATCAACTGAATGCCCGGAAAGAAAACCACGCGAAAACCCACCACCATGAAGGAGGCGGAGCCACGCCCCGTGCCCAAACAAACCAAACGGGGAAAAACAAGCGCGGTTCTCAGGGAAGATACCAAGGAATATCGCGCTAACCCCCTGCGCTTCATTGACCTCTTCTGCGGCATCGGCGGATTCCGCATCGCCTTCGAGAAACAAGGTGCAAAATGCGTCTTCTCCTCGGATTATGACAAGTTCAGCCAGCAGTCCTACGAGGCGAACTACGGTGAGAAACCCCATGGCGACATTCATTCCGTCGCCATTGCCGATATCCCCGCCCACGACATCCTCTGCGGCGGCTTCCCCTGCCAGCCCTTCAGTATCGCCGGGGTATCAAAGAAAAACAGCCTCGGTCGCGCGCATGGCTTCGACGATGTGAAACAAGGGAACCTGTTCTTCGCCATTGCGGATATCATCGACTACCACCGACCCGCCGCTTTCGTTTTGGAAAACGTCAAGAACCTGCAGAGCCACGACAAAGGCAATACGTTCAGGGGAATCTACGAGACCCTGACTAAGCTCACCGCTGCTCCTCCATCTGGCTTCGGATCTTGGAGATGATCGAGCGGTAGTGCCCGGCTACTCCTTCGGCCTCATACATATCACTGCATTCCTCGACGATAAAGTATTCACCTACCGGCATCTCCTCCGCACGGAAATACTCCGCTGTCTTCTCCCATGATTCCGCGCGGCTTTCCAAACCGTCCAGAAGCTGACCGAGATCCAGCGCATCAAGTTCCAACCCGTATGTTTTCGTCATAGCTGGCCGGATTACTTGGCCTTGAGATTAGCAAACGCCAAGCTGGAAATTCCGGAAAGACCTGAAATAGTTCCGACATGCCCCGGTCACCTTCAGTCCCTTGGACACGTGAGCATCAATTGATTGCTCTGAATCTATACCGGAAGATTCCGTTCGGGCACTATGACAAGGGGAAGCCGATCGTCACCCAGATGGCCGGACTAATGGGTAGAAGCTCCGGTAGCCTCGCGATGAAATTAGTCAATTTCGCCTCGCTGGATCCGCTCCATCAGGCACGCGGAGTCAGGGGCTTGAGCGGCGCGTCAAAAGACGACCGCAAGATGTGGATCGAGTTTCAGGCCAACCTTCCGACACTCGGTCCGGAAAGCGAGCAACTCGTGCATGACCTGTTCACATCGGATGATTCGCTTGAGATCGATTTCCTTGAGAGCAAGACCGCTGAACCAACAGCATCGCGGATGTTCGGAGGTGGCTCCACGGAGGTTCAGGCCACAGTCAAGGTGCGTCGGGGTCAGCAATTTTTCCGGCAATCGATTCTCAATGCCTATGGGGTGCGTTGCTGCGTGAGCGGCATCAATGTCCCAAGGTTGCTGGTGGCAAGCCATATCAGGCCTTGGAAGGATTTCCCCGAGGATAGACTCGATCCCCGCAACGGTCTTTGCCTATCCTCGCTACACGACGCGGCATTTGACTCAGGACTGATGACTTTCGATGAGGGATTCGTAATGATACTCAGTCCGAAGCTGAAGAAGTTCCTTCCGCAAGACTCGCTCGAAATGAATTTCCTGGGGTTCGAGGGGAAACCAATCCGCATGCCAAACAAACTGGCAGCGCCAGCCGGAGAGTTCCTGAATCACCATCGCGAGAATATATTCCAGAAGAAATGAGGGGGCTGGAATCCTGAGCGATATCGCTTTCATCAAGGCATGGTTTGCCGTGTCTTACGCTTTCCCCGGACTTCATCCTGACAGCTACGACACTCCCGGTGACTCGTGGCCCCGACGTCTCTTGCCCCTCGCAAAAGAGGCATGGCAACGGGCCGGGCGCGGTGAACTTTCCGATGAGTTCATCTACCCGTCCGATGCCCAGTGGGCGGGCTTGTGCGACCGGTTGAATAATCCCTCAACGGGTGAGGCCAGGCGTCGCAGGGCAATCCACGCGCGCTATTCAATAGTGTCGGATCAAGGACTTCTTTAACCACAGATGGACAGGATGCACCCAAGGGCATAAAGACGCAGATAAATGGGATGGAATTTGGAATCTCTTTCTTCCATCTGCGTGAATCCCGTCCATCTGCGGTTAATTTATTCGATCTTCATCCAGTCTGCAACGATTCGCCGGGCGGCTGCCTCAGATCAGGTGGGAG
>Ga0105047_10007805_pt1 | contig 17975 bp, 21 predicted proteins | sample MAT04_FD_78384 | JGI IMG/M metagenome (GOLD analysis project Ga0105047, IMG submission 78384) | Freshwater microbial communities from Lake Fryxell liftoff mats and glacier meltwater in Antarctica - MAT-04 (megahit assembly) | ecosystem: Environmental > Aquatic > Freshwater > Ice > Liftoff...
CTGATCCTTCGACCAAGCCACTACCCAGCCCAGGCCGGCCTGCAGGGTGGTGATGCCAGCACCGAGCTCGTGCCCGTGCAATGGCAGGCCGGCCTCCAGTCGCAGTGTGTCGCGCGCACCCAGACCGGCGGGCATGATGCCAGCGCCCACGACGGCGTTCCACAGGTCGGTAGCTGCGGCGACGGGAACCGCGATCTCGACGCCTGCTTCACCCGTGTAACCGGTACCGGCCACGACACAGTGGGCACCCTGCCACGACAGCTCGGCGACTCGGAAGCGACCCACCTCGGCCGCTGCCGGGAACACCTGGGCCAGACGCTCCTTGGCCCGTGGGCCCTGGATGGCCAGCACGGCGCGCTCGCGGGTGGTCTCGACCCCGCCGATCGCGGCGCGCACCCGGTCGGTGTTGGAGGCATTGGGCATGACATCGAAAACCTCGTCGCGCACCCACCACACGATGATGTCGTCGAGCACCGAGGCATCGGCCTCGTCGAGCAGATGCGTGTACTGCGCCCTACCTGGCGCCACCTTGAGCAGGTCGTTGGTGAAGGCCGCCTGCAGCAACTGCAGCGCGTCGGGCCCTTCGACTCGCACGGTACCCAAGTGCGACACGTCGAAGATCACCGAGTCGCGCCGGCAGGCCAGGTGTTCGTCGATGGTGCCCGACGGGTACGCGACCGGCATCTCCCAGCCGCCGAAGGGCACCATCTTGGCGCCGAGCGCACGGTGCACCGCATCGAGTGGGCTGAGTTCGTCGCCCGCCATCAGACTGCGGTCGCGACCGCAAATGGCTCACCTTCGCCGTCGCTGAGCAGCAACAGGGAGGCGTCGAGATCGGACTTCACGCTGCCGATGGCCAACACATTGAGCACTCCCTGGCCGCCACGCCGAACGATGTCGATGAGGGTGTCGCCGTCGCACAACAGCACGTCGTTGCCGCTGATGACGAGAGTCGCTGATCCAATGTCGGCCTCGACGTGCTCGCGCAGGTAGGTGAACGCCTTGCGCACCGATTCCAACTTGATGCCTGCGTCGAGCAGGCTCTTGATCACCCGCAGTTCGAGGAGGTCGCGGTAGCTGTAGAGACGACGGCTGCCGCTGCCACGGGCATCGACCAACGAGGGCCGAACCAGGTCGGTGCGTGCCCAGTAGTCGAGCTGCCGGTAGGAAATGCCCACCACACTGGCGGTCTTGGTGCCGCTGAAGCCGATCTCGGCCATCTGAACCGTCCCTCCTGCACCGGGCCACGGCCCAGTGATCACATGCGGGTAACTACGCCGGTGTAACCGGCTTGTCATCGTACGACAGGAACTCTGGCGACGTCAAGCACTCTTCGCGCGATTCGTCGCGCGGTGCGCGCGATGATTGGCCGATGAAGGGGTTCAGCTGGCGAAGTCGTCGGGACTGATGTCGTCGAGGAAGTCGCGGAACTCGTCGAGAATGGCTTCCTCGTTGCCCTCGGCGACCTCCACCGGTGCCTCGACCGCCGCTTCGTCGAGCAGTGCCTCCTCGGCGAAGATGGGGCAGGCAGCACGCACTGCGAGCGCAATGGCATCGCTCGGGCGGCTGGAGACCACGAGCTCGGCACCGGCGGTGGTGCGCAGATGCAGGTTGGCGAAAAAGGTGTGCTCGCGCACCTCGGTGACCACCACGTGCTCGAGCGTCGCGCCGAGCGTGGCGAGCAGGGTGATGGCCAGGTCGTGGGTGAGCGGCCGCGGGGGCACGATGCCCTCCATGGCGCTGTGAATGGCCGACGCCTCGGGGCCACCGATGAGGATGGGCAGCACTCGTGCGGACTGCACATCGTGCTCGCGCAACATCACCACCGGCGTGTTGGCCGGCAGCTCCACTCGAACCCCGAGCAGTTCCATGCGAATCACAGCGGTGATGGTACCTGCGCGTGTCGCAGTTCAGCTGTCGAGATGGTGCTGCAGCGCGGAGTGCAGAATCGCCTCGCGTAACGCACTTCCCTGGCGCGACAGCTCGACCAACGTGGCCGCTGCTTGCTGCCGGCTCTGTGGGTTGCGCTGGCGGATGAGCGGCAGCACCAGCTGTTCGAACAGCGCTGCTTCGCGTTCGGCCGACTGACGCCACGCACGCAGATGGCGGGGTTCGACACCACGCTCGAGAAACCCGGCAGCCGCCCGCACGATGGCCAGATCGGACGCCGTGTAGAGCGCGTTGGTGCCCGTGCCGCGGCTGGTGAGCAGACCGTACGATTCGAGCTCGGCCAATTGCTTGGCCGTGACACCAGCTACGGTGCACAGCTCGCTGGCCACGTACGTGTCGTGCACGGTCTCCGAAGATTCGTTGCGGCCGTTGGCGGCGAAGAACGAGGCAGCGGGATTGGATGACGCAGCGGGATTGGACGCAGGCGGCGGAGCGACTGACGGCACAGCGGCCAACACTGGCGGCTGGCTGGGCACGACCTGGCTGGGCACGACCTGCGGCACGGCCGCGACGGCCGCCCCATTCGCAGCTGCGGGAAGCGGGGCGACAGCGCTGAGGCGAGCCTGCCCTGCCGGGTGGTGTGCGGTGGACACAACGGTGCCAGCGGGGATGTCGAGTTCGCCGGTTTCGTCGAAACCGCCATCGCTGAACGGCGGACGATCGAGCAAGGTGACGTTGCGCAATCCACGCGGCGGGGTGGAGCCGGTCTCGTCGATCTCGCCGCTCTCCAGCCGGTCGCGGATGACGCGCAGCGGCAGGAAGTTCTCGCGCTGTTCGCGCAGGATGACACGCAGCCTGTCGACGTCGCCGTCGTAGAACTTGCGATAGCCCGACGGCGTGCGCTCCGGGTCGATCAGCCCTTGGCTCTCGAGAAACCGGATCTTCGAGATGGTGACGTCGGGGAACTCCTCGAGGAGGAGCGCGAGAACTTCACCGATCGACAGGTACGAGGCGTCCGGCATGGATCAGCCGTCGACCCTTTGGAAGAACACGAGGCGGAACTTGCCCACCTGCAGTTCATCCCCCTGCGCCAGCGACGCCTCATCGATGCGGTTGTTGTTGACGTACGTGCCGTTGAGCGACCCGGAGTCGCGCACGACGTAGTGGTCGCCCTCGCGGCGAATCTCGGCATGATGGCGCGAGACCGTGATGTCGTCGAGGCTGATCTCGCAGTCGGCCCCACGACCGAGACGGGTGAGCGGCGCCGCCAACGAAAGCGAATCACCGGCTTGCGAACCGTTGCGCACCACCAGCGACGCATTGCCCGACGGCAGGTCGCCCAGGTTGACCACCACGTCGTCATCCGGGCCGGGAGCGTCCTGCAGCGGGTCGACCTTCGCGAGCGTGATCGTGTGGTCGGCGAGGTCGTCGAGCACGCCGCCGCACGAGGAGCAGAAGCTCGACTCGGGTGGGTTGCGGTGACCACACTGGTTGCAGAACACGTAGGCCATCGGCACAACCTAACCGTTGGTGAGCGCGGCGTATGCGGCCGCGTCGAGCAGCCCTTCGATCTGGCTCTCGTCGCTGCACTCGATCTCGCACAACCACCCGGCGCCATAGGGGTCGCTGTTGAGGGTCTCGGGGGCGTCGGCCAGTGCGTCGTTCACCGCGACGACCGTGCCCGACACCGGGGCGTACACATCGCTGACCGACTTGGTGCTCTCGACCTCGCCGAAGCTGTCGCCAGCCGCAACCACCGACCCCACGCTGGGAACCTGCACGTAGACCACGTCACCGAGCGCATCCTGCGCGTAGTCCGTGATGCCCACTCGCACACGGCTACCGGAGACGGCAACCCACTCGTGATCGGTGCTGTAACGGAGCTGCTCGGGTACCTGCATGGCAACCAGGTTAGCCGCGACTGCCGCGACCGGCCCTCAGGCTCTCGCGGATGGTGGGTACGTAGGTGATGGCCGTGTAGTAGCTGAGCACCAGGCCGGGAACACCCACCAGCCAAGCAGCAGCCAAGAACCATTGATGCGCGAAAAAGTCGGTGGCGCCGAGCATGAAGCCAGGGATCGCGAACATCAGCAGGAAGGTGGCGGTCTTTCCCCACCAGGTGACGTCGAAACGCTTCATGCCGAACAGCAGGGTGGCCATCGCAACGACACCGCCGAACAGCAGCTCGCGGGCAACGACGAGCCAGAAGAACCACAGCGGGGCGATGCCTTCGAGGATGATGCCGGTGATCGCGACGATGAACAGCAGCCGGTCGGCGGTGGGGTCGAAGATCTTCCCGAACTCGCTGACCTGATTGAAGCGGCGGGCCAGCCAGCCGTCGACCCAGTCGGTGGCACCCAGGCCGCCCAGCAGGAACGCCGCCCCGGCCACGTTTTCGCGGCCGAACAGCATCCACAGGAAGACCGGAATGCAGCACAACCGAGCCAGCGTGAACAGGTTCGGGGCCGTCAGGAACTTGTGTGACGACAGCTGCGCTGCTGCCTCGGGTGAGTCGGTGGGCTCCATCGGTCGGGAGCGTACAAGCCGGGCCGGGCGCGCTGCGTACGATGCCGGGCATGACCCAGCACGCAACCAGCCCCGCCGCACTCGCCGGCCAGGTGGCGTTCATCACCGGTGCCGGCTCCGGTCTCGGTGCCGCGTTCGCCCGACGGCTGGCAGCAGATGGCGCGACGGTGGTGGTGAACGACCTCAACCCGAACGCTGCAGCCGACGTCGCGGCCGAGGTGGGTGGCGACACCGCCATCTTCGACGTGTGCGACTCGGTGGCGTTCACCAGCGAGATCGACAAGGCAGCCGAGCGCCACGGCCGGCTCGACATCCTCATCAACAACGCCGGCATCGCGCCGCCCACCGACGCCGACCGCATGCAGCAGACCATTGCCAACCAGATCGCACGCATGGAAGGTCGCATCGGCGACCTCGTGCCGCCGAACAGCACCGTCGACCTCAGCGACGCCGACTGGGACCGCATGATCCGTGTGCACCTCTACGGCGCGTTCTACGGCACCCGGGCTGCGCTGCGGCACATGACCCCGGCGCGCAGCGGTGCCATCGTCAACGTCTCGTCGGTGCTCGGCCTACGACCGATGGCCGGCGCGCTGCACTACGCCGCCGCCAAGGCTGGCATCATCGCGCTCACCAAGTCGGTCGGTCAGGAAGTGGCGGCCTATGGCGTGCGGGTGAATGCCGTGTGCCCGGGCTGGATCGACACTCCCCTACTCGCAGCGATGGACCCGATGATGATGGCAGGCATCGTGATGCAGATCCCCAAGGGTCGCATGGGCCGCCCGGAGGAGCTCGCCGAGCTGGTGCGCTTCCTCGTTGGCCCGGAGAGCAGCTACTGCAACGGCGACGTGTTCGCCGCGTCCGGGGGGTTCGCCTGATGGCCACCGTGTTCACTCGCATCATGCAGGGCGACATCCCTGGCACATTCGTGTACCGCGACCCGCAGTGCGCCGCCTTCCTGTCCATCAATCCACTCGCCCACGGGCACACCCTGGTGGTCCCCGTCGATGAGATCGACCACTGGGTCGACCTGCCCTCGCCGCTGGCGACGCACCTGTTCGAGGTCGCGCACCGCATCGGGCGGGCGCAGCAGGCCGCGTTCGGGTGCGAGCGGGTGGGGCTGATCATCGCCGGTTACGAGGTGCCGCACACGCACCTCCACGTGGTGCCGACCAACCACATGAGCCAGCTCGACTTCGCACAGGCGGCAGCCGGTGTCGAGCGCGATCAGCTCGACCAGGCGGCGCACGCGATTCGTGCGGCGTTACAGGCCCAGGGCGAGCTCGCCTGACCCACCCGGCGCGGCAGCGATCAGCTCGCGGCCCTTGTTGCGCACGTTGTTCACTTCGGTTCCCACAGCGTGCATCGTGAGCAGGTCGTCGGGTGCGGGAACCAGCAGCGACTGCAGCGCGTCGAGGTCGTGGTTGGTGGGGTCGAGCCACTCCGCCCATGCACTGGCGGGCAGCAGCACCGGCATGCGGTCGTGCACCGGTGCCATCGTGGCGTTGGCGGCCGTGGTGATGACGGTGCAACTGTGCAGCCACGGGGCGTCGGGGCCGGCATCACGGTCGCGCCAGCGGGCCCACAGCCCGGCGACGGCTAGCGGCTGGTCGTCGACCCGGTGGATGTACATGGGCGTCTTCGCCGGCTTGCCCGCCTTGGTGAGCGGCGCATCGGCGGCGCCCTGCTGCCATTCGTAGAAGCCGTCCATCGGGATGATCAGGCGATGCTTGACGAACAGGCTCTTGAACGCCGGCTTCTCCGCCAGCGTCTCGGAGCGGGCATTGATCATCTTCGACCCGATCTTGATGTCCTTCGCCCAACTGGGAACCAGACCCCAGTGGAATGCCTGCACCTCACGGGTGCCGTCGGGCCCGGCGACCACCGCCAACACGTCGTGGGTGGGCGCAACGTTGTAGTTGGCCGGCAGGTCGGTGCCCTCGGTCTGGAACGCGGCACCGAAGAACTCCGAGATCTTGTCGGCCGAGTGAGACGATACGAAGCGACCGCACATGTGCAGACGGTACCGCGGGAGCTTGCTCCCGTTGCATTCTCACGGACCGCGCGAGACCGCCACCGACCGACGTCGACCATGATCGCTCCCTCAACCTTTCGTGCCTTCTCGCCGTGAAGGGTTCAGTTCGATCATGCACCGACCGATGAGGCACATCGTGGAGACAGATCGTGACAACGGCTTTTCGCTCGTCGAACTCTTGGTGGTCATCGTGGTCCTGGGCATCCTCTCGATCATCGCTGTGTTCGCAATACGCGGCATCACCGACCGAAGCGAGGCGAGCGTGTGCGCCAGCGACCGGAAGGTTCTGACACATGCGATGGAGGCTCGGCGTGCCAAGGTCGGGTCCTACACCGACGAGTCCACCCTGGCGGCGGAGGGCCTGCTCAGGTCACCCTCGTCGCTGCACGACATCACGCTGAGCGTCGGCGATTATGTGATCGTTGCTGTCGGCTCATGTGCTGCGATTGCCGTGACGACTGTGTTGCCGTAGCGACAGCGGGTCTCATCGCGAGTACGCCACAACGAGCAGCGGCCCGCCCTTTCGGGCGGGCCGCTGCATTCGTCGGGCTGACAGGATTTGAACCTGCGACCCCTTGTCCCCCAGACAAGTGCGCTACCAAGCTGCGCTACAGCCCGAATGTTACGGCAGACGACTGTATCGACTCGTCAGCCGAACGGCGACGGTTTACAGGAAGAGATACACCACTCGCCAGCCGAGATACGCGACGAGCATCACCATCAACAGCTTGAAGTGCCACGGGGCCGTGGCATCGTCGCCATCGTCACCGCTGGCGGCCAACTGCCGCACGTTGACGTTCTTCGCCGTGATCGGCTGCTGCGCCGCGACCGAACGACCGCACGTGGGGCAGGTGCCATCGGCGTTCATCGCCGACGGCGCCCAGTACTTCGAGCACTCCTCACACCACGGCATGCCTGTAGCTCACTCGCTGCGCTTGCGCACACGCAACTTGATGGGCGTAGACCCGAACTCGAAGGCCTCGCGGATGGAGCGCTCGAGGTAACGCAGGTAGGTCTGCGGTAGCTCACGGTTGACGAACAGGGTGAACGTGGGCGGGTCGGTGGCGCCCTGCAGTGCGTACATCACCTTCAACCCGTGGCCGGCCGGCTGGCGCTGCTGCGCGTCGCTGATGACCCGGTTGACGTCGCGCGTGGGCACCCGCCGGTGGTACTGCTCGATGGCCTCCTGCAGCACGGGGCGCAGCTTGTGCACGCCCTTGCCGGTGAGCGCGGAGATCTTGAGGATGGGCGAGTCGCCCACGAAATACAGCTTGCGTTTCACTTCCGCCTGGATCTCGAGGCGCTGTTCGGCGTCGTCGATGAGCTCCCACTTGTTGAGCATGACCACGATGGGGCAACCGGCCGCGTCGACCCGCTCGGCCAGGCGTTGGTCCTGGCTGGTGACACCCTCGGTGGCGTCGATGATGAGCAGCGCGATGTCGCTGGCGTCGATGGCTCGCAGCGCACGCACCATGCTGTAGTACTCGGCCGAGTCGTCGATGCGGCTGCGGCGGCGCATGCCGGCAGTGTCGACGAACACGATGGGCCCGTCGGGCGTGTCGACCAGCGTGTCGATGGCATCGCGGGTGGTGCCGGCCATGTCGTGCACCACCGACCGGTCTTCGCCGACGAGGCGGTTGAACAGCGTGCTCTTGCCCACGTTGGGGCGGCCGACGATGGCAACGCGCGGCGGTGCGATGTCGTTGGGGTTCCACAGCGTGTCGCCGGCATCGTCGAGCGGGATGTCGCTGACCGGCTCGCGCTCGCCTTGGGGCAGCACCTTGAGCAGCTCGTCGAGCAGGTCGCCCGCGCGGCGGCCGTGTAACGCGCTGACTGCTTGCGGTTCGCCCAACCCGAGTGCCAGGAACTCCCAGCGGTCGTTTTCGCGACGGTCGTTGTCGGCCTTGTTGGCCACCAGGATGACCGGTGCCTTGAGGCGACGCAGCCACTGGGCCGCCGACTCGTCGTCCTCCGTCAGGCCCACCGAGGCGTCGACCACGAACAGCACCACGTCGGCCTGCTCCACGGCGGCTTCCACCTGACGGCTGACCTTCTCGTCGAGCTCGTTGCCACCGGGCAACCAGCCGCCCGTGTCGACGAGCGTGAAGGCAACGCCCAGCCAGTCGGCCTCCACTTCCTTGCGGTCGCGGGTGACACCCGGGCGGTCTTCCACGATGGCCACCTGCCCACCGACGATGCGGTTGAACAGGGTGCTCTTGCCCACATTGGGGCGACCGACGACAACAACGGTGGGCAGACTCACGACACGCTCTCCAAGATTTCGGCATTCAGGGCCCGCCGGAGGGCAATGCCGTCGGTGGGAACCACTTCGACGACCCTGGGTAGTTCGGCAACCGTGGTGCCATCGAGGAAACGACCCTCGCTGAGGCACACATCGGGCAGCAGGTAGCGGTGGCCGGCCGGCTCGAGCGCCAGCACGCGAGCCAGGTCGGCGCCGACCATCAGCCCGGTGACGCCGGTGTTGCCACCGAAGAACTCGTTGGCCACCGGGATGATGCGAATGTCGGGGCGGCCCAGCGATTGCACCAGCGGGGCGAGCACCTGTGCGCCCATCGGGCCGGTGAGCACGCCAATGGGTGCATCGGGCCGAGCACCGAGGCGCACGCTGACGGAGGCAGCCGAGCCGGAGTCGGTGCCGCAGCCGCGCAAGCCGGTGTCGCCGGCCGGGTTGCGCGGGGCGCGATAACCCTGCGCGGGAGCGCCGTCGACGGCGGCGAAAAAGCCGCTCTGCGGGCCGGTGGGCTCGGCGAGATGACCGTTGAACTCGAGCTCGAAGGTGCGGGCCATGCCGATGCCATCTTCGTGCATGTGGAAGCCCTCGTAGGTGTCTGCCTCGGGGAACGGCAGCTCGGCCATGAGGTAGTACTCGTCGCCGGCGAACACCATCCGCTTGCCCAGCGTGCGCAGGAAGATCTCCTGCCAGTCGTGGATGCTGGCCACCATGGCCCGTGCCTCCGCGACGGTGTGCAGCCGCATTGCGCTTTCAGTGTTGTAGCGGCTGAGGCCCAGCGGCACCACGGCCACCGAGTCGAGCTCGGGGTACTGGTCGAGCACGCCCGCCATCGTCTGCTCAAAAATCGCGCCGTCGTTGACGCCGGGGCACAGCACCACCTGGCCGCGCACGACGATGTCGTTGTCGAGCAAGGCACGCATCCAGCGCAGGCTCATGCCCCCACGAGGGTTCTTCAGCATGCGGCTACGCACTTCCGGGTCGGTGGCGTGGATGCTGACGTTGAGCGGCGACAGACGCTCGGTGATGACGCGCTCGAGGTCGGCCTCGGTGAAGCGGGTGAGCGTGGTGAAGTTGCCGTACAGGAACGACAGGCGGTAGTCGTCGTCCTTCAGGTACAGGCTTTTGCGCAGCCCCTTGGGCAGTTGGTAGATGAAGCAGAACTCGCAGTGGTTGTCGCACGTGCGCACACGGTCGAACACCGCGCTGGACACTTCGGCACCCAGCGGCTCGCCGGCGCGCTTGTCGACTTCCAGTAGCAGTTCGAGCCCGCCGCGCTGCACTTCCAGCGCCACCTCGGCCTCGTCGGCGGCAAAGCGCCACTCGATGATGTCGCGCGGCACGGTGCCGTTGATGGTGAGCACGACGTCGCCGACAGCGAGCCCGGCGCGATGAGCGGCGGACCCTGGCGCAACGGCGGCGACGATGGGCAACGACATGGATTTCAAGGCTACCGGCGGCCCTCACCCGACCCGTCGAAATGTGCCGCTAGCCTCCCCATGGTGACGGTTGACCGCGTACTGCTGGCCGAACCACGTGGGTTCTGCGCCGGCGTCGAGATGGCCATCAAGGCCCTGGCGTGGATGGTGCGTAGCTTCGAGGCACCGGTGTACTGCTACCACGAGATCGTGCACAACAAGATCGTCGTGCAGCGCTTCGAGGCGCAGGGTGTGGTGTTCGTCGACCACATCTCCGATGTGCCCGAGGGCAGTCCCATCATGCTCTCTGCCCACGGCTCGGCGCCCGAGGTCGTGGCCGAGGCACGTGCCCGCGGCAGTTACGTGGTCGACTCGGTGTGCCCGCTGGTCACCAAGGTGCACCACGAGGTGAAGGTGCGCGCCGGCAAGGGCTTCCGCATCGTGTACGTGGGCCACGCCGGCCACGAAGAAGCCGTGGGCACGATGGCGGTTGCACCGGCGGCCATCAGCCGTGTCGAGAGCGTTGCCGAAGTGCTCGCGCTGCCACAGTTCGACGAGCCGGTGGCGCTGCTCGCACAGACCACGCTTTCGCACCGCGACTGGGAGGGCGTGGCGGTGGCGGTGCGCGAGCGCTACCCCGACGTGTGGGCACCCGGCCGCAGCGACCTGTGCTTCGCCACCACCAACCGCCAATCGGCGCTGATGGCCATGGCCCCGCAGTGCGATGCCATCGTGGTCATCGGCTCGGCCAATTCATCGAACACGCGTGCACTCGAGAAGCTGGCCATCGAGGCCGGCTGCCCACAGGTGTTCCGAGTGAACGACGCCGAGGAAGTACCGCTCGACCTGCACGGCACCGTCGGGGTCACCGCCGGAGCGTCGGCCCCCGAGGAGTTGGTCGAGGCAGTCATCAGTCGCTTGGCCCCCACGCACGGCGTCGAGCTGCTGCGGGTCACCGAGGAAGACGAATACTTCCCTCCCCCGCGCAACATCCGCGACCTGCAGGCTGCCATCGGCATCGCCGCGGCGGCGATGTGCGGCGGGCCGATTGCAGGTTCGACGGTGCTCGACGATCGCTCACTCGCCGCCAGCGATGTGCTGGCAACGCTCGGCGATTCCTAACCTGACCGCCATGCTGTCCCCCACCGCCGCCACCATCCGCCTGTTCCTGCACGTCATCGCTGCCACGGTGTGGGTGGGCGGGCAGTTCGCGCTGGCCGGCGTCGTACCCACGCTGCGGCGGGTCGCCCCCACGGCCACCAAGCCGGTGGCGCAGGCGTTCGCCCGGTTTGCATGGCCGGCGTTCGGTGTGGTCGTTCTCACGGGCGTGTGGAACCTGATGGCCATCGAGATCACTGCCACCAGCGGCGCCTATCAGGGCACCGTGCTGCTGCACATCGGCATGGCCACGGCGTCGGGCGCTTTCGTGGCCGTGCACCAGTTCGGCCAGACCAAGCTGGCCCTCGCTCTCGGCGGCGCGCTGGGCGCCCTGTTCTCGGTGGCCGCGCTCTTCGTGGGGCTCCTCCTGCGCACCGGCGCCGCCTGACCCATCCCCACCCGTCCGTGTGCCAGCCGACCACCGGGATGCACCCGCCACTCGCCCGAGATCCGAGGCTTTCCTACACCCGGAGGTTTTCCGCGTTGAAAGCGTGGACGAAAACCTCGGGTTGCAGGAAAGCCTCGGTTGGTTAGTTGCGGGGGACTTGGCTCCAGGGGACTTCTCGGTCGACGCGCACGTCGCCGGGAAGGCCCAGGACGCGCTCACCGAGAATGTTGAGCATCACCTCGGTGGTGCCACCCTCGATGGAGTTGGCGCGGCTGCGCAGGAACGCCTTCTGCGGGGTGTGGTACTCCATGGCGTGCTCGGGGCGCACCATCTCGTAGCTGCCGTAGAGCAATGCGTCGGCGCCCATCAGGTTCACCAGGCACTCGTAGATGTCCTTGTTGAGGTTGGCGCCGGCCATCTTGCTGATGCTGCCCTCGGGGCCCGGGTCGCCCATCTTGCGGTTGTTGTTGGCGCGGATGTTGGTGAGGCGCAGCAGTTCGGCGCGGATCCAGAGCTTCATCACCTCGTCGCGAGTGGCGTCGTCCTTCTTCCACTCGGGGGCGTCGGCCCACTCCTTCATCAGGTTGGCGATGGTGCCGCTGCCTCGCTGCGGAATGGTGCCGCCGATGGACTGGCGCTCGTTCATCAGCGTTGTGAGCGAGACACGCCAGCCGTCGCCGGGCTGGCCCAGCATCTCGGATTCGTGGATGCGGGTGTCGGTGAAGAACACCTCGTTGAACTCGGCTTCGCCGGTCATCTGGCGCAGCGGCAGGGTCTGCACCGTGGCGTCGTGCATGTCGACCACGAAGGCGGTGAGGCCGGCGTGCTTGACGGCCTCGGGGTTGGTGCGCACGACCAGCAGGCCGAAGCGCGACAGGTGGGCCAGCGTGGTCCACACCTTCTGCCCGTTGACCACCCACTCGTCGCCGTCCTTGACACCCTTGCTGGAGAGGCCGGCGAAGTCGCTACCGCTGCCCGGCTCGCTGAACAGCTGGCACCAGATCTCCTCGCCCGTGAACAGCGGGCGAAGATAGCGCTGCTTCTGCTCCTCGCTGCCCCAGGCCACCACCGTGGGGCCTGTCATGCCATGGCCGATCGGGTTGCGGTACATCGGGTTGGGGGCACCCTGCGCGTAGAGGCGCTCGTTGACGAGCTTCTGCAGCTTCGGGTTCAGACCCAGGCCACCGTGGCCCACGGGAAAGTGCACCCACGCCAGGCCCTTGTCGAACTGCGCGCCCAGGAACGTGACGGCATCGGCATCCTTCGGCGGGCACTCCTGCAGCAACTGCGCGACGAGATCTGCAACCTGCTGCTCCTCGGTGTTGAGGGTCTCGGTCTTGAGGGTCTCGGTCTTGAGGGTCTCGGTGATGGTCATCGTGTGCTCCTTGAGGGGCGGTGCCGGCCGAGCCGACGGGCGAACGCGGCCGACGATAGTGGCCCTGTGCAACCATTGCCGAACCGTGTGGAGTGGTGTCGATCAACGCCGGCTGAGCGTGATGCCTGCAGTGTGCGCCAACTGTTCGGCCATGGCCAGCCCCGCTGGTGCGTCGAGCCCGAGGGCCACCTGCAGGAACGCCCACATGGCCTGCACCTGCAAGGCCTGGAGGTCGCGCCAGCCGCGACCAGCGGCCGACTGCGAGCCGGCTGCAGTCGACTGCAGGTAGTCGCGCACCATGGCGGGCAGACCGGGCACCTGTGGTGCGAGCTCCGCGTACAGCGCAATGTCGCTGCTGGCCTGGTGGCCGGCTCCGGTCAGGTCGAGCCGCCACGACGGCGAGCCACGCAGCAGCGCCCACGGCCGATCGGCATCGACGTGCGGCGGTGTGACCTGGTCGGCCAACGACACCACCAGCAGCGACGGCGCGGCGACTCGACCGAGCAGCCCCTCGCTCATGCTGCGGGTATAGGACTGGAACCCGACGACCGCCTTCACCGACGGATGCGCCTCCACGCCACGTGAGCCGGCAGCTGTTGCGTAGGCGGTGTAGGCGCCATACGAGTGCCCCGCCAACACCACCTGCTCGGGGTTGATGGCCTGGCGCAGTTCAGCGGGCAGCAGCGCATGCTCGCCGAGCAGCGCAGCGAGCAGGAAGTGGGCATCGGCGACGCGGTTCACCTCGTTGCTGCGGTCGTCGGCGTGTTGCCCGAGCATCCAGTCGAGCAGTGCGTCGCCCGGATGATCGGCCGACACCACCACTGCACCGCGCGATGCGAGCGCCTCGCACACCATCGAGTACGAGATGCGCATGCCGGTGCGGCCATGCGACAGCAGCACCAGCGGGTAGCTGCCCGTGCACACCGGCGGTTCGTGCTGTGCCGTCGCGGCCTCGAACGCGACACCGGGGAACAGTTCGTACGAAGCACGCTCGGCAGCGGACTCCGCTGCGGGGTACCAGATGTCGGCCGTGAGCGCACGGTGGTCGCGCGCTGCGTCGACGAAACGCACGGTGCGGCGACCCACGGGCAGCTGCGCCGGTTCAAGCGGCGCGCCGGCAGTGAGGCGGGTCATGCGGGCTCCTCATCGGCAGACTCATCGGCGGACTCGTCGATGCCGAGGGCCGCCAGCCGCGCCAGCAGCCCGTCGCGGATGGACGTGCCCGGTTCGCGGGCCTTGTCGCCGGCGATGCGCCAACCGAGCCTGCTGGAATAGAGCAACGGTGGCTCCTTGAGCCGACCGGGCTGAACTGCCACCACGCGGGCGAACAGCAACTCGTGATCGAACATCGTCTTGCTCTCGAAGATCTCGCAGTGCAGCCACGCGATCGCGTTGCGGACCACCGGCAGCGTGGTGCCGGGGAACTCCGTGAGGAACTCGTCGGCGAGGTAGCGAAATCTGCGACCCGGATACGAGAAGTACTGCCCCGCCGCCACCTGATCGCCAGCAAGCAAGCTGACGGCAAACCTGCCACTACCGACCAGCAGCGGGTACGTGTCGTGCTTCGGCGAGACGCTGGCCATCACTATCGGTTCCTCGAAGCTGACCTGGCTGACCCAGTGGCTGCAGTATGCGCGGCTGACGCCTTCGTGATGGGCGCCCACCACTTGGACGCCGTGCATCATCTGCCCGAGGGAACGCTTCAGTGTGGGGTCGATCATCAGTTCCAGTGTCGCAGCCAACGGGCGTGCTCTGCGCGCTCCTGCGCCAACTCCGGGAACGCAGAGCGCAAGCGGGCGAGGGTCTGCAGCGGCAACGGTTCGTCCATGGCGACGAGCGAGCCCTTCAGGTTGTTGAGCATGCGCAGCAGGATGCTGCGCGTGTGCGCGGGTTGCACGACCCGCGGGTCGAGCGGCGCGCTGATGCCCGTGATGCGCTGCCACGCCGGCTCGAGCTCGTCGGGGGTGTATTGGCGGCCGTTGTGGAACGGGTCGGCATAGACGCCGTTGCACTGCACGAGGAAGTGCCCGGGTAGACCGACCCCCACGATGGGCACGCCGAGACGGCGACCGACTTCGATGGCGCACACACAGAGCGTGATGGGAATGCCGAGCCCGGTGGTGAGCACACGGTGCAGGTACGAGTTGGCGGGGTCGCCGTAGTCGACGCGGTTGCCGCGCAGTCGCCCAGAGCCGAAGAGCGCCATCAGGATGGAATCGAACGACGGCGCACATTCATCGGCCAGCCGATCGAGCCCGATGATGACCGAGCCGACGTCGGCGGAAGGGTCGAACGAGGCACCGATGAGCGCCGCCATCAGGTCGAGATGGGCCTCGGACGCGGGGCGATTCACCAAGTCGGTGAAGCGTGCCGCCGGATCCATGCCGTGAACGTACCGTCGGCTACGTTCGCCTGCTATGTATCCTGGCGCGTTCCTCGAGACCCACCCCGACAAGCCAGCCGTCATCATGGGCGGCAGTGGCTTCACGCAGACCTTCGCCCAGCTCGATGCGGCGGCCAATCGGCTCAGTCACCTGTTGCGGGCGGCCGGCGTCGAGCCGGGCGACCACGTGGCGATTTGCATGGAGAACCACGACCGCTACATGGAGATCGTGTGGGGCTGTCACTACGCCGGCGCGGTGTACACCTGTGCCTCCAGCAGGCTCACCAGCGGCGAGCTCAGCTACATCCTCAACGACTGCGCGGCGAAGGTGTTCATCACGTCGCACTACAAGGCCGACCAGGCGGCCGAGATATTGGCCGCCACGTCCGGTGTCGGCTTGCGTCTGATGCTCGACGGCACCCTCGACGGGTACGACGCGTACGAGTCCGCTGTGGCCGATCAGCCCGCCACACCGCTACCAGGTGAGCGAACTGCAGGAATCGACATGCTGTACTCATCGGGCACCACCGGCCAGCCCAAGGGCGTGTCGCGCGCCTTCGTCGCGAACCCGCTCGAGACCACCGCCAACGGCGTGTCGCCCCTGCTCACGCTGCTGTTCGGTGTCACCAGCGAGAGCGTCTACCTCTCCCCTGCGCCCTTCTACCACGCCGCTCCGCTGCGCTTCTGCATGGCTGCGCAGCAGGTGGGGTGCACCGTCATCGCAATGGAGCACTTCGACCCCGAGCAGTACCTGCAGCTGGTCGAGCGCCATCACGCGACCGTCAGCCAGGTGGTGCCCACGATGTTCGTGCGCATGCTGAAGCTGCCTGCCGAGACGCGCGACAAGTACGACGTGTCGTCGCTGCAGTGCGTCATCCACGCCGCCGCCCCCTGCCCGGTGCCGGTGAAGCAGCAGATGATCGAGTGGTTCGGCCCGATCATCCACGAGTACTACGCGGGCACCGAGGGCAACGGGTTCGTGTACTGCAACAGCACCCAGTGGCTGGCGCACCCCGGCACGGTCGGCACCCCGCTCGGGTGCACGCTGCACATCTGCGGCGACGAAGGCAACGAGTTGCCACAGGGCGAGAGCGGCACTGTCTACTTCGAGGGCGGCGCCCAGTTCGAGTACCACAACGACGCGGAGAAGACGAAGAGCTCGCGGCACCCGCAGCACCCGTGGAGCACCCTCGGCGATGTGGGCTACCTCGACGCCGACAACTTCCTGTACCTCACCGACCGCAAGGCGTACATGATCATCTCGGGCGGCGTCAACATCTACCCGCAGGAAGCCGAGAACGTGTTGGTCACCCACCCGAAGGTGATCGACGTGGCCGTGTTCGGCGTGCCCAACGACGACTTCGGTGAAGAGGTGAAGGCGGTGGTGCAGCCCGTCACGATGCCGGCCTCCGACGAGGAAGCAGCAGCACTCTCGCGCGAGCTGATCGCCTTCTGCCGCGAGCACCTGGCCGACGTGAAATGCCCGCGCAGCGTCGACTTCCGTGACGAACTGCCACGCCACCCCACCGGCAAGCTCTACAAGCGACTGCTGAAGGACGAATACTGGAAGGCAGCCGGCCGCAGCATCTGACGGCTGCGGGCACCATGGGCACAACCATCGCGAAGGACCAGGCCCGCAGAGGTGCGCGGCGCCTGATCGCGGCGATGGTCGTGCTGCTCGTTGCGCTGGTGGGCACCTGGTTCGTGCTCGAGCAATCCGCCGAGCCGGCTGCCGACGACTTCGAAGTGCTCGCCGGCTCCATGGGCTCGGGCGACCCCTCGCTCGTCGTCGCCCGATCGTCGGCGCAGGGCTGGGAGATCGACGTGGCCATCGGTGGCGACGTGCCAGTCTCCGAAGAGTGCGCCGAGCCACTCATCCAGTCGGTTCTGGTCGACGATGAGCCCGCCACCGTCGTGGTGCTGATGCAGTGGCCCAGTCGAGGCTGCGAGACCGGCCCGAAGCAGTTCACGATTCGCCTCACCGGCCTCGCAGTTCCCTTCCGAGTGGTCGTCAGAGGCCAGCCGTGCCAGGCGGTCGACGTCACCGCCGCTGGCATCTTTGCGTTGCAACCCACCGACGAAGGTGCCTGCCAGACCTGACCCCGCGAGCCCGCCATCAACTTCTGTGGCACACCACAGACGTACGTGGCTTTGTGGTGTGCCACAAACCCGCCAAGGACGAGTCGGTGCCCGACCCAGCGAGCCCGCCACCATCCTCTGTGGCACACCACAGACGTACGTGGCTTTGTGGTGTGCCACAGAGGGCTGGAGCGGGGGCCCTGTCGATGGCCGGGGGGCCCTGTCGATGGCCGAGGGCCTCGCCGAGCGCCCGGTTACGGCGGGGCCTGGGGCGGCGTCGAGGGCGGAAGCGGGGTCAGTGAACGCTGGAGACGTGCAGGCGGGCGATCACGTCGGCGAGCCGCAGGCTCTGCGTGCGACCGTGTACCGGAGCCTCCGCGCCGGCGATGACCGCTGCGAAATGACGCACCATTGCTGCGTAGGCGTCGCCGCCGTCGCAGGCGATGTGCTCGACCTGGCCGGAGCGTCGCTC
>Ga0105047_10007806_pt1 | contig 17973 bp, 18 predicted proteins | sample MAT04_FD_78384 | JGI IMG/M metagenome (GOLD analysis project Ga0105047, IMG submission 78384) | Freshwater microbial communities from Lake Fryxell liftoff mats and glacier meltwater in Antarctica - MAT-04 (megahit assembly) | ecosystem: Environmental > Aquatic > Freshwater > Ice > Liftoff...
CCGCACCTGGAAGGTCTACGTCGAGGGCGACACGGGCGCCTCGCTGACCGGCCTGATCCACTGGCCGCAGCTGCACGAGCGCTTCGCCACCCACTTCGTCCCCTTCAGCGAGTTCGAGAAGGATGCCGCGTCAGGCAACCTCCCGGACTTCGCGATGATCGAACCGAACTTGCTGGTGGGGCACGGCGACTACCACCCCGCGGCCGGTGCTGCCCTGGTGAAGGGACTTCAGGTCGACATCGACGTACCGTCGTCGATCCTGGCCGGCGACGCCTTCCTGCAGCGGATCTTCGACGCCTACCGCGGCATGCGCTCACCCGTCGGCGCCAACGTGTGGAACACGACGCTGCTGATCGGTTGGGACGAGCCCGGGGGAACTTACGACCACCGGGCTCCCGGCCCCGTCCCGGCACCGGATGCCGCGGCACCGGTGGGGCAGTTCGGGTTCCGGTTCGACCGGTCCGGGTACCGGGTGCCTGCCATCGTCGTCTCGCCGTGGGTCGAGCCCCGCTCGGTCTACGACGACGAGCACCGGCACACCTCGTTGATCGCGACGCTGCGCACCCTGTGGGACCTCGGGGACCTCGGGGACCTCGGGGACGCCTTCACCGAGCGCGACAAGGCCGCCAAGCCGATCGACTACGTGTTCAGTCGCGAGACGCCGACGGATCCCGACGAGTGGGATGTGCCGCGGGCCAACCCGGTGCCGCAGTGGCAGATCGACTGGGAGGCCAGCGACAAGACCATGAGCAACCTGGGCAGGGTCGCCATTCCCGGTCTCGTACAGAACGCCAGGGCTCTGGGCCTGCCCGTTCCGCCGCAGCTGCTGGACCCGAACTCCACCTCACCACCGATCTGGCGTTCCATGCTCAGCAGTTGCTGTTCAAGCGCTTCTGGCCGCTGCTGGGACCGCAGGATGAGGACCTGGAGCAGCTGAGAGCCATCGTGGCGAAGGACCTCGCGGCCGCGACCGAGCCTGAGTTGTAGGCCAACAGGCCAGGAGGCCTGGAGGGCTGGAGGGCTGGAGGGCTGGAGGGCTGGAGTGCTGGAGGGCTGGAGGGCTGGAGTGCTGGAGTGCTGGAGTGCTGGAGTGCTGGAGTGCTGGAGTGCTGGAGGCCAGGAGGCCAGGAGGCCAGGAGGCCAGGAGGCCAGGAGGCCAGGAGGCCAAGGACTGAGCACGGCGGTGACCGCAGGCGTGACGTGGTCTGGCGCGCCGGCGAGCTGATCACCGCCCTCGACGAGTTCACCGGACGCGCGACGCGCCGGACGCGCCGGACGCGCCGGCAGCGCCGGACGCGTCCGGCGCTGAGCCACGCCCGGCTACTCGCGGTAGGAGTCGCGCAACGCGATGATCGCGGCGCGCTGGGTCGAGACGAGCAGCCCGGCATCCCCCAGCCGGTCGGCGTTGACCCAGCCGCCTCCGGCCCACGCCCGCAGCAGCGACGCGCCCTTGGTGGAAGGGGCACCGGAGATGCCGAAGTCGGCGGCGAGATCCTTGGCGAGCACCGCGCCGTGCGGCCCGACCAGCCGGTTCGCGATGCCGGTCGCCCAGAGGAGGCCGCAGGCCCGGCCGCGGAGCGAGGCGCGCCGCCGCAACCACCCGGGGTCCTTGACGGTGGCGCCGACGAGGAGCCGGTGCGCCGCGGTGCGCCACTCGCCGAGCACGGGTCCCAGGTGCGCCACGCGAGGCGACGAGTCGAGCCACTCGTCGGCGAGGGCCGCGATCTCGGCGGCGGTGTCCTGCACGTCGGCTGCGACGTGGTCGAGGACGAGCGGCTCCGCCGGCAGGGGTTCGGTGTCGAGGCCGTCGAGCACGTCGGGGCCGCCCACCCCCTCGGCGAGCGAGTGCAGGAGCAACGGCGCGTGTTCGCCGCTCTCGAACGCCTCGATCAGCGGGCTGATCTCACGCCACCGCACCGCGGGGGCCGCGTCCCGCAGTAGTGCGAACACCGGCATCCACTCGTCCACCGCGGCCAGGGTCTCGGCCGTGGCCGCGGCCGAGACCTCGAGGCGGCGGTGGGCGTAGCGGATGAAGGCCGGCAGCACTTCCTCGACCCCGTCGAGGGCCGCCTCGGTCGCGTCGCGCGACCACGACAGCCGTTGGGTGAGGGCGAGCTCGACCTGCACGGGTGACCACCGAAGCGGGTGCCCGGCGCAGGCAGCGGCGTCGCCGGCGAGCAGGAAGGCGGCCTCCTCGTGGTCGGCGTTCACGGGAAGACCCTGCGCCTCGGGAGAGCCCAGGTAGCCCTGCACCGCCTCGAGCACCGACACCTCGGGCTGGGCGCTGGAGGTCAGCACGGAGGTGCCACCGGCCGGCATCCGGCGCAGCAGCATCTCGACGAAGGGGCGTGCAGCCGGCCAGCCCAGCGGGTCGCCCTCGGGGTCGGCCCAGTCCTCCGGCGCCAAGGGCGCGTCGGGCGCTTCGCCGCGGTCGATCGCCTGTTGGATGCCGGCCCGAGCGTCGGCAGTCGTGATCTCCGCGAGCTCCGAGGTGCGGCCGCCGTTCTCGAAGAGCAGGTCTCGGTAGCGGGCGCACACGTCGTCGAAGGGCTTGGGCAGGAGGAAGACGTCCTTGACCCGGGTGCCGAACGCCTCGTCGACATAGATCACGACCGTGACGCCGCCGATGCCGGGCCACGCCAGCCCGAGGATGACGTTGTCCCCGTCGCCCAGGTCGTCACCGATCTTCGCGGCCTGCTCGACCGTGATGTCACGCACTCCGCGCACGGGCTCGGGGACCGGATGCCGGCGGCCGGCGAGCGCACGTCGCACGCGTGCGGCATCCAGCTCGTCAGGAAGGAGCGCTGCGATGACGTGCAGCGTTGCCGTCGTCTCGGCGTAGGGGGTGCCGACGAACGACTCGACGAGCGCGTCGAGGGGCACCAGCGCGGCGTCAGCGTCGGCGGCGTCGTCTGGGTCGTTGGTTTCGGCCGTCTCGGGCCGCCATGCGTCCGTCACCGAGAGCAGCGAGGAGACGAGGGTGGTCAGGGCTGTGGGGTCGTCCGAGCGCAGAGCCGCGCGCAGCGCCCCGACGAGGTCGGCCTCCTGCCCGGAGGGCCCCGGCGGCTGTTGGGGCGGTGGGCCGTGCACCCTCGTGGCAGACCGGTTCGGTCCGTGCTTGCTGCGTCGTCCACTCTTGCGGGCCACGGACCCATCGAACCATGCCGGCGTCGGTGGCGTGGCTTGCGGGGGGGTGCCTCAGCCGCGCCGGCTGTCAGCGGCCTGCTCGAACCGGCCAGCCCCGCTGCCGAACCACGGCGGGGGCGAGGGGGAGCGGGCGCGCGTCACGGCATCCGACGTGACGTCACGAGGCCCCGGCCGACTGGTGCCGACCGGGGCCACGTCGTGCTGGCACTGCGCGCTGTCCGGCGGGTGGTGTCAGACGGTGGCGGGGATGCGCTCGATCGCCGGGGCGTCGACACCCTCGACCTTGTGGGCGTGGCGCAGGCCCACGATGCCCAGGGTGAGCATCACGGCAGCGCCGATGAAGGAGGCGATGGCCGCCCACATCGCGATGGTGCCGAGGGTGGCGAAGGCGTAGGCGTTCAGCAGCATGCCGCGCAGGGTGGTGCCCATGAAGAGGGTCTGGCGCAGCTGGCCGAGGTCCTGGGTGGCCTGGACGGTGGGGTCGGCCTTGACGGCGGCCATGTACTCACCGGAGATCTGCGAGTTGGTCTTGCCGCCGGCCTGCTCGTCCATGTGGGCCTGGATGTAGTAGTCGGCGTAGGCCTTGGCCTGGGCGCCGGTGGTCAGCGGCTGGCCGTCGTACTGGGTCAGGTTGGCCTTCATGTCGGGGGTGGTCAAGGCGGCGGTGACGGGCATGATGATCTGCTGGGCCGCGAGCTGGTCGTGCACGTTGGAGGTGGCGAAGGAGGAGGCCCAGACCAGCAGGCCGCCAGCCACGAGGAGGACTGCGGCGACGATGATGCCGGTCCAGGAGATGAGCTTGTCGAATGAGCTGCGCATGGTGGTCCTTGTCCTTCCGGGGCCCGGGGGTGTTGGGCCGGTGGGTGGCTTGGGTGTGTTTCAATCTACTACCTGCTGTAGTAGTTGATCGGTCAATCAAGTGTCGGGTGCGCCACAGTGGAGTGGGCGCCTGTGGACAACTCGCGGGGAGTGTCCTAGGACATCTGTACGATTAGGGCATGGCAGGGGAACTGACACTCTCGGAGCGGCGCGAGCGCTGGGCGGCTGCGCGCGAGGCCTTCGAGGGCCTGGGCGACGAGCTCTGGAGCGAGGGCTCGACCGGCCTGGAAGACGTGATGGGTGAGATCGACGGGTTGGTCGTCGCCGGGGAGGCGGCTCGGGTCGTCGTCACCGTCGAGGCCGTGACGCGGGGCGAGCCGGGGTCCGGTGCACGCGCGATGACTCCGGTCCAGTGGGTGCAGCGCCACGCGCCGTCGCTGAGGGCGGGCGGGGCGGGGCCGGTGGTGGCGCTGGCGTCTGCATTCGCCGTGGCGGGCAGCGCGCCGGTCAAGGATGCCGTGCTGTCCGGTCGGCTTCCCACGCGGGCGGCCGCCGTAGTCGTCGCGGAGGCGGACAAGCTGCTGCCACTGCTGGTCGAGGAGGCGCACGATCTCGCTCGAACCCTCGAAGACCCGGTTGATCCGTACGTCGCGCAGCTGCTGCGGCGGGCACCGCTCGTTCACCTCGCGCCGCCAGCGACTGCGCGGTCTCGAACCCGCGACCACCGCGGATCTGCACGAGCTCGTCGGCGATCAGCCACCCCTGTAGGCCGACCGCACTGCCCGCGCTCGGTCGACCACTCCCGGGCGGTCTTCAGCGACCACTTGGCACCCTCCTTGCCGAGCCGGTTCTCGACCGGCACTCTCACCTGGTGCAGCCGGGTCAGGCCGTTCTCGATGCCGCGCAGCCCCATGAAGGCGTTGCGCCGCTCGACCGTGATGCCGGGGGCGTCGCCCTCGACGACGAAGGCCGTGATGCCACCCCGCCCACCGTCGTGCTTCGGCACCCGCGCCATCACCGCGAGCAGCTCGGCCACGACCCGGTTGGTGGTCCGCAGCGTCAGGCCGTCGACCAGGTAGGCCGTGCCGTCGTCGGTGAGCGTCGCCGTGCACTCCATCCGTGCCGGGTCCGAGCCGGCGTCGGGCTCGGTGGGCAGGAAGGCGGAGATCGCCCCGGCCGCACACCGCGGCAGGAAACGCTCCTTCTGCTCGGGAGTACCGACCAGCTTGACCGGTTCGGGCACCCCGATCGACTGGTGCGCCGACAGCATCGCCCCGAAGGCCGGGTGCACCGAGCCGATCAGCAGCAGGGCGCGTCCGTAGGAGCGCATCGTCAGCCCCAGCCCGCTGTACTCGGTCGGGATCTTCATCCCGAACGCCCCGATGTCGGCCAGCGCCTTGATGTCCTCGTCGGGGATCTTCGCCTCGCCCGTGGTGTCGTCGGTGTGCGTGGCCCCCGTGCTTCCTCAGTGTGTCCGACCGGCCTAGAGTGGCGCCATGGCAACCGAGGACGAGTTCCACGCCGCAGCCGAAGGCGTCAAGGCGCTCCCCAGCGACCCCGGCAACGACACCAAGCTGCAGCTCTACGCGCTGTACAAGCAGGCGACCGAAGGTGACGTGCAGGGCAAGCGCCCGGGCTTCACCAACCCCGTGGGGCGGGCCAAGTACGACGCGTGGGCGGCCGTGCAGGGCACCGGCTCCGACGACGCCCGCGACCAGTACGTCGCGCTGGTGCAGAGCCTGCGTGCCTGACGCACCGTGCGCCTAACGGTGCCTAACGGTGCCTAACGGTGCCTAACGGTGCCTAACGGTGCCTAACGGGGCAGATCCGTCGTGAGGTGCGTCCACACCTGGGTGACCTCCAGGCCCACCTTGAGGTAGAGGTCGAGCGCGCCGGTGCGTGAGTCGGTCGACAGCTCGCTGCGTGTCGCCCCGTGGTCGCGAGCCCTTCCGAAGGCGTCGGCGAGCAACGCCTGCGCCAGACCCTGCCCGCGGTGCGACCGCTCGACGGCGAGCTGGTCCACGTAGCCGACACCTTGGCTGTCCACGAGGGTGAACGAGGCGCCCACGACGACCCCGTCGTGCTCGACCACGCGGAGCTGCCAAACCTCGGCGCCCGGTCGACGGACCGTCGTCGCCGCCCAGTCCTCGAACGAGTCGCGACCCCGGCCCTCCCACTCGTCGAACGCGTCCTGGATCACTCGGTGGGCCCCCCGCTCACGCTCCGTGCTGCCCCCCGTCGCGATCGCGTGGCCGGGGGGCAGCGGCCGTTCCGGGACCTCCCGTCCCGCGGGCAGCTCGAGCACCCACGAGGTGTGACCCAGCCGGTAGCCGCGTCCGAGCAGCAGGCGCTGGGCGGCCGACCCGTCGGGCACCGTCTGGCCCACCGTCGCCGCACCAACCGCGGCTGCGCGCTCCTCTGTCCACCCGACGAGCCACGACCCGATGCCGCGCCCTCGCGCCTGCGGGTGCACGGCACCCTCGGCACGGGCCCCGCCCCGAGTCACCTCGGCCGCTCCGACGAACCGGTCGCCCTCGAGCACGCCGATGCTGTCGGTCGACAGGTCGAAGCTGGGCCGCGACCAGTCGCCCGCGAGGTCCTCCGGCTCGAGGGCGAGCTGACCGGCATCCTCGATCTCGGCTGCGGCGTAGACGGCGAACACGGCGTCGAGGTCCGCGAGCGTGAGCGGGCGCGAAGCCAGGCCGCTGGGCAGGTCGTGGTGCTGCTCGGTCGTCACGAGCACCAAGCGTGGCGCACGGACCTCCCGACCGCATCCGGGTTGGCGGTGGTAGAACCAGCAGCATGCGACTGCACGACATCTCCCGCTACACGCCCACCCTCGGGTCGCGCACGGCCTCGTCACCCACCTCGACCGGAACCCGGTCGACCGGCTGGGTCGAACTGCTGCGTGAGCCCGCCACCCAGTACGTCGCCGACGACCTCCCAGAGCCACGTCGACCCGTCGGTGCGCAGTGCGTCGGCGGGTGACGGTCGCGGTGCTGCGTCCCGCATCGTGACCCTCCGCGGCCCCGGGGTTGGCCGGATGCCGGTCGCGTGGGACGCTGGTCGGGTGCTTTCTGGACACGTCCTCCTTCGCTGCCGCGGCGGGGCCTGAATCGGCCGCCCCTCGTCGCGGAGCTTCTGCTGCACCGGCTGAACCCCGACGAAGCGTGAAGGAAGCAGACCAGTGATCCATCCCCAGCAGCCCTCGGGCATGCCGACCCAGAAGTACGTGCCGTTCCAGGACCAGCTCGAGGTCCACGTGCCCGACCGCACCTGGCCCGACCAGGTGATGACGAAGGCGCCGCGCTGGTGCGCGGTCGACCTGCGCGACGGCAACCAGGCGCTCATCGACCCGATGGACGCCGAGCGCAAGATGCGCATGTTCAAGCTGCTCGTGAGGATGGGCTACAAGGAGATCGAGGTCGGCTTCCCGAGCGCCAGCCAGACCGACTTCGACTTCTGCCGCGAGCTGATCGACGGCGGCCACATCCCGGACGACGTGACCATCCAGGTGCTCACCCAGTGCCGCGACCACCTCGTCGAGCGCACCTTCGACGCCATCCGGGGCTCCAAGCAGGCGATCGTGCACTTCTACAACTCGACCTCGGTGCTCCAGCGGCGTGTCGTGTTCGGGATGAGCGAGGAGGGCATCATCGACATCGCCCTCCAGGGTGCCCGCCTGTGCAGGAAGCTCGAGGAGACCATCCCTGAGACGGCGGTCTACTACGAGTACTCCCCGGAGTCGTACACCGGCACCGAGCTCGAGTTCGCGGTGCGCATCTGCAACGAGGTCATCGCGGTCATCGACCCGACGCCCGACCACAAGATGATCGTGAACCTCCCGGCGACCGTGGAGATGGCGACGCCCAACGTCTACGCCGACTCCATCGAGTGGATGGTGCGCCACCTCGACCGGCGCGAGTCGGTCGTGGTCAGCCTGCACCCGCACAACGACCGCGGCGAGGGCGTCGCAGCGGCCGAGCTCGGCCGCCTGGCCGGCGCCGACCGCATCGAAGGCTGCCTGTTCGGCAACGGCGAGCGCACCGGCAACGTCTGCCTGGTGACCCTGGGCATGAACCTGTTCAGCCAGGGCATCGACCCGCAGATCGACTTCTCCGACATGGCCGAGATCCGCCGCACCGTCGAGCACTGCAACCAGCTGCCCGTGCACGAGCGGCACCCGTGGGGCGGCGACCTCGTCTACACCGCCTTCTCCGGCTCGCACCAGGACGCCATCAAGAAGGGCCTGGAGGACATGGACCGGCGCAGCACCGCCGCCGGCACCGACGTCGACCACATCGACTGGGGCGTGCCCTACCTGCCCATCGACCCGCACGACATCGGGCGCTCCTACGAGGCCGTCGTCCGGGTCAACAGCCAGTCCGGCAAGGGTGGGGTGTCGTACCTCCTCAAGGCCGAGCACGGCCTCGACCTGCCGCGCCGGCTCCAGGTGGAGTTCAGCCACGTCGTGCAGCGCCGCACCGACTCCGAGGGCGGCGAGCTGTCGGCCGCCGAGATCTGGCAGATGTTCGCCGACGAGTACCTTCACGCCGACGAGCCCGCCGAGCGCTGGGGCCGGTTCGCCCCGGTGCGGTCGACGCTGACCGGCGCCGACGACGGCCTGGACCACATCGACTCGGTCATCACCGACGCCGGCAAGCAGGTCGAGATCTCCGGAACCGGCAACGGCCCGATCGCTGCGTTCCTGCAGGCCCTCACGCCACTCGGTGTCGACGTGCGTGTGCTCGACTACCACGAGCACGCGCTGTCTGCCGGTGGTGACGCCCGGGCAGCCGCCTACGTCGAGTGCGCCGTGGGCGAACGGGTGCTGTGGGGCGTCGGCCTGCACGAGTCGATCGTCAAGGCGTCGCTGCGCGCGATCATGTCGGCCGTGAACCGGGCTGAGCGCGACAACACCGTCGCCGACTGACAGTGCTGCCGGTCCTGGCCTGCGGGCTGGCGACGGTCGACGTCGTGCAGGTGGTGGAGCACGTCCCCGGGCCCGACGAGAAGGTGGTGGCGCTCGCCACCCGGGTCGAGGCCGGTGGCCCCGCGCTGAACGCCGCGGTGACCACGTCCCTGCTCGGGATGCCGTGCCGGCTCGTCACCGCCGTGGGCGGCTCGCCGCTCGGCGGCGTGGTGCGGTCCGAGTGCGCGCAGTTCGGTGTCGACCTCGTCGACCTCGCCGACGCGGGTTACGAGCTGCCCGTGGCGACGGTGCTCGTCACCTCGACGACGGGTGAGCGCGCGGTCGCCTCTCGTGGCGCGCTGGGCGCCGCCACTCTCGCCACCGCGCTCGAGAGCGATGTCGGTGAGCTGCTCGACGGCATCCATGCCGTTCTCGTCGACGGCCACCACCTGGCCGTGGCGGTGCCGCTCGCGGCCGCAGCGCGGGCGCGCGGCATCCCCGTCGTCGCGGACGCCGGCTCGTGGAAGCCGGGACTGGACCGCCTGCTGGGCCACGTCGACGCGCTCGTGGCCTCGGCCGCCTTCCGGCCCCCGTCGGGTGACGGTCTCGACGAGCTGCTCGCCCTTGGCCCGGCATGGGTGGCCCGCAGTGCCGGTGCCGGGACCGTCCGCTGGCGCGGCGCGGACGGTACTGGGGGGCAGGTGCACCCTCCTGACATCGAGGTCGTCGACACCCTCGGTGCCGGCGACGTGCTGCACGGGGCGCTGCTGGCCGAGGTGGGTCGGCACGGCACCGACGACCTGCCTGCAGCCCTGGCAGCCGCCGTCGCCGTGGCCTCGCGCTCCGTGGCCGCTTCCGGTGCGCGCGGCTGGGCCCGCGCCCCCCGGGGAGCTGGAGTGGGCACCCGGTGATGGCAATTCACCGCACCCCGCGCACCCGGAACTGGATCGAGATGCGCGGACCCACGGGTCTGCTCGTCTTGGGGACGCAGTGGTCCCAGGTGCGCTGGCAGGAGCCGCCCATGACCAGGAGGTCTCCGTGGCCGGCGGGCACCCGCACCGAGGCTCCGCCCCCGCGCGGGCGGAGCAGCAGGTCGCGCGGCGCCCCGACCGACAGGATCGCGACCATGGTGTCGCGCTCGCGTGAGCGGCCGATGCGGTCGCCGTGCCAGGCCACGGAGTCGTGGCCGTCGCGGTAGAGGCACAGCCCCGCCGTCGTGAAGGGCTCACGGAGCTCGGTGGCGTAGTGGGTGGACAGTGCGACACGAGCAGCTTCGAGGGCCGGGTGGGGTAGCGGGGCGTCGTCGCCGTAGAAGCAGAGCAGCCGCGGCACGTCGACCACCGAGTCGTACATCTGCCGGCGCTCGGCCCGCCACGGCACGTCGTGCCGCAGCGCCGTGTAGAGCAGGTCGGCGCCGCCGACGAACCCGGTCATGACGTCGACCCACGCGCCGTGGGCGAGACGCCTGCGGCGCACCCCGCCCAGCGGGCGCACCACGACGTCGTCGGCCAGGTCGAGCAGCGACCCCTGGAGTCCGGTCACGGCCTGAGCCTAGAGGGTAATCGAACACCTGTCCAGCAACGTTGGACAGCACTTGTGGCGACACGTGCGATGCCGTGGGCTGGGGGGATGAGCACCCACCCGCTGTCCGGATCCGTGGTCGCCGTCGTGGGGGCGACCGGTGCGCTGGGATCGCGGATCGCCCGCGCCGCCGCCCAGCGCGGAGCGCACGTGGTGCTGGTCGGCCGGGACGAGGGACGACTGCGCGAGGTGGTCCACGGTGCTCCCGTCGTGGTCGGAGACCTGTCCGACCCCGCGCTGGGCGACCGGGTCGTCGCCGCGGCCGTCGAGCGTCACGGCGGCCTCGACGGGGTGGTGAACGCCGCGGGGGTGGTGGCTTTCGGTCCGCTGCTCGACACCGACGACGTCGTGCTCGAGGAGCTCTTCCTCACCAACGTGCTCGGCCCGCTGTTCCTCCTGCGCCGCGTGGTGCCGGCCCTGGCGCAGCGGCGTGGTTTCGTCGCGCAGCTCAGTGCCGTGGTGGCCGAGGCCCCGCTGCCGGGGATGGCGGCCTACGCAGCCAGCAAGGCGGCGCTCACAGCGGCCGATCGCGCCCTGGCCCGCGAGCTGCGTCGGTCGGGGGTCGACGTCATCGACGTGCGGCCGCCGCACACCGAGACCGGGCTGGCAAGCCGGCCGCTCTCCGGCACGGCCCCGACGCTGCCTCCCGGGCTCGACCCCGACGTCGTCGTGACCAGGGTGCTCGACGCCATCGAGGGCGGCCGGGCCGAGCTCGCCTCGTCAGACTTCGCCTGACTGGGCTGAGCGGCTCTCGGAGTCGGGCTCGTCGAAGGAGAGCGACAGGTCTGAGCGGTACACCTCGCCGATCGTCGGGGCGTACGCGGACCACCCGTAGTACCCCTCCTCCGGCGGGGGAGGTGGGTCCCACAGCACGTCCTCACGCTCGGCCGCGTCAGGCAGACCGGAGAGGTCGAGCCGGGCGCTCGTCTCGGGAACACCCACGGGCTCCCACTCGACCACGACGTCGAGTGCGTCCCCACCGGGGAACGGGTGGATCCACCACGACGACGCCGATCGCAGTCCACCGCTGGGGCCGCTCGTCTGGGCGAGCACCGGCACCGGCACCGGCACCGGCGCCGGCGACTCCGGCTCCGGCTCCGGCGAGGGCTCGGCCGATACGCGGTTGCCGAGGCGGGTGCCGTCCGCGAGCAAGAACCCGACGCGGGGCTCCTGCGTGCGCCAGTCCGGCAGGTACGACGAGGAGCTGCCACGCGTGCCGGGGCGCTGCCACGTGGCCAGGTGCACCTCGAGCCCGCGCCTGTACGCCACGACGTGCGTGACCTGCATGACGACGTCGTCACCGCGGTACAGCTCGACCTCGACGGGGACCACGACGCCGGCGACGTGTACGGGCGGCGTCCAGGGCAGGTCGACGTCGGGCGAGTGGGCCTCCGGCTCGGCCTCGGGGTCGGGCCAGGGCTCGAAGAACGGGGCGTCGGTCATGTCCCGAGCGTAGGGCGGGCGCCGCGTCGGCGGGGTGCGGTTTGATCTTCGGGTGACCGCGCCGCTCGTCGACCTCACCGCGCTGCGGGCGTTCCTGGTCACCCACGCGGTGCCCGGCCTGGACGAGGTCACCGCGACCCCGGATGGCGGCACGGCGCACCGACGCCTCGTCCGCTCACCCGACGGCGCCACCGCGACGCTCACCGTCACGCTGTCGTCCGGCGCGCTCGGCACGCCCTCGATCGACGCCGACGGCGGCCCGGATGCCGTCGCCACCGCCCGCGCCGCCGGCCACCGCTGGCTCGGGCTGGACATCGACCCGGCCCCCGGCGGGGCAGCGCTGTCCGAGGACCCGGTGCTCGGCCCGCTGGTGCGAGCCCGACCCCACCTCCGCGTGCCCGGCAGCACCGACGCGTTCGAGACCGCGGTGCTCGTCGTGCTGGGGCAGCACGTCTCGCTCGCTGCGGGGCGGGTCTTCGCGGCCCGGCTCGTCGCAGCCCATGGCCTCGCCCTCGACCCCGCCCGCGGAGTCGGGTGCTCAGCTGGCGGCTCTGGCGACCACCTCAGCACCCGACCCGACGGTCTCCGGTCGTTCCCTGCCCCAGAGGTGCTCGCCGAGCTCGACCCGGTCGACCTGCGGGCCACCGTCGGGGTCACCGGCGCCCGGGCCCGCACCGTCGTGGCGATCGCCCGTGCCGTCACGGAGGGCACCGTGCACCTGCGGAGTCAGGAGCACTTCGCCGAGTCAGGGCCGAGTACGGCCCTGAGTGCGCGAAGTGCTCCTGACTTCGCGAGGATCCGGGCGGAGCTGATGGCGCTGCCGGGGGTGGGGCCGTGGACGGCCGACCTCGTCGCGCTGCGGGCCCTGCGCGACCCCGACGTGTTCCTTCCCGGCGACCTCGTGCTGCGCAAGGCTCTGGGCGGCGTCTGCGCGACGGAGGCGGCCGGAATGGCCGAGGCCTGGCGGCCGCACCGTTCCCTCGCCGTCCTCCACCTCTGGACCCACCACGCGATCGACCCTGCGCGCTGAGCGCCGCCCCAGCGGCAACGGCGGCGGCCCGGCATCCCGCCGATGCGCACGGGAGGACCGACAATGGTGCGGTGCCCCTCTACCGCGACGAGGCGATCGTCCTGCGCACCCACAAGCTGGGTGAGGCCGACCGCATCGTCACCCTCCTCACCCGACGCCTCGGGAAGGTGCGTGCCGTGGGCAAGGGGGTGCGACGCACCAGGTCGCGGTTCGGCAGCCGCCTCGAGCCCGCGATGCACGTCGACATCCAGTGCTACGAGGGGCGCAACCTCGACACGGTGACCCAGGTCGAGACCCTCGACCCGTGGGGCGACGCCATCTCGCGGAACTACCCCTCGTACACCACGGCGACCGCCGTGCTCGAGACCTGCGACCGGCTCACCGAGGAGGGCGAACCGGCCCTGCAGCAGTACCTCCTGCTCGCCGGGGCCCTTCGGTCGCTCGCCGGCCAGGAGCACGACCCGAACCTCGTCCTCGACGCCTACCTCCTGCGGGCGCTCGCGGTGGCCGGCTGGGCGCCGAGCTTCCACGACTGCGCCAAGTGCGGTGCTCCCGGCCCGCACCGCGGCTTCCACGTCGTCGCCGGGGGAGCGGTCTGCCCCGCGTGCCGCCCCCCGGGCTCCGCCGCGCCCGCGCCCGACACCCTCGTGCTGCTCAGTGCGCTGCTCGCCGGGAACTGGGCGGTCGCCGACGCCTCCGAGCTGCAACACCGCCGCGAGGGCAGCGGACTGACCGCGGCGTTCCTCCAGTGGCACCTGGAACGCGGCATCCGCAGCCTCCGGATGGTGGAACGGTGAGCGTGCCGAGCCCCTACCCGCCGCCGTTCCCGCACCCGAGCGGAGCCAGGCCGCCCGCCATTGCGCTCGAGAAGATGCCGCGCCACGTGGCCGTCGTCATGGACGGCAACGGCCGCTGGGCCAACCACCGCGGGCTGCCGCGCACCAAGGGACACGAGGCGGGGGAGGCGGCGCTGCTCGACGTCGTCGCCGGCGCCATCGAGGTCGGGGTCACCCACCTGTCGGCGTACGCGTTCTCCACCGAGAACTGGAAGCGCAGCCCCGACGAGGTCAGGTTCCTCATGGGCTTCAACCGCGACGTCATCCGCCGCCGCCGCGACCAGCTGCACGAGTGGGGCGTGCGGATGCGCTGGGTGGGGCGCCGTCCGCGCCTGTGGGGATCGGTGATCAAGGAGCTCGAGGTCGCCCAGGAGCTCACCCGCGACAACTGCGGGCTCACCCTCTACTTCTGCGTCAACTACGGCGGCCGCGCCGAGATCGGGGATGCCGTTCAGCGGCTCGCCGAGGACGTCGCCCGCGGCCGGCTCAAGCCCCGCTCGGTCGACGAGAAGACCGTGGCCCGCTACCTGCCCGAGCCCGACATGCCCGACGTCGACCTGTTCGTGCGCAGCTCGGGGGAGCAGCGCACGAGCAACTTCCTGCTCTGGCAGAGCGCCTTCGCCGAGCTGGTCTTCCAGGACAAGCTCTGGCCCGACTACGACCGGCGCGACCTGTGGGCCGCCATCTCGTCCTACGTCGACCGCGAGCGGCGCTACGGCGGCGCCGTCGACGCGCCCACCCCGTAGCCCTCGAGAGGGGATCCTCACGCCATGGCCGATCGACTCGTCGAGGTGTTCCCCGCGGCGAACGTGGTGCGCCTGCTGGCGGCGCCCCCGCACGATGCCGATGTCGTGCTCACCCGCAGCGTGGCGGTGCTGCGTGCCCTCGGCCGCCCGCAGCGGGCGCCGGGCTCGGTCCGGGCCCTCTGAAGCCTCATGCTGACGATCCGCCTCATCGGCCCACCCACCCTCGAGCGCGACGGATCGCCGGTGCCACCGCCTCGGGGCGCCAAGTCGTGGGCCCTGCTCGCCGTGCTCCTCACCGCCGATGTCCCCCCGAGCCGGCAACGGCTTGCGACGCTCCTCTTTCCCGAGGCCGACAACCCGCTCGCCGCCCTGCGCTGGAACCTGTCGGTGCTGCGCGGGGCGCTCGGCCCGTCCGCGGCACTGCTCGGCGACCCGGTCACGGTGGAGCTCGCCCCCGGCGACCGGGTGGACGTGGCGCTGCTGCGCACCCCGCTGGGTGAGGCGCTGCGTGACGACGAGCTGCTCAGGCTCGGGGGCCAGCTGCTCGAGGGCCTCATCGTGCAGGCGGGGCCTGCGTTCGACTCCTGGCTGCTCGTCACCCGGCTGGCCGTGCAGGCGGGCTGCCGGGCGGTGCTCCACGACGCCGCGCTGCACCGCCTGTCGACCGGTCGACCACACGCCGCTGCCGCTCTCGTCGCTCGAGCCCTGGAGCTCGACCCGCACAGCGCGGACGACCACGCACTCGTCGTGCGCGCGCTGCTGTCGGCCGGGGACACCCGCGCTGCGGCCCGCCACGTCGAGCGGTGTCGCCGCATCTTCCGCGACGACCTCGGGGCCGACCTGCCCGACGTCGTGCTGCGTGCCTCCCGACGGCGGCCGGCGCCCCCGGACGCGCCGTCGGTGGCCGTGAACGCCGTCAGCGCGGCGTCGTACCTCGAGGCCGGCCGGGCCTCGCTGGGGGTCGGTGCGGTCGACGCCGCCGAGCAGCAGCTGCGCCGCGCCGTCGAGATGGCCCGGTTGGTGGGGGACCCCGACCTGTCGGCCCGAGCCCTGGTGACCCGGGCGGGCGGCCTCATCCACGGTTCGGGGGCCAGGGGCGTCGACGTCGCGGCGATGCTGCACGAGGGGCTCGCCCCCCTGATCGCGCCCTCAGCTGGGTCCGCGCCGGGCTGCGCCCCTCACCGTGGTACGTGTGGCCGGTCGCGCACCTGCTGGATGCCGGGTGCGCGATCGCGCTCGACGCAGACCCGACGCTCGCCCGGGAGTGGGCCCAGGACCTGCACCGGGTGGCGTCGAGCGCGGGGCTGCAGGAGCACGTCGTGCGCGCCCTGGTGTGGCGGTCGAGACTCGGCGACCCCGGTGCGGCCGAGTCGGCACAGTTGGCCGCCCACGGCATCGACAACCCGGCGCTCGTCCCCCTCCTGGCAACGGTCCGGGGCCGCCACGGTTGACACGACGACCCCCGACCAGAGGTGCGCTCAGGCGCTGGGCACGCCCGCAGCGAGCTGGCGAACCGCCTCGGTGGTGAGGCACTGGCCCCCGATGCCCCAGTCCCCGCTCTTGACCTCCTCGACGACCACCCAGGTGACGCTCCGCATCGCTTCACCCTCGATGGACACCATGGCGTCGGTGAGGCGCTCGACGATGTGTTGCTTCGCGGTGTCGTCGAAGACGTTCTCGATCACCTTGACGTTGATGAGTGGCATGGCTCGTTCTCCTTGATCGTGGTGGTGGAACCGTGCCGCCGATCCTGCTCGGGCACCGTGTGCACCGGCGTGTGACGCCTCGACCCCGAAGCGGTCAGGCGCGAGCCGCTGAGCAGCCGGGGCACAGGCCGTCCATCTCGACGGTGTGCCGCACCTGGGTGAAGCCGTGGGCGGCCGCGACCGCCTCCGCCCAGCGTTCGACGGCGTCGCCGGTGACCTCCACCGCCAGCCCGCACGACCGGCACACCACGTGGTGGTGGTGGTCGGTCGAGCATGACCGGTAGACCGCCTCGCCCTCGGGGGTGCGGATGACGTCGACCTCTCCGTCGCCGGCCATGGCCTGCAGGTTGCGGTAGACCGTGGCGAGCCCGACCCGGGCGCCGGAGCCGGCGAGGTGAGCGTGGATCTCCTGGGCGGAGCGGAACTCCGCCGACCCGTCGAGGGCCTGCGCGATGGCCGCCCGCTGCCGGGTCGGGCGCCGCTCGGTCTGGAACTGGTCGGTCATCGTGGTTCCGCCTCCGCGTGCTGGCCGTGCTCGTCGTAGTGCTCCTCGTGGACGGCGTGCCGGTGGCCGTCGTGCAGGTAGTCGACATGGTCTCCGTGCACGACGGGCTCGTGCCCACACTGTGGACCGTGCTCGTGGTCGTGACGCTCGGCGCGAGCGTGCGCGGCCCGGCGCAACCGGTCCTGTGCCACGGCTGCGCCGCTGACGACCAGGAAGATGGCGATGGCCAGCAGGACGATCGTGCCCCCGGACGGGGTCTGCGCCGTGTAGGAGAGCAGCACGCCCCCCACGCTGGAGACGATCCCGATACCGACAGCCCACCACATGCTCGAGCGGAAGCTGCGGCCGAGGAGCTGGGCGGTGGCGTTCGGGATGATCATCAGGGCGCTGATGAGCAGCAGGCCGACGGCGCGCATCGACACCACGATGGTCACCGCGGTGAGCACCGCGAGCAGCACGTTGTACCCGAGCACCGGCATCCCCACCGCGCGGGCGTACTCCTCGTCGTTGGCGACTGCGAAGAAGCGCTGGCGGAGCAGCACGGTGATGCCGAGGACGACGACGGTGAGCGCGGCGAGGACGACGAGGTCACCGCTGCTCGTCGTGAGGATCGCGCCGAAGAGGTAGGCGGTGAGGTTGGCCGGTGTGCTCGAGCTGGACCGCGCGATGAGGACGACGCCCAGCGCGATGCCGCCGTAGAACATCACCGCCAGCGCGATGTCGCCGCTCGTGCGGCCCGAGGAGCGGATCAGCTCGATGGCGATGCCGGCGATGACCGCGGCGATGAGCGCGGTGAAGACCGGTGCCTGACCGGTGAGGATGCCGATCGCCACGCCGGCCAAGGCGACGTGGCCCATGCCGTCACCGATGAGCGACATGCGGCGCTGGACCAGGAAGACCCCGACGAGCGGTGCCGCGATGCCGGCGAGCAGTGCTGCGAGCAACGCCTGGCGCATGAAGTCGAGGGCGAGCAGTTCACCCACGGGAACCCCCGGCAGTCGTGCGGTCCAGGGGCGCCCCGAGGACTGGGTCCTTCGGGGCGTCGTGGGTCGGGTCGTGGTGATGGCTGGACCCCGGCGCGTGCGCCACCGTGTGCGCGGCGTACTCCGCGGCAGTGCCGCTGAAGTCGACGCGCCCGGACTCCATGCAGACCACTCGGGTCACGACGTCGCGCAGCGCCTCGAGCTCGTGGGTGACGACGACCATGGAGGTCCCCTCCTCGGCGAGCCGGGCCAGGATGGTGGCGAG
>Ga0105047_10007807_pt1 | contig 17972 bp, 17 predicted proteins | sample MAT04_FD_78384 | JGI IMG/M metagenome (GOLD analysis project Ga0105047, IMG submission 78384) | Freshwater microbial communities from Lake Fryxell liftoff mats and glacier meltwater in Antarctica - MAT-04 (megahit assembly) | ecosystem: Environmental > Aquatic > Freshwater > Ice > Liftoff...
AAAATATTGACCAGGATGCCTTTGACGTTATCGTTGTTAATCATGATCTTGAACGCTTCGGTCACCTTTTCGGTCGTCGCGCCGCCGCCGACATCGAGGAAGTTGGCCGGCTCGCCGCCAAATAGCTTGATCGTGTCCATCGTCGCCATGGCCAGGCCCGCGCCGTTGACCAGGCAGCCGATGTTGCCGTTGAGCGAGATGTAGGCGAGACCAAACTTCGACGCTGCGATTTCGTTCGGATCCTCTTCGTCAAGGTCGCGATAGGCGACAATCTCGGGATGACGGTACAAGGCGTTGTCGTCAAAATCGAATTTGGCGTCGAGCGCGCGGATTGTCCCGGGCTGGCCATCGACGCCGCCTTCGAGAATCAGCGGGTTGATTTCGGCGAGCGACGCGTCGGTTTCCATGTAGCAGGTGTAAAGCCCCTTGAGCGCGGCCACGGCGCTGGCCAGCGAGCCTTCGGGAACGCCAATGCCGCGCGACAGCTCGCTGGCCTGCGCGTCGGTCAGTCCGTCGGCCGGATCGACGAACACCCGGAGGATCTTTTCCGGCGTGGCGTGCGCCACCTCCTCGATATCCATGCCGCCCTCGGATGAGGCCATCACGGCGACCTTTTGCGTGCGCCGATCGGTGAGCACGGCGACGTAATATTCCTTGCGGATGTCGGCGCCCTCCTCGATCAGCAGGCGCCTGACTAGCTGACCCGCAGGGCCCGTCTGGTGAGTGACGAGTTGCATGCCGAGTATCTGCCGCGCATATTCACGCACCTGATCGAGCGATTTGGCGACTTTGACGCCGCCACCCTTACCGCGTCCGCCGGCGTGGATCTGCGCCTTGACCACCCAGACCTTGCCACCGAGCGTCTCGGCCGCCTTGACCGCGTCATCGACCGACTGGACAAAAATGCCGCGCGGCACGGCTACGCCGAATTGCTTGAGCAGTTCCTTTCCCTGGTATTCGTGAATTTTCATGCGCCTTCCTTGCTTGGTTTAAGGGACGAGCCTGGAAATGCAGTCGCTGAAGAATCTTTCTCGGCAACGCGCGGGCGGAACCAGCGCGGGTAGTAGCGGCGCACCGGCTCGGCATGCGTCGCCAGCGCATGACAGCGATCGAGCGGGTAGGGCTGCTGCGCGCCGTGCTCGTTATCGAGCACCTCGCTGGCCAGCGTCTGTAGCGCGGCAGTCGGCAGGAACAGCAAAAGTTCGGACAGATGCGTACAGCCGCGCGTTCCGGCAAACATTTCCTTGACCGCGCGCAGAAAACCGTGAAGCAAGTTAAGGCCTACGATGCGCGCATAATCGGGCGGGATACGGTCGCATGAACCGATGTAGGGCACCGAATCGGTAGAGAACGCCGCGTCAAGAACATTCATTTTTCGGTCTATCGTCACGCGGTCGCGCATCGCGTGCACCGCCTCGCCGGCCTTGAGCACGCCGGCCGACAAGGGATAGTCGTGATCCTTGATGTCGAGCATGGCCGCTTCGATATCCCACAAGCCCTCGACCCGCTGGTAACCGTCGAGCGTGACCCGACGCTGGTGCACGCGCGTGCGCTCGGCTGGTGGAGGAGGAAGGGGCATCGTCTATCCAGGCAATTCACTTTGGTTTTTTCTGCCGCATATATTAACCTAGCACAAGCGGTGTTCATGCCGACAGCCGTTTCCGCCGGCGCGGCGACTTTACGTAGAATGCTGCATCGCCCTCCCCGATCGTACCTTGCCTGCCGCCATGACCCCGACGCCGATTCACTACACCATCGTTCCCGCCCACCCGGCGGCGCACCGCTTCGCAGTCAGCTGCCATGTCGCGGCGCCCAACCCGGACGGCCAGCAATTCGCCCTGCCGGCGTGGATTCCCGGCAGCTATCTGATCCGCGATTTCGCCCGCCACATCGTCGCCATCCGCGCCGAGTGCGCGGGACGGCCAGTGCGCCTGGAAAAGCTCGACAAGCACACCTGGCAGGCGGCGCGGGTCAAGCGCGGAGCAGCGCTCACCGTGTTTTACGAAGTTTACGCCTGGGACTTGTCAGTACGCGGCGCGCATGTCGACCCGACGCACGCCTTCTTCAACGGCAGCAGCGTTTTCCTGCGCGTCGTTGGCCACGAGCACAACGCCTGCCGCGTCGATATCCAGCCACCCGCCGGAAGCGCCTATGCGGACTGGCGCGTCGCCAGCGCGCTCGCTACGGCGCACGGCGAGGAGGGCTGCGCCAGGGCGCATGGTTTTGGCCTCTACCGGGCGGAGGACTACGACGAACTGATCGACCACCCGGTCGAGATGGGCCGTTTTGCGCTCGGCCGTTTCGAAGCCGGCGGTGTCGTGCACGAGATCGCGATTTCCGGCCAGCACGATTGCGACATGGAACGGCTCACGGCTGATCTGGCGCGTATCTGCGCCTGGCACATCGCTTTTTTCGGCGCACCGGCGCCGATGGCCCGCTACCTCTTCCTGGTCACCGCCGTCGGCCAGGGTTACGGCGGTCTCGAGCACCGCGCGTCGACGGCGCTGATCTGCTCGCGCTACGACCTGCCGAGCCGCGCCATGGGCAAGGGCAAAGTCAGCGAAGCCTACCGGACCTTCCTCGGCTTGTGCAGCCACGAATATTTCCACACCTGGAACGTCAAGCGCATCAAGCCCGCTGCCTTCGTGCCCTACGACCTTGGCCGCGAGAACCATACGACGCTGCTCTGGGCTTTCGAAGGCTTCACCTCGTATTACGACGACCTCGCGCTCCTGCGCAGCGGGCTCATCACGCTTGCCGACTGGCTCGAGCTCAGCGCAAAAACGATCAGCAAGGTCTACTGCGCGCCCGGGCGCCTGCGCCAGACGCTCGCCGAAGCGAGTTTCGACGCCTGGAGCAAGTTCTACCGACCCGACGAAAACACCCCGAACGCGCTGGTGAACTACTACGCCAAGGGCGCCCTCGTCGCGCTTGCGCTCGACTTGACCTTGCGCCTTGAGACGCGCGGCCGGGTCTGCCTCGACGATCTCATGCGCGCGCTCTGGGAACAGCACGGAAAAACCGGCAAGGGCGTTGGCGACGACGATATCCGGACGATCGCCGAAGCGATCTCGGGCGCCGACCTCAGGCGCTTTTTTGCCGACGCCGTGCACGGCACGCGCGACTTGCCGCTCGGCAAACTGCTCGCTGCGCTGGGCATCACGCTCGACTGGGAAAAGACCGCGACGCCCTGGCTCGGCGTCGCGACCGGCGGCGATGGCAAGGAACTCACGCTCGCCACCGTTTATGACGACGGCCCGGCGCAAAGGGCGGGGCTCGCCGCTGGCGACGTCCTCGTCGCATTCGACGGCCTGCGCGTCACGGCAGCGACGCTGGCGACGCAATTGGCGCGCTACCCGGCCGGCCACATGCTCGCCGTACACGCCTTTCGCCGCGACGAACTCATGCCCTTTGACGTCATTCTCGCGCCACCGGCCAACGACAAGGCCAGGCTGCGCGTCAAGCCCGGCGCCCATCGCCTGCGCCGCGCCTGGCTCGGCACCTAAAATCATCGGCCCGATGTTGTGCACCCTGGCGGCGTTTTAGCGTTCGGCCCGCACCGCCCGCCAGAGCAGGCCGCCGAGCAGGGCTGCGGCGAGCATCAGGCTGGCCAGCATGGCGGCCCAGAAACCGGCGACGCCCATCGGCACGGCGGCGTGGAAAGCGAGCCACCAGCCGCCGGCGAGGCCGACCAGCCAGAAGCAGACGACGTGCACGAACATCGGCACAACGGTGATCTTGTAGCCGCGCAGCGCGTAGGCAGCGACCGTTTGCAGGGCGTCGAATAACTGATAGACGGCAACATAACCGATCAGTGCCAGCGCCACCGAGCGCACCGCTGGGTCGTTGGTATACCCGGCCAGCACCGTGCCGGCGCTGATCCAGAGCAGCACGCCGAGCGCCGCGGCGAGTGCGCTGGCGAGCAGCAGACCGGCGCCGGCGGCGACGCGCGCACGCCGCCAGTCGCGCGCGCCGGCGGCGTGGCCGACCTGCGCCAGCGTCGCCATGGCGAGCGCGAGCGGCAGCATGTAGGAGAGCGCCGCCAGGTTGGCGACGATGCGATGACCGGCGACGACCGTGGCGCCGAGTTGCGCAATGAACAGCGCGATGAGCGTAAACGACGAAATCTCGACCAGGCTCGAAAATCCCATCGGCAAGCCGAGGCGCAGCAGTTCGCCAAACGCCGCGCGCTGCGGCCATTGCCAGCGCTGGAGCAGGCGATATGGCGCCAGCGCCGGACTGAATACGAGATAAGCCAGACCACAGCACAGCGCCAACCAGCCGACCAGCGCGTTGGACAGTCCGCAACCGAGCACGCCGAGGGCGCTGCTGCCGACGTGCCCGCCAACCAGCAGCCAGGCGAGAACGCCGTGCACGGACGTCGCGACGAGCGAAATGAACATCAGCGGTCGCGGCCGGCCGACGGCGTTGGCAAAAGCGTAAAAAGTCCGGTAGAGCAGCGCCGCGGGCATTCCCCAGGCGAGCAGATCGAGATAAGCCCGTGTCTTGGCCTCGACGCCCGGCTCGATGCGCGCCAGCGCGAGCAGCGCGTCCGGATGGCGAAGAAAGAGGACGCCGGGAATAGCGAGCAGCGCGGCGAGCCAGAACGCCTGCTGCAGACACGCGGCAATCTTGTCGTCGCGCCCGGCGCCCTTGAGATGGGCGACGATCGGCGTGACGGCCTGGACGATACCGGCCAGGGCGACGAGCAGCGCGATATATATACCGCCGCCGACTGCCGCAGCGGCAAGGTCCTCGGTGCCGTAATGGCCGAGCAGCACGGTATCGATGACCATCATGCCCATCGACGCCAATTGGGCGATGAGCATCGGCGTCGCGTGACGCAGGATCAGGCGGAATTGTTCGGCGAACATCGGTGGTCGGCGGGACGGGATCGCACACCCTAGCGCATTTTGCCGCGCCGCGTCATCGTAAACCGGGTTGCGCGCGGCGAGAACGCGAGGGTAGTGGCGTCGCGCGCATCTTCGCCATTGCCGACGCCTGCGACGCGCTCACCTCTCGGCGTCCCTGCAAGGAGCCCTGGCCGGTCGACGACGCGCTGGACAGGATCGAAAAGAACGCCGGTAGCCATTTCGACCCGGCGCTTGTCGCGGCCTTCGTTCCGATCGCCGGCGAGGTCTATCGGCAGTACGGCCAGGCCGACCAAGCGCAATCCAGCCTATGCCTGCGTCATCTCATGCGACAGCACTACCTGGGCCTGGTTACGCAGATCTCGGCCGAGGCGCCGCAAGCAGCCTGATCGCGAGTTCGCCGACCCCGTCGACGCCCCCCTCCAGCGTGTCGCCGGGGAGCACCGTGGACACGCCGGACGGCGTCCCGGTAAAGATGAGGTCGCCGGGCGCCAGGCGGACGTAGCGCGAGAGATTGGCGATGATCTCGCTGACGTTCCAGATCATGTGGCTGAGCTTTCCGCTCTGGCGCAACTGGCCATTAACCTTGAGCCAGATCGCAGCGTCGGCGCCGAGCTCGCCGGCGGCGAGCGGAACGATGGCGCTGATCGGACCGCCTTCGTCGAGCCCTTTGCCCATCTCCCACGGCTGCTTTTTTTCTTTGGCGAGCGTCTGCAGGTCGCGGCGCGTCAGATCAAAGCCGACGGCGTAACCGAAAATGCAGCCAGGCGCTTCGTCGAGCGCGATATCCGAACCACCCTTGCCGAGCGCCACGACGAGTTCGACCTCGTGCTGCAGATCGCTGGTCATCGGCGGGTAGTGAACGTCGCCGCCGCCGGCGACCAGCGCATCGGTCGGCTTGCTGAAGAAGAACGGCGGCTGGCGCGCATCACCGCCCATTTCGGCCACGTGGGCGGCGTAGTTCTGGCCAACGCAATAGACGCGGCGCACCGGAAACAGCGCGGCGCTGCCGACTACCGGAAGAACAACCTGCGGCGCAGGCGGAAAAATGTAGTCCATGTAAGCTCCAGAAGGACATCAGTCAAAGGCGAAGGAAAAACGCAGAGGCGCAGAGGATGCAGAGCTACTGAAGAAGAACGAGAAGGCTACCCGCTGGCTGTACGTTCTCCTTCCTCTGCAAGACTTTGCGTTCTCTGCGTCTGTGCGGTGGGTGCCAGCAATTTCAAACCGGGTTGTCGAGTTCCACATACTCACATTCGATGTCAAAATGTTGGGCAAGGTGAGCGGCCAGCGCGCGTACGCCGAAGCGCTCGGTCGCGTGGTGTCCGGCGGCGATGTAGGCGACGCCCGATTCACGCGCCAGATGCACGTTCGCCTCGCCAATTTCACCGGAAATAAATGCATCGACGCCGAGCGCCACGGCTTCTTCGAAAAAGCCCTGCGCGCCGCCCGAACACCAGGCGACCCGCGTCAGCTCGCGCTGTCCATCGCCGATGACCTGCGCCTCGCGCCGCAATGCCGCGCTGATCGTTTGCGCCAACTCGGCGAGGCTCACCGGCTCGGCCATCCGCCCGTACCAGCCGAGGTCCTGCTCTCCGAAGCGCCCTTCGACCTGCCAGCCAAACTGCCTGGCGAGTTGCGCGTTGTTGCCCAGTTCGCCGTGGGCGTCAAGCGGCAGATGGTAGGCGATCAGGTTGATGTCATTGCCGAGCAGCGACTGCAGGCGCGTCTTGCGCACGCCGGTGATGCGCCGGTCCTCGCCGCGCCATAACCAGCCGTGGTGCACGAGCACGGTATCGGCGCCGCGCGCGATCGCCGCGTCGAGCAGCGCCTGGCTGGCGGTTACCCCGGCAACGATATGCCGAACCTCGCTACGACCTTCCACTTGCAGGCCATTTGGGCAATAATCGCGAAAACGCGCCGATTCGAGCAGCTGATCGAGATAGCGGGTCAGTTCCTGACGTTTCATCGGCTCCTCCTTTGAGCTTCCCATGCGCAGACTTTGGTTGATTTTTGCACAAACGGTCACGTTGAGTCTCGGCGTTTTTTTTGTCGTCTCGACGCTGCGGCCCGACTTGCTCAGTCGGCCGGGAGGCGAGGCGACGCGCGTCGTCGCCGTGCACGAGGCCAGCGCAACGAGCGAGCCGCTCGCCGCCGCCGCTTCGTATCGCGACGCGGCAAAACGCGCATTGCCCTCGGTGGTGCATATCTTCACCGCGCAAAACGTCAGGGCGCCGCGCCACCCGTTGATCGATGACCCGGTGTTCCGCCACTTTTTTGGCGATCGCCCCGATGCCGGTCAGCAGACCAACTCGGGGCTCGGTTCGGGCGTTATCGTCAGCGGCAGCGGCTACATTCTGACCAACTTCCACGTCGTCGATAGCGCCGATCAGATCGAGGTCGCGCTGAACGACGGTACCAGCTTGCGCGCCCGTCTGGTCGGCGGCGACCCCGAATCGGACCTCGCCGTGCTGCAAATCGACGCGCAGAAAACGAAGAACCCCAAGTTGCCGGCGATCACTCTCGGCCAGATGGACAACGTCAGCGTCGGCGACGTCGTGCTGGCCATCGGCAACCCCTTCGGTGTCGGACAGACCGTCACCCAGGGCATCGTATCGGCGCTCGGCCGCTCGCATCTCGGAATTAATACCTTCGAGAACTTCATCCAGACCGACGCGGCGATCAACCCGGGCAACTCGGGCGGCGCGCTCATCGACAGCGCCGGCAACCTCGTTGGTATCAATACGGCGATCTACTCACGCTCCGGGGGATCGCTCGGTATCGGCTTCGCGATTCCGGTGTCGACGGCCAAGGACGTGATGCAGCAGATCATCGCCACCGGCAGCGTGACGCGCGGCTGGATCGGCGTCGAGGTGCAGGAGATCACCCGCGAAATCGCCGAGTCCTTCGGCCTCTCCGATCTTGACGGCGCACTGGTCGCCGGCGTCCAGCGCGGCAGCCCGGCCGATGCCGGCGGAATCAAGCCGGGCGACGTCCTCCTGGCCGTCGACGGCCAGTCGGTGAGCAATCCGCAAGTCATGCTCGACCTGATTGCCCGCCAGAAGCCCGGCGAAACCGTCCCTTTTTCCCTGCGCCGGCAAAAGGCCCCGCTCGAAGCGACGGTGCGTATCGGCAAACGGCCTGCACTGCGCCGCGAACGACCCTAGCCGTCTGTTGTACACCAGCGGGCGCATGTTGCCGGGTATTGCTGGCTGTCGGGGGCGTGTTCTTGTATTATCGCGAGCGGATCGAATCAACAACAAAACAAACTTGAAGGGGCTTCCTGCAGTCGATGACCGGGGAACGGTTGCGTCCGGCTTATGCGCGGTGGTTCGCGCGTGGCGGCGCCCGTGTCGTTGTCGGCTGCTCATAGTCATTAATGATGGATCAGGGCGATTCTGAACTCCGCAGCAGGCTGCTCGGCATTCGTCTTCCGGCGATGCCGCAGATCCTTCTCAAGCTGATGGAACAATGTCAGACCGAGAACGCCGGGATGGCGGCGCTCGCCGAACTGATCGCCCAGGACCCCGGCATGGCGAGCAAGATTCTCGGCGTCGCCAACAGCTCGGCGTATCACCGCGACAGCGGCCGAAGCGGTCTCGAAAAGTCTTTGATGCTGCTGGGCTCCGACATGATCAAGACGCTGGTCATCAGCGAATCGGTCTTCCAGGTTTTCAACAGCTTTACCCACGGCAGCAGCGCCGATCTTCGCGGCTTCTGGAAGCATTCGCTGACGACTGCCGTCATGGCGCGCGAAATTGCCTGCAAGATGGCCTATCCCCAAGTCGAAGAAGCTTACTTGGCCGGCCTGCTGCATAACGTCGGCCGGCTTGCGCTGCTGGCCAGCGCGCCGAAGGAATACGCGTTCAATTTCCTTGCCCGCGACGACGAGGTGCTGTGCACGATCGAACAGCGTACGTTCAATATCTCGCACTGCGAAGCAGGCGCCAGTTTGATCGAGCGCTGGCAACTCGACTCGTTCCTCGCCGACAGCGTGCTCTACCATCACGAGGCGCCACCCCGGGTTGAAACCGCCCACCCGCTGATCCGCATCGTCGTGCTCGCCAACCTGCTTTGCAATTACGGCGGCGACGACGCGGCCGTCGTCGCCGCTTCGTCGCTTTGCGCGCTGAGCCCGGCCGAGCTCGAGGCAATCGGCCGCGGGGCGAGTGCGCAAGTCGCCCGGGCTGCCGAATATCTTGGCATCGACCTGGCCGGGGCCGACGAACCCGATGTCCCAAGCGCGGCTATCCGTTCCGAGTCGGCGAAGGATCCGGCACATCAGCAACTTACCGACGGGGTGCGCGATTTCGTGCTGATTGCGGAGATTGGCCGCGCGTTTTCGCAGCAACCGCATGGCGAGTCGGGTCTACTTGAATCGATCACCCGGTCGGCGCGCATGCTTTTCGGCTTCGACGATGCCGTTATCTTTCTGATGAACACTGCGGGCGACGCTCTGGTCGGTTTTCCGATCGGAGAACCGAGACAGCGGCTGAGTGAATTGTCGATTGCGTTATCGGGGGGCGGCGTGCTGGCCGACGCCGCGCGGCAACGGAAGCTCGGCTTTGTCAGCCGCAGCAGCAACCCGCTGGCGATTGCCGAAGAGCAGTTGCTGCATATCCTGAGCAGCGATTCGCTCGTCTGCTTGCCGCTCGTTTGCGCCAATCGCTGCCTCGGCGTGCTGGTTGGCGGCGTCGCTCTGGCCCTCGTCTGGAGCCTGCAACCGCGCGCACGATTTCTCATGTCGTTCGGCGAGCAGGCCGCCTCAGCGCTCGCCGCAGTGCGCAGCGAGAGCGGCGAAGCGGCGCGGCAGATCGCCAGTATCAGCCAGGAATACCGCCAGGCGTCGCGCCGGGTCGTGCACGAGGTCAACAACCCGCTGTCGATCATCAAGAACTACCTTGCCATCCTCGACGCCAAGCTCGAAAAGCAGGAGCCGGTTGGCCGCGAAATTTCTATCCTGAACGAGGAAATCGATCGCGTCGGCCAGATCATCAACGAGCTCGTCGACGCGAATCCTGCGCCGCGAGAAAGTGGCTGCGACGTCAATCGCGTGATTGGCGAAGTCGTCCGCTTCCTGACGGCGACTGATTTCGTCCCGGCCTCGGTGCAGATCGTCGCCGAGACGGCGGAGTCGCCCTGTGAAGTCGACGGCGGTAGCGATGCGCTCAAGCAAATCCTCATCAACCTCATCAAGAATTCGCTCGAGGCGATGCCGGCCGGCGGCGCGATCCATATCGCCAGCACCGGCCAGGTGAACCGGGACGGCCGCCCGTACATCGAGCTCACGGTCAAGGACAGCGGACCGGGACTGCCGCCGGAGGTGCTCGCCAATCTGTTCACGCCAGGCGCGAGCAGCAAGGGCGAAGCGCGCGGCCTGGGCCTGTGCATCGTGCATGAACTCGTCAAAAAATCCGGCGGCTTTATTACCTGCCGTAGCGGCGGCAAGGGAACGGCATTCGAAATGTTGTTTCCGGTACGTCAGCGGGCGCCGCAAATGGCTGGCGATTTGGTGATTCAATGACCAGCGTGATAACAGCCGACGATTCGGCGGCACTCGCCCTGGCTCTGAGCGGTGCCGACTTCAGCGACGCGCACGGGCTCGAAAGATCGGCCCGCCTGCTCCTTGTCGACGACGAGCCGCGGCTGCTCAGCAGCCTGTGCGAATTGCTCGAGGACTGCGGCCACCAGCTGTCGACTGCCACCTGCGGCGCCGAGGCGATCGTCCATCTGGGCAAGCGGCACTTCGACCTGGTTCTGCTCGATCTACGCCTGCCCGATCTTTCCGGACACGAGATCATGGACTACATCAATGCCAAGGGCATTGACTCCAAAGTCATCGTGCTAAGTGGCGACCGCGGCATTGAGGCGGCGATCGGCGCCTTGAAGCGTGGCGCCTACGACTATCTGCGCAAACCCTATTCGCACATCGAACTGCGCCAGACGATCGATAACGCGCTGCGTCAGAAGCGTCTTGAAAGCGAAAATCTGAACATTGCCCGCCGTCTCGAATGTTCGGAGAAACTGCACCGCTATCTCGTCGATAGCTCGCCGGATATCATTTACACCATCGACCAGGAAGGGCGCTTCACTTTCGTCAATAAGCGCATGCACCAGTTGCTCGGTTTTGCCCGCGACGATCTCATCGGCAAGCACTATTCAATGTTGATCCACGACGAAGACATCGAGCGCGCGCGCTATGTCTTCAACGAACGACGGGTTGGCGAACGCGCTTCGCGCAACGTCGAACTGAGCCTGAAAAGTGCCAGCCACAATGACGTAGAGCGCACTTTCGACAACGCGCTGATAACCATTTCGTTCAATTCGACCGGTATGTATTCGTGGGCCCCGGAGGAGAGCAAGCGCGAGTTTTTCGGAACCTATGGCGTTGCCCGCGACATCACCGAGCGCAAGCGCGCCGAAGAACTCATTTCTCACCAGGCCTACCACGACATTCTGACCGACCTGCCTAACCGCATTCTTTTCCGTGACCGGCTCGGCCTCGCGGTAATCCAGGCCAAGCGCAAAGATAGCCAACTGGCGGTGATGTTCGTCGATCTCGACCGCTTCAAACTGGTCAACGACACGCTCGGCCACGTCAAGGGCGACGAATTGCTGCAACAGGCGGCGACTCGCCTCAAGGAATGCCTGCGGCGCGGTGACACGCTGGCGCGGCTTGGCGGCGACGAATTCACCGCCGTCCTCCCGGAGTTGCGCGACAAGGTCGACGCCGAGATCATCGCCAACAAATTTCTCGAGACGCTGCGCCAGCCGTTCACGCTCGACGGCCACGAAGTTTTCATTTCGGCGAGCATCGGCATCGCCCTCTTTCCCGGCGATGGCGACTCGATAGACCAGCTCCTGCGTCATTCCGATATGGCTATGTACCACGTCAAGGCGCAGGGGAAGAACGGTTATTGCTTTTACGACGGCTCGATGCTCGCCGCCTCCTGTCAGAAAATCGCGCTGGACCTCAGCCTGCGGCAGGCGCTCGCCAACGACGAGCTCGAGATGTTTTACCAGCCGCAGATCGACGCGCCGAGCGGCAGGATCGTCGGCGCCGAAGCGTTGATGCGCTGGAACCATCCCGAGCGCGGTCTGCTGAGCGCCAGCGAATTCCTGCCGTCGGCCGAAGAAAACGGCCTGATGATCCCGCTCAGCGACTGGATGCTCGAGCGGCTGTGCCGCGATCTCCGTCAGTGCAACGCGCTCGGCGGTGAAACGCTCAGGCTCTCGCTCAATATTTCGCCGCACTATCTCGACCGTCGCGAGTTCTTCGACAAGATGCGCGATACGCTCGCGCGCCACGCCATCCCGGCCGCGCAGATCGAGGTCGAGATCACCGAGAATATCTGCATCCGCAACCCGCAACACGCGATCGAACAGCTCAATAAGCTCTGCCAGCTCGGTGTCAGCGTCGCCATCGACGATTTCGGCACCGGCTATTCATCGCTCTCGTACCTGCACCGCTTTCCGGTGCACACGATCAAAATCGACCAATCCTTCGTCAAGGAAATCCAATCGGAGAGCGGTCATTTCCCGGTCGTTCTGGCGATCATTTCGATCGCCCGCGGCCTTGGCCTCAAACTCGTCGCCGAAGGGGTGGAAACCGACGTGCAGGCGCGTTACCTCAAGCAGTCGGGGTGTACGACAATGCAGGGCTATCTGTATTACCCGGCGCTGCCATGCGGCCAGTTGATCGAGTTGCTGCACGCGCAGCGTAGCGAGAAGAAGCAGCGCGCCCTCGCCCACTGAGGCGCGCGCCAGTCAAGCCAGTCAGCGCGTCGGCTGCGAGCCTTCGCCAGCGGCTGCCGGCTTGCCAATGAGCCGGGCGATCAACATCCCGAGTTCGTAGAGCAGGCAGAGCGGGATCGCCAGCATGAGCTGGGAAATCACGTCGGGCGGGGTGAAGATCGCGCCGACGACGAAGGCGCCGACGATCACGTAAGGCCGCCACTCGCGCAGGGTGGCGAGTTCGACGATGCCCATCCTGACCAGCACGACGACAATGACCGGCACTTCGAAGGTCACGCCGAAGGCGATGAAGGTGCTCATCACGAAGCTCAGGTATTTCTCGATGTCGGTCATCCAGGCAACGCCCTCGGGCGCGATCCGCGACATGAAACCGAAAACGGTCGGGAAGACCAGGAAATACGCAAACGCCATGCCGATGAAAAAAAGCAGGACGCTGGCCGCAACGAGCGGTACCGCCAGGCGCTTTTCATGCGCGTACAGGCCCGGCGCGACGAAGGCCCAGACCTGATAGAGCACGTAGGGCAAGGCAATCAGGAAGGCGACCATCAGCGCGACCTTCATCGGCACCAGGAAAACGCCGACCACGTCGGTGGCAATCATCTGGCCGCCGGCCGGCAACGTCGCGAGCAGTGGCTGCGCGAGCAGCGCGTAGAGTTCCTTGGCCCACGGAAAGAGGCAGACAAAGACGATGCCGATCGCCAGCAGGGAACGGATCAACCGGTCACGCAACTCGAAAAGATGCGAGATAAAAGAGTCTTCGCTGCCGCTCATCGCCGCCTCAAGCCTTCGCCCCAGGGGCGCCGGGCGTGTGCACCGGGACGGTCGCTTCGCCGACCATTTCGCCGGCTACCTGGCCGCCCGTTTCGCCGGCCGTTCGAGTCACTGCTCGGCCGATCGTTTCAGCGCTCGGCGCAAGCGCTTCCCTGAGTTCGCCGGCAACCGCGTGCAGCGGCGCGGCGACCGGTTCGAGCGCCTGAATCTCGCTATCGATGCTGTGCTGGAAGTTGCGCGCCGACTCCTGCATCTCGCTCTGCAGCTTTTTGAGTTCGTCGAGTTGCATCTCGCGGCTGATATCCGATTTGACGTCGTTCACGTAGCGCTGCAGGCGCCCGAGCAGGTGCCCGGCGGTGCGTGCGACTTTCGGCAGGCGCTCGGGCCCGACAACGACGAGCGCGACGATCGCAATGACGATCAGTTCGGAAAAGCCAATGTCGAACATGTGGGAGTCTGGAGGGGGAGTCGGGAGTGATCAATTCGGAGCGAGAAATGGGGGAAGCGCCGGATTTGCTCCGACTCCTCAGGTTTTACTCCTCACGATCACGACCGGGTCTTTTCCTTGACCTCGCCCTCAATCGTCTGCCCGCCGCTGACCTGTTGCGGCGGCGGCTGCGCCGGCGTCACCGCTGCGTCCTTGTCCTCAGCCGATTTCATTCCTTCCTTGAAACCCTTGACCGCTCCGCCCAGGTCTTCGCCGATATTGCGCAGCTTTTTGGTTCCGAAAACAAGCATGACGATGACCAGGACGACCAGCCAGTGCCAGATGCTGAAACTACCCATGATGACTCTCCTTAATTCCGATTGAGCATCGGTCCGACCGGTTCCGGTCCGCCGATAAGGTGTGCGTGCAAGTGCTGTACCTCCTGCATCCCGATGCGCCCGGTGTTGATGATCACACGGAATCCCTCGGGGCTGCCATTTTCCCGGGCCAGCCGGTCGGCAATCGCCAGCATCCGGCCAAGCACTGGCGTGTCAGCGTCGTCGATCGAGGCCAGCGACGCGATGTGCTTTTTGGGAATGACCAGAAGGTGCAGCGGACGAACCGGGTTGATGTCGTGGAAAGCGACGACGGCGTCGTCCTCATAGACCTTGCGCGCCGGGATCTCAGCGCGCGCGATTTTGCAGAACAGACAGTTATCCATGGCTTAGTTAATCCGCGAATTTTTCTCGTCGATGCCGGAAATTCCTTCGCGCCGGCGCATTTCCTGCGACACGTCCTCGATGCCCATACCATAGAAAGCGAGCAGCACCATCACGTGATAAATCAGATCGGTCGATTCCCGGACGATGTTCAGGCGCTTTCCGTCCTTGGCCGCCATGATCAGTTCGGCGCTCTCCTCGCCGATCTTCTTGAGTATCGAGTCCGGGCCATTGGCAAAGAGCTTGGCCGTGTAGGACGTCGCCGGGTCGGCGTTGCGCCGCGCGGCGAGCGTCTCGGAAAGGCGATGCAGGATGTCGTGGGTGCTCATTTTCGGTAAATTTCCTCAGGGTCTTTCAATACCGGATCGCAGGCCTGCCAACGCCCGTCGCGCAACTCGAGAAAGAAGCAGCTGGCGCGGCCCGTGTGACAGGCGATACCGCCAACCTGCTCGATCGAAAGCAGCACAACATCGCCGTCGCAGTCGGCGCGAATCGAGCGTATTTTCTGGTAGTGGCCCGACTCTTCGCCTTTCTTCCACAGCCGCCGGCGCGAACGCGACCAGTATACTGCCTTCCCGGCGGTCAGCGTCTCCTGCAGTGAGTCACGGTTCATCCACGCGAACATGACGACTCGGCCGCTCGTTGCGTCCTGGGCGATAGCCGGGATCATCCCGTTCTCGTCCCATTTGAGCGCGTCGAGCCAGTCCAGACTGGTATCGAGGTCGCTCATCAGCGGACCTCGATGCCGCGCTCGTGCATATAGGCTTTGGCCTCGCGTACCGTGTACTCGCCGAAGTGGAAAATACTCGCCGCGAGCACCGCGTCGGCGCGCCCGAGCGTGACGCCGTCGGCCAGATGCTGAAGATTGCCGACGCCGCCGCTGGCGATCACCGGGATATCGACGGCGTCCGACACGGCGCGCGTCAGCGCGAGATCGAAGCCGTTCTTGGTGCCGTCGCGGTCCATGCTGGTGAGCAGGATCTCGCCGGCGCCAAGCTGCTGGACGCGGCGCGCCCAGGCCACCGCGTCAAGCCCGGTGCGCGTGCGCCCGCCATGGGTGAACACTTCCCACTGCCCGGGTGCAACCTGTTTAGCGTCGATCGCGACGACAATGCACTGGTTGCCGACTTTCGCCGACGCAGCGGCGACCAGGTCGGGGTTGTTCACCGCCGCCGTATTCATGCTGACCTTGTCGGCGCCGGCGTTGAGCAGCCGGCGGACGTCGGCGACCGTGCGCACGCCACCGCCGACGGTCAGCGGGATGAAGACCTGCGCGGCGCAGGCCTCGATGATGTGCAGGATGATGTCGCGCTGGTCGGACGACGCCGTGATGTCGAGAAAGGTTACTTCGTCGGCGCCCTGCGCGTCGTAGCGGCGGGCAATCTCGACCGGATCGCCGGCGTCGCGCAAGTCGACAAAGTTGGTGCCCTTGACGACCCGGCCGGCGGTGACGTCAAGACAGGGAATGATGCGTTTGGCTAGGCCCACGGGAGTCGCTTTCTATGTCCACTGGGCGGCAAGGGCCGATCAGCTTTGGCTGGCGCGGTCGGCTTCGGCCTGTGCCGCGGCAAAGTCGAGCGATCCGTCGTAAATGGCGCGGCCGGCAATCGTCGCCGAAATGCCTTCGTATTCGACGGCGCAGAGCGCCCGGATGTCGTCCATGCTCGACAGACCGCCGCTGGCGATGACCGGTATGCGCAGCGCTTGCGCGAGCTTCACCGTAGCCTCGATATTAATCCCCGAGAGCATGCCATCCCGGCCGATGTCGGTGTAGATGATTCCCTCGACGCCGTAGTCCTCGCATTTTTTCGCCAGATCGATGACGTCGTGCCCGGTGAGCTTCGACCAGCCGTCTACGGCGACGCGGCCTTCCTTGGCGTCCAGACCGACGATGATCTGTCCCGGGAAAGCGCTGCAGGCATCGTGCAGAAAGCCCGGGTTCTTGACCGCTGCGGTGCCGATGATGACGTAACTGACGCCGTCGTCGAGGCAGCGTTCGATCGTATCGAGATCGCGAATGCCGCCGCCGAGCTGGATCGGGATGTCGCCACCGATGGCCTTGACGATCTCCTTGATCGTCGCGGCGTTCTTCGGCCGGCCGGCAAAAGCGCCGTTGAGGTCGACAACGTGCAGACGACGGGCACCCTGTTCGAGCCAGTGCCTGGCCTGCGCGGCCGGTGTATTGGGGAAAACAGTGGCTTCGTCCATGAGCCCCTGCTTGAGACGGACGCACTGCCCGTCCTTCAGGTCAATCGCGGGAATGATCAGCATGGTGGAGAACGCAAGTAATGAAAAAGGCGGGAGGGCGAAGAACGCGACCGGTTCACGGCTTCCAGTGCACGAAATTGGACAACAGGGCAAGACCGGCGTCGGCGCTCTTTTCGGGATGACACTGGATGGCGAAGATATTATCCTGCGCCACCGCGCTGGTAAAGGGGACGCCGTAAACAGTCGTACCCGCAATGCACGCGCGGTCGACCGGGGCGACGTGATAGCTGTGCACGAAGTAGAAGCGGGTCGCGTCCGCTATGCCGTTCCAGAGCGCATGGGAGCGGGTGTGCACGACTTCGTTCCAGCCCATGTGCGGGACCTTGAGCTTCTCGCCCGCCGGGCCCACCATGTCGTTGGCGGCAAAGCGGCGAACACCGCCGGCAAAGACGCCGAGCCCGCCCACATCGCCTTCTTCGCTGTGCTCAAAGAGCATCTGCAAGCCGATGCAGATGCCCAGAAATGGCTTGTGCCGCGCCGCTTCGACGACGGCGCCGCGCAGGCCGCGGGCGTCGAGTTCGCGCATGCAATCGGGCATCGCGCCCTGACCGGGAAAAACGACGCGATCGGCGCCAAGAACCTCAGCCGGGTCAGCGGTCACCGTCACGGCGCCCTCGCCGGCGACACGCGCCAGCGCCTGCCAGACCGAGCGTAAATTGCCCATGCCGTAATCGACGACGGCAATCGTGCCGGCGCCTGCAGCCCTCACAGCGAGCCCTTGGTCGAGGGAATGCTGTTGCCGGCGCGCGGGTCGGCCTCCACCGCCATGCGCAGCGCGCGGCCGAAGGCCTTAAACACCGTCTCGGCCTGGTGGTGGGCATTCTCGCCGCGCAAATTATCGACGTGCAGGGTGATCAGCGCGTGATTGACGAGGCCCTGGAAAAACTCGCGCACCAGATCAACGTCGAAGGTGCCGATCAGCGCGCGCGTGAACGGCACCGTAAATTCGAGTCCCGGGCGGCCCGAAAGGTCGACGACGACGCGTGACAAGGCTTCGTCGAGCGGGACATAGGCGTGTCCATAGCGGCGCAGGCCAGTCTTGTCGCCAAGCGCCTGGGCCAGCGCCCGACCGATCGCGATGCCGACATCCTCGACCGTATGATGCGCGTCGATGTGCAGATCGCCGGTCGCCTTGACCTCGAGATCGATGAGGCCGTGACG